>CAFBMK010000038.1_pt1 | contig 17763 bp, 19 predicted proteins | sample 7268691 | NCBI WGS metagenome assembly CAFBMK01 (sample SAMEA6814062, study PRJEB35770) | freshwater metagenome | biome: Freshwater; feature: Freshwater reservoir; material: water | place: Czech Republic | collected 2017-05-23 | depth 30m m
GCAGCACTGCCCTTGCGGCCACGGCGTCGATGAATGCCATTCCGACAGCGTGGTCCCGTGTTCCGACCGGCGCGTCCTGGAACGCGCTGATCTGAGCCTGCAGTTTCGCCGGCGTCGTAGACGGGATTGCGAACCACGGGGCCGGCGCTTCGACCGCCGACGCAAGAAACCAGAGCCAAAGTGCTTCCGCGGTCTGGTGCAGCAAGACGGCCGAATCCATCAGCGCGAAACGCGATGCGGCACTCATCTCGCTCGTGTCGTCAGCATCGTCGGTCGTCTCCCAACGCAGTTCCAGGTCGCCGAACTTCGCTCCGCGTTCTGCCGAGACGTCGATGTCGCTGGGGTTCGCGCAGCTGACAGCGAGGACTCGAAGTCGCTCGCGGAGATACTCGGAGGGCGACCGTTCCAGAATCGATTCTGCGTACCACTGCAGGTCCGGCACGCGGTCGAGTCGATCAGAGACCTCGGCCAGAACGCCCATTGCGGCGGAGGTTGCGAATGATGTCGCCCGCAGCTAGCCGGAAAATGCTCGTATCTCACCATCCGGTTCATACCTAGTGACCTTGGCTCCGGGTCCTCCGCGCGACGCAGCGAGAGACACAAGCCGGCGGACAGTCGCCACGCCGTTCTCGCCGCTTCGGACGATCAGGTAGTCGAACCTTTTGCCCGATTCTGTGAGCTGTGCGGGCCATCCGCGTCGACGGTTCTCGGCCGCAAGCGAGTCATCGTCATCGGTGACGGGCAGCAACACCACTTGGACGGGCTCGCGCGGTTTGGGGAGCCTCTGCGGCGCGCGCGCCGCGATCGCCCGCAGCCGTCGTAGCTGAGCCATTCTTTCGCCGAAGACGTGGTCGTTGGCCCACCCGTAGATCCGAAGGTTGAGCTCGTCGAGCTCCCGAAGCGACACGGTGCGTTTAGGGGGAGCAGCAAACGCAGGGCCGTTCGCAGGCGGGCGGATCAGGAGCATCGCGTCGCGGGACAGTGGCACCGTCACCTCAGCCGCTGGCGAGCTGTGCCATCCGTGTCCCGACCACGGAAACTCGGGATTCGGGTCATGCATCGCCAAATCGTGGTCAGACGTGACGAACGACCGCCCCTTCGGAGGTTTCAGAAGGGTCCACCGGGAACGAAAGATGAGCTGCGCGAGGAACGCCGACGTCTGAAGCGTCATCTCAAACCCCTTGAACCTGGGCTCAGCGAATTCCACGCTCCCGTCTTCAAGCCCGGCTAGCAGTCGCAGACGCGTCCTTTCTAGCTCGTTCTCCGGCGTCAGGTCTCCGTGCTTTCGGCTGTCTTGGAGAAACGCCTCGCGCGATGCCAGCACTCCCGTCATCAAGAGGCGCATGGTGGTGCTCGACAACTGCGAACTCGCGGCATTGCCTGAGGGAGTTCGGCCGTCGACAAGCGCAAGAAAGAGCGAAAGCGAGGCCCGGTCAACTTCCGAGGTTGTCCCAGTCGCGTCGCCCAGTTTCTTGATGATGGGCGCGCAATGGCTCTCGACGACACCGAGGAAGCCCTCGAGATCACCAACGTCTCCGGCGGCCGCCTTGGGCAGGTCGTAGAACCGCCGACGCGATCCCGCTGTTGCCGGGTCAGCCATTACCGTCGTGCCTGTCCGCACGCTCAACTGAGCCACGCGTGAGCCTGCTCCGTCGACAAAACCGGCCAGCAGAAACCTCGGGATGAAGTGGTGGCGTTTCGCCCTCGGTCGCGGCCACGGCTTTTCACCGAGCCCGATGGCCTCGATCTCTCTCCAAAGCGGCGAAGCTTTGAAGACTTCTTCGACTTCACGTGCTGTACGAAAACGCGTCACACCCACCGCCCAATAGGCGACCTGCCCGAACCCCGCCCCCGTTCGCCGAACGGCCACAACAAATCTCCCGCTCCCAGCGGACACTCCCTTAGATGCTTCCGTGAGAGCCCCGGGTTCGCCTCGGGTGTGCATCCGCGCGGTCCGCAAAGGTGAGCGAGTGGTACACGACCCCGGACAACGCCCGCCCAAGGGCGGCGACGACGGCCTGTTCCCGGACGGGATCCGGACGGACGCGTCAGTCTCCTCCGAGCTGGAATCTCCATTCGCGTTTTTGGACCGGTTTGACGACGCTGCCTTCGCCCGCGTTCGATCGCTCATGAATTCATGGTTCGCTGACTACCCCGCCGAGCACCAACACGAGCTCCGCCGCCGGCTGGGGTCTAAGCGCGACCATGAGTTTCGCTCCGCGTGGTTTGAGCTCTACCTACATGCGCTCCACCGCGCCCTCGAATGGGCTGCGGAGGTGCACCCTGACCTCCCTGACACTGAATCCCACCCGGACTTCCGGCTTCGCCGAGGCGCTTCGGTGATGCTGCTCGAAGCGACAGCCATCGGCGACGGAATGGATTCGGGGCGGGCAAAACGCCGAGCCCAAGTCACCGACAGCGTTGAGGCCATCGCAAGCCCAGACTTCGGACTCATCCTTTCGATCGAGCAAGAGGGCGCCGAGCTTCCCCGAATGGGTTACGTGAGAAAGCGGGTTGCGCAGTGGCTAGCCACGCTCGACTGGGAGCACGAACGACCCCTCGCCGAAAAGAACGCAAACCACGAGCTTCTTCCACAGCACCTCGATAAGGCCGACGACTGGCGATTCTCGTTCCGAGCGTGGCCGCGAATGCAGGCGCATCGAGGCGAAAGGGCACCGACCGTGGTCGCGGGGCCGTCGGACGGCGGCGTGTTCGATCACGGCGGGCGGCTGAAACACGCGCTGGAGAAGAAGGCGAAGAAGTACGGTGCGACCGCCGAACCAATCGTGATCGCCGTCGCGCTGAGCGGGATGGCCATCGGACGCGAAGACGTCGCTACCGCGCTCTTCGGGCCAACCATCGGTGTTGCTCAGCCCGACGGGAACGTGCGGACGTCTGACCGGCGCGGAGATGGGCTGTGGAGCTCGAGCGGATCACCAAGAAACACCCAGATCGCTGGAGTACTGGTCTTCGGCGAGGACCTTCAGCCGTGGTCGATCACTCGCCAAAGTCCAGAGCTCTGGCTCCACCCCGAGCCGGACACGCCTATACCCGAGGTTCCGTGGGACCAGGTCCGACTCATCGGTGCCGCAGTCGTACACAAAAGAGGGACCTTCGACCCGTCGGGGCTATTCGACCTGCCCGGCTGGCCGGACACCAGACCCCATGGGGACTGGCCCGGCAACCCCTTCGAGGAGCAACCGTAGGCGAACCGCCGAGCCCGTTTTGTCGCGCCGCCGCCCACTCGGTCGTTCGTTGAACGAAGTGGGATCGCCGGCTGGCGGGGGCCAGGATTGGACCATGGCCCGTCGCCAACGATCGCTCGCCTCCGAAGCCGCCGACGCGTTCTTCCGCCTCGGATCCGGCGCCGGCCTGGTCATCGGCTTGTTCTGGGCCCTGGACCACCCGGCCACGCCGAACGAGTGCACCGGCACCTCGAGCGACTCGCTGGGGAAGTGCATGGGCGACACCCTCTGGACGACGACGCAGCCCTACCTTCTTGGCATCGGCGGCGGTCTTCTCGGCGGTGCGCTGCTCGCCCTGGCGATCATCCTTGCGGTCCGGCTGCTCACCCGTGCGCTCCGCCGAACCCCCGGGGCTGAGGTGGGCGCCGCTGACTCACGACCGATACGTCCCGCGGTCATCTCGGCATCGGTCGCCGGTCCGCGCGGCCGGTCGATGATCGCTCGATACCCGGGCACCTGCTCCGGCTGCCGGTCGACGATCCGGACGGGCGATCGGATCACACACGTCGGTCGTCAGAACAACCGCTGCGCCGCCTGCGGCTGAGACCGCCCCCAGCGGCCCTCTAACGCCAACGTCACGGGACCCGGACCGGGCCGACCCTGGCCCCGATTTCTTGTGCTTCGCCTTGTGCTCCAGCGGCACCTTGTGCTTCGTCTTGTGCAAGTTTCGTCGAAGCTGGCCTGCCCGAATCGCCGTTGAAACCTGCCTACTTGACCTCGCCTGCCCCAGCCCGACCCTCGTGAACGCGTTCCTAAACCACGTGCGCATCGTTCGTCCGACCGCGCGGCCGTCGCGGTCGCACCGTCGAATCAAGGAGTCAGGACATCGCTGGTCCGGACGCGGGAGTCAGCGACATCACCTGCGGCCTCCAGAAAGCACGGAGAAGGTCTAACGAAGCGCCAAGGGCGAGACCTCGTCCGCACCCAAGTCCAATCCCCGGTTGCCGCATTGCGCTGGGGTTGGCGGGGGTGCCCCGCCCGCTTGTCGTCTCACCGGACGTGTACTCAGAGTGCACTAGCGGCCCGCCGAGAACACGAGCTCGCGATGGCCCTAAGACGTCACCGCCCTAGCTGTACAGGCGATACCGCGAAATACCCCCAGAGGGAATCGAACCCTCGCTACCAGCGTGAAAGGCTGGCGTGCTAACCGCTACACCATGGGGGCGGGCGCCCCGGAAGTGTAGAACGCCGCCGCCGGGGCGGACGCGCCGTCCGGCGGGGACCGCGACGGGCAGTCGCCCGGGCCGCGGTCATCCGACGTGCGGGCCTCCGCGGTCGACGGCGTGCGCGGACCCGACGGGCCCCGACCGCTCAGGCGTCGGCGTCGGCGTCCGTCTCGAGCCCGAGGTCGCTCTGGACCGGCTCGTCCGCGTCGCCGTAGAGCTCGGCGTCGGGCGCGCCCTCGAGGTCCTCGCCGGTGCGGGCGTCGCGGATGATCGGCGTGGTGCCGTGCTGGTCGCCGTGCGACGCGTGGTCGATGAGCTCCGCCTCCGCGAGCTCGAAGCCCTCGGCCTCGCCCTCACCGGCCTCCTCGAGCGGCCGGTTGGCCTCGCGGTCGCGCTCGATGCGACGGATCGCGGAGTCGTCGCCGGCGGGGATGTCGGAGCTGCCCATGCCCTTCACGCTACCCCGTCGTGACGCTCGCATGCCGCCCACGGCGGCGGTGCGATCCGCGCCTGCCACGGGTACTCTCCGGGGCCTGGGCTGCTAGCTCAATGGTAGAGCAAGGGCCTTTTAAGCCCGTGGTTCTGGGTTCGAGTCCCAGGCGGCCCACCTCCAGGACCGGGGCCTCGTCGGGGCGCCGACGCGTCCGGGCGATCGACGTCCCGCCGGCCCGCTCCGGGAGGAGCTGCGCGGGGCCGTGGGCCCCGTCGCCCCGTTCCGCGTCGTGCTCGTCCTCCGAGGCCGTTCCGGAACACGGCCGACCCCGTGGGACGGACGGGTTCGCGCGCCCCATATCCTCGGTCGGGTGAGCACGCAGACGGACCACACGAACCTGTACGCGATGTACGCGTCGTTCAAGGCCGCCCGCGGCCACCGGCGGGTCGACCAGGCCGGCCGCGAGCAGCTCGCCGCGGACGCCGAGGCCGCGATCACCGGGGGCGACGCGCTCCTGCGCGGTGCGTACTCCACGGTCGGCTTCCGGGCCGAGGTCGACGTGCTCCTGTGGCTCATCGGGCCGTCCGCCGACGCGCTGCAGGACGCGCTCGTGGCGTTCAACCGCACGAAGCTCGGCCAGGCGCTCGACCCGTGGTGGACGTCGATCGGCGTGCACCGCGAGGCCGAGTTCAACAAGGCCCACATCCCGGCGTACCTCGAGGGCACGCCGGCGAAGAAGTACCTGTCGGTCTACCCCTTCGTGCGCTCGCTGGAGTGGTACCTGCTCGACCCGCAGGAGCGCTCGAAGCTGCTGCGCGAGCACGGCATGATGGCCGCGGGCTACAAGGACGTCCGCGCCAACACCATCAGCGCGTTCGCCCTGAACGACTACGAGTGGCTGCTGGCCTTCGAGGCCGACGAGCTCGAGCGGATCGTCGACCTCATGCGCGACCTGCGCGGCGCCGAGGCGCGGCGCCACACCCGCGAGGAGCTGCCGTTCATCACGGGCATCAGGAAGCCCCTCGCGGACGTCGTCGCCGACCTGCCGTAGGGCCGCCGGACCGGCGGGCCCGGACGGCATCGGCGGGGGCGATCCGAGGCCGGGGCCGGCCCGCGGCGAGCCGAGGCCGGATGCCAGCCGGGGCCGCGCGCTCCGGGGAGCCCCGGCCGCGCCTCAGGACCCGAGGGCGAAGGCGACGATCGCCGCCGCGTACGGGAAGATCGCGCAGAGCGTCATGCGGGTGGACACGCCCCGAGCGTAGCCGACCGATCTCCACGTCCCCGCCGCCGGGTCGTCCGGACGCGCCCCGGCGCGCGTACCGTGGGGTGATGCGGAACCGGTCAGGCCTCCTGCGCGACCCGCGGACGTGGACCGTCGTGCCCGCCGCCGTCGCCGTCGTCACCTTCGGGGTCGGCTACCTCGTGTGGCTGCTCGTCGGGCTCGACACCGGCCTGAAGTGCCGGGACACCGCCCTGTCCTGCGGCGACGGGGGCTGGCGGACGCTGATCGGCGTCCTCTGGACCGTCTCGGCCGTGACCGGCGCGGTCGCGGCGGTGGGCCTCCTGGCGATGGTCGCCCGCAGCGTCCTGGGCGCCTTCGCGCAGCTGCGCGACTGACGCGGCCCGGGGCGGCGCCCGGACCTGCCGCGCCCGCCTACGCCTTCCCCATGAGCGCGCGCTCGATCAGGTCGATCGACGACTCGAGCTGCTCGACCGTCGCGTCCTGGACCCGCGTGATGCCGACCTGCTTGTTCACCCAGGCGTTGACCTCGCGCTGGGTGGCCCGGCGGGTGCGGCCGAGCTCGCCGACGAGGCGGTGGCGCGTCTCGCGCAGGCGCTGGCGCTGCTGCCAGAGCGGAACCTCGGTGGCGGCGAAGGCAGCGGGCCCCGCGCCGGCGTCGAACGCGTGGCCGCCGGGGCCCGCGCCGACGGGCTGGATCGGGGCGCCCGTCGTCGTCCCGGTGCTCATCCCCGTCCCGACCGAGGACGCCTGCGGCCTCAGCGGCGTCGCGCCGCCGAAGAGGTCGAGCTGCGCCTCCGCCGCCATGTCGGCGTTCAGCGCCTTGAACTCGGCGACGAGGCCGAGCTCGTCCTCCGGCTTGTCGCCCGGCTCGTCGAGCAGCTGCTCGGGCGCGTCGGGGTCGACGTCCTCCTTGCGGCGGAGGAACGGCACGAGCTCCTTCGCGATCTCGCCCGCGTGGGCGCGCAACGTCGGCTCGGCCGGGATGTAAAGCCAGGACCCCTCGACGGGCCGGTCGGGGATCGTCCGCACGAAGCGGCCGACGATCTGGCGGAAGATCATCGCCGTCTTGGCCGCCGTGGCGTAGACGCCGACCCGCAGGCGCGGGATGTCGACGCCCTCGGAGACCATGTTGACGGCCACGATCCACGGGTCGGTGCTGCGGGTGAACGCCTCGAGCTTCTGGTGCGCCCCGACGTCCGTGTGCATGACGACCGTCGGCGGCGTGCCCGTGATGCGGTGCAGCGTCGCGGCGACCTTGCGGGCGTGGTCGCCGTCCGCGGCCACCACGAGCCCGCCGGCCTCGGGATGGGAGTCGGCGCGCAGGCGGGCCAGCCGCGCGTCCGCCTCCCGCAGGATCTTCGGCAGTGCGCCCTCGAGGTCGGTCGAGATCGCCGTCCGGTACCGCCGGGCCCGCTGGTCGCTCGAGACCGCGTCGGCGAAGGACGCCTCGACCGTCTCGTCGCCGGACTGCCACGACATCGTGCCGTCGAACGGGATGAACGACACCGGCCGGCAGACGCCGTCGCGCACCGCGTCCGCGTAGCCGTACGCGTAGTCGGGCTGCGTGACGCCGTCCGAGTCGTACTCGACGCCCGGGATCGCGGACTGGTCGGAGCGGAACGGCGTGCCCGAGAGCAGGAGCCACCGCTGCGCGCGGCGGAACGCGAGGTCGAAGCCCTTGCCCCACGCGAGCTCCTCGCCGAGGTGGTGCGCCTCGTCCGCGATGACGATCGTCGACTCCGTGCACTGCTGCGCGAACCGCTGGGCCGACTGCGCCACGCGGGCGTAGGTGACCGCCACGCCGTGGAAGCCCGCCGGCGGCGTGAGCTCCGGCGCGTCGGGGGCCAGGTGGACGCCCAGGCGCGCGGCGGCCTCCGCCCACTGGCGGGTCAGCGGCGCGGTCGGGCAGATCAGCGCGATGCGGTCCGCCTGGCGCGCGTAGAGCATGCGGACGGCCTGCTCCAGGGCCGGACGGGTCTTGCCGGCGCCGGGGGCGGCGGCGATCAGGAAGACCCCGCGCTCCCACGCGGACATCTTCTCGAGGACCTCCTGCTGCCAGACGCGCAGGCCGGGTGGTGTGGGAAGAGCGGTGCTCACGCGACCGACCATCTTGGGGGATCCCGCGGACGGCTGCAGAACCCCTGCTCAGGGCGACGGCCGTGCCCCTGCGGTCGTCCCCGCGCACCGGTCAGGCGACCCCCGCGGCGGCCCCGGACGCCTCGTTCCGGGGCCCTCGCGGATTCCTCACGATCGGGAGTCGAGATGCCGGCGCCCTCCCGCTAGTGTCCGCGCCATGGGGTTCGTCATCGCCATCGTCGTCCTGGTCCTGGTGGGCGTCGCCGTCGCGCTCTGGCTGCGCAACCGGTCCGCCGCGGAGGGCTCGGCCCTGCCCGCGCCGCAGGACCCCCTCGCCGACAGCACGGGCGGCCCGCTCGACGGCCTCGGCGTCGGCGCGGTCGTCTCCCACGGCGGCCACGACTACGTCGTGCGCGGCGAGATCCGCTTCGACGAGGACGGCTACGTCTGGACGGAGTACCACCTCGACGCGGGCCAGGACGTCCGCACCTGGCTCTCCGTCGACCTCTCGGACGGCACGGACGTCGCGCTCTGGAACGCCGTCGACGCCCCGGGCGACCTGGCCCCGGACGGGGGCGCGGTGACCTTCGAGGGCCGCACCTACAAGAAGGTCGAGTCCGGCAGCGCGCGCTTCACCTCCACCGGCACGACCGGCCTCCCCGCCTCGGGCAAGGCGCGGTACGCGGACTACAAGGCCGAGGGCGGCCGGCTCCTATCCTTCGAGCAGTGGGCGGGCGAGGGCTCCTGGGAGGTCTCGACCGGTACCGCCGTCGGGGTCCACATGCTCGAGATCTACCCCGCCGGCCGCGCCGCCGGGGGCGTGGCGTGAGCGACGCCGCGCCCGCGGGCGGCCCGTCGCCCGCGGCCCCGGGTCCCGAGGCCGTCGAGGCCGCGCGCCAGGCGCTCGACGCCGCCCGCGAGGCCGTCGGCGCGCTCCTGACCGTGCGTGCCAAGGCGCTGAAGGAGGGTGCCCGCCTCCGCGAGCGCGCCGAGGTGCCCGGCATGGCGGGGCTCGGCGAGGACGCCGCCCTGCAGGAGCGACGCGCCGAGGCGCTCGAGCCGCGCATCGAGCAGCTGCGCGACCTCGCCCGCCGGGCCGAGCTCGCCTACGAGGCGCTGCGCTCGGACCGCACGGACGGCCCCGACGGCCCGCAGCCCACCGCGCCCGCCGACGACGCCGGGAACCGCTGAGATGCGCGCCGCGATCGACGTCCCGTTCCGCGACGCCGCCGCGTCCGACCTCGCCTGGGCGCTCGAGCAGGGCGGCCGGCCACCGGCGGGCCTGGCCCACGTCGACGTGGTCTCCGGCCCCTTCGACCTGCGGCTGCACGTCCTCGGCGCCTCGCACGCCGTCGAGCTCGTCCTGCCCGACGGCGCGCGCGTGACCGAGACGGTCGCCTGCGGCATCGACGGCGGTCGCGCGCTCGAGCACGCGCCGGACCGCGTGGACGAGCACGGGCTGCGCTACGCCTTCTCCGCCCACGTCGACGCTCCGGGCACCGCCGCGGTCGTCGCGCTGGCCGACGAGCTGCACCGGACGCTCGCCGGGGACCCCGGCGGGATCGTCGCCACGTTCCCGGGCGCCCCGGGCGCCGCGACCGGCCTGCGCGCACGGCCGACGGCCGACGGGGCCGCCTGGGACACCTGGCACCTCTACCCCGAGCGCGGCGAGGTCGTCCGCACCCGCACCTCGGTGGTCCTCGCGGCCGCCGTCGACCCGTCCGCCCCCGACGCGGCACGGGACCCCGGGGCGACCGGCGACGCCGACGCGTCCCCCGACCGGCGGCGGGCCGCGGCGGACGCCCGACCGGCCGCCGTCGCGGCGGGGGTCGCCCGATGAGCCTGAAGGGGAAGTCGACCGCCACCGTGGTCGCCGGCGGCGCGCTGCTCGTCCTCGCGCTCGTGCTGCTCGTCGGCGGCCTGTCCTCGTGCGGGTCGTCCCCGCGCTCGTGGGTCAAGGACCACTACACCGCCGCGGGCAAGCGCGGCGGGGCCGACCTCTACCGCACGAACCAGAGCGTCTCGAAGGTCACGCGCGACCTGACGGAGGCCTGGAAGCCCGCCGACCGCCTCACGGACCCCGGCGCCGTGTTCCTCCGCTACCGCGACGACCTCGTGATCGTGCGGCCCCGCAAGGGTGGCGGCACCGAGCTCGCCGTCGACGACGCGGACCGCGGGTACGCGAGCGCCTACCCCTTCGTGGGCGGGTGGTTCGGGACGTACTCCGGGCGCGCCGAGGGCTTCCGCGGCGGCGGACCGGGGACGGGCAAGTGAGGGCGCGCGCCCGCCTCGCCGCGCTCGCGGCGACGCTCGTCCTGCTGCCGGCCGCGACCGCCGGCCACGCCGGCGCGCAGGCCACCCTCTCCGACCCACCCGAGTTCGGCGGGAGCGGCACGACCACCGGGACGACGTCCACCGCCCCGTCTACGACCTCGACGGACCCGTCGACGGCCACCACGCCGACGACCACCACCCCCGCCATCACCGCGGCGCAGGCCGGCGACGGCGTGCTCCTGTCGGCCGAGGACCGCGTCGAGCTCGCCACCACCCTGGCGGAGGCGACGACGGAGACCGGGACGTGCTTCGTCTACGTCGTGAGCCTCGCCAACTACAGCGGCGCCAGCCGCCAGGAGACGCTCTCGAACGCCGGGCCGGACAAGGCGCCCACCACGGGCTCGTGCCCGAAGGGGATCGTGGCGCTGCGGGTCAACCTGACGTACACGAGCTCGTCGTCGGAGTCCGAGGACAGCGCGTCGTACTCCGTGACCTCGAGCGGCGCACCCGGCGTCTCCTTCGACGCCGAGGCGGAGCTGAAGGACCTCACCGGGGTCGACGAGAAGGACCTCCTCGGGGACGACGACGACCTCGCGCTGCGCAACCTCGCCGCCGCGCTGCCGCTGCTCGTGGACGGCGCCACGCCGGCCGAGCTCGCCGCCCCCGCCGCGAAGGCCCCCAACGGCGACCGCCTGACCGGCTCGCCCGGCGGCGACTGGGCCCGCGCCCACGGCGTCGGGATCGCGATCGCGTTCGCGGTCCTGGTGCTCGGCGGCGTCCTCCTCGCGGTCGGACTCCTGAGCCGCCGCCAGGCCGACCGGCCCCGCCGGCCCGGCGGGCGTCGACGCCCGACGTCCGCGGGCTCCGGCTCCGACGGGCCCTCCTCCTCCACCACGACCACCTGAGCCGGCCATGAACGACACCCTGAACGACCTCCTCAACGGGCTCGGCAGCGCCGCCGCCTACTCCGTCGTCGGCCTGCTCGTGCTCGTCGCGGGCTTCGTCGCCGTCGACCTCGCGACTCCGGGCGACCTGCGCAAGCAGATCTGGACGGACCGCAACCGCGATCTCGTCGCCGTCCTCGCCTCGGGCCTGGCCGCCAACACGATGACCGTCGTCACCGCGATCCTCACCTCGGACGACGACCTCGGCAAGGGCCTGATCGACGCGTTCGGCTACGGCCTGCTCGGCGTGATCCTGATCGGCGTGGTCTTCAAGGTCGTGGACCTGCTGACCCCCGGGGACCTCGGCGAGATGGTGGCGCACGACGACCACCACCCTGCGGTGTGGATCACCGTCGTGACGCACCTGGCCGTCGGGGCCGTGGTCGCCGCCTCGATCTCGTGAGCGCGGACGGCGCCGCGGGCGCCGTCCCCCGCGGAACCGACGGAGGCGCGACCTCCGACCCGGGCACGGGCACGGGAGCCGTCGACGCCGGCGGCTCGGCCCGCTCGGTCCGGGCCCTGCTGCTCCTGGCCGCCGGGGCCTGCGCCGCCTGCGCCCTGGTCTACGAGCTGGCGCTGATCGCGCTCGGCGGCGTCCTGGTCGGCGCCACCGTCACGCAGACGTCGCTCGTCGTCTCGCTCTTCGTCTTCGCCCTCGGCCTCGGCGCACTGGCCGCCAAGCCGCTCCTGCGGCGGCCGCTCCCGGCGTTCGTCGCGATCGAGGTCGGGGTCGCCGTCGCCGGCGGCTTCTCCGTCCTGGCCTGCTACGCCGCCTTCGCCTACGCCGGCGTCTACACGCCCGCCGTCGTGGTCGCGTCGCTCGTCGTCGGCGGGCTCGTCGGCGCGGAGCTGCCGATCCTCATGGAGCTGCTGCAGCGGGTCCGCCGGCAGGCCGCGGCGCGGGCCCTCGCCGACCTGACCGCCGCGGACTACGTCGGGGCCCTCGTCGGCGGACTCGCGTTCCCGTTCGTCCTCCTCCCCCTCTTCGGCCAGATGCGCGGGGCGCTGGCCGCGGGGCTCCTGAACCTCGTCTGCGCCGGGGTCATCGTCTTCGTCGTCTTCCGCGGCGACCTGACCCGCCGCGTGCGGCTGGGCGCCGGGGTCGTGCTGGTCGCCGGGGCGGTCGCCGTCGTCCTCGGCCTGGCGTACGCCGGGCGCTTCGAGGTCTCGGCGCGCCAGCAGCTCTACGACGACCCGATCGTCGTGTCGCAGCGCACGCCCTACCAGGAGATCGACGTCACGGAGAGCCTCACCGTCCGCGGCACGCCCGACGTCCGGCTCTACCTCAACGGCGACCTGCAGCTCTCGAGCCGCGACGAGTACCGCTACCACGAGGCCCTCGTCCACCCCGCGCTCGCGGCCACGTCCGCCGCGGCGCGCGAGCGGGGCCTGCGCGTCCTCGTGCTCGGCGGCGGCGACGGGATGGCGGTCCGCGAGGCCCTCCGGCGGCCCGACGTCGCGTCGATCCACCTCGTCGACCTCGACCCCGCGATGACGCGCCTGGCCCGCACGGACCCGCGGCTGCGGGCCCTGAACCGCGGGGCGCTCGACGACCGCCGCGTCCGCGTCACGAACACGGACGCGTTCAACTGGGTCCGCGACCACGACCAGGACGCGACGGACGACCGCTACGACGCCGTGGTCGTCGACTTCCCCGACCCCGACGACCAGGGGCTCGCGCGGCTCTACAGCGCCGAGCTCTACGGCATGGTCCGCACCCGCGTCCTCGCGCCCGGCGGCGTCGCCGTCGTGCAGTCCGGGTCCCCGTACTTCGCCCCCGACGCGTTCTGGTCCGTCGGCCGCACCCTGGAGCTCGGCGGCTGGCGCGCCCGCCCGTACCACGTCGACGTGCCCACGTTCGGCGACTGGGGCTTCTGGCTCGCCGGTCCCGCGGGCGGCCCGACGCCTCCGCTGACCGTCGGCAGCCCCGCCGCCCCCGGTCTGCGGTTCCTCGACGACGCGACCTTGCGGGCCGCCGCCGTCTTCCCCGCCGACCGCGGTCCCCGCGACGTGCGGCCCACGACGCTGAACCGCCCGGCGATCCTCGACTACACGCGCAAGGGCTGGGCGGACTACTAGCGGGGTCGGGTCCGTGCCAGGACGGCGACCGGGCCCGACCGTCGCGTTCGACGGCCGGGGGCCGGTGGGTCACGGCCCGCCGTCACCGGCACGGACCCTCCGGGGCCCAGCAGGGTGCGCCAGGACGGCGACCGGGCCCGACCGTCGCGTTCGGCGGCCGGCGGTCGACTCAGACCGGTCGGGCGCCCGGGAAGCGCGCGTGGAGCCACATGTCCCAGCGGGGGCGCTCGGCCTGGGCGACCATCGCGCCGCCGGGCCCGAAGAGGTGCGCGTGGAGGAGCAGCGACGTCGTCTGCCACGTGTGGGCGGAGAGCTCGACGAGCCCGGGTGCCGGGGCGGTCGTGCGCACCAGGAGGTTCGTCGGCCCGACCTCCTCGACGACCCCGGCCAGGAGCGGGGCCCCGGCGGCGCCGAGCACCTCGTCCCCCACCCGGGCGCCGTGCAGCCCGAGCGCGCCCAGGAGCGCCGCCCACGCCTCCTCGCGGCTCGCGGCCACGCCCCGGACGACGAAGACGCCGCCCGCGGGCTGCCCCGGGAAGTGCTCCCGTGCGAGGACGAGGTTGCGCAGTCCGGCGACCCAGCCCTCCTCCGTCCCCGCGACGGCGGCGCGGTACCGGTCGCCCTCCTCCGTCAGCCCGCTCGTCAGGCGCACGCGGCACGTGCCGTCGTCGACCGGCTCCACGACGATCTCGGTCCGCCACGGCGGGACCTCGGTGCCCCACTCGCGCTCCTCGTAGGCGAAGCGGTGCGGCTCGTCGTACGCGGTCACCGTCCCGTGGCTGTGGCCGAACGGCCCGTGGTCGGTGACCACCGCGCCGCCGACGCGCGCCTGCACGCTCGCGGGGACGAACCACGTGCCGAGACCGGCCCCCGTCGCCACGGCCCACCAGACCTCCTCCGGCGTGCCGCGCACGGTCGTCGAGGTGCGCACGAGGACGACGTCGGGGCCGTCGGGGTGGTCGGCGAGCAGGGGCGACGCGGTCATCGGGGACGACCATCGCAGGAGGCGGGCGGGAGCGTGGTCGACGGGGCGGGCGAGGCGTGGGCGACGAGGGACGGGAGCGCGGTCGACGGGGCGGGGTCGTGGCCGACAGGGGCCGGGCGACGGGCCGGGGTCGTGGTCGACGGGGGCCGGGCGACTGGCACGGGCGGGGTCGACGGGGCCGGCCTGCCGGTGCGTCGCGGGTCGCGGTCCGGCCGGGCGCGGGCCCGACGGGGGCCGGGCGACGGGCACGGATGAGGTCGACGGGGCCGGCCTGCCGGTGCGTCGCGGGTCGTGATGCGGTTCTCCCGGGTGCGACGGGCCCGGTCCCGCCCGGCCGCGCGTCGCCCCTGCCCCTATCGTGGGACGCGATGCTGCTGGCGATCGTCATGGGCCTGCTCGCGATCGCGTCGCTCGTCGCGTTCGTCGTGCCGCTGCGGATCGCGCTGCGGCACGAGGACCGCCCGCGCACGGTCGGGGCCGGCGTGGCACCGGGCACCACGGAGTTCGTCGGCCTGTCGCACCTCGACGTCGGGGTCGAGCTGAAGTTCGACCGGCAGACGTGGTTCGTCCGCGGCGTCCAGCGCGTCACCGCGCCGGACGGGTCGACCTGGTCGGCGTGGCACCTCGACGACCGCGGCCAGGGCGGCTGGATGGCGACGACGGGCCCGGACGAGGACGTCGTCTTCGCGGTGCGTGCCGAGGCGCCCGGGTCGATCGACCCGTCGCTGTCCACCGTCACCTGGCGCGGGTACGCCTGGGAGCGCACGACCGTCGACGGCGGCGCGGTGCAGGCCCGGGGCGAGCGGCGCCTGGCCCGCCGCGGCGACATGGCCCCGGTCGCCGACACCGACCTGGAGCGCGTCGTCTTCGCCCGGCCGGAGCTGCCGGCGCGACGGCTCGTGCTCGAGCGCTCCGTCGGCGACGCCTCGTGGAACGCGTGGATCGGCACCGCGGTGCCGGGCAGCATGATCGACGTCTGGCCGCCGGCCGGGGCGCTGGCGGCGCCGGCGCAGGGGGACGGCGGCGGAACGTCGGCGGACGACGGGACGCCGGCGGACGGCGGGACGCCGGCGGACGGCGGCGGGTCGGGCGCCCCGCCTCCCGGTCCTCAGCCCTCGTAGACCGCCCCGGCGCCGACGATCGCCTCGACCTCGATCTCGACCTTCAGGCGCGGGTCGACGAGGGCGGCCACGCCGAGCGTCGAGATCGTCGGCCGGGCGCCGCGCAGCGCCGCGCCGTAGGCGTCGAGGACCGCCTGCCCGTTCTCCGGCAGGTCGACGACGAACACCCGGGTGCGGATGACGTCCCGCAGCTCCGAGCCGGCCTGCTCCAGCGCGTGCTCGATCGTCTCGAGGGCGACGCGGGCCTGCTCGCCGGCGTCCTCCGGGATCGCCTCGTCGCCGCGCGCGGCGGTGGTGCCGGAGACCAGGACGCGGTCGCCGACGCGGATCGCCCGGGAGTAGCCGACCTCGGTCTCCCATGGTCCGCCGGAGTGGAAGCGCTGGACGCGGTCCTGGTCGCGGCTCATGCCGACAGGTTACGAGGATGTTGTCGCCGGTCCCTGTCCCGTGGGACGGGATCGGCACCGCGGGCCTGTCCCGGGCGACGGTGTGGAGGGTCCACGGGCGGGGCCGGACGCGACGTGCTCCGCCCCCTGCTCGCACCACGGGGCCGATCCGGGACCGGGCCGCCCCGACGCCCGCCCACGGCGCGGACCCGGGTGACGAGCACCGCCCCGCACCCCGCCGCGCCCCGGCATGGCCGCGGTCGCCTCGGGTAGAGGTCCGCCACCACCGACCGAGGTCCGCCGTGCCCCAGCCCCACTCCCCCACCGACCGCGCCGGCTCCCGGCGCGATCCGGCGTCCGCCCGCATCGCCCGGGTCGGCATCCCGCTGACCCTGGTCGTGCTCGGCGTGATCGCGGCGATCGCGGTGTCCGGGCTGCTGGGCGGGGTGTTCTTCGGTGCCGCGCTCGTCGCGGTGATCGCCGACCTGTGGATCCGCCTGGGGATCACGAGCCAGGACGACCGCGACGACGAGGCCCGCGCACGCCGCACGTTCCGGCGCCGCGGCCGCTGGCCCTCGGACGAGTAGCCGCGTCCGCCCTAGTGGCGGAAGTGGCGCCGGCCCGTGAAGACCATCGTGGCGCCGGCCTCGTCCGCCGCCGCGATCGAGAGCTCGTCGCGCATGGAGCCACCCGGCTGGATGACCGCGGTGACGCCGGCCTCCAGGCCGATCTCGAGGCCGTCGGGGAAGGGGAAGAACGCGTCGGAGGCCATCGCGGCGCCCGTCAGGTCCAAGCCGTGCTCGGCGGCCTTCTCGGCGGCGATGCGCGCGGAGTCCACGCGGCTCATCTGCCCGGCGCCGATGCCGACCGTGGCGCCGTCCTTCGCGTAGACGATGGCGTTGGACTTGACGTGCCGCATGACGCGCCAGGCGAAGAGGACGTCGCGCCACTGCGCGTCCGTCGGCTGCGCCTTCGTGGCGACGGTCATGGTGTCCGGGTCGACGACCACCGCGTCGGTGTCCTGCACGAGGACGCCGCCGGCGACGGACCGCACGTCGAGGCGCTCGAGGCCCTTCAGCGGCGCGTCGTCGCCGGTCAGGAGCCGGACGTTCGGCTTCTCGGACAGGAGCGCGAGGGCGTCGTCGTCGAACGCCGGGGCGAACAGCACCTCGACGAAGAGCTTCGAGAGCGCCTCTGCCGCCGCGAGGTCGACGGGGCGCGTCAGCGTGACGATGCCGCCGAACGCCGACACCGGGTCGCACGCGAGCGCGCGCTCGAACGCCTGCAGGCTGGAGTCGCCGATCGCGGCGCCGCAGGGGTTGTTGTGCTTGACGATGACCGCGGCCGGCTCGTCGAACTCGCGGGCGATCGCGCGGGCCGCCTCGAGGTCGAGCAGGTTGTTGAACGACAGCTCCTTGCCGTGCAGCTGCGAGACGCCCGAGAGCAGGTGGGCCGGAGCGCCGGCGCGGCGGTAGTACGCGCCGCGCTGGTGCGGGTTCTCGCCGTAGCGCAGCGTGCGGTCGCGGACGTAGCCGCGCGAGAAGGTCGGCGGGAACGGCACGCGGCCGCCGGACGCCGGGTGACCGGCGGGGTGCCCGAGCGGCAGCTCCGAGCCGTCGAACTCCGGCTGGTCCTGCAGGAAGCCCGAGATCGCCGCGTCGTAGCGCGCCGTGGTGGCGTAGGCCTGCAGGGCGAGGTTGCGGCGCGTGGTGAGGCCCAGCGAGCCGTCGCCGGAGGCCTGGAGCTCCTCGATCACGGCCGGGTACTGCGCCGCGTCGGTAAGGATCGACGCGTAGCCGTGGTTCTTGGCC
>CAFBMK010000039.1_pt1 | contig 17526 bp, 19 predicted proteins | sample 7268691 | NCBI WGS metagenome assembly CAFBMK01 (sample SAMEA6814062, study PRJEB35770) | freshwater metagenome | biome: Freshwater; feature: Freshwater reservoir; material: water | place: Czech Republic | collected 2017-05-23 | depth 30m m
CCCGGCGGACCCCGCCGTCGAGGAGGAGACCGTCGAGGACCCGTCCGGGTCCGCGGACGGCGAGCCCGGGACCGACGCGTCCGAGGACGACGCGCCGAAGCCGCGCCGGCGCTCCCGGGGCCGCGGTCGCCGCGGCCGTGGCGGCGCGAAGGCGGCAGCCGACGGCGAGGCGGAAGATGACGTATCGTCTCCTGTCCGGCGCCGCACCGATGGTGCGCGCCGCTCTGCCGCGTCCCCCGAGGACCTCGCCTCCGGTGAGACCGCAGAGCCCATCTCGTCCGAGTGAGTCGTAACCGCATGAGCCTCTACGCAATCGTCAAGACCGGTGGCAAGCAGTACCGCGTCGAGCAGGGCCTGGAGCTCCTCGTCGAGAAGCTCGACGTCGAGGTCGGCGGCACGGTCACGCTCGAGCCGGTCCTGGTCCGCGGCGACAGCATCACCGTCGCCCCCGACGCGCTGAAGTCCGCCTCGGTCGGCGCGACCATCGTCGAGCACGTCAAGGGCCCGAAGATCCGCATCTTCAAGTACAAGCCCAAGCGCGGCTACAAGCGCACGACGGGTCACCGTCAGCCGCTCACCAAGATCCGCATCGATTCGATCAAGGCCTGACGGCCGGACTCGAAGGAGCACCAGAACTCATGGCACACAAGAAGGGCCTCGGCTCCTCCCGCAACGGCCGCGACTCGAACTCCCAGCGCCTCGGCGTGAAGGTCTTCGGCGGTCAGTCCGTCACCGGTGGCGAGATCATCGTCCGCCAGCGCGGCACCGTCTTCCGTCCCGGCGTCGGCGTCGGCATCGGCAAGGACGACACGCTCTACGCGAAGGCCGTCGGCACGGTCGAGTTCACGCGCGGCTGGCGCGGCCGCACCGTCTCGGTGGTGCCCGTCGCGGCCCCCGAGGCCGTCGCCGCCGACTGAGCACCCGGTCGCCGCGCCCGCGGCGACCACGCAGGACCCGGGCCGCAGCGGCCCGGCAGAAGGACCGACGACCCGCCCACGGCGGGTCGTCCGCGTTCTCAGCCCTGGCGGCGCAGCCACTCGCCGGCCGCGATGCTCGCCGCCGCGGTCGCGCCGCCCAGGGCGACCGTGCCGAGGACGCCGGACCGGGGGAGCAGACCGCGGGCCGCGACCGTCGCGACGATGTCCGCGAGGTCGCCGACGGCGCTCGTGCGGGCCCAGCGGGAGCCGCGGTCGCGGTCGCCGGCGGTGCGGACCATCGCCATGCCGATCACGGCGTCGCGGGCTCCGAGGCCGCGCAGCGCGACCTGCGCCGGCGCGCCCGTGCCGCCCTCGCCGAGCCACGACTCGCCGATCCTGGCGGGCACGGCGAGCAGGGCGGCGCCGAAGGCGATGCGGCCCACGCCGATGGCGCGTGCGGCGTTCTGGGGGGTGAGGAGGCTCATGACCGGCGGCTACCCGGTCGGCGCCCCCGGCAGCCGGGGCCTACGCCTCGGCCTGCATCCAGCGGCTCACGACGACGCCGGAGACCGCCGCGCCCGTCGCGACGACGCCGATGGAGAGGACGCCCGAGCGGGGCAGGTGCTTCGCGGCCGCGAGCGTCGCGACGAGGTCGACGACGTCGCCGAGCGACGCCGTGCGCGCCCAGCGGTAGCCGCGCTCGGGGTCCGACGCCGTGTGCGCCTGGGCCATCCCGACGAGCACGTCGCGGATCCCCAGCCCCCGCAGCGCCACCTGGGCCCCGGGGGTCGTCCCGTCGGCGCCGAGCCACGGCTCGCCGACCTTCGCCGGCACGGCCAGGATCGCGAGGCCGACGGCGACCCGGCTCAGGCCGAGTGCGCGGGCGACGTTGACGGGGGTGATGAGGCTCATGGCACGACGCTACCCGGCGGGTGGGCGCCGCGGGGGGGCGTGGGGCCGTGGCGGCGGCGCAGCGCGGTCGGCGCCCGCCGGTCGGCCCCGCGGGTCCGGCCGGCGGGCGCCGCGGGACGTCCTAGCCGTCCTGCGCCGTCGGGCGGATCAGGATGTCGTTGACGTCGACGCGGGCCGGCTGCGAGAGCGCCCAGATCACCGCGCCGGCGATGTCCTCGGGGTGCAGGGCCTCCATCTCGGGCTTCGTGTCGAAGAACGGGGTGTCCACCATGCCCGGTGCGACCAGGGTCACGCGGGCGCCGGTGCCGTTCAGCTCCTGCCGGAGCGACTCGGCCATCGCGCCGACGGCGAACTTCGTCGACGAGTAGAGGCTGCCGGGCAGCGGGCGCCGGCCGGCCACGGAGCCCGTGATGACGAAGTGCCCGGCGCCGTCGCTCAGGTCGTCGATGGTCGCCCGGATGGTCAGCGCCGCGCCGAGGACGTTCGTGAGCACCATGTCGCGCCACTGCTCCGGGGACTCCTCGCGGAACCCGCGCGCCGCTCCGAACCCGGCGTTGGCGAAGACGGCGTGCAGGCCGCCGAACCGCTCCTTCGTCGCGGCGACGGCGGCCTCGAGGTCGCCGAACTCCGTCACGTCGCAGGTGGCGGCGAGGGCGTGCTCGGCCCCGAGCTCCTCGACGAGCGCGTCGAGCTTGTCGCGCGAGCGGGCGGCGAGGCCCACGTTCCACCCGGCCTCGACGGCCGCCCGCGCCGTCGCGGCCCCGATGCCCGTGGACGCGCCGGTGATGAGGAGGGTCTTGCGGTCGGTCATGGGAGCGAGTGTGGCAAAGGCCCGGGCCCGCCCCGCACCGTCCGCCCGCACGGGCCCGCGCGGCCCGCACCTGCGACCATTCGCCGGTGCTCTCCGACTCCGCGCACATCTTCGTCCAGGGCGGCAACGGCGGCGACGGATGCACCTCGTTCCGGCGCGAGGCCCACGTGCCGATGGGCGGGCCCGACGGCGGGGACGGCGGCCGGGGCGCCAACGTCGAGTTCCTCTGCGACGACTCGCTCCGCGACCTGCAGTCCTTCGGCCGGCGGGTGCACTACAAGGCGCCGCGCGGCCGGCACGGCGAGGGCGCGCTCAAGAAGGGCCACGACGGCGAGGACCTCGTCGTCCCCGTCCCGCCCGGCACCCAGATCACCGGTCTCGACGGCACGACGCACGACCTGCTGGTCCCGGGCCAACGGGTGACGATCGCCCGGGGCGGCTCCGGCGGTCGCGGCAACGCCCGCTTCGCGACGGCGACCCGGCAGGCCCCGCGGTTCGCGGAGAAGGGCCTGCCCGGCGACGAGGGCTGGATCGACCTGCAGCTCAAGCTGCTCGCGGACGTCGGCCTGATCGGCGTGCCGAACGCGGGCAAGTCGTCCCTCATCACGCGCGCCACGCGCGCCCGCCCGAAGGTCGCCAACTACCCCTTCACGACGCTCGAGCCCGCCCTGGGCACCATCGACGGCGAGCGCCGGCAGCTCATCCTCGCCGACATCCCGGGCCTCATCGAGGGCGCGAGCGAGGGCAAGGGGCTCGGCCACGAGTTCCTCGCGCACGTCGAGCGCTGCCGGATGCTCGTGCACGTCCTGGACCTCGTGCCGTTCGACGGCTCGGACCCCGTGCGCAACTACGAGACGATCGAGGCGGAGATCGCCGCGTACGACCCGCGGCTGGCCACGCTCCCGCGCGTGCTCGCCCTGAGCAAGGCCGACCTCGTGACCCCGGAGGAGGCCGACCGGGCGACGGCCGAGTGGCGTGCCCGGCTCGACGGGCCGGACGTCCCCGTGCGCGAGGAGTGGGAGGACCCGGTCGAGCCGGCGGTCCCGATCGTCGTGACCTCCGCGGCCACCGGCCAGGGGATCGACGAGCTGCGCGCCCTGCTGCTGCGGACGGTGCCCGAGCGGCCCGTGGGCGGCGTGGACGGGGTGGACCTCTCCGACGCGCCGCTGGCGGACCACAAGGTGTACCGCCCCCGGGTCGCCCGGGACTGGGCGGTCGAGCGCTCGGAGGACGAGGGCTTCCGCGTCGTCGGCGACGGCGTCATGCGCCTGCTCTCCCGCCACGACCTCGAGAACGAGGAGTCGCTGGAGTACGTCGAGTCGCGCCTGCGGAAGATGGGCGTCATCACGGCGCTGCAGGAGCAGGGCTTCCAGCCCGGCGACGACGTCGAGATCGCCGGCGTCCTCTTCGAGTTCGACCCCGAGGGCTGACCGGACCGGGCCGGGCCGGCGTCCCGGCCCGGCGCAGGGCCGGGCGGGTCGGCGCGGGGCGGCCCCGGGCTCAGGTCGGGCGCCGCGGCAGGTCGCCGTCCGACGTCGTGTGCGCGCCCAGGAGTCGCGAGAGCCGCGTGGCGGCCGCCGCGACGGACGCGACGACCTCGTCGAGGCGGGGCTCCACGAGGCGCCGCTCCCCGCTGACGTTGACCGCCGCGACGCGCTCGCCGCGGAAGTCGTGGACCGGGGCCGACACGCCGATGGCGCCCTCCTCGTGCTCCTCGCGGACCACCGAGGTGCCGGTGCTGTGCACCTCGCTCAGCACGGCGGCGAGGTCCTCCGTGCTCTGCACCCGGCTGCGGGGCGCCACGCCGGCCAGCTCGGCGGCGCGGTAGCGGTCGCGCAGCGCGGCGGGGGAGAGACCGGCCAGGAGCACCCGGCCGGCGCTCGTGGCGTGGGCGGGCGCCGTCTCGCCCTCCCAGGCGCCCCACGCCGTGGCGCGCGCCGGGGGCGACTCGGAGCGCAGGGTCAGCACGTCGACGCCGTGCAGCGTGCAGAGGTGGACGGTCTCGTCGAGCTCCCCGGCGAGGTGCCGCAGCACGTCCGGCGACACCGACAGGAGCCGGCGCTGCGCCGTGGACGCCGCCAACGCGTAGAGCTCGAGGCCCAGGTGGTACCGGCCCGTGACGGGGTCGCGCTCCACGAGGCCGGTCTCGACCAGGGCGCGGAGGCTGCGGGAGACCTGGCTCTTGTCCCGGCCGATCTGCGTCGCGAGGCGGACGACCCCGAGGCCCTCGCCCGTGACGTCCGCCGCGAGGCCGCGGAGCAGGTCGAGGTCCTTCGTCAGGCGCAGCGCGCGGGAGCGCCGCGCGGTCTCGTTCGGGGGCGTCGGCGCGCCGGGGACGGCCGGGACGTCGTCCGTCGCGCCGTCCGCCGCCGCACCCTCCGCGACAGCAGCCCCGGCGGTCGCCTCGCCCCCCGTGGGGTGGCCGCCGACCGCGACCCCGTCCGCGACCCCGGCGACGGCGGCGGGCGACGTCGGCCCGTCGTGTCCGAGGGGGGAGACGTCGGCGGAGCCGGCCCGGTCGGCCGGCGTCTCGAGGGGTCCTTCGGTGCTCACGGGGACAGTGTGACGCGTCGGGGGGCGGGCGCCGGACCGACGCCGGGGAGGCCGTCCGCGCCCCGGGAGCGCGGCCCGCCCGGCCGCCGGGCACGGCGCCGCACGGCGCCGCGTCGCGGCCGGCGCGGCGACCCGGGACCCGGCTCCGCCGTCGTCGTGCGTGGCCGGGCCTACGGGTGGGTAGGTGCGAACGCTGGTGTTCGTGGTTGCTCGAACGGCAACCCCCGATGCAGCCGTCGCATCGGGTACGGTTGCCGCACGTGTCCGTCCCACCACTCGCCTCCAGTTTCCTCACCTACGTCAGCGACAACGGCGACTCCGTTCTCCGACTGGCCTGGGGCCACGTCTGGGTCGTGGCGCTGTCCATCGCGATCGCGGTGGTGGTCGGCGTCCTCCTGGGCGTCCTGACCTACCGATCACCGTTCCTCTCGTCGGTCGCGCTGACGGTCTCCGGACTCTTCCTGACGTTCCCGTCGTTCGCGCTGCTCGGCATCCTGCTCGCGATCCTCGGGCTCGGGGTGACGCCGGTGGTCATCGCGCTCGTCCTCTACGCGCTCCTGCCGATCGTGTCGAACACGGTCACGGGCCTGCGTGAGGTCGACGCCGTGGTGCTCGACTCCGCCCGCGGCCTCGGCATGAGCTCCGTCGGGCGCCTCGTCCGGGTCGAGCTGCCGATCGCGTGGCCGGTCATCCTGGCCGGCATGCGGACCGCGACGCAGCTCGTGGTCGGCATCGCCGCCATCGCCGCGTACGTCAACGGACCGGGCCTCGGCCGCTTCATCTTCTCCGGGCTCTCGCAGCTCGGCGGCGCGAACGCGCTGAACCAGGTCGTCGTCGGGACCGTCGGCGTCATCATCATCGCGCTCGCCTTCGATCTGCTCCTCTCGCTCGTCGGCCGCCTCACCATCTCGAAGGGGATCCGTGCCTGACACGACCACCGCACCCACCTCGCTCCGCGACGCCATGGCCAAGGGCCAGGCCGTGGAGATCGACCTCCAGTCGGTCACGAAGGAGTACCCCGGCAGCGCGGTCCCCGCCGTCGAGGACTTCTCCCTGACGATCCCCGCGGGCGAGATCGTCGTCTTCGTCGGGCCCTCCGGCTGCGGCAAGACGACGACGATGCGGATGATCAACCGCCTCGTGCGCCCGACCTCGGGCCGCATCCTCATCGGCGGCGAGGACGCCGCCGAGATGAAGCCCGACGTCCTGCGTCGCCACATCGGCTACGTCGTCCAGCAGGCCGGCCTCCTGCCGCACCTCACGGTCCGGCAGAACATCGAGACCGTCCCGCGGCTCCTGGGCTGGAAGCGCGACCGCATCGCCGCGCGCTCCACCGAGCTGTTCGAGCTCGTCGGCCTGGACGAGGCCGAGTTCTCCGGGCGCTACCCGCGCGAGCTCTCCGGCGGCCAGCAGCAGCGCGTCGGCGTCGCCCGCGCGCTGGCCGCGGACCCGCCGATCCTGCTCATGGACGAGCCGTTCGGTGCGCTCGACCCGATCACCCGCGACCGCCTCCAGTCCGAGCTGCTGAAGATCCAGCGCCGCGTGCGCAAGACGATCGTCTTCGTCACGCACGACATCGACGAGGCGATCAAGCTCGGCGACCGCGTCGTCGTGCTGAAGGAGCGGTCCAAGATCGCCCAGGCCGGTGCCCCGGACGAGATCCTGGCCGAGCCCGCCGACCGCTACGTCCGCGCGTTCATCGGCGGCGGCGCCGCCGTCAAGCGCCTGCACCTCGTGCGGGTCGAGGACCTCGAGCTCGAGCCGTACCCGTCGTTCACCCAGGCCGTCGGGTACGACCAGATCCTCCGCGAGGTCGAGGGCGGCGCGCTCGACTACGGCCTCCTGCTCGACGAGCAGCGCCGGCCCCAGCGCTGGCTGCACCGCGACGAGCTGCAGGACCGCCCCGCCGACCCCGGAGCGGTCGGGCAGCCGGTGCAGGGCGTCGTCATGGCGACCACCACGCTGCACGACGCGATGGACGAGATGCTGAGCTCCGGCACCGGCGTCGTCCCCGCCGTGGACGACCGCGGGGCGTACGTCGGCACCGTGCGGCTCTCCCAGGTCACCGACGCGCTCGAGGAGACCCACCACCGGGTCGTCGCGGACCAGTCCGACGCCGCGCCCGTCCGCACCCTCGCCGAGATCACGGGCGAGATCGACCGCCGCGACATCGAGGCCGAACGCGACCGGCAGGCCGCGGCGAAGGCGGGCGGCGGCGCGTGACCCGCACGCTCCTGCGGCTCCTCGCGACCCCGGTCGCGGTCGTCGTCGCGCTCGTCGTCCTCTACTGGCAGGTCGGCGAGCAGACCAACAGCATCGCCGTGTCGGCGCTGGCCGGCGGCGACGCGACGACCGCGCACGCCTTCAGCGACAACGTCATCACCAAGGTCGGCGAGCACCTGAAGCTCGTGGGCATCTCCGCGCTCTTCGTCCTCCTCGTCGGCGTCCCGCTCGGCGTCGTCCTGACCCGGACGCGCTCGCGGCTCGTGAGCATCCCGATCAACGCGCTCTTCAACGCCGGGCAGGCGGCGCCGGTCATCGGCGTCCTCGTCCTGCTCGTGTCCCTCTTCGGCATCAAGAGCTGGGTCCCGTACGTGGGCCTCGTGGTCTACGCGGTGCTGCCGGTCATGCGCAACACGGTCGAGGGCATCCGCAACGTGGACCCGGCGCTCATCGACGCGGCCCGCGGGCAGGGCTTCTCCCGCGGCCAGGTGCTGCTGCGCGTCGAGCTGCCGCTCGCCGTGCCGATCATCCTCGCGGGCATCCGCACCTCGCTCGTGCTGCTCGTCGGCACCGCGACGCTCGCGACCTTCATCAACGCCGGGGGACTGGGCGACATCATCAACGACGGCATCAAGAACCAGCGCAACCCGGTCCTCCTGACCGGCGCGGTCCTCGCGGCCGTCCTGGCGGTCACCATCGACTGGCTCGCCGGCATCGCCGAGCGCTACCTCAGCCCGAAGGGCCTGCGCGGGGAGCGCACGGCATGAGCGTCCGCGGCCGTCTCGTCGCCGGCGCCCTCGCCGTCGCGCTCGTCCCCGCCCTGGCGGGGTGCGGCGCCCAGTACTCCGGCGGGGGCGAGGGGCCGCTGAAGGGCGCGAAGATCGCCTTCGGCTCCAAGGACTTCACGGAGCAGAAGGTCCTGGGCCAGATCGCCGTGCAGTACCTCCGCTCGCAGGGCGCGGACGTCTGGGACCAGACGGGCCTCGTCTCCTCGCAGGCGGTCCGCGGCTCCCTCGAGCGCGGCGACATCAACGCGTACTGGGAGTACACGGGCACGGCCTGGATCACGTACTTCGGCAAGGAGAAGCCGATCCAGGACACGAAGGAGCAGTACGACGCGGTCGCCAAGGAGGACGCCGCGGAGAACCAGATCGACTGGATCGACCCGGCGCCGCTGAACAACACCTACGCCTTCGCCATCAAGTCCTCCAAGGCGAAGGAGCTCGGGATCACGAAGCTCAGCGACCTCAAGGCGCTCCTGCAGAAGCCCGAGGGCAAGGACCTCAGCTTCTGCATCGAGTCCGAGTTCGCCAACCGGCCCGACGGCTTCCCGGGCGTGCAGAAGACGTACGACTTCAAGGTGCCCGCCGGGCAGGTCAAGCGCCTCGACGTCGGCCTGATCTACTCGCAGACCGGCAACGGCACCTGCACCTTCGGCGAGGTCTTCACGACGGACGGCCGGGTCGAGGGCCTCGACCTGCTGCCGCTGACGGACGACGAGAAGTTCTTCCCCGTCTACCAGGCGGCGATCTCCATCCGCCAGGACCTGCTGCGCGAACACCCGCAGATCGAGCGCGTCATGAAGCCGATCGCGGCGAAGCTCACCACGGAGGAGATGCTCAAGCTGAACGCGGAGGTCGACATCGACGGCGTGCTGCCGGAGAAGGTCGCCCGCGACTGGCTGAAGGACGAGGGCTTCACGGACTGAGCGCGGGCAGGGCCTCGGCCCGCCCCGCGGTCCGACCGCCGGGGCCCGCCGGGGCGTACCGCCCTCCGCCCGTGCACTACGCTTCGGCGCGGATGTCCCTGACCGTCATCAAGCTGGGCTCGAGCGTCGTCGTCGACGACCACGGCCGGCTGCGCCGCGATCTCCTCGCGAGCCTGTGCGCCACCGTCGGCGCCCGGCACCGCGACGGCGAGCGGTACGTCCTCGTCTCGAGCGGCGCGATCGCCCGGGGCATCGACGAGCTCGGGCTGCCCGGCCGCCCGACCGCGATCGACGCGCTGCAGGCCGCCAGCGCCGTCGGCCAGGGCCGCCTGTTCCGCTCCTGGGACGACCTCTTCGGCGCGGAGTCGCTCATCGCCGCCCAGGTGCTCCTGACGCTCTACGACCTCGGCGACCGCGAGGCGTTCGTCAACGCGCGCCGCACCCTCCTGAAGCTCGTCGAGCTCGGCACGGTGCCGGTCATCAACGAGAACGACACGACGACGACGGAGGAGATCTCCTTCGGCGACAACGACCTGCTGGCCGCGCAGGTGGCGATCATGCTCGGCGCCGACCGGCTCGTCCTCCTGACCTCGACGGACGGCCTGTTCTCCGCCGACCCGCGCCGGGACCCGTCCGCGTCGCTCGTGCGCGAGGTCCACGACGTGGAGCAGGCGCTGGCCGACAACGACGTCGGCACGACGACCTCGACGCTCGGCACCGGCGGGATGCGCTCGAAGGCGCTCGCGGCGGAGATGGCCGCCGCCGCCGGGATCCCGACGACCGTCGGCTCCGGCCTGCGGTCCGCGGCGCTCCCGCGGATCCTGGCCGGCGAGGACGAGGGCACCCGCTTCGTGGCGGGCGAGGCGCGCTGGTCGAGCTTCAAGCTCTGGCTGCGGTACGCCAAGCCGGCGCGCGGCACCATCGAGATCGACGAGGGCGCCCGCCGGGCGCTGTCGCGCGACGACACCTCGCTCCTGCCCGTCGGCGTCGTCGCGGTCGCCGGGGACTTCAAGATCGGCGACGCCGTGGACGTCCGGTGCGGTGGCGAGCTCGTCGCGAAGGGCCTCACGGGCTACGCCTCCGGGGCGCTGCGCCTCGTGATGGGCGAGCGCACCGCCCGCATCCGCGAGCTGCTCCCGCAGGCGCCCGAGGAGGCGGTCCACCGCGACCGCCTCGTCGTGCTCTGAGCCGCGCCGGGACCGGCGCCGCTCAGGGGCAGTTCGGGCGCTCGTAGCTCTCGGACGCGTAGACGAACCACCGCTGGGGCACGCCGTCGACCGCCGGGACGTCGACGCGGTGGTCGTTCGTCCCGCCGCACTCGTCGCCGTCGCCCCCGACCGACAGGGCGAGCCGCGACGCCACGGAGGCGGCCTGCGACGGGCCGACGTCGGCGAGGACGAAGCGGCGCCCGACGTGGGACGGGACGGTGCCCGGCAGGCCCTCGCCGTAGAGCGTCGTGGCCTCGGGGTCGAAGGTCCGCACCGCCGCGGCCACCACGCCGCGGGCGGTGACCCACGCCGTGGCCCGGCCGTCCGTCAGGAGCCGCAGGACGGTGTCCGACGCGGCGGGGGCGGAGGCGCTCGCGGCGGGGATCGCGCGGGTCGTGCTGAGCCAGGTGCTCCCGGTCCGCAGGTCCCGGGACGCGAGGCGGTCGGCGGGCGCGTCCGGGGTGGCGACCCGGGTCGTCCACGCGACGCTCGTGCCGCCGACGGCGACCTTCGTGGCCGACGACCACGGGCCGAGGGTCCGCAGGTACCGGCGCTGCCCCGGCCTGCGGGTGCACGCCTTCAGCGTCGTGCCCTCGCGCCAGACGCGCACGTTCGGGCCGGTCGTCCGGACGAGCGTCGTGCCGGCCGTCGGGCAAGGGGTGTGCTTCGCCGCGGCGGCGGTGCCCGTCGCGGGGCCGGCGAGGAGGACCGCGCCGAGCAGGGCGGCGGTGGGGAGGGAGCGGGTGATGGTGGTGCGGGTGGGGCTCATGGCGGTGGGTGTGGGTGGGTGACGGACGGGCGGTGCCGGGGCCGGGCGACGCCGGGGGCGGTGCGTGGGACCACCCTCGCGGCCCGTCGGTCCCAGGAACACGTCAGGGGTCACGTTCGGAGCGGTCCAGGGGTCACGGAGGCGTACGGGGTGCACCCCGGCGGGTCCGCGAGGCGAGGGCGGGGCACGCGCCGCGGGCCGCGGCGGGCGGTCGCGTACCCTTGCCGTATGGCCACCACCGCCGTCGAGGTCCCGTCCGTCGTCGACGTCTGCCGCAGCGCCCGGACCGCCGGCCGCCGGCTGGCGGCGCTCGACACGGGCACGAAGGACGCCGCCCTGCTCGCGATCGCCGACGCGATCACCGCCCGGGCGCCGGAGATCCTCGCCGCCAACGCGAAGGACCTCGAGGCGGGCGCGGCCGCCGGCCTGCCGACGGCCCTCATGGACCGGCTGAAGCTCACGGACGCGCGCCTGGCCGGGATGGTGCAGGGCGTGCGGGACGTCGTCGCGCTGCGGGACCCCGTGGGCGAGACGATCGAGGGCTACCGCCTGAAGAACGGGCTCGACGTGCAGCGTCAGCGGATCCCGCTCGGCGTCGTCGCCGTCGTCTACGAGGCGCGCCCGAACGTCACGATCGACGCCCTCGCGCTCGCGCTGAAGAGCGGCAATGCGATCGTGCTGCGCGGCAGCTCGAGCGCCCTGCACTCCAACCGCATCCTCGCCGCCGTCGCCTCGGACGCCGCGGAGGCGGCCGGCATCCCCGCCGGCGCCGTCGGCCTGGTCTCCGGCGGCGGACGCGAGGAGCTCGCCGAGCTCGCCACCCAGGACCGCTACGTCGACCTCATCGTCCCGCGCGGCGGCGAGGGCCTGAAGAACGCGCTGAAGGGCGTGGCGACGGTCCCCGTCATCTTCGCGGCGGCCGGGATCGGCCACGTCTACGTCGACGCGTCCGCCGACCTGGAGCAGGCGCTGTCGATCGTCGAGAACTCCAAGGTCCAGCGGCCGAGCGCCTGCAACGCCGCGGAGACGGTCCTCGTGCACCGCGAGGTCGCGGAGGACTTCCTCCCGTCGCTCGCCGGGCTCCTGGGCACCCGCGGCGTGCAGCTGCGCGCGGACGAGGGCAGCCTGCCGCTCGTCTCGGGCCACGGCGCCGAGGCGGTCCCCGCGACGGAGGCCGACTGGGACACGGAGCACCTCGCGCTGATCCTCGGGGTGCGGCTCGTCGACGACGTCTTCGCGGCGATCGACCACATCGAGGACCACGGCTCCGGCCACAGCGACGCGATCGTCGCCCGCGACCACCTCGCCGTCCGCGCGTTCGAGCGGGGCGTGAACTCCGCGGCGGTCTACGTCAACGCGTCGACGCGGTTCACGGACGGCGCCGAGTTCGGCATGGGGGCGGAGATCGGCATCTCGACGCAGAAGCTGCACGCGCGCGGCCCCATCGGCCTGCGCGAGCTGACGACCTACCGCTACCTCGTCCACGGCGACGGCCACGTCCGGGACTGACCGCGGGTGAGCGGACCCCGGATCGGGCTGCTCGGCGGCACGTTCAACCCGCCGCACGTCGGCCACCTCGTCCTGGCGGAGTGCGCCCGCGACGAGCTCGGGCTGGACGAGGTCCGGCTCGTGCTCGCCGCGCGACCGCCGCACAAGCACGTCGAGGACGACCCCGGCCCGGAGGAGCGCCTCGCCCTCTGCCGCGCCGCGGTGGCGGGCGACGAGGGCCGCCTCGCGGTCTCCGACGTGGAGCTGCGCCGCGACGGCCCGTCCTACACCGCCGACACCCTCGCGGGCCTGCACGACGAGCAGCCCGGCGCGTCGTTCGTCCTGCTCCTGGGCGGGGACGCCGCCGCGGGGCTCGAGTCCTGGCACCGGCCCGAGGACGTCCTGCGGTTCGCGGCGATCGGCGTCGCCGAGCGCGGTGAGGACACCCACGAGCGGGCCCGCGCCGCGGTCGCCCGGCTCGGGCATCCCGACCGCCTCGAGCCGTTCGCGATGCCGTCCCTGGAGCTCTCGTCGACCGCGATCCGGGCGCGCGTGCGGGCCGGCAGGACCATCCGGCACCTCGTCCCGCCGGGAGTCGAGGCGCGCATCGACCGTCTGGGGCTCTACCGTGGGGGGCGAAGCACATGAGCAAGCGCACCTACATCTCCCAGAACGCGTCGCCCGACGTCGACGACGCCGTCCTCCCTCCGGACCCGGAGCTGGAGGGCCTGGTGCGCCGCATCGCGTCCGCCGCCGGCGACCGCAAGGCCCTCGACGTCGTGGCGGTCGACCTCCGCGGCGCCTCGGCCTACACCGACGCGTTCGTCATCTGCACGGGCCGCACGGACCGCCAGGCCAAGGCGATCCACGACTCGATCCACGAGGGGCTGAAGCACGACGGCGAGCGCCTGCTGCCCAAGCGGACCGAGGGCGTGCAGGAGGCCCGCTGGATCCTCCTGGACTACGGCGACGTCGTCGTGCACATCTTCGTCCCCGAGACCCGGGCGTTCTACCGCCTCGAGAGCCTCTGGGGCGACCGGCCGCGCTTCGACGTCTCCGACGTCGCGGGCGAGACGTCCGTGGGCGGCGACGCCGACGACGACGTCGAGCCGCACTACGAGGGCTGATCGGCCCCGGCCCCCGGGCCGGAGCCGCCGTACACCTGGCGCCGTGCCGCTCGCCCGGGGCCACCCGGGAACCGGCACGTGCCCCCGCGGGGTGCCCTATCTTTTCGCGGGTGCGTCACACAGCCCCAGCGTCCCCCCGCCAGATCTCACCATCCCGCAGGGCCCTCCTGGCCCTCCTCGTCCTGCTCGCGTCCGCGGTCCCGCTGCTCGTCGCGGCGCCCCACGCGTCCGCGCTCAGCAAGGGCCTGATGGACGAGAACCTCCCGCGCAACGACGACCCCACCCAGCGCGCGGAGTTCTTCGACGTCGCCAAGCGCGCGAACGTCAAGTTCGTCCGCACCTACATCCAGTGGGAGGGGAAGACGAGCACCCCCGCGCCGCACGAGATCGATTCGATCATCCGCTACGCCCTCGAGGCGAAGGTCAACGGCATCGACACCGTCTTCATCGGCTTCAACGGCCTGATCGCGGCGGACGAGGGCGGCGGCTTCGACGACGCCCGCGACATCAGCCTGAAGCGCTACCGCCTGCTCGTGCAGCGGTCGGTCGCCGCGCTCAAGCCGCTGCAGGCCGCCGGCGTCCGGCTCGTCTGGGAGCCGATGAACGAGGCGAACATCTACACGCTCTTCCCCAAGAAGAACGGCCCCGAGGTGTGGCGCAAGATGCAGAACATCGCCTACGAGGAGGTCAAGGAGCAGACCCCCGACGCGATGGTCGTCGCCGGCGAGCTCGCGCCGTACGCCCGCAACCCGAAGTCGACGAACCCCGGCACGTGGGTCCAGCGCGCGCTCGGCCTGGACGCGAGGTTCAAGCCGAAGAAGGGCACGCGGGCGAAGGACTACGCGATCAAGGCCGACGGCTGGACGCTGCACTCCTACGACTACAAGGTCGACCCGGCGAAGACGCTGAAGAGCGACACGATGTGGACGATCCGCAACGTCGCACGGACCCGCGCGATCCTGCGCAAGATCGCCCGCACCTCCCGCGTCCCGAGGTCCGCGGTCGAGAAGGTCTACATCACGGAGTTCGCCTACATCGCCGAGGGCGGCCAGTCCACCTCGGAGGAGAACGCCGCGAAGTGGACCCGGAAGGCGTGGGAGATCGCGAAGAAGAACAAGCTCCGCGGCTTCCTCTGGTTCCAGGTCCGCGACCCGAAGGACATCTTCTACTCGGGCCTGAAGACCATCGACGGCGACGAGCGCAAGGTCTTCCCGGTCTTCCTCGACCTGAAGTGACCCGCCCGCCCGGGGCCGCGCGCGCGGCCCCGGCGCACGCCCGGACCCGTCCGGGCCGCCCCCGCGGCTGTCATGATGCTCCGATCAGCCCGGGCCCCTCGACAGCCGCGCAGCACCCCACGGCCCTCCGGCGGCCCGCATGAGGGTCGACCGCTGCTTCGCGTTCATCGACCTCTGCGGCTTCAGCGCCTACACGGAGGAGCACGGGGACGAGGAGGCCGTGTCCGTCCTCTCCATGATGCGCTCCGTGGTGCGTCGCGCCGCCGACCGGCGCGGCGTCCGCGTCATGAAGTGGCTGGGCGACGGGGCGATGCTCTCCGGGGCCGAGCGCGGCTCGATCGCCGCGGCGACGCTCGAGATCCGTCACCACCTCGGCGGCGCGTGCCCGCTCGACGTGCGCGTCGGCATCTGCCGCGGCCCCGTGCTCGTGTTCGACGGCGACGACTACGTCGGGTCGGTCATCAACGTCGCCGCGCGGCTCTGCGACCGCGCGGGCCCCGGTCAGCTGCTGATGGCGGAGCACCCCGACGCGACCGTCCCGCCGTGGGCGGAGACGCGGCCCTTCGGGACCCTCGAGGTGCCCGGGCTGACCCGCCGGCTCGTCGTCCGCGAGGTCGACTTGCGCCGCACCCCGGACGTTTCGCCGGTGATGGACCCCGTGTGCGGCCTGCCGATCGACCCGGCCGTCGCGGTCGCGCCGACGGGGGTGGAGGCCACGCACCTGCGGTGCTTCTGCTCGACGACGTGCGCCGAGCACTGGGGCCGCGCGTCGGCCCGCCGCGTGCGCGTCGCCTGACCCCGGCGGCCGGGCCTCGGGTCGGGCCCCGCGGCGCGGGAAGGCGGTACGGCGTCGCGGTCCCCGCGCGCTGGCGCGGGCGGGGACCGCGCCGCTCAGACCCCGACGGTCTCGCGCTCGGGCGCGAGGGCCGGCGTGGCCTCGTAGCTCTCCTCGTCGAACGCGCTCACCCGCCGGCGGTAGAGGAACGTGAAGTCGGGCCAGAGCGTCGTGTTGCGGCCGCGGGCGTCCTGGTACCAGGACGCGCAGCCGCCGTCGGTCCAGACCGTGCCCTGCAGGCGCCGCTGGATCTCGTCGTTCTCGGCCTCGACGACGGGCTCGCGCGGGACGAACGCGCCGACGCCGCGGGCGCGGGCCTTGCGCAGCGCGTCGCGGACGTAGCCGACCTGCGACTCGATCATGTAGATGATCGAGTTGTGGCCCAGGCCGGTGTTCGGGCCGACGAGCATGAACAGGTTGGGGAAGCCGGCGATCGTGGTGCCGCGGTAGGCCTCCATGCCCTGGTCCCAGTGCTCGGCGAGCCGGCGGCCGTCCGCGCCGACGAGCCGGTCGGCGATCGGCTGGTCCGTGACGTGGAAGCCGGTGCCGTGGATGATCGTGTCGACCTCGTGCTCGACGCCGGCGCCGTCGACGACCGAGTGCGGGCGGACCTCGCGGATGCCGTTCGTGTTGACGTCGGCGTTCGGGGCGTTCAGGGCCGGGAAGTACTCGTTCGAGATCAGGACCCGCTTGCAGCCCACCTGGTAGTCCGGGGTGAGCTTCGCGCGCAGCTCGGCGTCCTGCGGGATCTGGCGCTTGAGGTGCTGCAGCGCGATGACCCGCGGGAGCCCGCGGAGCCGCGCGACGTGGTTGAACGACAGGACGAAGCTCTCGCGGGTGAGGTAGACGCCCAGGCGGGCGAGCTTCTGGAGGGCCGGGACGCGGCGGAACAGCGCCCGCTCGACGCCGGTGATCGGGCGGTCGGGGCGGGGGAGGACCCACGGCGGCGTGCGCTGGAAGAGCACGAGCGACCTGGCGGCCGGCTGGATCTTCGGCACGAACTGGATCGCCGAGGCGCCCGTGCCGATGACGGCGATGCGCTCGCCGTCGAGGTCGTGGTCGTGGTCCCACCGGGCGGAGTGGAAGACGGTGCCCTCGAACGTGTCGAGGCCCGGCAGGTCGGGGTACTTCGGCTCGCACAGCGGCCCGGTGCCGGCGACGAGGAACTGCGCGACGACGGTGCCCCGGACGGTCTCGACGATCCAGCGCTGGCGGTCGGCGTCCCACCGCGCGTCGGTGACCTCGGCGCCCGTGCGCACGTACGGGCGCAGGCCGAAGCGCTCGACGACCTTCTGCTGGTAGGCCCAGATCTCGGGCTGGGTCGCGAAGGAGCGCGACCAGTCCGGGTTCGGGGCGAACGAGAAGGAGTACATGTGCGACGGGACGTCGCAGGCGCAGCCCGGGTAGACGTTGTCGCGCCAGGTGCCGCCGATGTCGTCGGCCTGCTCGAGGATCACGAAGTTGCGCTCGTCGTCCTCGAGGAGGCCCACGGCCATGCCGATGCCCGAGAAGCCGCTGCCGACGATGGCGACGCGGACCTCGGGCGGGAGCGGCGCGGTGGTGATGGACTGCGGCGACGCAGCGGTGGTGCTCATGCGCCGGATCGTAGGGCACCACCCGGGGTTACTCAAGAGTAGCCTACGGATTCGTAGGAAGATCACGCAACGGGCGGGGGCAGGACGTCCGCCGCGGGGCCGGGACGCCGGCGATGCGGGGCCCCTTCGACTCGTCGGGCCGGTC
>CAFBMK010000040.1_pt1 | contig 17358 bp, 14 predicted proteins | sample 7268691 | NCBI WGS metagenome assembly CAFBMK01 (sample SAMEA6814062, study PRJEB35770) | freshwater metagenome | biome: Freshwater; feature: Freshwater reservoir; material: water | place: Czech Republic | collected 2017-05-23 | depth 30m m
GACCGAGGCCGGCTACGTCGGCGAGGACGTCGAGAACATCCTCCTCAAGCTGATCCAGGCCGCCGACTTCGACGTGAAGAAGGCCGAGACCGGGATCATCTACATCGACGAGATCGACAAGATCGCGCGCAAGGCCGACAACCCGTCGATCACGCGCGACGTCTCGGGCGAGGGCGTGCAGCAGGCGCTCCTGAAGATCCTCGAGGGCACGCAGGCGTCGGTGCCCCCGCAGGGCGGGCGCAAGCACCCGCACCAGGAGTTCCTCACGATCGACACGACGAACATCCTGTTCATCTGCGGCGGCGCGTTCGCCGGCCTGGACGACGTCGTCAAGCGCCGCACGGGCCAGCGGTCCGTCGGCTTCGTCGACGCGGCGGAGCAGGCGCACGAGGACCTGCCGGCCGACCGCCTCTTCGAGCACGCGCTGCCCGAGGACCTCGTCGAGTACGGCCTGATCCCCGAGTTCATCGGTCGCCTCCCCGTCGTCACGGCGGTGCGCCAGCTCTCGCGCGGCGACCTGATCACGATCCTCACCGAGCCGAAGAACGCCCTGGTCAAGCAGTTCCAGGCGTCCTTCGACTTCGACGACATCGAGCTCGTCTTCGCGGACGAGTCGCTCGACGCCGTCGCCGACAAGGCGCTCGAGCGCGAGACCGGGGCCCGCGGGCTCCGGTCGATCCTCGAGGAGGCGCTGCTCGACGTCCAGTTCGAGCTGCCCAGCCGCCGCGACGTCCGCAAGTGCGTCGTGACGCGCGAGACGATCGCGGACGGCCGCCGGCCGACGCTCGTCACCGAGGCCGTGGCCGGCGACGACCGCGACGACCTCGAGGCCTCGGCCTAGCCGATCGCCGCGGGTCGCCGGTCCGTCGGGTCGGGGCTTCGAACGCGCCAGGGCGGGTAGCGTGCCCGCCATGTCGCTTCTCCGTCGCACCCCCGCCCGCCTCCTCGGCCGTCGCGCCGTGCCGTGGCTCCTGGTGCTCGACCTCGCCCGCGAGGGCCACGCGCACTGGCAGTCCCAGCTCACGCCGCGCGAGCGCACCCGCCTGCTCGAGCTCCTGCGGACGAGCAAGGGGCGCCCGTCGGCGCTCGGTCCGAAGGAGCAGGCCGAGCTGAAGGCGCTCGGCACGAAGCTCGACGTCAAGGCGCTCGGCAAGCGCGCCGCGATGACCGGCGTCGGCGTCCGCGCCGCCCGCAAGAAGCAGCACCGCCGGTACTAGGGGGCCGGGGGGCGCCGCGCCGGCGCCCCGACCCGCCGCCGCCCGTCAGGCGGGGGCGACGGCGCTCGTGCGGGCGTCGCGCACCCGCTGCTCGTCGGCGGCCGCGTAGCCCGGGGCCGCGTAGACCTCCTGCACCAGCTCGATGCGGCGCTCCTGGAAGCCCGCCTGCACGTAGGCCAGGTAGAGGTCCCACAGGCGGATGAACCGCTCGTCGTAGCCCAGCGCGCGCACGTCGTCCAGCCGCGCGTTGAACGTCTCGCGCCAGCGGGCGCACGTCTCGGCGTAATGCGGGGTCAGGTCCTCGACGTCGACGGTGCGCAGGCGCGTGTCCGTCGTGACGAGCCGGCCCATGACCTGCTGGGAAGGCAGGCAGCCGCCCGGGAAGATCATCGTGTTGATGAAGCTGCGCTGGCGCTTCTCGATCTCGTACGCGCCGTCGTCGATGGTGATCGCCTGGACGGCCATCAGGCCGTCGTGCTTCAGGAGCGCGTCGCAGCGCTGGTAGAAGGTCGGGAGGTCCCGCCAGCCGACGGCCTCGATCATCTCGACGGAGACGAGCCGGTCGTACTGGCCGCGCAGGTCGCGGTAGTCCTCGAGCCGCAGGTCGATCCGGTCGGCCAGCCCGGCCTCGTCGATCCGCCGGCGGGCGAGGGCGTGCTGCTCCCGGCTGATCGTCGTCGTCGTGACCTCGACGCCGTACTCGCGGGCGGCGTGGATCGCCAGGGCGCCCCAGCCCGTGCCGATCTCGACGAGCGACATGCCCGGCTCGAGGCCGAGCTTGCGGCACAGCCGGTCGATCTTCTCGACCTGGGCCGTCTCGAGGTCGACCTCGGGCCGCTCGAACACGGCGCACGAGTAGCTCATCGTCGGGTCGAGGAAGAGCCCGAAGAGGTCGTTGCTGAGGTCGTAGTGCGCCGAGATCTGGCGCCGGGCGCGGGCGACGGTGTTGCGGGCGCCGTTGCGGACGTGCTGGACCGGCAGCAGCAGGTGCTTGAAGCGCCCGCGCAGGCGGTCGAACGCCGGCATGTTGCGGGCGCCCAGCGCCACGAGGGAGACGAGGTCGGGGCTGCTCCACCGGCCCTCGGCGTACGTCTCGCCGACCCCGAGGGAGCCCCGCAGGAACTGGCGCCACACGCCGTCGTCGTGCAGCTCGATCTCGCCGCGCAGCGGGGAGCCCACGACACCGAACCGGTGCTCGCGGCCGTCGGGCTCGCGGACGACGAGCTCGCCGTGGTCCGTGGCGCGCAGGATTCGCAGCGAGATGGTGCGGGCGGTGTCGTCGGTGAGGATTCGGGGCATGCTCGGGCGCTCAGCGGTCGGGGTGCGGGAAGTGGGGGACGCGCTTGACGGCCAGCGCGAGCGCGTGGCCGTAGATGCGGGCGACGTCGGCGATCGTGCCGAGCGGCTGCCGGCGGACGAACGCCCGCAGGCCGGCGGCGTCGAGCGCGCGACGCCGGAGGGTCAGGGTGGCGTCGAAGACCCGCTCGCCGCCCCGGTGGCTCTCGAGGTGCACGACGAGGCGCTCGTCGGGCACGCTGAGGCGCCAGCGGTAGCGGTGGTCCATCGCCATGAACGGCGACACGTGGAAGACCTTGTCGAGCTCCCACGTCAGCTGCTCGCCGAGCAGCCCGCCGCGGGACGCCGCGCCCGACGCGGGGGCGTGGCGCTCGGCGTCGCGGGCGTCGACGACGTAGGCGTGCGTCTCGCCCCACGGCGTGTTCGTGACCTCGGCGAGGACGGCCTGCAGCGTCGTCCCGTCGGCCGCGTAGCAGTAGGCGAACGTGACGGGGTTGAAGTCGCGGCCGAGGATCGCCGGCTTCGTGAGCAGGCGGACGGGGCCCGTGGGCCGGCGTTCCGTGCGCTCCTGCACGGTGTCCCGGATCGCCTCGGCGAGCGGGGTCGCCGGGTCGCCGTGGTGGTCGGCGCGGCGGAACGCGAGGGCGGCGCGGCGCTCCACGCCCCAGCCGCGGTGCCCGTCCAGGACGCCGGGCAGCTCGTCCAGGTCGAGGAGCAGCATCGCCGTGGGGTAGGCGAAGCGGTGCTCCTTCGGGGCGTGCCGGCGGTGCTGCACGTCGCCGAGGTAGACGGCGGAGCCGGCGACCGGGGCGGCCCGGCCCGGCCCGGTCGCCGTCGAGGAGGACGGCGCGGGGGACGCGGGCGCGGGCGGGAGGACCGCCTGCGGCGCCGCGCTCACGCGGCGGCCCGTTGCGCGTCGTGCAGGGGGACGGTCGACCCGAGGCTCCGGGCGACGCGCAGGCCGCTCCACACGCCGTCCTCGTGGAACCCCCAGCGCCAGTACGCGCCGGCGTAGTGCGTGCGGCCCGCGGTGCCGGAGACGTCGGCCCACCGGCGCTGCGCCGCCAGGCCCGGGGTCGTGAAGACGGGGTGGTGGTAGACCATCCGCTCCAGGACGAGCTCGTCGGCGATCGCCTCGTCCATGTTCAGCGTCACGAGCAGGCGCGTGGGCGTGTCGAAGCCCTGGAGCCGGTTCATGTCGTACGTGAGCGTGGCGCGGTCCTTCGGCTCGCGCAGCAGGTGCGCGTTCCAGCTGGACCAGGCGGCGCGGCGGCGCGGCATGATCGACGTGTCGGTGTGCAGCGTGGCGGCGTTCTCCTGGTACGGGATCGCCCCGAGCACCGCGCGCTCGTCGTCCGTCGGGTCCTCGAGCACCGCGAGGGCCTGGTCGCTGTGGCAGGCGAGCACGACCTGGTCGAAGTCGGTCTGCGTGCCGTCCGCGGTGCGGACCGTCACGCCGTCGGGGGACCGGCGGACCCCGGTGACGGGCGTCCCGAGCTCGAGGCGGTCCGCCAGCGGCGCCAGGAGCGCGTCGACGTAGGCGCGGGAGCCGCCGACGACCGTCATCCACTGGGGCCGGTCGCGCAGCGAGAGCATGCCGTGGTTCTCGAAGAACCGGATGAGGAAGATCGCCGGGAACTCCCAGAGCTGCGCCGGGTCGGCCGACCACACCGCGCTGGCCTGGGGGACGATGAGGCGCTCCGCGAACCAGGTCGAGAAGCGCTCGCGCCGCAGGAGCTCGCGCAGCGACGTGGTCTCGTCGCCCGAGGCGAGGAACCGCCGGGCGACGCGGTTGAACCGCACGTACTCCGCGACCATCCGCAGGAAGCGGGGGTCCAGCGCGTTGCGCCGCTGCGCGAACAGGCCGCCCACGGACTCCGCGTGGTACTCGAAGTCGAACTCGCGGGCGGTGACGCCGAAGCTCATGTTCGTCGGCCGCAGCGCCACCCCGAGCTCGTCCATCAGGGCGAGGAAGTTCGGGTACGTGTGGTCGTTGCAGACGATGAAGCCCGAGTCGACGGGGAAGGACCCGCCGTCGACCTGGACGTCCCGCGTGTGCGTGTGCCCGCCGGGCCGGCCCGCGGCCTCGAAGATCGTGACCTCGTGCTGCTCCGCGAGGCGGTGGGCGCAGGCGAGGCCCGCGCTGCCGGTGCCGACGACGGCGACGCGCATCAGACGGTCCCTCCCGGAGCGGCCGTGCGGTCCGACGTCGCGACGACGGACGGCGTGCCGGCGGTCGGGGCGCCCGCGGCGAGGGGCGCCCGCGGTGCGGGACGCTCGAGCTGGTCCACCATCACCTCAACCTACGACGGACCCGGGGTGCCGGATGCCGCGGCGCCGTGCGGGGCTGGACGGTCGGCCGATCGGGGCGGGCGCGAGCCGTTGGACCTGGCGGGGAGGAGCGGGCTCATTTCCAGGGGGGATCCTAGACTGGAGCGCGATGTCCGAATCGCCCGATCCCACGCGTTCCGAGCCGTCCGCCGCCGAGGCCGAGGTCTTCGCGCGGTGGGAGGACGCCGGGGTCTTCTCGTCCGACGCCTCCGGCGACGCGGGGGAGACCTTCTCCATCGCGATCCCGCCGCCCAACGTCACGGGCGCGCTGCACATGGGCCACGCGCTGAACGGGTCGATCCAGGACGCCCTGATCCGCCTGAACCGCATGCGCGGCAGGAACGTCCGCTGGACGGTGGGCACGGACCACGCCGGCATCGCCACGCAGACGAAGGTCGAGCAGGCGCTCGTCGCCGAGGGAACCTCTCGCGAGGAGGTCGGCCGCGAGGCCTTCCTGGAGCGCACGCAGGAGTGGCGCCGGCAGTACGGCGGGACGATCATCGGCCAGTTCCGGCGCCTGGGCTGCTCCGCGGACTACGCGCACGAGCGCTTCACGATGGACGAGGGCTACCACGAGGCGGTCCTGAAGGTCTTCGTCGCGCTCTTCGAGCAGGGCCTGATCTACCGCGACACGTACCTCGTCAACTGGGACCCGGGCTCCCGCTCCGCGATCTCCGACCTCGAGGTGGAGGACCGCGAGGAGACGGACACGCTCTTCGAGATCGCCTACCCGCTGACGACGCCCGTCGGCGACCTGACCGAGGTCGTCGTCGCGACGGTCCGCCCCGAGACGATGCTCGGCGACGTCGCCGTGGCGGTCAACCCGGAGGACGAGCGCTTCGCGCACCTCATCGGCTCGACCGTGACGCTGCCGTTCGTGGGCCGCGAGCTGCCCATCATCGGCGACGACTACGTCAAGACGGACTTCGGCACGGGCTGCCTGAAGATCACCCCGGCGCACGACCCGAACGACTTCGAGATCGGCAACCGCCACGGCCTCGAGCCGCTGAACGTCATCGGCGAGGACGGCCGGATCACCGGCGGTCACGCGCCGCAGTTCGAGGGTCTGCGGACCGCGGAGGCGCGGACGGCGATCGTCGACGCGCTCCGCGACTCCGGCGCCCTGCGCGGCGAGGAGCCCTACGTCCACACCGTGCCGTTCTCGCAGCGCTCGGGCGAGCGCATCGAGCCGCTCATCTCGCTCCAGTGGTTCATGCGCATGGAGGAGCTCGCGAAGCCCGCCGCCGACGTCGTCCGCGACGGCCGCGTGCGCATCCATCCCGAGAGCCAGTCGCGCCGCTACCTGACCTGGCTCGACGAGATCCGCCCGTGGGTGCTCTCGCGCCAGCTCTGGTGGGGTCACCAGATCCCCGTGTGGTACCGCGGCGAGGAGACGTACTGCGGCACCACGGCCCCGGAGGGCGAGGGCTGGGAGCGCGACCCCGACGTCCTCGACACGTGGTTCTCCTCCGCGCTGTGGCCGTTCGCCACGCTGGGCTGGCCCGAGGAGACGCCCGAGCTCGAGGCGTTCTACCCGACCTCCGTCCTCTCGACGGCGCGCGACATCCTCTTCCTCTGGGTCGCCCGGATGGTCATGACCGGCCTGCGGTTCGCCGGCGACGTGCCGTTCACCGACGTCTACTGCCACTCCGTCATCCAGGCGCCCGACGGCCGCCGGATGAGCAAGTCGCTCGGCACGGGCATCGACCCGCTCGATCTCATCGACGGCGGTCCGCGCCCCGCGGTCTTCGCGAAGGGAAAGGGGTCCCACCCGCCCGACGCCGGGCAGTTCCCCGCCTACGGCGCCGACGCGGTCCGCTTCGGCCTGCTCGCGATGTCCTCCACGCAGGACGTGCGCTTCTCCGAGGAGAAGATCGCGCAGGGCCGGCAGCTGACCACGAAGCTCGGCAACGCCGTGCGGTTCGCGGTCGGCCGGCTGGAGGAGAACGCGGGCGGCGCGGGGGAGGGCGTCACGGGCGCCACCCCGCCGACCCGCCTCGAGGACCGCTGGATCGTCTCGCGCACGGAGCGGATCGCCCGCGAGACCGCCGAGCGGATCGACACCTTCGACTTCGCGAAGGCCGCGCTGGGCCTCTACGACTTCGTCTACGGCGAGCTCTGCGACTGGTACCTCGAGCTCGTCAAGGGCCGGGACGCCGCGACGGACCCCGACCTGGCCCGCGTGCTCGGCTGGGCGCTGCGCCGCACGCTGCAGATCGCGCACCCGATCATCCCGTTCGTCACGGAGGAGGCGTGGGACGGCCTGCCGGGCACGGACGGGCTCCTCGCCGTCTCCCGCCTGCCCGAGCCCGACGACGCGCTCCTCTCGACGGACGCCGAGGCGCGCCTGGGCCGCGTGATCGACGTCATCACGACGACCCGCTCGTGGCGCAACGGCGCGAACGTCCCGCCCGGCCCGATCCTGCCGGTGCGCCTGGAGGCCGAGGGCTACGACGACGAGGCGACGGCGCTCATCCTGCGCCTGGCGCGCCTCGAGGCGACGACGGAGGCGGGCGACGCGGTGACCGTCGCGATCCCCGGCGGCCAGCTCGCCGTCCTCGCCGGCGAGCACGTCGACCCCGAGGCCGAGCGGGCCCGCGTGCAGAAGCGGCGCGCCGAGGTCGAGGGACAGATCGCCTCGACCGAGGCCCGCCTGGCGAACGAGAAGTTCGCCTCCCGCGCCCCCGCCGAGATCATCGCCTCCGAGCGGGCGAAGGTCGAGGCGCTGCGCGAGGAGCTGCGCACGCTGTGACCGGCGACGGCGCCCCCTCCGCCGGGGACGACGAGCGTCTGCGGCGCGCCGAGGACTGGCTGCTGGGGCGCGAGCTCTTCGGCATCCGCCCGGGGCTGGAGCGGATGGTCGTCCTGCTCCGCGCGCTCGGCGACCCGCAGGCGGCGTTCGACGCGATCCACGTCGTCGGCTCGAACGGCAAGACGTCGACCGTGACCATGACCGCGGCGCTGCTCGAGCGCCGTGGGATCCCGTCCGGGGCCTACGTCTCCCCGCACCTCGTGTCCTTCCGCGAGCGGGTCCTCGTCGGCGGGGTGCCCGCGGCGCCGGGCGTCTTCGCCGACGCGGTGGGGCGGGTCCGGGAGGCCGCCGAGGCGCTCGAGGCCGGGGGCCCCGACGCCGGGGCCGACGCGCTCGACGGGCCCGTCACCCAGTTCGAGGCCGTCACCGCCGCGGCGTTCCTCGTCCTCGCCGGCTCCGGCGTCCGCTGCGCCGTCGTCGAGGCCGGCCTCGGGGGCCGCTGGGACGCCACGAACGTCCTGCCGCGCACGGAGCCCGGCGCCGCCGGGCCCGTCCCGCCCGGTCGCACCGGCGTCACCGTCCTGACCTCGATCTCGCTCGAGCACACCCGCTGGCTCGGCGACACGGTCGCCGCCATCGCCGGCGAGAAGGTCGCGGTCCTGCGCCCCGGCGGGACCCTCGTCCTCGCCGCGGGCCTGCCGCCCGCCGCGCACGACGTCGCCGAGGCCCGTGCCGTCGAGCAGGGCGGCACGCTCGTGGAGGCCGCCCCCGACCCCGGCCCCGACGTGCCGACGCCGGGCGCCGCGCAGTACCAGCGCCGCAACCTCGCCACCGCGATCGCGGCCGTCGGCGCGTACCTCGTCGCGGCACGCGCACCGGCCGCCGGCCGCGATCCCGAGGCCGAGCGCGACGTCGCCACCCGCGTCGTCGTGCCCGGCCGCTTCGAGGTCGTGGAGGGCCCCGCGCCGGGGGAGCCCGCCGGTCCCGGGCGCACCGCCGGCCCGACCGTCATCCACGACGGGGCCCACAACGAGGCCGGGTTCGAGGCGCTCGCCGACGCCCTGGACGCCGTGCATCCGGCGCGGCCGCTCGTCGCGGTCGTCGGCGTGCTGGACGACAAGGACCCGGCGGGCATGCTCGCCGCGCTCCGGGACCGCTGCGACGTCCTGGTCGCGACGGCGCCGTCGAACCCGCGACGGCTCGAGGCGGAGGCGCTGGCGGCGATCGCGGCGACGGCGCTGCCGGGCCGGGAGACCCACGTGGTGCCCGGCGCGCACGACGCGCTGGCCCGGGCCCGTACACTGGCGGGTCAGGCCGGTACCGTGCTCGTCACCGGCTCGCTGCACCTCGTCGCGGACCTCCGCCGCGGGCCGGGCGCCGCACCGGGCGCCCGCTTCTGACCATGCCTCCGTCCACACCACGTCACGACGACTCCATCCCGGTGCTCCGGATGGTCCTGGCGGTCGCCGCCGTCGTCGCGGTCGTGATCCTCGTGTTCTTCGCCGTCGGCTACGGCCTCGGGCAGGCGTTCGTCTGAGCCGATCGTCGTCCCGTGGAGGGAACTCCCCCCTGCACGGCGAACAACCACTCCTGTGATCCCCATGACTGATCCCCATGCCTGATCTCCTCGCCGTCTTCGGCATCGACAACTCGACGCTCGACGTGGTCGTCAAGCTGCTCGTGCTGTTCGTCGTCCTGATCTGGCTGGCGCTCGTGTACTACACGTGGGCGGACGCCCGCCGACGCATCACGGACCCCGTCCTGATCGGCACCGCGACGGTCGCCGCGCTCGTGCTCCCGTTCGCGGGCACCGTGATCTACATGGTCGTGCGGCCCCCCGAGTACCTCGACGACGTCCGGGAGCGCGAGCTCGAGATGCAGGCCGCCGAGGCGCGGCTCCTGCAGTCCGGCGTGCTGCTCTGCCCGCACTGCGAGTACCAGGTGCAGAAGGACTTCCTGCGCTGCCCCTCGTGCCTGAAGAAGCTCCGGGACCAGTGCACGGGCTGCGCCCGGCCGCTCGACCCCGAGTGGCGGATCTGCCCGTACTGCGAGACCGAGATCCCGGGCCGCACCCCGCGCCGCCGTCGCCGTGGCCGGGCCGAGACGCCCGCCACCGAGCAACAGGCGTAGCGGCGCCCGGCGCGGCGCCTCCTCCGGGAGGCCGCGCCGGGCGACGACCCCGGGCCCCGAGCCCGCCAGGAGGCCCACCGCCCGCGCACCGCGCGGGCGGTCGTCGTCCCGGGGCGCGCGGCGGGGCGGGCACGCGGGCTGCTTGACTGTCCGGCGTCCGCTGACCCCGACGCGCGCCGCGCCGCGCAGAGAGCGACCCCACATGTCCCGCACCCTCATCCTCGTGAAGCCGGACGGCGTCCAGCGCCAGCTCGTCGGCGACGTGCTCGGCCGCTTCGAGCGCAAGGGCCTGAAGATCCAGCAGCTCAAGCTCGTCGCGCTGGAGACCTCCGTCGTGGAGGAGCACTACGCGCACCTCAACGACAAGCCGTTCTTCGGCGAGCTCGTCTCCTTCATGACGCAGAGCCCCGTCGTCGCCGCGATCCTCGAGGGCCCGAAGGCCGTCGAGGTCGCCCGCCAGATCATCGGCGCGACGAACCCGCTCGAGGCCGCCACCGGCTCGATCCGCGGCGACCTCGCCATCGAGGCCGGCGAGAACGTCGTGCACGGCTCGGACTCGGACGAGAACGCCGAGATCGAGATCAAGCGCTTCTTCCCCGAGATCGGCTGATCCCGGTGCGGCGCCCGACCCGGTCCGGCACCGGACCAGGTCCGGCGTCGCACCACCCCGCCGGGGCCCGCGCGGCATGAGCCCGCTGGTCCTGGCGTCCGGATCCCCGCAGCGCCGGGCGATCCTCGAGACGCTCGCGGTGGAGCACCGCGTGCACGTCCCCGACGTCGAGGAGGGCACGGAGGGCGACCCCGTCCGCGTCGCCGTCCAGAACGCCGTCCTCAAGGCCCGGGCCGTCGCCGCCCGCGAGCCCGTCGGCACCTTCGTGCTCGGCTCGGACACCGTCATCGTCGACGCCTCCGACGGCGTGGAGCGGGCGGTCGGCAAGCCCGCCGACGCCGACGGGGCCGCCGGCATGCTGCGCCGCTGGTCCGGCGCGGAGCACCGGGTCGCCTCCGCGGCCGCCGTCGTCCGCTCCGCCGGCCGCGGCGAGGAGCCGTCGACGCTGTTGGCCGAGGCGGACACGACCCTCGTCCGGTTCCGGGTGCTCACCGCGGACGACGTCGAGTGGTATGTCGGCACGGGGGAGTGGCGGGAGCGCGCCGGCGGCTACGCCATCCAGCTCCGCGGCTCGCTGCTCGTCGAGGGCATCGAGGGCGACTGGTGGACCGTCGTCGGCCTGCCCGTCGCGCTCCTGGCCCGGCGCACGCCGTACCTCCTGCGCTGACGCCCCGGCGCGGCGCACGCCGCACCTCCTGCGCCGACGGTCGCGCCCCGGCGCCCTGCCCGACCGTGCACGCCGTCACGGATCTTCCGCCGGCCGCGGATCCGACCGCCGGTAGGGTCGCCGGGAGCAGGGGATTCGCGGCGCGCTGCACGGCCGGATGCACCGGCGGCCGGGCGACGGTGCTCCGATACACTCGGGGACCGATCCGCGGCGGCGGGACGGCACGACGCCCACGACGGCGAGTGCCGCGTCCCGCCTGACCTCCGCGGTCAAGAGACCTGCCTCGATGAGCATCTTCAGCTACCTGACCGGGATCGGCAGCCGCGACATGGCCGTCGACCTCGGCACCGCCAACACCCTGGTCTACGTCCGGGGTCGCGGCATCGTGCTCTCGGAGCCCTCCGTGGTCGCGATCGACTCGCGGTCGGGCGAGGTCCACGCCGTCGGCATCGAGGCCAAGCGGATGCTCGGCCGCACGCCGGGGACGATCCAGGCGATCCGCCCGCTGAAGGACGGCGTCATCGCCGACTTCGACGTGACGGAGGAGATGCTCCGCCACTTCATCCAGAAGGCGCACCAGAACCGCTTCGCGCACCCGCGCGTCGTCGTCTGCGTGCCCTCGGGCGTCACCGGCGTCGAGAAGCGCGCCGTCGAGGAGGCGTCGATCTCCGCCGGCGCCCGCCAGGCGTACCTCATCGAGGAGCCGATGGCCGCGGCGATCGGCGCCGGCCTGCCCGTGGCCGAGCCGACGGGCTCCATGGTCGTCGACATCGGCGGCGGCACGAGCGAGGTCGCCGTGATCTCGCTCGGCGGCATCGTCGTCTCGCAGTCCGTCCGCGTCGGCGGCGACGAGTTCGACGAGGCGATCGTCGCCTACGCCAAGCGCGAGTACAAGCTGCTCATCGGCACCCAGATGGCCGAGGACGTCAAGCTCGAGGTCGGGTCCGCGTACCCGATGGTCGAGGAGGTCCAGACGGAGATCCGCGGTCGCGACATGGTCTCCGGCCTGCCGAAGACCGTCGTCATCACGTCCGAGGAGGTCCGCACCGCGCTCGAGGAGCCGCTGTCGACCATCATCGAGGCCGTGAAGGAGACGCTCGACCGCACGCCGCCCGAGCTCTCGTCGGACATCATGGACCGCGGCATCATGCTGGCCGGCGGGGGATCGCTCCTCCGTGGCCTGGACGAGCGCCTCCGGGAGGAGACGCAGATGCCCGCACACCTGGCAGAGTCCCCGTTGACCTGCGTGGCCGTCGGCTCCGGTCGCTCGCTCGAGGAGTTCGAGGTCATCCACCGGATGAACCGCGGCCACTCGCGCCGCGGCGGCCGGCGCAACCGCTACTAGTCCCCCGCGTCCGGCCGGAGTCCCCCCGGCCACGCACCGCCTGACGTGATCGACCCCGCCGCCCGCCGCCGACGCCGCCTGATCCTCGCCGCCCTCGTGGCGGTGTCGCTCGTGCTCATCACGGCCGGCTTCGGCGCGTCCGGCGGCTCCTCCGGCGGCCCCGTCGGGGCCCTGGGCGAGGGCGCGTCGAAGATCGCCAAGCCCGTCCGCGACCTCGTCCGCTGGTTCGGCGACACGATCGACGCGAAGGGCGACGTCGAGGACCTGCGTCGCGAGGCCGCCCGCCTCCGCGAGCAGAACGGCGACCTCCGGGCCCGCGAGAACCGCCTCCCGCAGATCCGCCGGCTCCTGCAGTTCGACCAGGACGCCGCGCTGCGGATCTCGTCCATGGAGCCCGTCACGGCGTCCGTCGTCGGCCAGAGCCCCACGGCCTGGGCCAGCACGATCCGGATCGACAAGGGCACCACGGACGGCATCGAGGTCGACCAGCCGGTCGTCGGCCCCCAGGGCGCGGGCGCCGGGCTCGTCGGCTTCGTCACGACCGCGCGGGCGTCGAGCTCCGTGGTCACCATGCTGCCCACGCCCGGGCAGAGCATCGGCGCCAAGCTCGAGGGCCGCGGCACCGTCCTCACGGTGCAGGGCGCGGGGGCGGGCACCTCCACCGACCTCGAGCTCCAGTACGCCCCCTCCAGCGTCTCCATCCGCCGCGGCGCGCTCGTCGTGACCTCGGGCACGAACGTCGACCCGAACGCGCCGGAGTCCAAGGCGCCCCCCGGCATCCCGATCGGGCGGATCACCCGGGTGTCCAAGGCGGGCGAGGACGGCCAGATCGGGCACCTGCGGCCGCTCGTCGACCTGCGCGCCCTCGAGCTCGTCCAGGTGCTCACGAAGCGCGTCGACGGCAACCGCGCCGCCCCCCGCACCTCCGGCTCGAGCACGTCCGGCTCGGGCACGTCCGGCTCGGGCACCTCGGGGGCGAACACTTCCACGACGACGACCACCGGGTCGGCCCCCGCGCAGACGGGCACCGCGGCCCCGTCGAACGGGACCGGCTGACGGTGAGCCGCCGCCCCGTCGTCACGCGGACGCGGTCCCGTCCGCGTCGTCGCCCGCGCCTGCCCGACCACGCCGCCCTGGGGCCCGCGCCCGTCCTGCGCCTCGGGCTGCTGGGGCTGGCCGTCGCGCTGCTCCAGATCGCGATCTTCTCCCGCGTCGCCTTCCTCGGCGCCCAGCTCGACCTCGCCCTCGTGACGCTGCTCATGGTGGCCCTCCTGGCCGGGCCCGTCAGCGGTGCGGCGTTCGGCTTCGGCGTCGGGCTGCTGATCGACCTGATGGCGGGCCAGACCCCCGGGATCTCCTCGCTCGTCTACGTCCTGGCGGGCTACTCCATGGGCCGCCTGGGCGAGCTCCGCGACCCCGAGTCGGCCATCGTCCCGCTGCTCGTGGGGCTCGTCGGGATCCCCGTCGTGCTCGTCGTCTACGGGCTCGTCGAGCTGCTCCTGACCCAGGGGACGCGCGTCAGCCCGTCCATGGCGTGGGTCATCGCGGGCACCACCGCGATCGGCACGCTGCTCGCCCTCCCCGTGCATAATCGAACGAGGCGTTGGCTCCTGCCGATGCTGCCCGAGGAGGCCCGCCGGCGCCGCAGGCGTCGCACCTACGGCCGTCGTCAGCCCGCCTCCTCCGACGTCGACGTGCGCATCCGATGAGCTCCCGTGACCGCACCACCCCGACCCCGCAGCTCGCGCTCCGCGTCGCAGCCTTCGGGATCGTCGCCTTCGGGGTGTTCGCGGTCCTCTTCCTCCGGCTCTGGTTCCTCCAGGTGCTCCAGGGGGACCAGTACGTCGCGCAGGCGAACGAGAACCGCGCCCGGGTCGTGCGCATCGCCGCCCCGCGCGGCACGATCGTCGACCGCAACTCGAAGGACGGCTCCGGCACCCTCGTCGACAACAAGCTCTCGACGATCGTCACGCTGCAGGCCGACGCGATCCCGCGCGAGGACGTCACCACGATCAACGAGTGGGGGCAGCGGCGCGGGCAGTACGAGGCGCGCGTCGACGACCTCGTCGACGAGCTCATGGCCCCGACGACCTCGGGCCAGCGGCGTCGCTACGCCCGCGAGACCCAGGCGCAGACCGACCGGCGCCGCCGGACCGTCACCCGCGACGCCGAGGCCCGCCTGGCGTCCCAGCGGGTGCCCGACCTGCGGGTGAGCCGCGACGCCTCGCCGCTCCTGCGCTCGCGGCTGCAGGCCGTCTCGTCGCTCCTGGACAGCTCGACGCGGGTCCTCTACGAGCGCGTCGTCTCGAGCGTCGTGCAGCTGCCCTACGCCGGCGTGCCGCTCAAGACCCAGCGCGTCAGCTCCTCCATCCGCAACTACATCCTCGAGAACCCGCAGAAGTACCCGGGCATCAGCGTCACGAAGGAGTACCTGCGGCAGTACCCGGCCAAGCAGCTCTCCTCGCAGCTGTTCGGGCAGGTCGGCGAGATCGGCGACGACGAGCTGAAGGACCCGCGCTACCGCGGGCTCGTGCAGGGCCAGCGGATCGGCAAGAGCGGCCTCGAGTACGAGTACGACTCGTTCCTGCGCGGCAAGGACGGCGAGCAGCGCATCGAGGTCAACGCGGCCAATCAGCCCACGGGGCGGGTCACGGAGACGCCGCCGACCACGGGCGACCGGCTGCGGCTGACCCTCGACGCCGAGCTCGACAAGACCGCCCAGTTCGGCCTGCGCCGGCAAATCGGCCGGCGCGTCGACGACAAGACGAACAAGCGCGCCGGCGGTGCGGTGGTCGCCCTGGACCCGCGCAACGGCGAGGTCCTCGCGATGGACTCGTACCCCTCCGTCGACCCCGGCGTCTTCAACCGGATCAGCCCCGGCAAGCTGCGCCGGCTGACGGGCGCGAAGAACGGCTCCCCGCTGTTCAACCGCGCGGTCGCGGCGGCGTACCCCGCGGCGTCCACGTTCAAGCTCGTCACCGCGGCCGCGGGCCTGGCGTCCGGGGCGATCGGCCTGGACACGGTCCAGGGCGGCGGGTCCTGCATCACGCTGGGCACGCAGAACCAGAAGTTCTGCAACGCCGGCGACGTCGACCACGGCTCCCAGAACGTCACGGACGCCCTCACCGTCTCGTCCGACACCTTCTTCTACCTCGTCGGCGCGAAGCTCTTCGGCGCGCCGAACCAGCCCCTGCAGCGCTGGGCCCGGCTCCTCGGCTTCCAGCGCAAGACCGGCGTCGACCTGCCGTCGGAGTCCGCGGGCGTCGTCCCGGACGCCGCCTGGCGCAAGAGCCGCGACGAGGCCGAGATGCAGTGCCGCGAGGAGGAGGGGCGCGACTCCTGCGGGCTCGTCGCCCAGATCGGGGACACCTTCAAGCTCGGCGACAACGTCAACCTCTCCGTCGGCCAGGGCGACCTGCAGATCACGCCGCTGCAGCTCGCGAACGCCTACGCCGGGTTCTACGACCCGCAGGGCCAGGTCCGCGAGGGCCTGAACTTCCCCACGCCGCACCTCGCGATGCAGGTCGAGACGCCCAACGGCGTGCTGCAGCAGCGCTTCAAGCCGAAGGCCCCGCGCCGCGTCGAGTTCCCCGCGGAGTTCAAGGCCGCGATCAAGCAGGGCCTGGCCGGCGTGACGGTCAGCGGCACGGCCGCGGCCGTCTTCGCGGGCTGGGACCAGAGCGCGTTCCCCGTCTTCGGCAAGACCGGCACGGCCGAGCGCTGCGACACGTCGACGGGCACCGCGTGCCGCGACCAGGGATGGTTCGTCGGCATGGTCCAGGACCCCGAGCGGCCGATCGTCGTCGTCGCGACCGTCGAGGACGGCGGCTTCGGCTCCGACTCCGCCGCCCCCATCGTCTGCCAGATGCTGCGCAAGTGGTACGACCAGGACCCGGCCCGCGTGCCCTGCGCCGCCGGCCCGGACACCGCGAAGATCGACTGATGTCCACCGACCGCTCCATCGCCCCGCCGCGCATGCGCGCGCCCCGGCGTCGCCGCGCCCTGTCGGACGTCGTCGACCTGCGCCTGCCGTTCGACCCGGTCCTCGCCTTCGCCGCGATCGCGCTGACCGTCGCGTCCGTCGTCACCCTCGACGGCGCGCAGAGCGCCTCGTACGTCACCAGGCAGGCGCTCTACGGCGTCCTGGGCATCGGCATCGCCGTCGTCGTCTCCCGCTTCGACTACGCCCGCTGGCCCCGGTACCGCTGGGGCCTCTACGGCTTCATGATCGCCTCGATCCTGGCGGTCGCGGCGCTCGGCCAGTCCGTCAACGGCTCGACGCTGTCCCTGAACCTCGGGTTCTTCAGCTTCCAGGCGTCCGAGCTGGGCAAGGTGCTGGCGGCGGTCGTCGGGGCGAGCTTCATCGTCATGCGCGGCCACGCGGTCTCGTCCTGGCGCACCACGCTCGGGCTGCTCCTGATCGTGCTGCTGCCCGCGGCGCTGACCCGCGACTTCGGCACGAGCCTGGTGTACGCGGCGATGGCGCTGTCCTTGCTGCTCATCGGCGGCACCCCGGGCAGGCACCTCGCCGTCATCGGCGTCTCGGCGCTCGTCGTCATCGTCTCCGTGCTGGGCGTCCTGCCCGCCGCCGGCGTCGACGTGCTCAAGCCGTACCAGGTGGACCGCTTCACGGCGTTCCTCAGCCCGGGCGGCACGAGCGAGGCGGTCGACGGCAACGACCCGACCTACCAGCTGCGGCAGTCCAAGGCGGCGATCGGGTCCGGCGGGAAGACCGGCAAGGGCGACGAGGCGACCCAGCAGAAGCTCGGCTTCCTGCCCGAGAGCGAGACGGACTTCGTGTTCGCCTCCGCCGGCGAGCGGTTCGGCTTCGTGGGGGTCGCGGCGATCCTCTCGCTGTTCGCGCTGATCATGTGGAGAGGGCTCCGGATCCTCTCGACGGCCAGAGACTTCTACGGCGCGGTGCTCGCGGCGGGTATCTTGGCCATGCTGTTGTTCCAGGTCCTGGTCAACGCAGGGATGAACGTCGGCATCATGCCGATCACCGGCATC
>CAFBMK010000041.1_pt1 | contig 17329 bp, 11 predicted proteins | sample 7268691 | NCBI WGS metagenome assembly CAFBMK01 (sample SAMEA6814062, study PRJEB35770) | freshwater metagenome | biome: Freshwater; feature: Freshwater reservoir; material: water | place: Czech Republic | collected 2017-05-23 | depth 30m m
CGCGGTCCGGCGGTGGGCGGCGCGATCTCCCAGGTCGGCGCGGCCGGCGCGATCTCGGCCCCGACGGCGGGCGTCGCGGCGGCGATCCGCACGGGGTCGGTCGGGTCGGGTGCCGGCGGGACCGCCGGGACGGTGAGGGCCGCGCGCGCCCACAGCGCGAGCTGGCCCGCGGAGGCGAAGCGGGCCGCCGGGTCGGCCGCGGTCGCGCGCTGCACCGCCGGGTCGAAGGCCCCGCCCAGGCGCGGCCACGCCTCCGACGGGGTCAGGGGCAGCGCGGCGCCGTGCACCCTGGCCGGCGCGGCCGTGCCGGACGGGTCGTCGCCCTCCCCCGCGGCGGCCCCGCGGCGCCAGGGCACGCCCTGCGGGACGACGGACGGCGCGGGCGGCGCGACGCCGGTCAGGAGCTCGTAGAGGACGCAGCCCAGGCCGAAGACGTCGGCCGCCGGCCCGGCCTCGCCGCCGGCGAGCTGCTCGGGGGCCGCGTACCCGGGCGTGCCCTCCGCGTCGTCGACGCCGGGGGCGCGGGCGAGCCCGAAGTCCGCGAGCTCGACGTGCAGGTCGCGGCCCGGGCCGTCCTCGATCAGGACGTTGCCCGGCTTGACGTCCCGATGGACGAGCCCCGCGGCGTGCGCCGCGTCCAGCGCCGCGGCGACCTGCTCGACGATCGTCACGGCCTGCTCGGGCTCGAGCCGGCCGGTGCGCCGCAGGAGGACCCGCAGGTCGGGGCCGTCGACGAGCCGCATCGCGAGCCACAGGTGCGCCTCGTCCTCGCCCGTCTCCAGGATCTGGACGACGTTGGGGTGGTCCAGCCCGGCGACGGCGCGGGCCTCGCGGCGGAAGCGCTCGCGGAAGGCCGGGTCGTCGGCGAGGGGCCGGCCGACGACCTTCAGGGCGACGTTGCGGCCGAGCGCCTCCTGGTGGGCGAGGAAGACGGTGCCGGTGGTGCCGTGCCCGAGCTCGCGCTCGATGCGATGGCCCGCGAGACGCTCTCCGGGTCGGGGCAGGGACGGCACGACGGAACCTCATACGCCGTCAGCCGGGCCGTTCCTGCCCCCGGGGCGGGGTCGTGCGGCCCTAGTCCCGCGGCGGCGCTCCCGGCCCGAAGAAGTCGGCCGTGGCGAAGAGCTGCGCGGTGGCGACCCGTCGACCGCGGCTGCGGCGGTCGCAGGTCTCCACGAGCGGCCAGGCGGCGTCCGCGGGGGTGCGGCAGCGCCAGCCCGACGGCGGGCGCTGGTTCAGGATCCCCTTGAGCAGGACGTTCGAGGCGGACGTGCACGACAGGGACCGCGAGGACCCGCGCAGCACCCGGTACTGCGCGTAGACGCCGCCGGAGGCCTTGCAGCGGACGGTCGCGGCGGCCGACGCGGTCGGCGGGGCGGTGGCCGGCACGGCGACGGCCGCCAGGGCCGCCGCGCACGGGAGGAGGAGCCGCAGGCGCATCCGGGCAGTATCGGGGACGACGAGCGGCGGCGCGCCAGCCGGGCGGGGGCCGCCGGGCCTACGGGCCGGTGGCCCGGATGACCCGCTCGGCCGTCGCCCAGGCCTCCGCGGCCGTCGGCGCGGCGACGAGGACGCCCCAGCCCGGGCCGCGGTCGCCCTGGTTCAGCGGGGCGTCGACGCACTGCAGGCGCGAGCACTCGGGGATGGAGCCGATGCGGCCGTCCCGGAACCGGTACGCCGGGCGGTCGCCGAAGCGCGTGCCCGTGATCGTGCGGGTCTCGAGGACGTCCGACGTGTCGAACGACGCGGCCTGGGAGGGCGTGTGGTCGACGAGGATGAGCCGCCCGTCCGGGCCGGACTGGCGCAGCCGCTCGAGGGTGCCGCCGCCCTGCATCGACCGCGTCGGCGCCTCCCAGCCGTCGCCGGGCCGGTTGACGAGGGTCCGCCAGCCGCCGTCCGCGGCGACGTAGTCGGCGGGCGTCCCGGACCCGGCGAGCGGCTGCCCCGCGGCGCTGTCGCGCGTCGCCGCGCCGCCGGCGATCGATCCGCCGCCCTCCACCTCGACGGCGTCCTGGGCCGGCGGTGCGCCCTCCGTGGTCGACGGCGGGGCCTCCGTGGTCGCGGGCGCGTCGGCCGCGGACGTCTCCGTCGGCGGCTCCTCGTCCGTGCGCTCCGTCGACGAGGTCGTGCGGGTCGAGGCGCCGTCGGCCTCCGTGGTCCGCGAGTCCCCGCCGTCGCCGCCGCCGAGGGCGAGGGCGAGCACGACGACGAGCGCCAGCAGCAGCCCGCCCACCACGAGCACGGGCACGAGCCAGGGCGGCGTGCCCCCGCCGTGGCGCGAGGGTCCGTCCGGGCCGTCGGGCGGCCCGGAGCCTGCCCCCGAGGACGCGGCCGCCGGGGTCCGCACCGGGGCGACGCGGGTCCGCGGCTCCGTCGGGGTCGGCTCCTCGCGCGGCCGGGCGACGGGGGCGACGCGCGTGCGCGGCTCCGTCGGGGTCGGCTCCTCGCGCATGCGGGGCGCGAGCGGCACGCCGGGCACCGGGGGCGTCGGCCGCGGCTTCGGGGCCGGCCGGCGGTCGCGCGGCGGCGTCGGGGCCGGGAAGGCGACGGTGCGCTGCGGGTCGACGTCGAGGCGGTCGAGCGCGTCGCGGGCCATCGCGGCCAGCTCGCCGGCGGTCGCGGGCCGGGCGTCGGGGTCCTTCGCCATGCCCGCGGCGAGCACCGCGTCGAAGGGCCGGAGCTCGGGGAACGCGGCGCCGGCGCGCGGGCGGTCGCCGTTGACGTGCGCGAACAGCTTGGCCATCGTCGCGCCGCGGAACGGCGGGGCGCCGGTCAGCGCGACGTAGAGGAGCGACCCGAGGGCGTAGACGTCGACGCGGGCGTCGACGTCGCGGCCCTCGATCTGCTCCGGGGCGACGGAGTCCGCGGAGCCGAGCAGCATCCCGGTCTGGGTCAGCTCGCCGCTCGCGTCCTCGAGCTCCTTCGTCAGGCCGAAGTCGGCCAGCAGGACGCCGGAGAACGGCGGGAGCGCGGGGCCGCCGGTCCGCGGCGCCTCGCCCGAGGCGGGCGGCGCGGGGCTCGGGACGACGTCGCCCTCCGTCTCCAGGAGGACGTTGCCCGGCTTGACGTCGCGGTGCAGGATGCCGCGCGAGTGGGCGTGGTCGAGGCCCGCGGCGACGCCCTCGACGATGCGGACGGCCTCCTCGGGCGGCAGGCCGCCCGGGGCCGCGTCGCCCGTGCGGGTCGACGGCAGGGCGACGGTCGGGTCCGCGTCGGCGGGCGACGGGCGCCGGAACGGGCTGGGGGACAGCGTCGGCGGGCCGGCGGCGGAGGCGTCGGGACCGGAGGGCGCCCGCCCGGTGGCGGCCGCGACGCGGTTGAGCCGCTTGCGCAGGTCCTCGCCCTCGACGTAGCGCATGGACAGCCACAGGCCCGCGGGGTCCGAGCCGGCGTCGTAGACCGTGACGACGTTGGGGTGGTCCAGGCGGGCGGCCAGGCGCGCCTCGCGCGTGAAGCGCTCCTGGAACGACTCGTCGTGCGCCAGGCCGTCGGCCAGGATCTTCAGCGCCACGCGTCGCCCGAGGGTGACGTGCTCGGCGAGCCAGACGGTCCCCATGGCCCCGGCGCCCAGCGGGCGCTCGATCCGGTGGCCGCCGATCAGGTCGCCGCGGGCGGGGACCGGCCGCGCGCCGCGGGGGTCCCGGGGCGCGGATCCGTCCGCCGTCATCGGCTGTCGCTCCGTGGACGCACGTCCTGCAGTCTGTCGCAGATCGGGCGGCCCCGGTACGGTGCGGCTCGTGCGGTCCGCGGTCCCCACCCCGCTCGTCTCCTTCTGCGTCGTCGGCACGGACGGCGCCGCCGAGCTGCGGTCCTGCCTGGACGCCATCGCCCTGGAGCAGCGGCTGCTCGAGCGCCCGACGGAGGTCCTGGTCCTCGACAACGCCTCCGCCGACGGCTCCGCCGAGCTCGCGGCCGCGCACCCCGTCGGCGCCCGCGTGATCGCCCTGCGCCGCCGGGAGGGCAAGGCGGCCAACGACTCGCGCCTGCTCGACGAGGCCCGCGGTCGCTACGCGCTCCTCCTCGGCAGCGGCACGGAGCTGCGCGCCGGGGCGACGAAGGAGCTGCTCGACGCGATGGAGCGCGACCCCGAGGCGGCGTGCGCCGGCGCGGCGGTCGTCGACCCCGACGGCGTGCCGCGACCGTCGGCGTGGCGGTTCCCGAGCCTCGGGACGACCCTCGCGCAGGCGCTCCTGCTGCACCGGTCGATCGTCGTGCAGTCCGGCGCCGCGGGGCGCGGGACCCGCCGGGTCGACTGGTGCCAGTCCGGGTGCCTCATGGTGCGGGTGCAGGCGTCGGCCACGATCGGCCACCTCGACCCGGAGTACTTCGTCTTCGGCGACGAGGTCGACCTCCAGCGCCGCCTGCGCGACGCCGGCTGGCACACGCTCTTCGTCCCCGCGGCGATCTGCGTCCGCCACGAGCACCCCGTCGCCGGGGACGACGCCCGCCGGCGCGTCGTCGAGCTGCACCGCAACCAGGACCGCTACCTCGTCGCCCACCACGGCCCGGTCGTCGCGTGGGCCTGCCGCCCGGTCGCGGCGCTGCCGTACCTCCTGCGCGCGGTGGCGGCGACCGTGCTGCCCGGCCACTCCGTGCGCACGTACCTGTGGCACGTGCGCGCGACCCTCTCGCCCCGCCGGGGCGAGGGCGTCCGCGAGGCGGCCGAGCGCTACAACGCGCAGCTCGAGCAGCCCGCGTAGGCGAGGGCCGGCGGTCCGGCCCCCTGCGGGTCGGGACCGGACCGGGCGCGCGGCTCGGGCGCGGCGGGCGGGGTGGACCGCCTCCGTAAGATCCTCCGAGGTGCCCGACGACGCGATCGACCTCACGTTCTGCGTGGTCAACACGGACCTGCGCGACCTGCTGCTGCAGGGCCTCGACGCGATCGCGCGGGAGCAGGAGGCCCTCGGCGACGGGGTCCGCACCGCGGTCGTGGTGCTCGACAACGCCTCGCAGGACGGCTCCGCCGACGCCGCCTCGCAGCACCCCGCGGTCGACACGCTGATCCGCCTGGACCGCCGCGAGGGCTGGTCGGCGAACGTCAACCACGTGCTGCGGGCCGCGCCGAGCGAGCTCTGCCTCATCCTGAACGAGGACGCCGAGCTGCAGCCCGGCTGCACCCGCGCGCTCCTCGACGCCCTGCAGGCCGACCCGGCCTGCGGTGCGGCGGCCGCGTCGCTGTGGCGGCCCGAGGGCTGGCGCCAGCCCTCCGCGTGGCGGTTCCCGTCGATCGGGACCGCGCTGGCCGGCGCGCTCTTCCTCCACCGCTGGACGACGGTGCAGTCCACGGGCGAGGAGACCCGCCGGGTCGACTGGGCCCAGTCGTGCACGATGCTGCTGCGCCGCTCGGCCGTCGAGCAGGCCGGCTGGTGGGACCCGGAGTTCTTCGTCTACTCCGACGAGGTCGACGTGCAGCGCCGCATGGCCGACCGCGGCTGGCACACGCTCTACGTCCCGGGGGCGCGGTCGGTCCACCACGAGCAGCTCTCGACGGGCAACGTCCCGACGCGCCGCATCGTCGAGCTCTCGCGCAACCGCGACCGGTACCTGCGCAAGCACCACGGCCCGGCCGTCGCGCGCACCGTGCGCTGGCTGACCGCCGTCCCGTACGCGCTGCGGTCGATCGCCGCCCTGGTCCTCCCGGGCCACGACCCGGCCCGGTACCGCCTGCACGTCGCGGCGACCCTGCACCCCGAGCGCGGCGAGGGCATCCGCGAGGGCGCGGAGGCGTTCAACCGCCGGCTCGACGCGGCGGAGGCGGACGGCGCCGCGACGCCCTGACCGCGGACATCGATCCTCGGCGCGGCCCGCCCCCGGGGATCGATGTCGTAGTTCGCCCTCTCGCAGGAGCACAACGACGACCGGGCTCCCCGGTGCGACCCCTCAGCCCGTGGTGGAGTCCGGGAGCTCGCGGCGAGGCGGCCGCCCCGGTCAGCCCGTGGTGGAGTCCGGGAGCTTGCGGCCGACCGGGCCGACGTAGACGCCGCGGGCCAGGTCGTCCGGGCCGTCGCCGCCGGGGTGGAAGGCGCAGTAGATGCGGGCGCAGCGCTGGGCGCCGGAGCCGTTGGCCACGCGCACGTGCTCGGCGACGCGCAGCGTGTGGCCGTCCTGGGAGAAGTGGTAGTCGTTCGGGTGGATCCCGTACCAGACCTCCCCCACCCCGGAGCGCCAGTCGAGGCCGAGGTCCTGGGCGAACTGGCCGACGGGCTGGCCGATCCCCTCGGGCCGCTCGTAGGCCTCGGCCACCTGGTCGAGCTTGATGAGGTCGGCGAGGACCATGTCGGGCCGCCAGAACGGGCTGTCCTCGGCCGTCTCGAGCGCGCGCTCCGTGAAGACGAGGTGCTTGCAGCGCCTCATCGCCTCCTCGACGGCCTCGAGCACCGTCTCGACCTCGGGCAGCTCCTCCTCCGCCGCGACGCCCTCCTCCGTCGTGCCCTCGGACTCGCGGTGCAGACGGATGACCTCGTTGCGGGCGACGTCGAGCGACATCTCGAGCCGCTCGTGCTCCGCGTGCGCCTCGATCAGGAGCTCCTCGCGCTGCTTGAGGCGCTTGCGGAGGTCGGCGATGACGTCCTGGTCGGCGGCGTCGCCGGCGGGCGCGTCCTCGACGTCCTCCAGCTCGTGCTCGAGCCGCTCGCCCTTCGCCCGGGCCTTCGCGAGCCGCTCGCGCAGCTCGGCGTTCTCGGCCTCGGCCGCCTCGAGCTTGCCGCGCAGCTCCTGCGCCTCGGAGACCCGCTCCTCGGCGCGGCGCTCGTGCCGGGCGGCCTGGTTCTCGGCCTGCTCCGTCTTCCGGACGGCCGACTCGAGCTCCTTCTCGGCCCGGACGGCGCGGCGCTCGAGGAACACCATGGCCTCGCGGCAGATCGTCAGGAGGCGCTTGTCGACCTCGGAGATCTGGACCTGCTGCTCGATGTCGGCGCGCAGCAGCCGGACGTCCTGCTCCAGGTCGAGCTCGGGCAGCTCGTCGGCGCCGGCCTCGATGCCGAGCTCCGCCTCGAGGCTCTGCACGGCCAGGACGGCGTCGTCCTCGTGCTCTAGTTCGTCGACGAACGCCTGCACGCTCGGGACGGACGAGCGCTCGAGCGCGGCGGTCAGGGTGATGCCGAGCTGCTCGCGCAGGATCCGGTCGATCTCGGGCTTGCCGATCCGGTCGAACGTCAGCTCCGTCGCCGGGGCGGCCGGGGCCGTGGGGCGCTTGTGGCCGGGGTTCCCTGAGCGCTTCGGCTTGGGCTTGCGCTTCTTCTGGCTCATCTCCCGCCCGAATCTAGCGCAGCCACATCACGGCATCCTGAGGCACGTCGTCCCGGATCGGTGAACGCGGACGTGCGTCGACGGTCCCCCGCGCGGGCGGGCGCTCCCGAGGTCGGCGATCCGTGCGGGACAGGCGGACGTACGGTGTGCACCCGGCACCCGCGGACCGGGGCGGGGCGGGACCTCAGGGGCGCAAGACGGCCCGAGGGCACGGGACGGTCCGAGGGCGCAGGACGGTCCGAGGGCGCAGGACGGCCCGAGGGCGCAGGACACGGTCCGGGGCCACCCCGCATCGCCTGCGGGTCCGCCGGGGGCCGGCTCAGCGCCCCGGCAGCCGCGCGGCCACGGCGCGGCGGACGACCGCGACCTCGGACGGCCGGACGCCGCCGACGAGGACGAGCAGCGGCGGCACGACCGCGCAGCCCGCGAGCCGCAGCGCGATCCCCCCGGGCCCGTCGGGCTGCGCCACCGCGTCCACCCCGACCGCGACGGCCGTCAGCACCACGACGGCCGCGGCGATCCGCGCCCAGTCGAACGGGACGTGCATCAGGCGGCGGGTCCGCAGGTGGGCGACCGTGAGCGCGACGACGTAGGCGGCGACGAGGGCGATCGCGGCGCCCGTGGCCTCGAGCGACGGCACGAGCAGCGCGAGCGCCGCGACGTTGACGGCGAGGCCCAGGAGCGCGGCGGGCAGGGTCCGGCCCGTGACGTGGTGCCGGCCGGCGATCGTCGTGAAGACCCAGGTCAGGCCCCACAGCGCCCAGCCCAGCGCGAGCCACGGCAGCGCGCCGGCGGCCGCGGCGAAGTCCGGCCCGAGCAGCAGGTCGGTGACCTGGAACCGCAGGAGCACGAGCCCGACGACCATCCACCCCAGCACGAGGACGTAGGCCCGGACGACGTTGGCGTAGACGCGCGGCGCCTCCTCGTCCGAGAGGTCGTAGGCCAGGGGCGGCCACGCGGCCTGGAACGCGCGGGCGACGACGATGACGAGCGTCGCGAGCTTCGCCGCCGCGGAGTACACGCCGTTGGCGTCGAGACCCGAGGTGTGGACGAGCCACTGCCGGTCGACGATGTTCAGCGCGAAGACGGCCGCCTCGGGCGGCACGGTGGGCAGGCCGAAGCGCAGCAGGGAGCGCAGGTCGTCGCCGTCCGCCGCCGCGTCGGAGCCGCCGGCGGGCCGGGGGCGCAGGAGCGCCCGCTGCGACCACCAGAGCCCCGCGAGGACGACGCTCGACGCCGCGTAGTTGCCGACGAGGTAGCCCGACGCGCCCTGCTCGAGCGCGACGACGAGGACGATCGTGGTCGCGACCGTCAGCCCGACGTTGCAGAGCGCGGCGGTCAGGTAGCGGCGCCGGGCCTCCTGCGCGCGGAGCAGCGCGTTCTGGACCTCGAGGTTCGTGAACGCCCAGATGCCCAGCGCGGTCGCGCGGATCGGCCCGGGCAGCGACTCGCCGAGCAGCACGTGCGAGAGCGGCTCGGCGAGCAGCAGGAAGAGGACCGCGACGACGGTCGACCCGAGCAGCACCCACCCCGTCACCCGGCGCGCCAGCCGCCCCCTGCGTGCCCTGTCCCCGTCGTGGAACCAGTGGCGCATGAGCGCCTCCTGCAGCCCCGCCCGCAGCAGGATCGACGCGAGGATGATCCAGGTCAGCAGCGTCTCCGCGGCCCCCAGCTCGTCCGGGGTCAGGTACCGCGAGTAGAGCGGCAGCGTGACGAGCGCCAGGACCCCGGCCACGAGGCTCGCGGACTGGTAGGCCATGCCGGACGCCGCGAGGCGACGGAGAGGGTGCGGCGCCATCGGTCGGGGATCGTAGTCGGCCGGGTGCCGGCGATCGGGCCGGGACGTGGCCGACCCGGTGGGCGGGTCGTCGTGGGCCGGTCTTCCTGCATCGGGCCGGGACGTGGCCGAGCCGAGCGGGTCGCCGTCGGCCGTCGCCGGGCTGCGACCGGGCACCTCGTCCCTCCCCGCGCTGATGCCTGTGGCGCATCATGATGCGCCACGGCCACCCGCCCCACGGGCACGCCCTCGCCCCGCCGTCGTCCGTGGGCCGGCCGTCCCATAGGGTCCGGCCGGTGAGCGACGACCTGCGCCCCGCCTGCGTGCTGCTGCTGCCGCGGCCGCTCGAGCAGTTCATCCTGCGCGAGCAGGCCGCCGACCTGCTCCGGGGCGACGACGTCGTCGCGATCGACCCGCCGCGGCCCGGCTACGGCGCCGCCCTGCGGCTGCCCGAGGGCGCCGGGTCCGCGGTCGCCGGCCGGCAGGCCGCGTCCATCGTCCGGCGGCTCGAGGGCGACGGCCGCAGCGCGCGGGTCATCGTCTTCTTCCACGCCACCCAGCAGCCGGTCGCCGCGGCGCTCCGGGCGCGGACGGGCGGCGAGCTCTGGTACTGGCGGTGGGACCGCTACGAGGTCGCCGGCGACGCCGACGAGGACCGGCGCGCCCGGCTGGGCGCGCTGCACCGGCGGGCCGCGCAGGCCGCGTCGCTCGTCGTCGCCTCGAGCGTCCGCCTGGAGGAGCTGGCCCGCGAGGAGGGCCGCCCGACCGTCCTGAGCCCGCTGGCGGCGGACGACTTCCCCGCGCCGGACCCGACCGTCGAGGTCGTCGCGTTCTCGCTCGGCCACTTGGGCCGGCGGACGGACTGGGCGCTCCTGCGCGGCCTGGGCGAGCGCCTGCCGAACCTGCAGGTCCTGTTCGTCGGCGAGGTCCACCCCGACGAGGTGCCCGGGGACGAGGACTTCGCGTGGTGCCGCGAGCACGCGCCGTTCGTCTTCCTCGGCGCGCTGCCCGACGAGGCGGCGGCGCAGGTGCTGCGGCTCGCCGACGTCGCGATCCTCGGCTTCACGACGGACGAGTTCAACGACGCCGGCCTGCCGTACCGGATCATCAAGGCCGCGCGGCTGGGCCGCCGGACCGTCGTCCCCGACCTCGCCGGGTCGCGCACGTGGGACCGCGCGGTGGTCGTGGCGGAGGACGTCGACGCGTTCGCGGCCGCCGTCGCCGCCCAGGCCGGCGCCCGGACCGCGCCCGACGAGGAACTGCGCGCCTGGGCCCTGGCGCAGACCGCGGAGCACCAGAACGCCCCGCTGCGCGAGCGTCTGACGATGCTCGGGCTCGACGCGGGCTGACCCGCCGCGACCGGGGACCCGGCGCCGACACGCCCGGCGTTGGGCCGCACGGATCCCGGCGGCGGCCCGCCCTCCCCCCGCTCCCTCAGCGGCAGCGCACCCAGGCCGTGAACGCGCCGGACCGCGCGACGCGGAGGAAGCCCGGCGGTGCCGGCTTCGTGGAGCGGGGCACGCCGTCGGCCTGGCCGTAGCGCTGCCGCCACTTGCCGTCGAGCGCGTCCTCGTCGACGACGATCGCCACGCCGCGGTCGAAGGCCCCCAGGCGCCGGGCGCGCGGGTCCGACCGGGTCAGCACGCGGCGGGAGGACGCGTCGAGCTGCAGCCGGATCTCGGGCACCAGGCGGTACGTGGGCAGGGAGATCGGGCCGCAGCGGGCGCCGCGGCGCACCGCCGGGTCGTCGATCAGGGCCCGGACGTCGGTGCGGGCGTCGGCGAGGAACCGCAGCTCGGACCGGATGCTCGTGACGGAGTCGCGCTTCACGGTCAGGTAGGCGCCGACGCCGAGGACCGCCCCGGCGAGGACCACGCCGGCCCAGGCGGTGCGGACCGGGACGCCCGCGATCGTGGGGACGCGGCGGGACGGGCCGGCGGGCGCCCCGGAGGACGGGCCGGCCCCGTCCGCGCCGTCGTCCCTCGCGGCACGGCCGTCCGCCCCCCGCGGGCCACGGCCCGCCGGCAGCGCGAGCCAGCCCGTCGCCGCCAGCGCCGCGAGGACCGTCAGCGCCACGACGGGGACGCTGAGGTAGCGCGGGATGAGCGAGAGGCCGCCGACGCCCGCGGCCAGGAAGGTCAGGACGCCCGCCGCGAGCAGGGTCACGAGGACGGTCCGGACGGGGCGCGGGGCCGGGCGCAGGCCGATCCGTCCCGCCAGCAGGAGCACGGCCAGGCCCGCGAGACCCGCGACGAAGACGGGCGGGCGCGCCTGGTCGACGAGCTGCGAGAGCAGGAGGCGCGGGGCCTTCGCGAGGCCGCGGTCGCGGCCGAGGTCGTCGGCGAGCTGGCTCGTGGCCGTCAGGGAGTGCAGCGGGTTCCCCGTCACCCACAGGTCCATGGCCGCCCACAGGACCGGGGCGGCGAGGACGAGGAGCAGGTGGGTCGCCCGGCCCGGCAGGCGCCGGGGGCGGGTGCGGCCGGACGCGTCGCCCGGCCCCGGGCGGTCCGCGGACCCGCTCCCGGTCGCGGAGGTGGGCGTCGCCGCGCGCCGCTCCGCCGGGGACGCCGGACCGGCCGCGGTCCACCGGCCCCGCAGCGTGCACCAGAGCCAGTGGACGCCGGCGAGGACCCAGGCCTCGGGCCGCAGCAGGCCGGCGAGCAGGAGGAGGACCGCCGGTCCGCGCCAGGCCCGCGGGTGCCGGAGCGCCCACGCCCCGGCCCACGCGACGAGGGCGAGGAACGGCACGTCGAGGTAGCCCTTGGCCGCCAGCAGCCCGAAGGCGAAGCTCGACAGGAGCAGGAGCCCGGCGACCGCGCCCGTCGCCCGGCCGGTCCGCACCGCGAGCGCCGGCGGGGCGACCGCCTCGCCGGCGATCCGCCCGAGCCGGACGGTCGCGGCGGCCAGGACCGCGATCGACAGGGAGCTGACGAGCACCATCGCCCGGTCGCCGTCGTCGCCGAGCAGCGCGACGACGGGGACCCCCAGGGCCACCCAGAGCGGGTGCGGCGTGGAGGCCGCGTAGCCCTCGAACCCGGGCCTGCCGCCGTCGAGGAACTCGCGGGCCCAGACGAGGTCGAGGACCGTGTCGTAGTTGCCGGCCGACGGCCAGAGCGCCCAGACCGCGACGGCGCCGAGGACGCCGAGGACGAGGACCGCCCACTCCATGCCGGTCCCGTAGGGGTCCCGGGCGGCGGGTGGCGCGCCGGGGTCCGTCGCCGGCCGGGCGCCCCCGGTCCCGTCCGCCGCGATCTCGTCCACGCCACCCGTCCCCTCCGCCGCGTCCGGGTGGCGGTCGTCGCGGGACGCCCCGGACTCCGGGCCGCTCACGGCGCGGGGGTCGCCGCGTCGGCGGCCCGGCGGCGGCGCTCGCGCTCCGACGGGCGGCGCCGCAGCCGCAGGCGGGCGCGGCGGGCCTCGCCCGTCGGCCGCACCGGGTCCAGGGCCGCGCCGACCGCGAGCAGCACCCACAGCACGGGGTCCTCGAGGAACGCCGCGTAGCCCATCGTGTGCACGATCAGGGCGATCGTCATCGCCGCGATCGCCGCCCGCGCCGCGCTGCGCTCCGCGTCGCGGACGAGGCGGCGGATCAGCAGGACGATCAGCAGCAGGTAGGCGCCGAGGCCGATCACGCCCTGCTCCGCCGCGATCGTGATCGGGATGGTGTGCGACGCGTCGACGGCCTTGCGCGCGCCGGAGCGCTCGCGCTCGCGGTACGCCTGGGCGAAGCCGCCCGAGCCCACGCCCGCGACGGGGTGGTCCGCCCACAGGCCGATGCCGCCGCCGGTGAGCGTCACGCGCCCGGACGTCGCGTCGTCCGCGCCGCCCTCGTCGAAGCCCTTGATGTTCAGCGCCCCGGGGGCCGCCACGACGAAGACGACGCCGATCAGGACGACCGCCACGAGGGCGCCGAACGCCTTCCAGGGACCGAACCGCAGCCCGCCGAGGACGGCGAGGCCGGCCAGGAGCGCCAGGAAGCTCGTCTGGGAGTACGTCGTGATCAGCGCGCCGAGGAGGACCGCCAGCAGCACGCCGGCCACGGCGACCGTCCGCCCCTTGGCGGTCCACAGCATCGCGGCGGCGATGCCGAGCATCACGAGCGCGAGGAAGCGCCCGTAGATGTTCGGGTCGAAGAAGAGCGAGTTGACCCGGAAGACGTCGTCGATCTGGTTCGACGCGATCACGCGCGGGTTCAGCAGCACGTGGTGGGTGGCCGCCTCGTAGAACCCGACCGCCGCGAGCGCGAGCGCCACCACGACGACGATCCCGAACGCCTTCGCGGCCGGGCGGGTCGTCCACGGCACGGTCCGCAGGACGACGAAGAGCAGCGCGAACGGGACGTAGAAGAACGCGATCTGCTCGACCGCCTTGCTCGCGTCGTCCGACCACCAGCTCTGCGCCGCGTAGAGGACGACGAAGAGCAGGAGGACGACGTCCGCCGCGCCCGGGCGCCGGTCCGTCGAGGGCTCGTCCGGGTCGGCCGTCGCGCGCTCCCACGCCCACGCGAGCGCCGCGGCGCCCGTGACGAGGTAGAGCGGCAGGAGCAGGTTCACCGGCTGGCCGTCGCCGAGGTCCAGGGGCACGCGGAACGGCAGCACGAACGCCACCGCGAGCGGCACCGCGGCGGGCCACCGGCGGAACGCCCAGGCCCCGGCGCCGAGCACCGCGAGCCCGCCGAGGACCGCGACGGCGAGGACGGGCGGGGAGTCGCGGAGCCGCTCGACGGGCCCGGTGTCCCAGACCTGCTCGAGCAGGATGATCGGCGCGCCGACGAGGGCGACGCCCATCGCGCCGGCCCGCGCGTTCGGGGACCGCAGGAGGAGTGCGAGGGCCGCCGCGAGGGCGACGGCGGTCAGCGCGAGAGCAGTCGCCACGTGCTCTCCAGGAGCTCGGAGGTGTCGGGGTCGGTGCCCAGCCGCGACGCGAACGCCGGCAGGCCGGTGCGGATCGCGAAGCCGTCGCCGATCTTCACGGCCGCGATCAGGACGTGGTCGCCCTGGTCCACGGCGGACGCGACGACGGTGTTCTCGCCGACGTCCTCGAGCGGCCAGCCGACGGGGTAGCCCTCGAAGCGGCCGTCCGTGCCCTGGAAGAGCCCGACGTCGTCCTTGTCGTTCTGCGGCGGCCCGTCGAGGCGGACGGCCCCCTGGCTCGTGAGGCCGACGGCGTTCTCGGCCGTGAACGGGCTGGGCGCGCGCAGGACCGAGGTCGGCTCGTCCCGTCGGCTGAGCGTCACGGAGCGCCGCAGGCCCGTCGGGTCCAGCCCGGCGACGGTGCCGCCGCCGCGCACGAACTCGCGCAGCGACGTGGCGACCGCGGGCGTCGTCCAGCGGTGCTCGCCGACGAGCAGCACGCCGCGGTGCCCCTCGATCTTCGGCCCCTCGCCCCGGGCGAGCGCGAGGTCGGTCGTCAGCTCGAAGCGCTTGCGGTGCCGGGCGAGCCAGGCCATCGTCGGCTCCTCGGCCGTCCGGAAGCCGCGGGGCAGGCTCGAGAGGACGCGGGGGGTGCGCACGCGGCTCGCGCGGCTCTCCTCGGGCCCGTTCAGCGTGTTGGCCAGGCCGTCGCCGTCGTCGTCGAGCGGCTCGAGGCCCTGCCAGGTGACGGCGGGCAGCACCACGAGGACGCGCTGCTCCCGGCTGTCGGCGGCCAGCGCGGGCACCTCGACGCGGCGACCGCCGGCGGACACGGCCAGCCGGTAGAGCGCCCCGCGCGCGGACTTCGTCCCGACCTTCAGGACGGTCGCGCTGCTCGTGCCGCGGTCGACGGGCCGGCGCGTGCCGACGCGGCGGAGCACCCAGTCGTAGCGCTTCCCGCGCGCGTCGACGAAGAACGTCAGGCGGTTGCCCGAGGTGACGGGCGCCGGGTTGGCCTGGACGCCGACGTCGCGGACGGTGATGCCGCCGCGCCCGCGCATCCGGCCGTCGTCCTCCGCGGCGGGCAGCAGGTCGGTCCCGGTGCCGCGGGGGCCGCAGCCGCGGACGCCCGCGCGGTCGCGCACGCAGACCTGCACGACGTACGTGCCGGCCGGGGCGCGCGAGCCGTCCTCGAGCCGACCGTCCCAGGTGGCCCGCGCCTCGATGCCGCGGGTGACCCGCGGGCCGCCCCGGACGTCGCTGAGCAGCACGCCGTCCGTGTCGCGCTCGACGTCGGTGACCCGCAGCTCGCGGACGACCTCGGGGGTGCCGGGGCCCGTCCGCACGACGCGGGCGGTCGGCTCCCAGCCGCGCAGGCGCAGGGTCGCGACGACGGGCCGGCCGTCGACGGTCGGCAGGATCGCGGGGCCGCGGCCGGGCTCGGCGCCCTCCGTCGCGACGCTCAGGACCCGCGGGCGCGGGGCCTCCGTGCGCAGCTGGAACGAGCGGGCGCGGTAGACGATGCTGCGGCCCTCGTCCTCCAGCACGACCTTCAGGCGGTAGGTGCCGTCCGAGGCGAGACGGTCGTCGTCGTCGCGGCCGTTCCAGACCAGGCGGTTGCGGCCGTAGTCCCTCGTGCCCAGGTCCTCGGCCAGCGTCCGCACGGTCTGGCCGCCCTGGTCGACGACCTCGACGGTCACGGGCTGCCCGCGCTTGACCGCGAAGTAGATCGCGAGGTTGTCGCGCCGGCCGTCGCCGTCGGGCGAGAACGCCTCGGAGAAACGCACGGACTGCAGCACCGCCGGCTGGTTCTTCAGCCGCTGGGCGACGAAGAACGACGCGACGGTCGCGACGCAGAGGAGGCCGAAGACGACGCGGGCGGCGCGGGTCACAGGGCCTCGAGGTGGACGTTGGCGACGGCCTCGTGCGTCGGCTGGGCACCCTTGAAGTGGCCGAGCAGCAGGCGGATGACGTTGCCGTGGCAGACGACGAGCGTGACGTCGCCGGGGCCCTCGGCCTCCCGGGCGTCCTCGATCGCCGGGACGACGCGGGCGAGCTGGTCGGCGAACGTCTCGCCGCCCGGCGCGCCGAACGCCGGCTCGAGCGCCCGGAAGCGGTCGTAGGCGTCCTGCCCGTCCGTGGCGATCACGTCGGCGTAGGTGCGGTCGGTCCAGTCGCCCGTGTCCGTCTCGGCCAGGCGCGGGTCGACCTCGGGCGCGAGCCCCAGCCGGGAGGCGACGATCGCGGCGGTCTCCATCGCGCGGGTCAGCGGGCTGGCGACCATCCGGGTGACGTCCCCGCGGGCGACGACGGCGTCGGCGAGCGCGAAGGCCTCCGTGCGGCCGTGGGCGTCCAGGGGCACGGGACCGCGGCCCTGGAAGCGGCCCTCGTCGTTGTACGCGGTGCGTCCGTGGCGGGCGAGCAGGATCATGCGGCGTTCTGTCCTTCGACGACCGGCGGGCGGGTCCTGCCCGGCCGGCCTGCGGTCGGGACGGTCGTCCCTCCCGCGGGTGGGCGGCCGCGCTCCGGACCGACCCGGGGCGGCGCGCTCCGCGGGACCCTACGGAACCGTGGTCCCGCCGGTGCCGTCGGTGCCGTCGACCGCGCCGCCCGTGCCCAGGTCCGTCGTGTCGGGCGTCTGGAGCTGGCTGGTGCTCGTGCTCTGCGGCGTCGTGGTGGACGTGCCGCCCGTCGTGCCCGGGGTCGCGGGGGTCGCGGTGCCGCCGTCCGGCGTCGACGTCGTGCCGTTCGTGCCGGGCGCACCCGCCGGCGGGTTGGCCCGGGCGTAGTCGGCGCCGACGATGACGACGACCTTCTGGCTCGGCGCGCTGGCCCGGACGTCGGTCGTCATCCGGCGGACCACGGTGTTCGTGACCCGGAGCTTGAGGAACCGCGCGATGTCCTGGGCCGCCGCGCGGTTCTGCGAGACGGACTCGTCCCCGACCGTGCGGTACTGGACCGTGGTGGTGGCGGAGCTCTGGTTCGCACCGCCGATCGTGAAGTTCGCGGCCTCGCCCATCGGGAAGCGGAACCGCTCCTCGATCGAGTCGCTGACGTCCTTCGCCAGGCCGCCCGAGCCCGACGCGTTCAGGACGATCGTCGTCATGTCGGCGCGCTGGTAGCGCGGGGCGGCGGGCTGCGTCGCCGTCGAGGAGGTGGCGGAGGGACCCGCCTCGGTGCTGGTGCCCGGACCCTCGTCCGACCCGCCGATGACGCCGAACGCGAAGAGCAGCGCGAGCAGCACGACGAGCCCGACCGCGGCCACGCCGATGATCTGGCCGATCGATCGCTGGGGTGCGTCGCCGCTGCGGTCGCGCTCGCGGGCGGTCGCGGCGGCGGCGCCCGCGGCGGTCGCCGCACGGGGACCGCCGGCGGTGGACGCCGACGGGATGACGCGCGTGGGCGGGGCCGCGCCGGGGGGCGTGGGCCGGGGCGGGGTCGACCGCGCGGC
>CAFBMK010000042.1_pt1 | contig 17276 bp, 24 predicted proteins | sample 7268691 | NCBI WGS metagenome assembly CAFBMK01 (sample SAMEA6814062, study PRJEB35770) | freshwater metagenome | biome: Freshwater; feature: Freshwater reservoir; material: water | place: Czech Republic | collected 2017-05-23 | depth 30m m
CCGTGCGGTACGTTCTGGGAGTGGATGCAGAATACGACCGATGAGCACCCCGACGCATCTGACTCGCAAGGGCGCCCGGCGTGCCGAGGAGATCCTCGAGGCCACCGTGCGCTGCCTCGCCCGCGACGGGTACGCCGCCACCTCGCTGCAGCGCGTCGCCGAGGAGGCCGGGGTTCCCAAGCGCGCGATCCCGTACTACTTCGCCTCGCGCGAGGGCCTGTTGACGAACGCGGCCGAGCACCTCATCGCCCGCCTCGTCGACCAGATCCTGCAGGCCGTCGCCGCGCTGAAGGACGCCGACAGCATCATCGACGTCGGCTTCGAAGCGTTCTGGGCCGGCCTGACCCGCGACCGGGCGTTCCTGGTCGCATGGCTGGGGCTGCAGACCGAAGCGATCACCAACCCGTCCCTCGCACCAGCAGCCGCAACGGCGACCGACCAGCTGCGCCGGATGATCGACGGCCTGATCGCCGGGCACCGCGCCCGCGGCGGCCATCTCGCGTACCCGGCGCAGACGATCCAGATCACCATCCTCGCATGGGTGCAGGGCCTCGCCCTGGATTGGGCCATCAACGGCAGCACGCCCGCCCTTGAGGACTCCATCGCCGTCTTTCGGACCTGGCTGAAGACCGCAGCACACCCAGACATGGTGCGGTCCGACACCTGAGGCACCGCCGCGCACCAAACCGAAGAGCACCCCGGCGGAGACCCTTCGATCGTGCTCCTCATGGCCGGCGCCGGCCTGTGCCGCGGAGAGGTCGCAGACCTCCACCACGGCCAGTTCGAATACCGACGCCGCTCCAGTTCCCCCGCTCTAGGCGGGCCGTCCGCGGTTCCACCACGATGGCACTCCCGATCCGCGACAGGGCGGAGTCGAGCGGACCGGACCGCCCACCGCCGCCACCGTCGACGCGATCGCCGCTCGAACAATGAGCCGGTTTGATTCCCGGGCAAGGGGCGTTATACGAGGCGCTGAGAGTGCGTTCTGGACGCCGACCGCCAGCGGTGGGTTCGCCGCGGCCGTTCCGAGGCCTGCGGGGTTGACGTTTCGAGTCTTATCGAACGTTCGCCCGCGCTGGTCTCATTTCGGCGCCACCGCCGCTCTCGATCTGGTGACGTTCGACAGTCGTTGTTGGCGAGCCGCACGTCGGATTGGCGGGTGTCGCCGGCCCTCTAGAAATCGAGGGCGCCAAGATCGAGGCCAATCTCCTGCCCGTCCACGGTTGCCACCAGGCGTAGGGTTCCGCCGAGCGCCTCGACATATCGCGCGACCGTGGCGAGGCGCAGGTCGTAGTCCGCGCGCTCGGCGGCAGCGACCTGGTGCCGGTTGTCGCGCAGCCGCGCGGCTAGTTCGGCCTGACTGACGCCCGCCCGCTCACGCAGCGCGCTCAGGGCCATTTCGGCAGCGAGCAGGCTGCGTTCATCCGAGATCTGGTCCGCCATCTGCGGGGTTTCGGTGCGCATGGCCCGGATCTCACTCAGGGGTTTCGGAGCTGTGATGGGGCGCCACCTTCCTGCTGCTCGAAGAGGCTTCCGGCGGGGACGTCGCGAAGCTCATCCACAAGGTAGCCCCGTTTGCCGGCCCCGATCCGGGTCTGACGTGCACCCGAAGCTCGTGAGCCATGCCACGGGGTCGTGGTGTTGCATATTGCAAGCGGTGCGCTAGCGTTATGCGAATGCGAACGTTGTACCTGCGGAACGTGCCCGAAGAGGTCGTCGACCGCCTTGGCCGGTTGGCCGCGAAAGACGGCATGTCGGTGGCTGCCGTCGCTGTTCGCGAGCTTGCTGAGGTCTCCCGGCGGGTGGACAACCCTGCTCTGCTCGGGGCCCTTCCCGACCTCAACGTCTCGACGTCGGAGCTGACCGGCGACGTTGATGCGGGTCGAGACGGCCGGTGATCGTCGTCGACGCGTCTGCAGCGCTTTCGGCGCTTCTCAACGACGGGCCCGCTCGGAAGATGCTAAGCGCCGAAGCCCTGCATGTTCCGCACCTTGTGGACTCGGAGATCACCAGCGGGCTGCGGCGCCGAACGCTCGCGGGCCAGCTCGAGCCGTCGGCGGCATGGGACGCACTATCGACGTGGCAGCAGCTCGGGATGACGCGCTACCCCGTCGTCTCCCTGCTGGACCGCATCTGGGACCTGCGAGCCAACGTCTCCGCCTACGACGCGACCTATGTCGCGCTTGCCGAACAGCTGCAATGCGCGCTGCTGACCGGCGACCACCGCCTCGCCCGCGCGCCGGGCATCACCTGCCCCGTCACCACGATCTCCTGACTGCTCGGCAGCTCAGGCGGCCGCCGGCGCGTCCATCGCCCGTAGCGAGGCCTCCCCGGGCGCTCTCTCGATCCCGGCCGCATTGCGTTCAGGGTCGCTTTCGAAGTTAGGCTGAGAACGAGCCATGCTCGTCGCCGCCTACTACGACCGCGAAGCGGATATCGCGTGGATTCCCACGCGCTCCACCCCACCGCCCGAGCCCGCCGACGTCGCTAAACAGCCCTGGGGCCACATCGTCCAGAACACCGACGGCTCGGTCGCCGGCATCGAGATCCGCGACGCAAGCAGCCGTATCCCCCGCACCATCCTCGACGCGCTGCCGAGCCGAAAGTCCCCGAGGGACTCCCGGAAAGTGGGGACCGCACCGGCGCGTCATCCGGCTCGCGAGCGCACACGAGCATGCCGTGCCTGCGCCGGCGCCGGGCACGCCCTACACCGTGCGAATTCCCGCCGACGTCGCCGACGCGTGGCGCCGCCGAGCCGCGGACGCTGGTGTCAGCCAGACCGACGCGGTCACCGCCGCCGTGCAGGCGTTCATGGACATGGATATCGACGAGTTCACCGCCTCCGTCATCGACGCTAAGCGACGCCGTCGCAACGGTACGTAGCCGAGCCGATCACCATCGACGGCGGCGACGTCGTTCTGAGTGTCGGCACCGGCTAGCTAGTCGGTCGGGTCGAACAAGTCGTCGTCGAACTCGTCGTCGTCGGGGAGGTTTCTGCCGGCAATCCAGAGGCCGCCCATGACGATCGCTACCGGCGAGAGGTAGAGCAGCGCGTGGAGCGGGTCGGCGATGTGCGCGAGCAGCGGGCTCACTCGATTGCTGCGGTGTCGGTGCGGGGCAGGCGGGCGACGACGTTGACGTCGTGGGCGAGGCCGTCGCTGGTGAGTTTGTCGGCCGGCCACGAGACGCGTTGGCGGCCCTGGTGGTCGAGGACGAGGACGTAGGCGGAGTGATCGAACGCTTCGCCTTGGGGCTGGATCGCGTAGGCGTCCCAGACGGGCGCGAGCTCTCTCCGCGTGCCCAGGAGGTAGGACGCGCGGCCGCGGAGGTCCATCTTGTTGAGGTACCGCTGGGCGGCTTCGGCGTCGTCGTTCTTCGGGTCGACGCTGACGATCAGGGTCGAGACGGGGCCCTTCACCGCGTCGAGGGCCTGGGAGACCTGGCGGGCGATCGCGGGGCAGGTGTCCTCGCAGGAGGTGTAGAGGAACGTGACGATCGCGGGTCGGCCGCGCAGCTGCTCGATCGACCGGCGCTTGCCGTCCTGATCCCGCAGCGAGAACGACGGCGACGGCAGGAGCGTGCTGCCGCCGTCGCGGGCGAGGCCGCGGTACGGGCTGCTCTTCGCCTGCACGCCGTCCTCGAGCGAGACGGTCGTCGGCTGCGCGAACGCGAGGACGACGAGCACGACGAGCAGGACAACGGCGGAGGTAAGGAGCGCGAGGAAGAGGCGGGGATGCACCCGTGACACCTACTGGTCGGCGCGATCAAGCGCATTGTTCGGATGGTCCTGCGGGGCGGAGATCTGTCGCTGTGGCGCGTCCTGTGCCGGTGCGCCGCCGGAGCCGCTGACAAGCAGGCCTGAGGCCACCACGGCGACGACGAGCAGGCCGCGGGTGGCCAGGCGTAGCCGGGCCGGGGTCAGCCACGTCCAGGCGCGGGCGGTCAGCCACAGGCGGATGCCGCTGGTGCCGGCCACGACGGTTGCCGCGCCGGCCATGCATTGGGCGCACACGTCAGGTTCGCCTTCCGGGTTCGTGGTGCATGAGCGTGCTCATCGTTCGAAGATGCGCAGGATGCCGTCGAGGTGCAGCGCGTCGAAGAGGTCGCGCGCTTCGGAGGCCAGCCAGGTCATGTTGTGGTTGAGGACGAGCCAGCCGATGCCGATCAGCGCGATCCCGCCGATCGCGGAGATCACGGTGTAGTGGTCGCGCAGGATGCGGGCGGCGGACGTCACACGCTCCAAGGCCAGCGCGGCGCCGAGGAACGGGACGGCGAGGCCGGCGCTGTAGGCCAAGAGCAGGAACGCGCCGCCGCCGACGCCGGACTGGGTGGCCGCGGCGGTCAGGATCGCGCCGAGGATCGGGCCCGCGCACGGGGTCCACGCGACTGCGAACGCCATTCCGGCGATGACCGGACTGCCGCCCCCGGCACGGCGCAGCAGCACCTCGGGGCGGATGGTGCGCCCCAGCCTCGGAATCAGTGGGGTCAGGACGTAGAGGACGCCCATCGTCATCAGCAGGACGCCGGCGACGACGTCGAGGGTGTCGCGGCTGCCCTTCAGTGGGGCACCGAGGCCGGTGGCCAAGAGGCCGAGGAGGACGAAGACGAGCGAGAAGCTCATGCAGAACAGGGCCGCGGGCCCGAGGATTTGCCCGGTGCGCTGCTCTTCCTTCGGGCGGGTGCTCTCGCCACCGGTCAGGACCGACAGATAGCCGGGAACCAGCGGCAGCACGCACGGGGACACGAACGACAGCGCACCGGCGGCGAAAGCCGCGAAGACGGTGGGGCTGACGGCGCTCATCGCGTGCTCTTCGCTGCGGTGTAGCCGGCGCGCTTCAGCGACCGGTTCAGGAAGTCGGCGGTGAGCTCGCCGCGCGCGATCGCACGGATCCGGCCCTCGCGATCGAGGAAGAACGTCTCCGGTAGCGCGCGGACCCCGTACTGCTGCGCGAACGCGGTGCCGGGGTCCAGCAGCGACGGGTAGCTCAGGCCGTACTTGCGGACGAAGCCGCGGCTGCTGTCGGGCAGGTCGTTGTAGGTGACGCCCAGGACCGTGCCGGCACCCGTGCGCTGCAGCTGCCGGTGGGCACGCTCGAGCAGCGGTGCCTCGGCTTCGCACGGCCGACACCACGAGGCCCAGAAGTTCAGGACCACGATCTTCCCGCGGAAGTCCGCGAGCGATCTCGACGGGCCACCGGTCAGGGACCGCATCGAGCGCTCCGCGTCGGCGGCGGGCACGATCTGGCCGCGCTCAACCTTCGCGTCCAGCGACGCACCGGTGCTGCCACCGTTAGGGCGCAGGAGCGCGTAGCCCAGCACGACCAACAACGCGAGCGCCATCACCGACAGCAGCACGGGAACCGTCGAGCGGCGACTCATCGGGCCTCGACGATCTCGAGGGTGCCCAGCACGGTCCGCATGCGCCGCGTGACCCGGACCTCGGAGAACCCGGCGCTTTGAATGATCTGGGGGATCCGGCCAGCGGCGTGGTCGGCGGTGTTCTCTCGGCCGTCCAGGACACGGATGGCGAAGAACGCGAGATGCATCGCGGGGTCTTGCGGGCGTCCCCAGTCGGCGATGTGCAGCCGGCCGCCGGGCCGCAGCACCCGACGCATCTCCTGCAGCGCGCGCAGCCGGGTCGCCGGCGAGAGATGGTGCAAGAGCAGCGATGCGGTGACGCAGTCCACCGCGTCGTCGGGCAGCGGCAGGTCCTGCGCAAGCGCCTCGGTCCAGACGATCGACCGGTTCGCACCGCGGGCGTGGGCGCGGGCCAGCGCGTCGGGGTCGCCGTCCACCGCGGTGATCTGGGCGTGTGGTGCGGCGTCGGCGAGCGCGATGGCCTGCGAGCCGGTGCCGCACCCCACGTCGAGGATCGACGCAGGCTGGGGCGCGACGGCAGCACGGACGAGCGCCTGGCGGAACGTGCCCTCGCGCATCGTCATCGCCATGGCGGGGTCGTAGAACCGCGTCAGGAAGCGGTGTCCGGCGGCGGGGACGTAGCGCTCGCCGATCGGGACACCCGGGGTGCCTGGGGGCTGCGGACCGCTCACCGGGTTACCCTAACGACCGTGCGAACGTTTGGTGTTCTGTCCGGAAGGCGCCTGGCGCTGACGGTCGCGGCCGCAGCGCTGGCTGCTGATGTCGCGACGAAGGTGGTTGCCGAGAGCGGGGCGCTGCTGCCCATCGCGTTGCCGCTCGGGATCGACCTGCGGCTCTCGCACAACCCAGGGATTGCGTTCGGGTCGTTGACGGACCTGCCGCCCGGGGTGCTGTACGTCGGCATCTCGCTCCTGGTGGTCGTGTTGGCGGTGGCGGTCCTGCGCGGCTGGCCGAAGGAGTCGCCGACCGCCGGCGGCCTTCTGCTGGGTGGCGCGGTCGGCAACCTCGGCAACCGGCTGCTCGAGGGCCACGTGACCGATTTCGTTGCGGTCCCGCGCTTCTCCGTCTTCAATCTCGCGGACGTCGCGATCACCTTCGGCATCGTGCTGCTGGTGCTCGCGAACCTTCGTGAGCAGCCGGAGTCGGGCGATGGGGAGGTCTCCGAGCTCGTTAGGCGGGCTGCGCTGTCGTCTCCCGCGCAGCAGGGGACGCGGCCGGGGTGGCGGCGCGGTGGTCGAAGGCGACGCGGCGAGCAGCACGCACGCCGTTGGCGATGACGAACAGCTCGGCGACCTCGTGGATCGCGACGACCGCCGCGAGCCCGAGGACCCCGGTGCCGGCCAGCGGCACCAGCGCGACCAAGAGTCCGCCGGAGAACAGCAGGTTCTGGCGCATGATCCGGCCGGCGCGGCGGGCGTGGTTGACGGTGTCGGGCAGGGCGCGCAGGTCGTTGCCCATCAGCGCGACGTCGGCGGCCTCGATCGCGACGTCGGAGCCCATCGCGCCCATCGCGACGCCGACCCGCGCGGACGCCAGGGCGGGTGCGTCGTTGATGCCGTCGCCGACCATCGCGACGGGGTACTGCAGCTGCATCCGCTCGACGACGGTGACCTTGTCCTCGGGCAGCAGCTCGGCGTGGACCTCGTCGGTCCCGGCCTGTGAGCCCAGTGCGGTGGCGGTGGCGGTGTTGTCGCCGGTTAGCATCGCGACCTGACGCACGCCGGCGCGCCGCAGCATGGAGACCGCCTCGGGGGCCTCCGGACGCAGTTCGTCGCGGACGGCGATCGCGCCGAGCAGCTTGCCGTCTCGTTCGACGAGGACGACGGTGGCGCCGTCTCCCTGCAGTCGGGCGACGTCGTCGGCCAGCGGGCCCGGGGCGATGTAACCGGGCTTGCCCAGCCGCAGCGCGGCCCCGGCGAGGGTGCCGATCAGGCCGTGCCCGGCGACGGCCTGCACGTCCTCGGCGGTTGCGGGGTTCTCCGGGCCGGCCTGCAGGATCGCGGTGGCCAGCGGGTGGTCACTTCGCGCCTCCAGAGCCACGGCTGCCGCAAGGACGTCCGCGCGGGGGACGCCGGCGATGGTGAGGGTGTCGATGACGCGCGGCTGGTTGCGGGTGAGCGTGCCGGTCTTGTCCAGCGCGACGGCCCGGACGGTTCCCAGCGCCTCCAGTGCGGCGCCGCCTTTGATGAGAACGCCGGAGCGCGTCGCCGCACCGATCGCGGAGACCACCGTGACGGGGACCGCGATGGCAAACGCGCAGGGCGATGCGGCGACGAGCACCACGAGCGCGCGGTTGATCCACTCGGACGGATCGCCGGAGATCAGCGACCCGATCACGGCGATCAATAGCGCGACGATCAGGACACCGGGCACCAGCGGGCGGGCGATGCGGTCGGCGAGGCGCTGCGAGCTGCCCTTGCGCTCCTGCGCCTCCTCGACGATCCGCACGACACGGGCGAGAGAGTTCTCGCCCGCCCGGGCGGTGACGTCGATCTCCAGAACCCCGGAGCCGTTGATCGCGGCCGCGAAGACCTCGTCGCCGGGGCCGCGCTCGGCGGGCACCGACTCGCCGGTGATGGCGGAGAGGTCCAGCGCCGAGCGGCCGGTCCGGATCGTGCCGTCGGTCGCGACGCGCTCGCCGGCGCGGACGATCAGGACGTCGCCGATTTGCAGTTCGGCGGGGTCGACGGTCTGCTCGACGTTCCCGCGCCGGACGGTGGCGCGGTCGGGCACCAGGTCCATCAGGGCCCGCAGACCCTGGCGGGTACGGGTCATCGCGTAGCTCTCCATCGCCTCAGAGATCGAGAAGAGGAACGCGAGCGTCGCGGCCTCGGCGACCTCGCCAAGCAGCACCGCGCCGATCGCGGCGATCGTCATCAGCGTGCCGACCGACAGCCGTCCGCGGACCAGTGCGCGGATCGACTGCGGGATGAACGTCAGGCCACCGACGATCAGCGCGAGGACCTCGAGGACCCGCGGAGCGGTGCTCACGTCCAGCAGCGACAGCAGCAGGCCGGCGGCCAGCAGCAGGCCGGAAACGGTCGCGAGTTGGATCTCGCGCACCTCGTAGAGCCGCTGCACCGGTGCGGCCGGGTCGGGCACCTCGATCTCGCAGCCGCACGCGTCGACGATCGTCTTGGTCCTCACCGGTGGTGCCTTCACCTCACAGCCGCACGCGTCGACCTGCGCGGCCGTGTCGTCGCAGCCGCACGCCGCGTCAGTCGGCGCTGCCATCTGCAGTTCGGTGAGGGCTCCTCCCCCACTCTTCGTCGGCTCGCCGCCGCAGCACGAGTCGCTCATGCGCGGACCTTCCCCGCGGGCAGCAGGACATCTAGGAGCGCGCGACCGGCGGGGGTCAGCTCGTACATCACCATCTTGCCGTCGCGTCGGGACTGCGCGACTCCTGCGGTGCGCATCTTTCGCAGGTGGTGGGAGACGAGCTTCTCGGACCGCTCGACGATCCATGAGAGGTCGCAGACGCAGAGCTCGCCGCCGTCCAGCAATGCGCGCGCCAGCGCGATCCGGGTCGGGTCACCCAGGGCCCCTGCGAGGGCGGCCGCGGACTCCGCTTCCGGCTGTTGAAGCCGTGCATGACGCAGGCCCTCGGCCTTGTCCATGTCGATGCAGAGCAGCTCGCACGAATCCGTCATGCGTACATCCTAACGATCATGCGACTGTTCTGCCACCCTCTCTCAGAAGCGCGCTGGGGCCTCACCGGCCCGCGCGCGATGCCCGATGGGCCGACGGCGGCGTCCGCGACGGTGTCGGTGCGTCCCGGCGGGCCGCGGCGGCGAGGGTGAGCGCGCCGGCGACGATCGCGACGTCGGCGAGGTTGAACGCGGGGCCACCGGTGATCCGCAGGAAGTCGATCACCGACCCGAGGGTCAGGCGGTCGACGGTGTTTCCCACCGCGCCGCCGACCAGCAGCCCGGCGCCGATCCAGGCGCCCGGTAGGTCGGCGTGCCGCAGGAACCAGGCCAGAACCGCCCCGACCGCCCCGAGGACCAGCACGCCGATGATGAGTGGGCTGTCGGCGAAGCTCGAGAACGCGATCCCGCGGTTGCGCCAGTGCACGAGGTCCAGCCCCGGCAGGAATCCCACGACGTCGCCGCGGCCTATCGCCTCACGCAGCACGCGCTTGGTGAGCTGGTCGACCACCAGCGCGAGCGCCGCAACGGCAGCCGTGCGGCGCAGCGCGAGATCCCAACGCCGGCGAGCTGCAGTTCGTGCGCTCACGCGTCGCCCCGAGGGGGGTTGGCAGACCCCGGAAGCGTTCGTCGCGCACAGGTCACTGGCACATCCTAAAGATCATGCGGTCGTTTCGGCGGCCCACGCGCGGGGAGGCGCTCCACGGACCTACGGCGTCGTAGCCCGCGAGAGCGTTCGGCGTCGGGATGAGTGTTGATGCGCCACACTGCCGCGCATGACTCGCCCGCCCGGCCGCCCGTCCGTCAAGGCCCGCCTCGAGCAGGAGGCCGTCGAGCTGGCCGCCGCGGAGCGCCGCGGCCGCATGAAGCTCGCCGCCGCCGCGGTCGCCGCGGTGCTCCTGGTCGTCGTGGTCGTCGTTGCGCTCGGGCCGTTCAGCGACCCGACCGACGGGGCGGAGAAGACGACCGTCGCCGGCGTCGAGATTTCCGGCATCCCCGAGACCCGGAAGAAGCTCGCCGGCCTGCCGCAGGACGGCACGCTCCTGGGCGACCCCGATGCGCCGGTGACGATCCACGAGTTCGCGGACCTCAAGTGCCCGGCGTGCCAGCAGTACGAGGTGCAGCGCCAGCCGCAGAACGTCGACGAGCTCGTCCGCACCGGCAAGGCGAACATCCGGATCCACCTGATCAACATCATCGACCAGGGCCACGGCACCACCGATGGGGTCGGGCTGCGCAACGCCGCGAGCAACCTCGCCGCGACCGACAAGCTGTGGCCGTTTCTCAGCGTGGCGTACTACAACCAGGGCCCCGAGAACGACGAGTGGGCCACCGAGAAGCGGCTGCGGGAGCTCGCCGCGGGCGCCCCCGGCGTCGGGGCCGCGGCTATCAACGTGCGCGAGACGTCTGCCAGTCGCACGCTGAACGCGGCCGCCGACGACCTCGCGCGCCGGCTGGAGGTGCAGGGCACCCCGTCCTTCTACGTCGAGCCGCGCGGCACTGGGAAGTACGCGAAGGTCGAGAACCCCGTCGACGGTCTGGCCGACGCCGTCGCGGACGCCACCAAGAACGCCGAGCCGGCCGCCACCCGATGAGCGCCCGGGAGCGCGGGATCTCGTCGCTGCAAGTCGTCACCGTCCTCTTCACGCTGCTGCTGGTCGGGACGATCGTGACCTTCGTCGTGCTCGCCGCGGATTCCGGCAACAACGGGCCGACCACCCCGGCCACGACGCTCACCGCCCCGCCCGCCACCGCCCCGTAGCGCCGGACGCCCGAGGGGCGACCCCCGTCGACGTCCGTGACCCCGCCGCCCCGCCGGTTCAGTGGTAGGCGTGGACGACGGCGTGGCCCTTGCCGCGACTGATGAGCCACCGGTTGACGGGCACGGTGATCCAGAACGCGATGAAGAGCGCGGCGGCGAGCGCGGCCCAGAAGCCGACGTCGCCCAGGCCGGTGTCCATCGCGCCGGGGATGGTCAGCATGATCCCGTTGTCGATGATCTCCATGGTCAGGATGCTGACCGTGTCCGCGGCGAGCGCGAGCGCGATCACGCGCCGGACCGGCAGGCCGGCGCGCAGCAGCGGGATCGACGCCAGCGCGTAGCCGAAGACGAACGCCAGCGCGACGGCCAGCCCGATCGATGCGGCGTCACCCCACCCCCACGCGGTCGCCAGTGCCATGCCGAGGACCTCGCCGATCGCGCACCCGGTGAGGCAGTGCAGCGTCGCGCTGATCGCCGTGCGTGTGAGATCACCGCCGGCATGGTCGTGGCCCTCAGCCCCGCTGTGTTCGTGATGCTCCATGGCTCGAGTATATACCCCTAGGGGGTATGCGCAGCCGTCGCGGCATACGCTGTGACGTTCGCCGGCGGGACGCCTCGGGGGGTCGTCAACGAAGGGTTCGTGTTCGTCGGCTGCCGGTCGCCGAGGCGATCGGAGCGCAGGGCCAGGACGACGAACGTCACGACCACGGTCACGAGCACGAGGGCGAACGTCAGGGTGGCGACCTGGAGTGAGCTGGGGCGGCGCATGCGGTCCTTGAAAGGTGAGGGGCGGGCAGGCCGCGCCGGCGCGAGAACCCAAGTTCTGCGGAGATGACGACCCAGGTTCCGCCGCCCGTGCCACGGAGTCGTCGCGCGCCGCGACGCGGCCTTGCCCTGACCGTCCCTCGCGGCCACACGTCGCGCACCATCGGCAGGCTTTCGCCGGCCGGTCTGCGTGCGACGCGTTCGCCTACCGTACCAAAAGTCCTACAAGATGTAGGACTTGGCCTAGAGGCGCTTGGCGCCGACGAAGTGGGAGCCCCAGTAGGTGTCGAAGATGGGGTGCTCCATGACTCCGCGGCTGCTGGTTGCGGAGATCACGGTGGTCGGGCCGGTGGCGATGCCGACGTCTGACGCGCCGGGGCCTGCGGTGTTGAAGAAGACCAGGTCACCGGCGCGGATGTTGCCCCTGGACACCGGGCTGCCTTCGGCGTACTGGGCGAAGCTGGTGCGCGGCAACGAGACTCCGGCCTGCTTAAACGCCCACTGCACCAGACCGGAGCAGTCGAAGGAGGAGGGGCCCGTTGCTCCGTAGGAATACGGCGCGCCGGCCTTCGAGCGAGCCGCAGCGATCGCTCCGCTGCCCCCGCCGCCGGTGCTGCTGGCCTTCGAGGGCGTGGCGCTGGGCGCGCTGTCGCTGTCGGGGGCACCGGCCGTGGCGCGGATGCCGAGGCTGCTCAGGGTCGCGGGGCCCGGAACGCCGTCGACCTGCAGGCCGTTCTTGCGCTGGTAGTCGCGAACGGCGTTGCGGGTCTGAGGCCCCCACTCGCCGTCGACGGCGATGCCGAGCTTGCCCTGGATCGCGCGGACGGTCGCGGTGGAGAGTCCGGGATCGGCGGCGTCGCTGGTGCTCGAGCGCGAGGTGGCCTTGGTCGCCGTCGACGCCTTCCTGGTTGCGCTTCCGAGCCCGAGCTTCGCGGCAGTCTGGGCGCCGACGATGCCGTCGATCGCCAGGCCATGGGTGCGCTGGAAGGCTCGGACGGCTTTGTGGGTCTGGGTCCCGAACTCGCCGTCGGCGGCGATGCCCAGGGCGCGCTGTAGGGCGGCCACGCGGGAGCCGCTGTCGCCACGCTTGAGGACGGAATCGGTGACCGGGGCGGCCTGTGCGGTGCCGGCGGTGACGGCCTCGGTGGCGGGAACGGCGAGCGTCACGCCGACAAGGGCCATGGCGAGCTTTGATCGCGCGCCCTGCTTGACGCCGACCTTGCGTGCAGCCGCAGACTCGCGGCGAAGCCGGGAGCGAACGGTCGAGCGCTCCCAGAACTCCAGCTCACCGAGATCGCGGTGTCCGGGGCGGGGGGCGCGGAAGGCGTAGGACTCGTCGGGAATGCCGATGCGCCACAGCTCCGTGGTGGCGGTCTCGGTGCTGGTCGTCGGGGCCATCTGATCCTGCTCCTGATTCGTTCCGGTCGTCCGCTGCGGGCGGACTGCTTGGACGTCGCCGTCTGGCGGGGGCATCGCTTCGCTGCGAGCCCCGATGCGGATGGTGGAGGTGGTGGCTCAGCCGGCGGTGGCGAGCCGACGGGCGCCGACGTAGTGAGCGCCCCAGTAGTCGTCGAAGGTCTCGTGCTCGACGACGCCGCGGCTGCTGGTGGCCGAGACGACGGTCGTCGGGCCTGTCGCGATGCCGACGTCGGAGGCGCCGGGGCCGGCGGTGTCGAAGAAGACGAGGTCGCCGGGCTGGATGGCGTCTCGTTCGACGGGTTCACCCATCGTGTATTGGTCGAAGCTGTAGTGCGGGAGCTTCACGCCGGCCTGGGCATAGGCCCACATCGTCAGACCGGAACAGTCAAACCCGCCCGGCCCGTCCCCGCCGTACTTGTACGGGGTTCCGGCCTGGCTCATCGCTGCCTGGACGGCCTGCGCGGCGGCGGGCCCCGCGGCAGCTGCCTGGGGGCCGCTGTCGGCTCGGAGCTTCGCTTCGATGGCGGCGGCGAACTTGAGCTCCATCGCGTGGAGCGTCTGCAGGTTCGGGCGGCCGGTGGCGACCAGCTTCTTGGTCCGCTGGTACCGCTTGAGCGCCGTACGGGTCCCGGCGCCCAGAGCGCCGTCGGGGCGGACCTTGACGCGACGCTGCACGCTCTTGGTCTGCGAGCGCGTGAGCTTCACGGCCTTGACCGCGATCTCGTCGTCCGGTGACGCCGGTGCGGGAGCGGGCGGGGCGGCTGCCGGCGGTGTGGCGGCGGGCGTTCCCCCGCTCGGGGTCTGCGCCATGGCGCTGGCGGGCAGGGCTCCGACGGTGATGATGGCGGCCAGGACGATGCCGCGCGTGAACTGCTTCACAGGCGCTCTCTTTCGACGGCCTACGGGGTTAGCTGACGGGCTGGCGCAGAAAGACAGCGCCTCCACAGAACGCGTGGATTAGCCCCAAAACCACTTGGGTCCCCCGTTCGCTCGAAACCCTTCGAGCGACTCGGCGTGCCGCAAGATAACACCCCGCAGCGCCCCCCGCATCAATCTCCGACGATTCGTAGGAGGAAACGCCGACTCTACGCCGATGAAGTCCCTAAAGATCGGGACTTTCAGGCCCCCGCGGCTCGACGGCCCCGGTGTTCCAAGTCCGACAGTCCCTCGACATAAGTGCTCATGCGCACCGCCCATCGGGGTAGGACGGACGACGACACAGCTGCTTTGCCCGAACTGTGGGCGAGCTCGCCAACCCATCCCCTCTAGGAGTCCGTATGTCCAACGCCCAGCAGATGCTCGAAACGCACCCGCGGCCCTTCGCCCTCGACGCGGCGGAGATCGCCCGGTGCGTCGATGCGTGCCTGGAGTGCGCGCAGACGTGCACGGCGTGCGCCGATGCGTGCCTCGGCGAGGAGATGGTTGCCGAGCTGATCCGGTGCATCCGGCTCAACCAGGACTGCGCCGACGTGTGTGCCGCGGCCGCGCGCGTCATCAGTCGACAGACCGAGTACGACGCGAGCGTGACCCGGTCGGTGTTGCAGACGTGCGCAGCAGCCTGCCGCGCTTGCGGCGACGAGTGCGAGCGCCACGCCCAGATGCACGCACACTGCACCATCTGCGCGGCATCGTGCCGGGCGTGCGAGCGGGCCTGCAACGACTTGGCGGCCGCGATCGGCTGAGGCGCTCCGCGCGGCCGCTCGGTGGTCAGCCGTCGCAGGCGTGCGGGACGGGCGCCCCGTTTGCCTGCTGCTGGCCGGCGGCGATGACGCTGGGCACCGAGGCCGTCAGGCCGAGCAGCAGGACGACGCCCAGTGCTGCGGTGGTGTTCAGGGCGCTGCGGCGCAGCGCTCCGGGGGTCCGGTGGCCGCTGAGCAGTTCGTCGACGCGGTCGCGGACGTCGCGGCCTCCACCCAGCGGCGCGACGGCCGGGTTCTGGGAGATCGTTGCTTTGCAGATTGCGCTCGCGAGGGCGAAGCGGTCGTGCTGGCGGGCGAGCGCCCAAGCGTCGGCGTCGCGTTCGAGATGGAAGCGCAGCTGCGAAACCGCATGCTTCGTTCCCGGAATAAAACGCGCCAATGCGCGACATGCCTCGGCGTAGAGGACGACGAAGCGGTGGCGCCTGCGGATGTGGCCGTGCTCGTGATCGATTCCGGCGGCGAGCTCCTCGTCGTCCAGCTGCGTCAGGGCGCCGGCGGACACCACGAGTCGCGGATTGCTGAACCCGGCGGCTGCGACGAAGACGTCAGGGCCGCCGACGATCACGCTGTCGGCCGGTCCGCGCCCGACGGCGTCGCGGGTGATCAGTCGTCGGACCGACCGGGCGGCGCGGACGAGTCCGAAGGTCAGCGAGATCGCTGATGCCGCCAGCAGGAAGATCGGGAAGATCGCCACGGCGTCGCCGACGCGGTGACCGGCCACGCCCAGGTGGGTGGTGGCGATCGGGATGATCGTGTGCCAGCACCAATGGGTCATCGCGTCAAAGAGCGCGGTCGCCGGTAGGAAGAGGACGAGGTAGAGCGCGACGAAGACGCTGGTCAGCGCCCGCAGACCCAACGCGACGCCCCAGAGCGTGGCGGCGGTCGCCGGCGCCACGCGTCGCAGCGGCACGACGTGCGGCAGCAGCACCGCTGCGACGACCAGGAGTGCCAGGAGAATGATCACCGCCTGCGGGCCTCGCGTGCGGCGGCAGCGCGGCGGGCCTGCTCCTGCAAAGCGGAGAGCTCGTCGGTGTCGATGGTGCCGATCAGCTGCGCCAGCGCGGCCTGCCGGGCCTCGAGTGATGCTCCTGCGAGGGTGCGCTCGATCGAGCGCGACAGGTACTGCCCTTCGGTCACCTTCGCGGTGTAGATGAACGTCTTGCCGCGCCGTTCGCGGGAGAGGAGGCCACGGTCGACGAGACGGTTGAGCACGGTCTGCACCGTGCTGTAGGCGCTGCGGTGCCGGGCGGGTAGTCCTGCGCGGACGTGCTCGACGGTCCCTTCGCCGTTGTGCCAGAGGACGATCATGATCTGCTCTTGCAGCTCGCCCTGAATGGCGCCGTCGGTCATCGCACGAGTATGGCACCCCAAGTCCTACGGACCGTGGGACATCGAAGCGGGGCTATCGGGCGGGCTTCTTCGCCCAGGCCAGGCCGCCCTCGTGGTTCAGGACCTCGACGCCGACGTCGATGAACCCGGCGCGTCGCAGCTCGTGCGCCCACCAGTCCGCTCGCGCGGGGTGCTCCCAGCGGCCGCTGGCAACCCGTCCGGCGTTCTTCAGCAGCCGCACGACTCCCGGGACGCCCTTGCGGAGCATCGCGCGGACCTTCTGCGTCAGGACTTCGCGGTCCCGGGCGTCTCCGAGGCCGAGGCCGAACATCATGTCGCCGAAGACGAGACGGCCGCCGGGGCGCAGAACGCGCCAGGCCTCGAGCATCGCCAGGTGCTTGCCCGCGTCGTCGAGATGGTGAAAGCAGTAGTTGGAGACGACGAGGTCCACTGCGTCGTCGACGAGCGGCAGGCTGACGGCGGAGGACGCGACGGCTTGCAGGTTCTCCAGTCCGGCGCTGGAGGCCTTCGCGCGGAGGTAGTCGGTCATGCCGACGGAGAGGTCGACCGCCCAGACGTGCTCGACCTGGTCGGCAAGCGGAAGGGCCAAGAGGCCCGTGCCCGAGCCGACGTCGACGGCGCGGTGGTGGCTTTCGGGCTGTGCGAGCTCGAGGATCCGTTCGCGCAGCGAGAGGAATCCGGGACAGCGGGCGACAGCCTCGCCGTCGATGACGTGTCGATCCCAGTTCTTGGTCATGGTGCTCATGGCTGCAACTCCGACAGCTTGTAGGGCTTGGAGCGGTGAGCGTAGCGAAGTCCGACGGTCTGTAGGATTTGCCGGGTGCCGTCCTCTCCCCCACGTGCAGCTCGTCCGGCGCCCGCACATCACCCGCTGCTGATCCCGGGTGTCGTCCTGCTCGTCGTGCTGACCCTCGCGGTCCTGGCGTGGGCGGCGTCGATGCCCAACGACGCCGAGCCGGCCCGCAGTACCGCGGCCACGGCGACCTCCCCGGAGGAGCCGGCGGTCGTGCGGGTCCTGGCGGGCAGGCGGGAGCTCGGGACGTTCTCGGTCGCGCGCTACAGCGCCGACGGACGACTGGATCGGTCCGCGCTGCGCGCGGCGGTCCTCGCCCGTATCCCGGCTGCCGAACGCGTACGCGCTGGGCGAGCGACGGTGACGTTTGACCTCGATCGGGACGCCGGCGCCCGCTCGGCGGTGAGTGCCGCGACGCTCGGCGGCGGGGTGGTGCAGGTCCCCCGCCGCGCGGTGGCCTC
>CAFBMK010000043.1_pt1 | contig 16996 bp, 18 predicted proteins | sample 7268691 | NCBI WGS metagenome assembly CAFBMK01 (sample SAMEA6814062, study PRJEB35770) | freshwater metagenome | biome: Freshwater; feature: Freshwater reservoir; material: water | place: Czech Republic | collected 2017-05-23 | depth 30m m
CGTTCAGCGTCTTGATCCGCTTGCTCGACGTCTGGAAGTTCGTCAGGAGGCCCGGCGACCAGCGCTGGTTGACGTACGGCATGCGGGCGGCCTCGGCCGACTCGCGCACGGCGTCCTGGGCCTGGCGCTTCGTGCCGACGAAGAGGACCGTGCCCCCGCGCTGGGCGATGTCGGAGACGAAGGCCTGCGCCTGGGCGAGGAGGTCGACCGTCTGCAGCAGGTCGATGACGTGGATGCCGGAGTGCTCGCCGTGGATGAACCGCGCCATGCGCGGGTTCCAGCGGCGGGTCTGGTGTCCGAAGTGGACGCCAGCCTCGAGCAGGTCCTTGATGCCGATCTCGGCCATGAGTACTTCCCTTGGGTGCGGAGGAAACAGGATCCCGCTGGACCGGAGCGCGTTCCCGACGTGTCGGGCAGGGACGTTCCGGGGGAACCCGGCGGGGTAGGATTGGACGTGCGTTCGCGGGTCCGGGCGGACACGCGAACTCGGGACTTTACCCGGTGCGGGCGTCGGCGGCGGTGACGCCGGGACTCCCCCGCGCGACGCGCCCGGCCACGCCGCGGATCCGTGCGACCGCGCTGCGTCGCCGAGGGGCCCGGAGGCCTCAGGCGCCGCCGCGGGCGAGCTCGAGCGCCGCGGCCAGGTCGGCCGGCAGCGGCGAGCGCACCTCGACCGGCTCGCCGGTCATGGGATGCGTGAACGACAGCCGCGCGGCGTGGAGGAACTGCCGCCGGAGCCCGAGCGGGTGCGCGCCCGCCGGCCCCGCGGCGCCGCCGCCCGAGCGGCCGTACTCCGGGTCGCCGGCGACGGGCAGGCCGATGGCCTTGAGGTGCACGCGGATCTGGTGGGTGCGCCCCGTCTCGAGCGTGACGCGCAGGAGCGACGTGCGGGGCAGGGACTCCTCCAGCACGAAGTGCGTGACCGCCCGCCGGGGCGTGTCCGTGTCGAGCGAGTGCTTCGTCCGCACGTGGCGGTCGCGTCCGATCGGCGCGTCGATCGTCCCGGTGCGGGCGTCGGGCCGGCCGTCGACGAGGGCCAGGTACTCCCGGGTGACCTCGCGCTCGCGGATCGCCTCCTGCAGCGCGCGGTGCGCGGCCTCCTGCCGGGCGACGATCAGGAGGCCCGACGTCTCGCGGTCCAGGCGGTGGACGATGCCCGGGCGCTCCGCGTCGCCGCCCGGCGGCAGGTCGGCGGTGATCCGTCCGGCGACGGCGTCGACGAGGGTCGGCTCGTGGTGGCCGGCCCCGGGGTGCACGAGCAGGCCCGCGGGCTTGTCGACGACGAGCAGGTGCTCGTCCTCCCACAGGACGTCGACGTCCGGGGCGTCGTGGCGCACGGGGCCGACGGTCTGGACGAGCGACCCGAGCTCGACCTCGACGACCTGGCCCGCGCGGACCGCGTGGCGCTTCTGGGCGGGGTCGGCGGGCTCGCCGTCGATCCGCACCCCGCCCTCGGTGATGGCGCGCTGCGCCCGGGACCGGGATCCGCAGAGCTCGGCGAGGACGACGTCGAGCCGCGCGCCGTCCTGGTCGGCGGGGACGGTCAGGCTGCCGGTGCTCATCCGCGCTGGGCGCGGGTCTCGGGTCGGCCCTCGGCCGCCGTGGTCCGGCGGTTGTCGAGCTCGACGACGACCACGAGCAGGATCATCCCGCCGACGATCGCCATGTCCGCCAGGTTGAACGCGGGCCAGCGGGGCGGCTTGAGGAAGTCGATGACCGCGCCCTCGACGACGCGGTCCAGCACGTTGCCGATGGCGCCGCCCGCGAGCATGCCCGCCGCGAGCCAGGCCAGCTTGACCGTGCGGTTGCGCAGGAACCAGAAGGTGAGGGCGCTCAGCGCACCCACGACGAGCAGCCCGACGATCCAGGGCTGCCCGGAGAAGCTCGAGAACGCGACGCCCTCGTTGCGGACGTAGGTCAGGTCGAGGACCGGCAGGACCTCGATGCGCTCGCCCCGCTCGATCGAGCCGACGACGAGCCGCTTCGTGAGCTGGTCCAGGAGCAGGACGCCGGCCCCGACGGCCAGGACGCGCCGGAGCGCCAGGCTGCCGGCCCGCTGCTCGTCCCGGGTCGGGGTCCGCCGCTCAGCCGCGGACAAGGGACACCACGATGCCGCCGACGATCTGCAGGAGGAGGATCGCCACGATCGGCGAGAGGTCGAACGGCCCGAGCGGCGGGATGAACCGCCGGAAGAACGCGAGGTACGGCTCGACCGCGTCGTTGAAGAACTTGAAGATCGCGCTCGTCACCGCGTTGTACGGGACGCGCATCCCGGCGCTCTGCACGAGCGACAGCAGGATGTAGGCGATGATGCACAGCGTGTAGACCTGGATGAGCGCCTCGAGAAACGAGGCGACCTCCGTCCGGGCGCTGGCGAGGGCGATGGTGGTGCTCACGGGGATCATGCGACGTCGACCACGGCGTCGAAGGCGTCCTGGACGGCCTCGCGCAGTCCGCCGCGGTCGAGGGCGCGGAGCCCGCGGGCGGTCGAGCCGCCGGGCGAGGTCACGCCGCGGCGCACCGCGAGGGTGTCGTGGTCCTGGGCGCGCAGCAGGGCCGCGGACCCCTCGATGCCGGCGGCGACCATGCGCCCGGCGTCCGCCGGCGTCATGCCGTGCCGGACGGCGGCGTCGACGGTCGCCTCGGCGAACAAGCTGACGTAGGCGGGCAGGACGCCGAAGACGGCGGTCGCGCCGGCCATCTGCGCCTCGGGCAGCTCGACGACGGTGGCGCAGCGGCGCAGCAGCTCGAGGAGCTCGGCGCGGAGCGCGGTCTCCTCGTCGGAGGGGGTCGCGTCGGCCTCGATCGCCACGGCGACGACGCCCTTGCCGACGCCCGCCGGGGTGTTCGGCATGAGCCGGACCACGGGGCGGTCGGGGTAGGCCTCGCGCAGCTGCGCGACGGTCACGCCGCCGAGGATGGAGACGACGGCGCGGGCGCCGGCGGCGTCGCGCGCGGCGGACGCGAGCTGGCCGGGCTTGTGGCCCAGGACGACGACGTCGGCGCGCTCCGCGAGGGTCGCGGCGTCGGGCACCGCCTCGCCGCCGAGCTCGTCCGCGAGGGCCCGGGCGCGGTCGGCGACCGGGTCGAAGCAGAGCGCGGGCTCGCCGATGCCCCGCGCGAGCGCGGAGGCCATGTTGCCCGATCCGAGGAGTCCCAAGCGCATGTGTCGACCCAGAACGGTACCGGTCGGCGGGCCCGGACCCTCCGGACCCCGTGGGGCCCGTCCGGGACGGCCGGTCCCCTCCCCGGGTGGCCCGAGCCCCGCCGACCCCCGACGCGGTCCCGCCCCGAGACGCTCGGGACGGGGCCCGGTCCCCTCCCCGGGTGGCCCGAGCCCCGCCGACCCCCGGCGCGGTCCCACCCCGAGACGCTCGGGACGGGGCCCGGTCCCCTACGACTGGTTGAAGAAGCCCTTCTCGATCAGCTGCGCGCGTTCCTCCGCGGAGATCGAGACGTTGGCGGGGGTCAGCATGAACACCTTGTCGGCGATCCGCTGCATCCCGCCGTCCATGGCGTAGGTCAGGCCGGAGGCGAAGTCGATGAGCCGCTTCGAGAGGTCCGTGTCGGACGTCTGCAGGTTGATGACGACCGGGATGCCGTCCTTGAAGCGGTCGGCGATCTGCTGCGCGTCGTTGAACGACTTCGGCAGGACGAGGTGGACGCGGACGTCCCCGGCGGGTCCGCCGCCGTTGGCGGGCACGCGGGAGGGGCCGCCGACGGGGCGCAGGTGCGCGCCGCCGGAGCGGGCGGGACCGGCGTCCTCGTCGCTGAAGATGTCGTCGAAGTCCTCGCGCCGTCGGCGGGCGCGGTCGATCCTGCGCACGGGCGTGGGCTCCCTGACCGGTTCGCGAGCGCGTTCACGGCGGTCGTCGTACTCCGGTTCATCGTCGTAGGTGTCGTCGTACGGATCGCGCTCCTCAGCGAGAGCGAAGTACACGAGCACCTTGTGCCAAGCGTCGCGGAAGGCCATGACTGTCGGGTGATTCTCCCACGACGGGCCGGTTCCTCCCCCGGACGTCGGAAACCTTCGTCGGGAGTGCCACGGACCGCCGCGTCGTCGCGGTCCCGGCCGGCCGGGCGCCGCGCGCCGCGACGACGGGGCGCCCGGGAGGCGACGCGGCTGGGTGGGAGCGGCTCAGCGGACGAGGACGCTGCCGAGGCGGACGACGGTGGCGCCCTCCTCGACGGCGACCTCGTAGTCCTGGGTCGTGCCCATGGAGAGGACGCCGAGCCCGTGGGCGTCCGCGAGCTCGCGCAGGGCCGCGAACCAGCGGCGGCTGTCGCCCGGGTCCTCGGCGTGCGGCGGCATCGTCATGAGGCCGGCGACGGGGACGGCGCAGCGCTCGAGGACGCCGGGCAGCGCGTCGGGCGCGATGCCGCTCTTGGCCTCCTCGCCGCTCACGTTGACCTCGATCAGGACGTCGAGGCCCGGGCGGGCCAGGTCGGCGTGGCGCTCGAGCCGGCCCAGGACGCTGTCGGAGGAGACGGAGTGGATCCGGTCGACGTGGGGCAGCACGTCGGCGACCTTGCGGGACTGCAGGTGGCCGATGAACTCCCAGCGCAGCGCGTCGGCGCCGGGCTGGGCGACCTTCTCGACGAGCGACTGCGCGCGGTTCTCCCCCGCGAGCCGCAGGCCCGCCTCGACGAGCCGGCCGACCTGGTCGGCCGCGACGTACTTCGTGGCGACGAGGACGTCGACGTCCCCCGGGTCGCGGCCCGCGCGGGCGCAGGCCGCGGCGATGCGCTCGCGCACCTCGGCCAGTCGCGCGGCGACGTGCTCCGGGTCGACCTGCTCGATCACGTCAACCACGTGGCACCCGCCTGTCGTCCGGTGTTCCCGGCGTCGCGCCGGTGGGAGAAGAAGCGCCCGGGGGCGCATATCGTGCAGACCCCGGCGACGAGCACGTCGTCCACGCCCGCCGCCAGGAGCCGCAGGCGCGCGGCCTCGGGCAGGTCCGCGTGGCGTCCCGACCGGACGGTGGGCCCGAGCGGTGCGAGCGCCTCGTGGACCTCGTCGCCCACCTCGTAGCAGCAGGGGCCGGCGCCCGGCCCGACGATCGCGGTCACCCCTCCGCGCCCGCCGGCCTCCAGCAGGGCGCGCACGCCCTGCTCGAGCACGCCGCCGACGAGCCCGCGCCAGCCCGCGTGGACCGTCGCCACGGCCCCGTCGGCGACGAGCGCCACGGGCAGGCAGTCCGCGCAGAGCACGACGCACGGCACGCCGGGCATCGCGGTGGCGACGCCGTCGGCGTCGCGGACCCGCTCGAGGTCGCCGCCGGGCAGGTCCTCCGCGCCCCGGGCGACGAGCACGTCGGTGCCGTGGACCTGGTGGGCCTGCGCCAGGCGGTCGCGGTGCACGCCGGCCAGCGCGGCCAGGCGCCCGCGGTTCTCCCGGACGTGGCCGGGGTCGTCCGCGGTCCAGGAGCCGAGGTTCAGCGACGAGAAGGCACCGGTCGAGACGCCACCGCGGCGGCCGGTGAAGCGGACCTCCGCGCCGGGCAGGCTGCACGCCAGGCCGCCGTCGGGGGTGTCGCGCAGGGCGGGGAGGCCCGTGCGGACGGACGCGTTGCGTGTGGGACCGGGCACGTCGAGGGACCGTACCCTGTCCTGATGGCCGGTCCACCCCCCGATCCGCGCCGCCGCCGGCTGCGGGTCGGCGCGGTCCTCCTCGTGGTGCTCCTCGTGCTCGCCGGGGCCGGCGTGCTCCTCCTCTCGCGCGGCCCCGACGAGGTCTCCGACCCCTCCGTGGAGTTCGCCGACGGGGACGGGACCGGCACGACGACGCAGCGGGCGCCGGAGGACGCGGAGGACCGCTACGACGACGGCGCGGACTGGCCCGTCTACGGCGGCAACCCGCAGCGGACGCGGTACCTGCCGTTCGCGGGCCCCGAGCCGATCCGGCCGCCGTTCCAGGAGCGCTGGGGCGCCACGGGCCGCGTGCTGCTCGAGTTCCCCCCGGTCCTCTGCGGTCGCCGGATCTACTCCCTGCGCAACGACGGACTGCTGCGCGCGGTCGAGCGACGCACGGGGAAGGTCGCCTGGACGAAGCGGATCGGCAGCCTCGCGGCGTCTGCCCCCGCCTGCGGCGCCGGCCGGGTCTACGCGACGGTGCTCCGCCGCAACCGCTTCGTCAAGGGCGGCGAGGCGGTCGCGCTGCGCACGTCGAACGGGCATCGGGTCTGGCGGGTCCGCCTCGCGGGCCGCACGGAGTCCTCGCCGCTCCTGACCGCCGACCGCGTCATCTTCGGCACGGAGGACGGCGACGTCCTCGCGCTCCGGCGCAGCTCGGGGCGGGTGCTGTGGCGCTACCGCGCCGGCGCGCCGGTCAAGGCGGCGGTGGCGCTGGACGGGGACGCGCTCTACGTCGGCGACTACGCCGGGACGATGCACTCGATCTGGCTGCGGACGGGCCGCAGGCGGTGGACCCGGGACCTCGGCGGCCGCCTCTACAGCACGCCCGCGGTCGCGTACGGGCGGGTCTTCGTCGGCAACGTCGACGGCTCCGTCGCGGCGATCGGCGAGCGCTCCGGGCGCGTCGCGTGGCGACGGCGCACGAAGGGGTTCGTCTACTCCGCCCCGGCGGTCGCCCCGGTCGCCGGCCGCGGGCCCACCGTGTTCATCGGGTCCTACGGCGGCAACCTGTACGCCTACGACGCGCGCACGGGCCGGTCGCGGTGGACGAAGGCCCTCGGCGGCCGGGTGTCGGGCGGGATCACCGTCGTCGGCGACCTCGTGATGTACGCCAACCTCGGCCGCCGCACCCTCGGGATCCGGCGCGCGGGCGACGGGGCGCTGCTCTACAGCCACCGCAGCGGCGCGTTCGACCCGGGCATCTCGGACGGCCGGCGGCTCTACATCGACACGTACACGTCGGTCTACCACCTCGTGCCGCCGCGCCAGGTGCGCCGGGACGAGGAGTCGTTCCGCAACGCCGCCCGGCGCCGGCGCGGCTGAGCCGGCCGGTGCGGGGGCCGACCGACCTAGATCGCGGGGTCGCGGTACGGCCGCACGCCGATGCCGGCGGCGGCGATCCGCTCCTTCGCCTCGGCGATCGAGAACGTCCGGAAGTGGAAGATCGACGCGGCCAGCGCGGCGTCGGCCCCGGCCTCGAGCGCCTCGACGAGGTGGTCGAGGGTCCCGGCGCCGCCCGACGCGATGACGGGCACCGGCACCGCCTCGGCGATCGCCCGGGTCAGCGGCAGGTCGTAGCCGGAGGTCGTGCCGTCGCCGTCCATCGAGGTCAGGAGGATCTCCCCCGCCCCGCGCTCGACGGCCTCGCGGGCCCAGGCGACCGCGCCCCGGCCCGTCGGCTTCCGGCCGCCGGCCACGAAGACCTCCCACGGGTCGCCCTCGACGAGGTCCTCCTCGCGCAGGTCGCCCACGGACCACGCCGCTCCGCGGGTCGTGCCGGGGACGCCCTTCGCGTCGATGGCCATGACGACGCACTGCGAGCCGAAGCGGTCGGCCATCTCCGTCAGGAGCTCGGGCCGCGCGACCGCGGCGGAGTTCACCGCGACCTTGTCCGCCCCGGCGTCCAGCACCGCCTGCGCGTCCTCGACCGTCCGGATGCCGCCGCCGATCGTGAACGGCACGAACACCTCGTCCGCGGCGCGGCGGGCGAGGTCGACGATCGTGCCGCGCCCGTCGCTCGTCGCGGTGATGTCGAGGAAGACGAGCTCGTCGGCGCCCTCGGCGTCGTAGCGGGCGGCGAGCTCGACGGGGTCCCCCGCGTCGCGCAGCCCGACGAAGTTCGTGCCCTTCACGACGCGCCCCGCGTCGACGTCGAGGCAGGGGATGACGCGCTTGAGGTGCACGCGCCCTAGCGGTCCTGCAGGGCGGCGTGCCCCTCGGCGATCGTGAAGCGCTTCTCGTAGAGCGCCTTGCCGGTGATGACGCCCCCGAGGTTGACGAGCCGGGCCTGCGCGAGCTCGCGCAGGTGGTCGGCGGTGCCGATGCCGCCCGAGAAGATCCACGAGCCGCGGACGGCCTGCGAGATCCGGCGGACCTCGTCCATGTCCGGCCCCTCCTCGAGGCCGTCGCGGTCGGCGTTCGTGTAGACGAAGCGCCGCACGCCGCGCTGCTGGAGCCGGGTGATGGCCTCTGCGCCGTCGATCTCGGTCGTCTCGAGCCAGCCCTTCGTGGCGACCTTGCCGCCGCGGGTGTCGACGGAGACCATCACCCGGTCGCGGTGCGAGCCGAGGACGGAGTCGAGGAAGTCGGGGTCGGTGATCGCGGCGGTGCCGAGGATCACCCGCTCCGCGCCGGCGGCCAGGGCGGCCTTTACGGAGTCGATGTCGCGCAGGCCCCCGCCCCACTGGACCGGCACGTCGAGCTCCTCCGTGATGGCGGCGAGCTGGTCGAGGTGGGCGGGCGTGCCGGTCTTCGCGCCGTCGAGGTCGACGATGTGCAGGAAGCGGGCGCCGGCCTCGACCCAGGAGCGGGCGGCCTCGAGCGGGCTGTCGCGATAGACGGTCGACTCGTCGAAGTCCCCGCGCACCAGGCGCACCGCCTGACCGTCGAGGATGTCGATGGCGGGGTACAGGATCACGTCGGTCACCTCGTGCAGGCCACGGCGAACCCGCGCAGCACGCGCAGGCCGTCCGTGGACGACTTCTCGGGATGGAACTGGGCACCGTGCACGCGGCCGCGGCTGACCGCGGTCACGAACGGGGAGCCGTAGTCGCCGCGGGCGACGACGTCGGCGGGGTCTTCCGGCCGGGCGACGAAGGAGTGCACGTGGTAGAACGCCGCGCCGTCGGGCAGGCCGGCGCGCAGCGGCGACCTCGTGCCCTCCGACCAGGTGACGGAGTTCCAGCCGATGTGCGGGAGCTTCAGGCCGAGCGCGGGCGTCAGGCCCTGCACCGGTCCGGGGAGCAGCCCCAGGCCGGCCGCGCCGCCGCGCTCGTCGGAGCGGTCGAAGAGCAGCTGCATGCCGAGGCACACGCCGAGGAGCGGGGTGCCGTCGGCCACCCGGTCCTTCACGACCTCGTCGAGACCCGACTCGCGCAGCCGCCGGGCGCCCTCGAGGAACGCGCCGACGCCGCACAGGACGAGGCCGTCGGCGGCCGCGATCGTCGCGCGGTCGTCCGTGACGACGGCGTCGGCGCCCGCCCGCTCCAGGGCCTTCTCGACGCTCCGGCGGTTGCCGACGCCGTAGTCGACGACGACCAGGCGCGGGCGTGGACCGTCCGCCGCCTCGGCGGCGACGACGTCCGGGTCCTCGGCGCCGGCCGGTGCGGTCCCGGTGCCCGTCGTGTCGTGGTCCTGCGCCCGGGCGGCGCTCATCCGGTGAGCGTCCCCTTCGTGGACGGCACGCCGCGCTCGTCGGGGTCGATCGACACGGCCACCCGCAGGGCGCGCGCGAGCGCCTTGATGCCGGCCTCGATCATGTGGTGCGCGCCCCGGCCGACCTCGATCTCGAGGTGGATCGTCGAGCGCGAGGTCGCGGCGACGGCGCGGACGAACTCCTCGAGCAGCTCGTGCTCGAACCCGCCGGTGACGCCGGGCGGCAGCAGGCCGTGGTCCTCGAAGACGACGAACGGCCGGCCGGAGAGGTCGACGTGGCAGGTCGCGCGCGCCTCGTCCATCGGGACCGTCGCCGAGCCGTAGCGGCGGATGCCGACGCGGTCGCCGAGCGCCTGGGTCAGCGCCTGTCCCAGCACGAGTCCGGTGTCCTCGACGGTGTGGTGGCTGCCCGTCTGCAGGTCGCCCTCGGCGGCCACCCTGAGGTCCACGCGGGCGTGGCGCGTCAGGAGCTCGAGCAGGTGGTCGAAGAAGCCGACGCCGGTCGTGCGCGTGCCGGTGCCCGAGCCGTCGAGGTCCAGCTCCAGCTCGATGCGCGTCTCGCCCGTCGAGCGCTGGATGGTGGCGGTGCGGGTCATCGGGACGACCCATTCTGCCGGGCGCGCATGGATGCCGCGTGCACCACGAAGCCCTCGGCCTCGGCGATCCGGATCCCGGCGTCCGCCAGGGCGGGGCCGGCGTCGCCCAGGTGCACCTCGTTCATGGTGCGCCGGAAGGTGCGGGCGGACAGCGTCGACGCGTAGCGGGCGGCGCCGTCCGTGGGCAGCGTGTGGTTGCTGCCGGCGACGTAGTCGCCGAACGCGGTCGCGCCGGCGGCGCCCACGAACACGCACCCGGCGCTGCGGATCTCGCCCGCCAGGGGCTCGATCGTCGGCCCGACGAGCTCGAGGTGCTCGGCGGCGAAGGCGTCGGCCACCGCGATCCCGACCCGCGGGTCGGGGACGATCACGCAGGCGTAGGCGGCCCCCGACTCCTCCGTGGGCGCGCTGCCGCCGATGCCCGGCTCCAGGAGCTCCCAGACGGCGTCCTGCAGCGCCGGGTCGTCCGTCACGAGGACGACGAGCGAGCCGTCGCCGTGCTCGGCCTGGGCGGCGAGGTCCAGGGCGACGAGGCGCGGGTCGGCGCTGCCGTCGGCGAGGACGAGCAGGTCGCTCGGGCCGGCGAACCCGTCGATGCCGACCTCGGCGGCGAGCTGCGCCTTCGCCTCCTGCACCCAGAGGTTGCCGGGGCCGACGACGACGTCGACGCGCGGGACCGTCTCGGTCCCCAGGGCGAGGGCCGCGACGCCGTGCGCCCCGCCGAAGCGGTAGACGCGGTCCGCGCCGGCCAGGCGGCAGGCGGCGCGCAGCACGGGGTCGTCCGACGGCGTGGCGACGACGACCTCGTCGACGCCGGCGGCCCGGGCGGCGACGACGCCCATGATCGCCGTGGACGGGTACGGCGCGCGTCCGCCCGGCACGTAGACCGCGGCGCGGCGGACGGGGACCTCGCGGACGCGGACCCGCTGCCCCTGGGGCAGGACGACGTCCCGGTCCTCGTGGACGGTGGCGGCGGCGACGAGGCCGACGTTCTCGATCGCGAGCTCGAGCGCCGCCCGCAGCTCGGGGGCCAGCCCGGCCACGGCGGCGTCGAGCTCGTCGTCCGGGACGACGAGCGGCTCGAGGGCCGCGTCGCCGAAGCGGTCGAAGCGGCCCGCGTGCTCGAGGAGCGCCGCGTCGCCGCGCTCCCGCACGTCGGCGATGAGCTTCGCGACGCCCTCGGCGACGTAGCCGCCGCCGGGCACGAGCGCCCGGATGCGCGCCGCGGCGGCCTCGGCGCCCGCGACGTCGTCGACGCGGAGGCGCTCAACCGGCAACGAGGGCCTCCCGGAGGCGGTCGACGGCGTCGGCGCGGAGCCGGTGCGTCGCGGGGTTGGCGATGAGGCGCGCGGTCGATGCAGCGATCTCCTCGCGGATCACGAGGCCGTTCTCGCGCAGCGTGGTGCCCGTCGCGGTGAGGTCGACGATCGCGTCGACCATGCCCGTCAGGGGTGCGAGCTCGACGGAGCCGTTGACCTTGACGATCTCGGCCTGCCGGCCCGTCGCCTCGAGGTAGCGGGTGGCGATGGTCACGTACTTCGTGGCCACCCGCATCACGCCGAGGCGGCGCAGCGCCTCCTCGGCGGGGTCGGCGTCGCCGGCGATCGAGTCGAGCACCATCCGGCAGGGCCCGAAGCCCAGGTCGGCGAGCTCGACGACGTCCCGGGTCCGCTGCTCCATGAGCACGTCCTTGCCGGTCACGCCGATGTCGGCGGCGCCGCTCTCGACGTACGTGGGCACGTCGGACGGGCGCATCGTGACGATGCCGGCGTCGTCGAAGAGGAGCTTGCGGTCGTTCTCGCGGACCTCGCGGGTGTCGACGCCGACGCGGTCCAGCGCGTCGAGGGTCTCCCCCATCATCACGCCGCGCGGGACGGCGATCCGCAGGCCGAACGGGTTCACGACGGCACCTCGGTCGGGGCGTCGGGCGTGGAGACCGCGCCCAGCCCGGGGGCCGGTGCGGGCCGGCCGACCCGCCAGGAGCCGCGGGACTTGCCCACCAGCGCGGTGTGCAGCGCGTCGACGTCGAGCGCGAAGCCGACGGCCGGCAGCGACCGGCCGAAGCGCCCGAGCAGGTCGTCGTAGCGCCCGCCGCCGCCGATCGCGTGCCCCTGGCCGGGGGCGTAGACCTCGAAGACCGCGCCGGTGTAGTAGCCGAGCTTGAGCGTCAGGCCCAGGTCCAGGATCAGCCGGGAGCGGACGTCCTCGTCCACGCCGTCGACGATCTGGCGCACGCCTTCTGTCGCCGCGACGGCGCGCGGGTCCTCCAGCGCGTCGAGGAGCTCGGGCCCGCCGCGGCGGGAGGCGAGGTGCAGCAGCATCGCCGCGGTTCCCTCGTCGCACGCGGCGCGCACCTCGCGCTCCAGGCCGACGAGGTCGCGGGTGGAGAGCTCGTGCAGGATCGCGGCGCGCCGCGCGTCGTCGACGCCGGCGCCCGCCAGGAGCTCGGGGAAGATCGACGCGTCGCCGACCGCCACGCGTGCGTCGTCGAGGCCGACGGCCTGCAGCGCGCCGACGAGGACGGTCAGGGCCTCGGCCGTCCCGTCGGGAGCGCCGGCGCCCACCAGCTCGATGCCGGCCTGCAGCACCTCGCGCGACTGGCCCCGGCCCGGGACGATGCTGCGGTAGCAGTGCGCCTGGTAGCTCAGGCGGATCGGCAGCGGCGCGTCCGAGAAGCGGGCGGAGACGAGGCGCGCGATCGGCACCGTCATGTCCGAGCGCAGCACGAGCGTCTCGCCGTGCTCGTCGACGGAGCGGAAGCGCGGGTCGGCCGCACCGGCGCCCGCGGCGACCCCTGCCCGCTCGAGCACGGAGGCGTACTCGACCGCCGGCGTGGCGACCTCGCCGTAGCCGTGGGAGGTGAACACGTCGCGGAGCGCGGCGACCACGCCGTGGCGCTCGCGCATCTCGTCAGGCAGCACGTCCCGCGTGCCGCTGGGGATCGGCAGCGTCATCCCGAGGGATCATCCCTGCTCGGCCCCGGCGACGACGTGCGGCTCCCGTCCCGGGGCGCCCGGGACGGGGTTCGTGTCCGCCCGGGCGGTGCGCCGGGGCCCGCCGGGACCCTCGCGACCCCGACGCGGGGGGCCCGGACGGACCCGGCCCCCCGGTCAGCCGATGGCGACCTCGGCGTCCTCGGGAACGCGCTCGATGGCCGCCCCGAGGTCGCGCAGGCGCTCGTCGATCGCCTCGTAGCCGCGGTCGATCTGGTCGATGTTGTGGATCGTGCTGCGGCCCTCGGCGCAGAGGGCGGCGATCAGGAGCGCCATGCCGGCGCGGATGTCCGGCGAGGTCATCCGCTCGCCGTGCAGGCCGCAGGGGCCGGAGACGATGGCGCGGTGCGGGTCGCAGAGCGTGATGTCGGCGCCCATCCCGACGAGCTTGTCCGTGAAGACGAGGCGGTTCTCGAACATCCACTCGTGGATGAGCACGGAGCCGGTCGCCTGGGTCGCCAGCGCGACGGCGATCGAGGTCAGGTCCGCCGGGAAGGCGGGCCACGGGCCGTCCTGCACCTTCATCTTGTGCTCGCCGACGTCGCGCGCGGTCCGCAGGTCCTGACCGCCGGGGACGAGCACGGAGGTGCCGTCGATCTCGGAGTGCAGGCCGATCTTGCCGAAGACGAGGCGGATCATCCGCAGGTCGTCCGGGGCGACGTCGGTGATCCGCACCTCGCCGCCGGTCACGCCGGCCAGCGCCATGAAGGAGCCGATCTCGATGTGGTCGGGGCCGACGGTGTGGTCGCAGCCGCTGAGCTCGGCCTGGCCCTGCACGCGCAGGACGTTGGAGCCGATGCCGTCGATCGTGGCGCCCATGCTGACGAGCATCCGCGCGAGGTCCTGGACGTGCGGCTCGCACGCGGCGTTGCCGATGACGGTCAGGCCGGGCGTCAGGGCGGAGGCCAGCAGGGCGTTCTCCGTCGCCATGACGGACGGCTCGTCCATGAAGATCTCGCCGGCGACGAGTCCGCCGCCGGGGGCCGACATCTCGATGTCGCGGCCCAGGTCGAGCCGCGCGCCCAGCGCCTTGAAGGCGTCGAGGTGCGGATCGAGGCGGCGGCGCCCGATGACGTCGCCGCCGGGCGGCGGCATCGTGCACCGACCGAAGCGGGCCAGCAGCGGGCCGGCGAGCAGGAACGACGCGCGGATCCGCTCGGCGTCCTCGCGGCGCAGGCCGTCCTCGGCGCGCAGGCCGCCGGCGTTGAGCCGCACGGCGTGGTCGTCGAGCCACTCGACCGTGACGCCGAGGCCCTCGAGCAGGTTGATCATCGATCCCACGTCGCGGATGCGCGGCACGTTGCGGATGACGACGTCCTCGCTCGTGAGCACGCACGCGGCGAGGATCGGCAGGGCGCCGTTCTTGTTTCCTGCGGGGCGGACGGTGCCCGAGAGGGGGCGACCGCCGTCGATTACGAACTTCTCCATGGGAACGGGATCCGGTGTCGAGGCGCAAGCGGGAGCCGTTGCGCCCGCGATCGTCCGCCCACGGACCAGCCGGAGAGGCTAGCACCGCCCCGGACGACGTCCTGGGGCGTCGCGGAGGACCCGTCCAGCAGCGGGATCACCCGATCGGCACCGTCCGTCCCGGGTCGGCCTCGGGCGGCCGCCGGACCGGACGTGCGTCACACGAGCCGACGGACGTCGGGGTTCGGACGCCCGGCCCTCGGGATCCCCGCCGGCCGGCGCTACCCTCGTAGGACATGAGCGACTCCCTCACGATCACCATCCTCGAAGGCGACGAGACGGGTCAGGAGCTGCTGGACCAGTCCGTGCGGATCTTCGACCCGGAGGTGCTGGGGTTCGAGGTGCAGCTGGACCGGTACGACCTCTCGCTGGAGAAGCGGCGCGAGACCGACAACCAGATCGTGCACGACGCCGCGAAGGCGATGCGCGAGAGCGGTCTGGGCGTGAAGGCGGCGACGGTGACGCCGGAGGGCAAGGACGACGTCGGCTCCCCCAACCGCATCCTGCGCGAGGAGGTCGACGGCAAGGTCATCATCCGCACCGGCCGCCGGATCCCGGGCGTCACGCCGGCCGCCGGCATCCACTTCCCGATCTCCGTCGTCCGCATGGCCGTCGACGACGCGTACGGCGCGAAGCAGTGGCGCGAGGGCGGCGAGGGCGACATCGACGAGATGGCCTACCGCACGGAGAAGGTCAACCGCGGCACCTGCCGGGCGGTGGCCGAGTACGCGTTCCGCACCGCGATCAAGATGCGCGGCCGCGTCTACGGCGGCCCCAAGTGGACGGTCTCCCCCGTGTACGAGGGCATGCTGAAGGAGGAGCTCGACCGCGCCGCGGCCGCCAACCCGGACGTCCGGTACCAGCCGGTCCTCATCGACGCCACGTACGCGGGCCTCGTGTCGGGCGACGCGGACGGCCCGCTCGTCATCCCGGCGCTCAACCGCGACGGCGACTGCCTCTCGGACCTCGTGCTGCCGCTGTTCGGCTCGATCGCCGGGGCGGAGTCGACGCTCCTGGCGTTCAACGAGGACTACAGCCCCCGCGTGGCGATGGCCGAGGCCCCGCACGGCACGGCGCCGTCGCTCATGGGCAAGGACGTCGCCAACCCGATGGCGATGATCCTCGCCAACGCCGCCGTGCTGCACCACGGCGCGCAGATCCACGGCGTCGCCGCCGCCGACCAGGCGTCGCGCGCGATCTACGAGGCGGTCCTCGAGGGCGCGTCGGCCGGCATCAAGACCTCCGACCTCGGCGGGTCGTCCTCGACGACCGAGGTCACCGACGACGTCATCAACCGGGTGAAGACGAAGATCGACGTCTGGGCGTCGCTCGGCAGCCACTGAGCCCGACGCGGGCCCGGAGCGCGACCGTCAGTCGGCGCGCCGGGCCTCCTGCCGCAGGCGGTGCTCGTAGCCCCGGCGCTGCAGCACGAGGGTGAGCACGCCGGCGGCGAACATCAGGGCGACGTTCAGGACGAGCTGCGCCAACGACCCCAACGCGCCGTGGGTGTCGGAGTAGGCGACCGCCAGGCCGACGTTCGCGGCCGCCGGCAGCGTCGTGACGCTCACGAGCACCCCCACCAGCGCCCCCGACTTCGCGGTGGTCATCGACAGCAGCCCGGCCGCGCCGGCGGCGATCGCGACGACCACGCTGTAGGCGTCGGGGCTCGCGATGGTCACGGCCAGCGAGCCGGAGACCTCGGCGAGGTCGTCCGGCCCGACGCCCGTGAGCTTGCCGACCCACGCGAAGACGAAGGCCACCACGATGGCGAACGGCAGCCCGATCGCCAGCGCGCGGGCGGAGCGCCAGGCAAGACCGCCGCGGAGGTCGGCGAGGGCGACGGACGCCGCGGCGATGGGGCCGAACTCCGGCCCCACCACCATGGCACCGACCATCAGGACCGGGCTGTCGAGGATGAGGGCGACGGTCGCCAGCACGGTCCCGAGGGCCATGAACCACAGGAAGGTCTGCGAGAGCTCGGCGGCCTCGCCGCTGCGGGCCTCGACGTCCTCCCACACCACGCCGTCGGCCGCGCTGCCCCGTGCCCGGCGCTCCGCGCGCTCGGCGGACACGTCGGCGGCCACACCACCGTCCTCGAGCACGATCCCACCGGATTCGTGCAGGTCGAGGTCCCGCAGCTTGTGGACCAGCACCGACGCGTGCTCCTTCGGCACGTCGGCGGAGAACGCGTCACCGTCGGGATCGATCGCCGCGTCGCGGTGGCGGATGACGTGCACGACGCACGGGTCGTCGGTGAGCACCCGGGCCACGTCGTCGACGAGCGCGCGAGGCACGGTCAGTCGGACGTGGATCACGCCGGCGAGCCTAGACGACCCGCACGGCGGCGCAGGGATTCTCCGTGCGGGCGACACCACCCGGCACGCCCTGAGCCGCCGCGAGGGCGGGGTGGGTCGTGGTGCGACCACGAGTGTCCCCGAGACCGCCGGCCGGAACGACAAGGCGCCCCGCCCGGGAACGGGCAGGGCGCAACAGGCCCCGAAAAAGGGACCCTGAAACGGCGAAACGCCCCGCTCTCGCGGGGCGCTTCAACACTAATTCCGGCGGCGACCTACTCTCCCAGGCCCTTGCGAGCCAAGTACCATCGGCGCTGAGGGGCTTAACTGCTCTGTTCGGAAAGGGAAGAGGTGTATC
>CAFBMK010000044.1_pt1 | contig 16890 bp, 22 predicted proteins | sample 7268691 | NCBI WGS metagenome assembly CAFBMK01 (sample SAMEA6814062, study PRJEB35770) | freshwater metagenome | biome: Freshwater; feature: Freshwater reservoir; material: water | place: Czech Republic | collected 2017-05-23 | depth 30m m
GGCTGATCACGTCGTGCTCCGCCCGCAGCGCCGGGAGGATCGGGTCGAAGGAGTCCCGGTTGCCGCCGAGCCCGTGGATCATCAGGAGCGGCGTGCCGGAGCCCCCGCGCTTGAAGGGCAGCGTCTGCGAGGTGCTCATCCCGTCGGCAGCTGCCCGGAGCGCACGCGGGCGGCCATCTCCTTGGACTCCGCGCGGTAGACCTCGCCGTTTTGGAGCTCGAGGACGGGCAGCTTGCTCTGCCCGGAGATCGCCTCGACCTCGGGGCGCTTCCCCTTGCCCCAGCCCTGCTTGACGATCTCGTAGTCGATGCCCTGGGCGTCGAGCTCCTTCTGCACGACCCAGCACGCGTCGAGCTTGGTGTGCAGGAAGGTGTAGTTGCAGCGGTGGAGCTTGACCTTGGCCATGCGGGTCACCGTACCCGCCGCGCGGCCCTCCCACCGACGCTCAGGTCGCGGGCGCCTGCTCCCAGGCCTGCCGGAGCGCCCCGAGCAGCGCGTCGGCGGGCTGCGCGCCCGTGACGAGCATCCGACGGTCCAGGACGAACGCGGGCACGCCGCCCAGGCCGAGGTCGTGGGCCTCGTCGCCCTCGCCCTCGACGGCGTCGGCGTACTCCTCGCCCGCCAGCACGCGCTCCACGTCCGCGCGGTCCAGGCCGACCTCGACGCCGAGGCGCACGAGCGTGGGGCCGTCGCTCAGCAGCTCGCCCTCGACGAAGTACGCCTGCAGCAGCCGCTCGTTCAGCTCGTCCTGCAGCCCGTGCGCGCGGGCGAGGTGCAGGACGCGGTGGGCGTCGCGCGTGTTTCCGGGCCGGGCGCGGTCGAGCCGGTAGTGCAGGCCGACCTCGGACGCCATCGCGCTCACGCGCTCGTTCATCCCGCGGGCCTCCTCCGGCGTGCGGCCGTACTTGCGCGCCAGGAGCACGTCCAGGCCGCCCTCCACGGCGGCCGGCATGGACGGGTCGAGCTGGAAGCTGCGCCACTCCACCTGCACCTCGTCGCGGTGCTCGAAGCGCGACAGGGCGTCCTCGAACGACCGCTTCCCGATGTAGCAGAAGGGGCAGGCGACGTCGGACCAGATCTCGACCTTCATGCGACGACCCTACGGGCCCGCGCGGGGCGGCCCGCGGGGACGGGCGGCTCAGCCCACGGCGCGGTCGAACGCGGCGGACACGAGCACCCGGCCGTCCGGTGCGGTGATCCACCGAACGTCGCCCGTGCCGCGCACCTCGGCGGGCCCGGCGAACGCCGGCGCGTGGTGCTCGAGGTCCACGCCGAGCGGGCCGTCGCCCGGCCCGAGGTCCGTCAGCCCCTCCTCCAGCGCCCGCCAGGTCGCGGCGTTGTTCACGTGCCCGGCGACGTCGAGGTCGGCGGCCACGAACGTCCAGGGCACGGACGGCGCGTCCTCCGGGGGCCCCGGGTGGCGCAGCCGGGCCTTGACGCGACGGCCGGCGGCGGACGGGCCGTAGACGTCGAGGAACGCCTCGGAGCGGTGCGGCAGGAGCGTCTCGCGGTGCAGCGGCACCCAGATCGCCGCGGCCTCCACGAGCCCGCCCGCGTCGCCGGTCAGCGTGGTGCGACGCTCGGCCACGAGCGGCCCCAGGCCGCTGCACGCGGTGCGCATCGACAGCCGCTCGCCGAAGACGGGGAACCGCTCCACGCGCACCTGGGTGCGGCGCAGCACCCACACCACCTCGAGGTCGATCCCCGAGTCGACGACGTCGTCGTATGCCACCTGCTGCAGCCAGTCCGCGACCGCGTCGAGCCGCGCGCGCCCGGCGACGGTGGTCGAGGCGGGCCCGACGCGCTGGGAGAGCTCGTGGACGCGACCGACGGTCGGGAAGGGGACGGGCGCCTCGAGCTCCATCACCCGGAGCGTAGGGGGCGGACCGCCCGTCGCCCATCGCGGACCGGACCTGTCCGCGATGGGCGGCAGACTGCGCGCATGCTCGAGACGTCGGCCCGGCTGCTCCGCCTGCTCTCGCTGCTGCAGATGCACCGCGACTGGACGGGCACGCAGCTCGCCGACGAGCTGGACATCACGCCCCGCACCGTGCGCCGCGACGTGGGAAAGCTGCGGTCGCTCGGCTACCCCGTCAACGCGGCGCCGGGCGTCGCGGGGGGCTACCGGCTCGGCGCGGGGAGCGAGCTGCCGCCGCTCCTCCTGGACGACGACGAGGCCGTGGCGGTCGCCGTCGGCCTGCGCACGGCGGCGAGCGGCAGCAGCGTCGCGGGCATCGAGGAGTCGTCGCTCCGCGCGCTCGCCAAGCTCGACCAGGTCCTGCCGCCCGCGCTGCGCCGCCGCGTCGTGGCGGTCCACGCCTACACCGTGCCCGTGCCCGGCTTCGGGCCGGAGGAGGTCGACGCGGAGGCCCTGTCGACGATCGCCGGCGCGTGCCGCGACCGGCTCGAGCTGCGCTTCGGCTACGGCACCCACGACGGGACCCGCAGCCGGCGCGTCGTGGAGCCGCACCGGATGGCCCACCTCTACGGCCGCTGGTACCTCGTGGCCTGGGACCAGACCCGCGAGGACTGGCGCACCTTCCGCGTCGACCGCATCACCTCGCGCCTGGCGCTCGGCCGCCGCTGCCCGCGCCGCGAGCCGCCCGACGCCGACCTGGCCGCGTACGTCCTGCGGCAGGTCTCCGCGACCCGCGGCCGGTACCGCGCCCGCGTCCGCCTGCACGCCTCGAAGGCGTCCGTGCAGCCGAAGGTGCCCGCGCACTTCGGCACGCTGACCGAGATCGACGACGAGTGCTGCCTGCTCGAGGTCGGGGCGGGCTGGATGGGCGGCCTGGCGGTGCACGTCGCGTCGATCGGGGTCGGCTTCACCGTGCTCGAGCCGCCGGAGTTCGCGGAGGAGGTCCGCACCCTGGCGGCGCGCTTCGCCGCCGCGGTGCCGTCCGCGGGCGGGGACGCGGGCGCCGACGCGACGGGCGGGGACGACCGGTGAGCGGGCCGGGGGTCACGGACGCCGGCGACCTCGACGCGCCGGGGGGAGGCGACCGGTGAGCGACCCGGAGGTCATGGACGCGGGCGCGGTCGCCTTCCGCGTCGCCGGCCACGGCCTGCACGAGCGCGTCGACCCGCTGCGGGCCGTCGCGGCGTGCGGGCTGCAGGAGTACCCGCCCGGCCACGCCGAGGTGGCGCTGCACGCCCGGGCGGGCGAGGTGCCGGACGACCATCCCGTCCGGGCCCTGCTCGTGACGGTCAACGCGATGCGCGGGGCGCCGTACGTCGTGCCCCGCGCCGACGTCGCCGTCTTCACCCGCGCGCTCGTCCCGGAGGAGGAGGCCGGGCTGCGGGCGCTCGTCGGCTCCCTCGTCGCGAAGGAGCTCGAGGCCGCCGGGCACGGGGTGGGGGAGGCCCTGGACCTCGTGGCGGACGCCGCGCGGGAGGGGCTGGCCGGCGGGCCGCTCGGTCGGGACGCGTTCCACCAGGCCCTGCGCGAGCGACTGCCCGACGGGCTGCTCCCGTGGTGCCGGGGCTGCGGGAGCCACCACGTCCGGCCGGGGCTCTGGCGCGCCCTCGGGCCGCTCGGGGTGACGGAGATGCCGGACCGGGCGGTCTTCGCGCTCGCCGGACCGGGCGACGACCCCGGGGACGTCGACCTGCCGGCGGCGCGGCGGGAGCTCGTCCGCCGGTTCCTCCGGGCGTACGGTCCGTCCACCCACACCGCGCTGGCCTCGTGGGCGGGGACGGCCCCGGCCCACGCCCGGCGCCTGTTCGCGTCCGTGGCCGACGAGCTGACACCCGTCCGGCAGGCGGGCGCGCGCCGGTGGGTCCTGACGGAGGACCTCGACCGCCTCCTCGACCCGCCCCCGGCCACCGGGGTCCGGCTCCTCCACGGCCACGACCCGTTCGTCGCGGGCCCCGACCGCGCCGCGCTCGTCCCGGACCCCGCGACGCGCAAGGCGCTGTTCCCCGCCGTCGGGCGTCCCGGCGTCGTCCTGGTCGACGGGCGGGTCGCGGGTCTGTGGCGGGCGCGCAAGCGGGGCCGCACCCTCGAGCTGACGGTCGACGGGGCCGCCTCGTCCGCCCTGCTCGGCGACGCTCCCGAGGTCCTCGCCCGCCTGCGCGGCTGCGCCCGGGCCACCGTGGTCTGAGCGCCCGTCGCCCCCGCGAGGGGGCCGTTCCGGCTGTGTGACCTGGGCCGTCGGCGGACACCCGCACCATCCCGTTTGACACTTGTGCACCGAGCCCCGTAAGTTCGATTGCCGCGGGGCGCGTAGGGCGTCCCGACCCAGGGTAGGAGTCATCGCACACATGGTCGAGAAGGCAGCAGCACCACGAGTCTCGCGCTGGCGACGGAAGGCCCTCGATCTGGCGGGCGCGATGACGACCCCGCTGCTGCCGGACGACTACATCGCGCTGCTCGATCCGCGCTGGTCGACGCGCGAGGCCACGGGCACCGTCGTGCGCGTCCGGTCCGAGACCGACGACGCCGCCACCGTGATCGTCAAGCCGACGCACCCGTGGCCCGGCCACCGGCCCGGCCAGTACCTGCGCATCGGCGCCGAGATCGACGGCATCCGCCACTGGCGCGCCTACTCGCTGACGTCGGACCCCGAGCACCCCGAGGGGCTCGTGTCCGTGACGATCAAGCACGTGTCCGAGGGCAAGATGTCGCCCTGGTTCACGGAGCAGTGCGGTCCGGGCACCGTCGTCTTCCTCGGCCACGTCGAGGGCGAGTTCGGCCTGCCGGACCCGCTCCCGGAGAAGATCCTCATGATCAGCGCCGGCTCGGGGGTCACCCCGATCTGGAGCATGCTGCGCGAGCTGCGCCGGCGTGCCGCGCTGGACGACGTCGTCCACCTCCACGGCACCCGCACGACCGAGGACTTCATCTTCGGCCCGCAGCTGCGCGAGCTGCACGACGACCAGGAGGGCTACCACCTGCACGAGCAGCTCAGCTCGGAGGACGGTCGCCTCCAGGTCGACAACCTCGACGAGCTCTGCCCGGACTGGCGCGAGCGCGAGGCGTTCCTCTCCGGTCCGCGCGAGATGATCGACGACTTCGTCGCCCACTGGGAGGCCGAGGGGCTCGAGGAGCACCTGCAGACGGAGCGCTTCCAGCCCGTCATCGGCACGGGCGACGCCGAGGTCGGGTCGGGCGGCACCGTCTCCTTCGTCGTCACGGACAAGGAGGCGACCTGCGAGCAGGGCATCTCCATCCTCGTCGGCGGCGAGGAGGCCGGCGCGAACCTCCCCTACGGCTGTCGCATGGGCATCTGCCACACGTGCGTCGGCGTCCTCCGCGAGGGCCAGGTCCGCGACCTGCGCTCGGGCGAGGTCCACGGCGAGCAGGGCGAGACCGTCCGCACCTGCGTCAACGCCCCCGAGGGCCACGTCGTCATCGAGCTCTGACCGGGAGGGGCCCGGCCGACGGCGCCGGGCCCCGCCCGACACCCCCTTCCAGGCCCTCCGGGGCCGCACCACCTTCCAGGCTCCCCAGCCACCCGAAGAACAGGACACCACCGCATGACGCCTCCCACCGGAGCCAGCACGGCCTCCATCCCCGGCACCATGGACGACGAGAAGGCCGGCCCGTCCCGTCGTGACGGCGACCCGAACGCCTTCAACCCGCTGTTCCGCCTCTCCTCCGAGCAGATCGAGGAGATCGGCGCGGAGTTCCAGAAGATCCACGACGAGGTCAAGGGCGACCTCGGCGACCGCGACGCGCAGTACATCCGCTCCATCATCGAGTTCCACCGTCGCCTGACGGCGCTGTCGCGCATCGTGCTCATGGCCTCGCGGTACCCGCCGGCGTGGGCGCTCGGCACCGCCGGCCTGTCCGTGGCGAAGATCCTCGAGAACATGGAGATCGGCCACAACGTCATGCACGGCCAGTGGGACTGGATGAACGACCCCCAGATCCACAGCTCGACGTGGGACTGGGACACCGCCTCGACCGCCGCGTCGTGGAAGCACTCCCACAACTACGTGCACCACACGTACACGAACGTCATCGGGCTCGACAAGGACGTCGGCTACGAGTTCATGCGCGTGGACCCGAAGCAGCGCTGGTCGCCGGAGTTCCTGGCGCAGCCGCTGATCAACGTCCTCGTGATGCTGTTCTTCGAGTGGGGCGTCGCGATCCACGACATGGACCTCGAGGCCATCAAGAAGGGCACGAAGAAGAAGTCCGACCTGATGAACGACCTGAAGGGGATCGGCAAGAAGGGCGGCCGTCAGGTCCTGAAGGACTACATCCTCTTCCCGGCGCTCTCCGGCAAGCACTGGAAGAAGACGCTGAAGGCGAACTTCACCGCCAACATCGTCCGCAACGTGTGGTCCAACGCGATCATCTTCTGCGGCCACTTCCCGGACCAGGCCTACACGTTCACCGAGGAGGAGATCGCCGACGAGACCCGCGGCGGCTGGTACGTCCGGCAGCTCCTCGGCGCGGCCAACATCGAGGGCTCGGACACGTTCCACCTCATGAGCGGCAACCTCAGCTACCAGGTCGAGCACCACCTCTTCCCGGACATGCCGAGCTCCCGCTACAAGGAGATCGCGCCGAAGGTCAAGGCGATCTGCGAGAAGTACGAGCTGCCGTACAACACGGGCCCGTTCTGGCAGCAGTGGCTCATGGTGCAGCGCACGATCCTGCGCCTCGCGTTCCCGGGCGGCGACGAGACGCCGAAGCCCGGCCCGTACGTCGCTCCGCCCGAGCAGCCGCGCGCCGAGCGCACGGTGCAGGCCGTCGACGGCCCGATCCCCGCCTTCCCGTAGGCCGGAGGGTGGCGCCGGTCGGACCGGGGTAGCCGCAGGGCATGCCCCGGACCCCGACCGACGCCCTCCCCGCGCTCGACCTCGACGAGGTCCGGCGCGGGCTGGAGGCCCGTGACGCCGAGCTGCGCGAGCGCATCGGCGTCATGGCCGCCGCGCCCGAGCGCGGCTCGACGCTGAGCTTCGGCAAGCGCATCGGCGACGGTACGATCGAGGCCGTCGGCCGCCTGACCGACGTCGGCGTCGGCACCACGCTGGAGCTCGAGGAGGCCCGGGTCGCCCGGGCGCTCGAGAAGCTCGACGACGGCACCTACGGCCTCTGCGACGCGTGCGGCCGGCCGATCGCCCCGAAGCGCCTGCGGGCGATGCCGGAGAGCGTCCTCTGCATCGAGGACGCGGCGAAGCTGCGTCGCTGACGGACGGCGCTCACCCTCGCGGCGACATCTCCCGCCGAGGACCGCACGCCGGGACGGCGGACGAGCAGGCCCCGGCTCCCGGCGGTCAGCCGCCGAAGATCGAGGCGGGCAGCTCGAAGACGTCGAGGTCCTGGAGGGGCGGGCCCTTGCGCGGACGCCGCGGACCGGCGGGCTTCGTGCGGCCGCGGCCGCCCTTGAACCGCGTGGGCCCCGTCGGCGCCGCGTCGGGGTCGACGAGCCGGAGGCGCTCGCCGCCCAGCTCGGCCATCGCGGCCTCGAGCTCGTCCTCCGCGACGTCCAGGCCGGCGTCGGCCACGAGCCGGGCGGCGTCGCCGGCCCGCACGCAGAGCACGCCGCGCTTCGTCCCGAACGGCTGGATCGCGACGGCGGGGTGCGCGGCCAGGAGCTCGCGGAGGGCGTCGGGATCCATCCCCGCGGAGGATGCCCGATGCGACGGTCCGGTGCCCGGCCCGCCGCCACCGAGGCGTGCCGATCTGCGCCTCGAGGCGTGCCTCCTGCGCACCGAGGGGTGCCGATCCGCGCAGCGAGGGTCGCGATCTCGGACCGCGCGCCCAGGCCCCCGGGCGGTCCTGACAGACTCCGTCGCATGACCGAGATGGCGTCCATCACGCTCGAGGGGGCCTCCTTCGAGGACCGCTTCCTGAAGATCCTCGAGGCCACGGGCCTCGAGCCGGAGGAGTTCGAGGGCCTGCCCTACTTCTCCTACAGCCCGTTCTTCGTGATCGCCGGCGCGACGATCTCGCCGAAGATCCGCGAGCACGGCGACCACTCGCACTTCGAGGGCGTGCTGATCGAGGTCCCGGACGACCAGGTCGAGATCTTCCTCGACGTCCTCCCGGAGCTCCTCGAGCAGCTGCAGCCGCTCGACGAGGACGAGGACGCCCCGCAGGCCTGAGCGGGGAGCACGCCGCGGCCGCCGACGCCAGGCGGCCGCAGGTCGGGCTCCGCGACGTCGCGGACGATCGCCCGCACGGGGCGCCGGGTCGCCCGCCAGAGGGGTCCCGGGTTCGACGAGGCGCGTCGGCGCTCGCGGCCGGACGGTGCACTGCGTCCACGGGGCGTCGGGGAGCGTTCTCCCTGCAGGACCCGCGGCGCCCCGCCGCGTGCCCGGCACCCCGAGGAGCCCGCATGCCCGTCCGCCCCCTGATCGCGTCCGCGACCGCCCTGACCGTCACCGTCGGCGTGGTCGCCGCGTTCGCCGTCTCCGGCTCGCAGGCCGCCACCACGAAGATCGTCAAGGTCGACGACTTCGAGTTCAGCCCCTCCAGCGTGACCGTGAGGCGGAACACCACGGTGAAGTGGGTCTGGGTCGGCAGGGCGGAGCACGACGTCGAGTCGATCCGCAAGCCCCGCGGCGCGCGGAACTTCGCCTCCGACGTCATGTCGAAGGGCTCGTACTCGCGCAAGTTCACGAAGGCGGGCACCTACAGGATCGACTGCTCGATCCACGCCTCGGTCATGAAGATGACCGTCCGCGTCAAGTAGGCGCCGGACCGCGGGGCGGCGCCGGACCGCGGGCGACGCCCGCGGCCGGGCCCGCTGCGGCTCAGCCCTCGGAGGACCCCGCGTCGAGCGTGTCCGGGAGGGCGTTCAGGCCCGCGACGGCGACCGGGATCTCGTCCGGACCCCCGACGACCTCGAAGGTGCGCCCGACCGTCGACGCGTCGTCGAGCACGGCGAGCAGCGTCGCCGCGACGTCGGCCCGCGGGATCGGCCCGCGCTCGACGTGCCGGGCGGCGTGGATCCGGCCGTGGCCGTCCTCGTCGGTCAGCATCGCCGGACGGACGATCGTGTAGTGCAGGCCGCTCGCGCGGACGTCGGCGTCCGCCTGCGCCTTGGCGCGCTGGTACTCCGCGTACACGTCGTCGCCCTCGATCTCGCCGTCGATGCCGATGGCGGAGACGATCACGATGCGGTCGATCCCGGCGTGCCGGCACGCGTCGATCGTCTTGACGACGCCGCCGTGGTCGACGGACCACTTGCGCTCCGCCGGCTGGCCCGGCCCGGAGCCGGCGGCGAAGACCGCGGCCGTCGCCCCGCGGAACGCGCCCGCCAGGGACTGCCCGGTGGTCTCGTCGGCCTCGAGGTCGACGACCACCGGGTCGATCCCGTCCGCCCGCAGGTCCTCCGCGTGGTCCGCGTTGCGGATCACCCCCCGTGCGGTGTCGCCGCGCTGCGCCAGGAGCGCACCCAGCCTCCGCGCGATCTGCCCGTGTCCTCCGACGATGACGACGTCCATGCCCTCGACGCTAACGGACGGGGATCAGCGGCCCTTGAAGGCGGGGCGCGGGCGGGGCGGCGGGGGAGAGCTGCGGCCTGACGGGTCCGGGATCCCCGGGGACCCGACCCGGGAACGCCGGGGGTCGGACCGGGGGAGTCCCCCATGGTGGGCGGGGCGCCCGGGTCGCAGGATGGCGGCATGACCCAGATCCCCGGTGCCCTCCGTCCCACCCCCGCCGCCCGTCCGTCGCGCTCGCTGTTCGAGATCCTCGGGACGCTCGGGCCGGCCGCCGGGACCCCCGCCGACGACGTGCCGTTCCGCGCGGCCTGCGTCCTCGAGGCCGCGCGCCGCGGCCGGCCGGCCGGTCCGCCGCGTCCGACCCCGCACGGCGTGGCCCCGCCGGCGGGGTGAGGTCCCGGGGCCGGGCGCGGCGGCGGACGGCCCGCGGCCCGCGGCCCCGGCGACGCGGTGCGGTGACGAGGTCGGGGCGCGGCGCACCGCAGCCCGTCGGCCCCGCCGCGAATGACTCGGAATCCGCGGGGTACGGACCTCGCCGTGCCCGACGCCCTCGACGACCTCGCCCGCGACGCCCTGGGGATCGACGCGCTGCGCCCGGAGCAGCGGACGGCGATCGACGCCGTCCTCGCCGGCCGCGACGCGCTGGCCGTCATGGCGACGGGGTCCGGGAAGTCGGCGATCTACCAGCTGGCGGGCCTGCAGCTCGACGGGCCGACCGTCGTGGTCTCGCCGCTCATCGCCCTGCAGCAGGACCAGGTGGCGGGCCTGCACGCGGCCACGGGCGACGAGGACCTGGCCGTCGCCCTGAACTCGCAGATGGGCCGGCGGGCCCGGCGCGACGCCCTCGATGGCCTCGGCGCGGGCCGTGCGCGGTTCGTGCTCCTGTCGCCCGAGCAGCTCGCCAACCCCGACGTGCTGGCGGACCTCGAGGAGGTCCGCCCGGCGCTGCTCGTCGTGGACGAGGCGCACTGCATCTCGGAGTGGGGGCACGACTTCCGGCCGGACTACCTGCGCCTCGGCGCCGCCCGGCACGCACTGTCCGGCGACGGCGCCCGCCCGCTGCCCGCGCTCGCGCTGACCGCCACCGCGGCGCCGCCCGTCCGCGACGAGATCATCTCCCGGCTGCGCATGGACGACCCCGAGATCGTCGTCGGGGAGTTCGACCGCCCCGAGCTGTGGCTCGAGGTGCGCCGCTTCGAGGAGGAGCCCGCGAAGGACGCGGCGCTGCTCGAGGCGGTCGAGGAGCTCGAGGGCGATGGGCTCGTCTACGTCGCCACGAGACGGGCCGCCGAGGAGACGGCCGCGACCCTGCGGGACCGCGGGGTCGACGCCCGCCACTACCACGGCGGCATGCCCGCCCAGGAGCGCGAGGAGGTCCTCGACGCGTTCGTCGCCGGCGACATCCGCGTGGTGGTCGCCACGATCGCGTTCGGCATGGGCGTCGACAAGCCCGACGTGCGCTTCGTGCTGCACCACGCGCCGTCCTCGTCGCTCGACGCCTACCTCCAGGAGGTCGGTCGTGCCGGTCGCGACGGCGAGCCCGCCACCGTGGTCCTCTTCTACCGGCCGCAGGACCTCGGGCTGCGCCGCTTCCAGGCGGGGGCGGGCCAGGTCGACGCGGACCAGATCGAGCGCGTCGCGGCCGTCGTCACCGCGTACGGCGACGCGCTCGACCCCGCCCGCCTGGCGGACGAGCTCGACCTGACGGCGTCGAAGGTCACGACGGCCGTGAGCCGCCTGGAGGACGCCGGCGCCGTCGAGCTGACCCCGGACGGCCGCGTCGCGCCGCTGCGCGGGCCGGAGGACCTCGAGGACGCCGTCCAGGAGGCCGAGCAGGCCGGGGAGCACCGCCACGCGTACGAGGAGTCGCGCATCGCCATGGTCCGCACGTACGCCGAGACGCGCGACTGTCGCCGAGAGGTCCTGCTCTCGTACTTCGGCGAGGCGTTCTCCGGGCCCTGCGGCGCCTGCGACAACTGCGCCGCCGGCCGTTCCGGGGACGAGGCGGCGGAGGAGGACGACCGCCCGTTCCCCGTCGGGACGGCGGTCCGCCACGCCGACTGGGGCCCCGGCGTGGTCCAGCGGTACGGCGGCGAGCGGATGACGGTCCTCTTCGAGGACGCCGGCTACCGCACCCTGGGGGTCGACCTCGTCGTGGATCGCGAGCTGCTCGTCGCCGACGACTGACCCCACCGGACCGGCTCCGGCGGACCGGCGACGGCGGCGACGGGCGACGCCGGCGCGCCGGGTTCCGGGGAGCTCCGACCTCGTCCTGCGGCACCCCGGACGGCGCCGGCGGCGCGGCGAGGCGTCCGGCCGGCCCGCGCCGACGTAGCCTCGGCATGGCCCGTTACGTCGGAACCGTCCAGTCCAACCGCCCCGCGGACGAGGTGTTCGAGGACCTCGCCGACTTCACGTCCGTCGCGCAGTGGGACCCGGGCGTCGCCTCCTGCGAGCACACCGGCGGCCGGAAGGGCGAGGTCGGCTGCCGGTTCCACGTCGTCCAGGACACGACGGGGCCGGACATCGGGATCGACTACGCGATCACCGAGATCGAGCACCCGCGCCGCGTCGTCCTGCGCGGCACGAACGCCTGGCTCGTGTCGATCGACGTGATCGTCGTGGAGCCGACCGCGACGGGCTGCGAGGTCACCTACGACGCGACGATCAAGCTGAAGGGGCCGCTCGCGCTGGCCGACCCGCTCATGTCGCTCGGCCTCAAGCGCATCGGCGCGAAGGCGAAGAAGGGCCTGACGGATCACGTCAACGCCTGACCGGCGCTCGGCCCTCCCGCGGGCGGGGGCCTAGTGCAGCTGCCAGTTGGGGTCGTGGTCGTCGAGCACCCCGTCGAAGTCCATCCGACTGCCCTCGACGGCCGCCTGGAACAGCGTCCGGTCGATGCGTCCCTGGTAGACGGGGACGCCGAGCTGGATGCAGGTCGCGATGATGTCGACCCGCTTCACGCCGACCGCGTCGGCGAGCTCTTCGGGGGTGAGGTGGACGGCCATGGGACTCCTTCGGGAGATCGTTCCGGTTGTCCCCTCCGGGTTGTAACGGAGCCGCCGGACCGACGCAAGGCCGGACCGGGGCGCCGGGGCGTCCTCAGCCCTGCGCGTCGGGGGCCGCGTCGCTGCGGCCCTGCGCGACGAGCCCGTCGAGCACGGCGGCGTCCGCGGCCTCGGCGCCGACGATCTGCGCGGCCACCGTCGTGCGCAGGTTGACCACCGCGTTCATGCCGGTGTCCATCGTGACGTCGACGATCTCGCGGGCCTCCTCGAGCTGGTCGGCGCGCAGCCCCGCGATCGCCACGACGAGCTGGTGCTGGCCGTAGCGGCCGGTGACCGCCGGCGACGGGAAGAGCTCGCTGAGGAGCGCGGCGGCCCGGGCCACGACCTCGTCCGGCAGCGTCATGCCGGGGTCCGTGACGTCCTCCATCGACACGACGACGACGCCGACCTCGCGCGCCTCCTCGAGCATGTGCGTCACGCTGCCCTGCACGCTGGCGCGGTTGGCCAGGCCGGTGAGCTCGTCGCGCGTGGCGAGCCGCTCGAGCGCGCGCTCGCTCAGGCGCCGCGTGGTGATGTCCGTGTGGGTGACGACGGCGCCGATCCCGGGCACCTCGAGCGTCCGGACGCGCAGGCGGAACCACCGCAGCTCGTCCGGGGCGTGGCAGTCGTACTCGACCGCGAAGGTGTCGCGCTCGCCGTCCAGGACGCTGCGGATCCCGGCGCTGATCGGGTCGTCCTGCTCACCGGCACCGGCGACGGTGCTCGCGGCGACGTAGTCCATGCCGATCCAGTTCGGGTCCTCCCAACCGTTGTCGAGCGCGAAGCGCTGCCACGCGACGTTGACGTGCAGGATCCTGCCCTGCTCGTCCAGCACGACGACGTGGTCGTCGACGGCGTCCAGCGCACCGACCACGGCGGCCAGGAGCGTCGGGAGCTGCGTCGACTGCGAGGGTCCGTTCTTCATCCGTTCTCCAGCCGCGGGGCGCGGGTCGCGAGGGCGTCGGCGGGGGACACAACCGGTCATGGTACGGGACCGCTCAGCGGGCATCGCCGACATCGGTCACGCGTCCGCTCCCCGGGGATGCGGGTCAGGCGGCGACCGACGGGTCGTCGGTCGGCTCGTCCTCGAGGTGCTCGCGCATGCGGTCCATCGCCCGGTTGAGGATGCGCGAGACCTGCATCTGCGAGACGCCGATGTCGTGGCCGATCTCGCGCTGCAGGCGCTCGTCGAAGAACCGCAGCTCGACGACCTCGCGGTCGCGGGGGCCCAGCACCGACAGCGCGTCCTCGATCTCGTCGCGGAGGGTGACGTCCTCGTAGCCGAGCTCGCGGGAGCCCATGGTCTCGAGCGGGGACGCGCTCTCGCCGTCGCCCGGGAGCGTGAAGTCGAGCGACTTGGCCCGGTAGGCGTCGTGGGCGATCTCCGCCTCGAACACGTCCTCGACGGAGCAGCCGAGCTGCTCGGCGATCGCGACCTGCGAGATCCCCGGCTCGACGGCCTTCGCGCGGGCGACCTTCGCCTGCAGCTCCTGCATCGACCGCGGCACCTTGACGGCCCACGTGTGGTCGCGGAAGTGCCGCTTGATCTCGCCGGCGATCGTGGGCCGCGCGTACGCGCCGAAGCTGCCCCCGCCGGAGGCGTCGAACCGCTCGAGCGCCTTGACGAGCGCGAGCATGCCGACCTGCAGCAGGTCGTCGGCGGACTCCCCGCGTCCCGTGTACTGCCGGACCACGGAGCGGACCAGCGGCGTGAAGCGCTCGACGAGCTTGTCGAGGCGCCGCGGGTCGCGGGTCGCGCGGTACAGCCGGATCAGGGCGATGTCGAGCAGGTCGCGCTGCTCGTAGGACTGGGACACGATGTTCCTCCGCACCCAGGGGGACGGGCACGTCGACGGCAGTACGCCTGGATCGCTCGGAGCGGTGGCTCCGTGCGCCGCTGACGCGTCTGGGGGGATCGTCCGCCGCGGGGGCGCCCCCCACGTGCACCGCCACGACCGTCACCCGTTGTCCGAGCGACCGCCGCCGACGGCGCGCTGCGCCATCTGATCTCCGGTCACACACTACCGTCCGACGCCCGGCAGTCAACCGCGGGTCCGTATACGTACCCGCGGGCGCGCCCGCCAAACAGCAGTCGGTCCCCGTGCCGGGGTGATCGGGCCGAGGTCCGCCGGCAGGCCCACGGGAGGGGGCGGGCCGGGCCATACTCCGCGCATGGTCGGCGAGCGGAACGTCCTGGGCGAGGCGCTCCAGGAGTGCGGGACCGACCCGGTCACGGGGTTCTTCCGCGACGGCTGCTGCCGCACCGGCCCGCAGGACCAGGGACGGCACACGATCTGCGCGGTCGTGACGGCGGAGTTCCTCGAGCACCAGCGGTCGATCGGCAACGACCTCTCCACCCCGGTGCCGCAGTTCCGGTTCCCCGGCCTGCGCCCGGGGGACCGGTGGTGCGTCACCGCGCGCAACTGGCTGCGGGCCCACGAGGACGGGGCCGCCGCGTTCGTCGTCCTGGCGGCCACGCACGAGCGGGTGCTCGACGACGTGCCGCTCGAGGCGCTGCGCGAGCACGCGGTCGACGTGCCGCCCGACGCGCGGCCGTTCGAGGGGTAGGCGGGGCGCTGCGGGGCGCCCGCCCGGCTACGTCAGGACGGCGATCGCCACGAAGAGGGCGGCCGCCACGCCGCAGACGACGGCGACCGCGCCGAGCACCTGGATCCGGCGGTCGGCGTGGACGATCCGGTCCTTCACCTCGAGTCCGCCGTCGACGCCCTGGTCCAGCAGGCGCTGCGCCCAGGCGAACTCGAAGGACAGCATCGCGAGGCCGAGCGGGATCACGACGACGGCGGGGCCCGGGAAGATCACCATCGCGACCCCGGCGAGCACGACGATCACGCCCGCCACGACCCAGGCGATGCGGTACACGCGGCCCTTGTCGCGGTACGCCTCGCGCCGCGCCTCCATCTTCCGCAGGATCCGGGGTTGCTCGCGCCGGGGCTTCGTCTCGGACATCGGGCATCTTCTACCCGCTCGGACCCGTCCCCGTGCGGCCGGTTCGGCCGGCCCGCGGTCCGTGACCGGCTCAGCCGCCGAAGAGCCTGCGGGACCCGATGACGCGCGTGACCTCGATCTCGATCGCCACGCGCTCGGGGTTGACGCGCGGCTGCCGGTAGCGGGCGGCGTAGCGCTCCACCGCCTCGGCCACCCGGGCCGGGTCGTCCGTGGTCCGGGCCACCCCCTCGAGCGTCAGCCACCGTCCGCCGTCGACCTGGCACACCGCGGCGAGGCTGCCCTCCCGCGCGTTGCGGGCCTTCTGGCTGCCGCCGCCCGTGATGACCCGCGCGAGACCGCTCGCGGGGTCCCAGGTGAACCCGACGGCCGTCACGTGCGGCGTCCCGTCGCGGCGCATGCTCGTGTACGTCGCCAGGTGCCGCTCCACGAGGAACTCCAGGGCGTCGGGGGTCAGGGCGTCGGGACCGGCGGGCATCGGGCGATCATCGCGGCCCGCTCGGCGGCCCGCGGCGTCGTCGGACGCGCGTCGGAGCGTCCGCACCGGAACCCTTCTGCACGAATAGCGCACAGACAAACGGCATGCGTACACTGCGGCGGTGTCGGTCGGCGACCTCGTCCTCATCGCCGTCGCCGGCTTCGTCGCCGGCGGCATCAACGCCTTGGCCGGCGGCGGCTCGCTCGTCCTCTTCCCGGTCCTCCTGGCGACCGGGATGTCGCCGCTGGTGGCCAACGTGACCAACACGGTGGCCTCGTGGCCGGGCACCGCCGGCGGCGTGCTCGGCCACCGGCCGCTCCTGCGCGGGCGCCTCCGACCGCTCCTGCCGCTCGCGCTGGCCGGCGCGGTCGGCTCCGCGCTCGGATGCCTGCTGCTGCTCGTCCTCCCGGGGTCCGCCTTCGACGTGGTCGTGCCGGTCCTCGTGCTCGCCGCGTCGGTCCTCCTGGCGCTCGGTCCCCGCATCACGGCGTGGGTCGACGAGCGCGCGGCCGCGGCCGACGCCGACGACGATGGCCCGATCGCGGTCGACCTTCACGATCCGGTCGCCGCCGACGACCTGCGCGCGGCCGCGGCCGACGGCGAGGACGCCGGCGCGGGCGGTCCCCGGCGAGCGGGCGGCCGGGGCGCCGTGCCCGCGCTCGGCGCGGCCGGGATCTACGGCGGCTACTTCGGTGGCGCGATGGGGGTCGTGCTCCTCGCGGCGCTCAGCCTGACCCGTCGCGACGACCTGCGGCACCTGAACGCCGACAAGTCCGCCCTCTCGCTCGTGGACTGCTCCGTGGGCGTGCTCGCGTTCGGGCTCTTCGGTCCCGTGGAGTGGGCGGCGGTGCTCGTGGCCGCCCCGACCGGGCTCGTCGGCGGCTACCTGGGCGCGCGACTGGCGCGGGTCGTCGACGAGCGGCTCCTGCGGCTCGTCGTCGTGGCGGTCGGCGTCGCCGTGGCGGCGTGGCTCGCGCTGCGCTGAGCGCGAGCCAC
>CAFBMK010000045.1_pt1 | contig 16540 bp, 14 predicted proteins | sample 7268691 | NCBI WGS metagenome assembly CAFBMK01 (sample SAMEA6814062, study PRJEB35770) | freshwater metagenome | biome: Freshwater; feature: Freshwater reservoir; material: water | place: Czech Republic | collected 2017-05-23 | depth 30m m
CCCCGCGCCCGCGCCGGCCGCACCGACCTCCCCCGCCGCGCCGTGAGGCCCCGGCCCGGCACGACGCGCGCCGCGACCCCCGGTCCGGCCGCGCGCACCCCCGTCACCCGCGACGTCGTGCCCGCGCGACCGCGACTCCCCCGCTCCCCAAGGGTTAGGACTGCACAGATGCGCCGCCTGCTCCCCATGCTCACCGCCGCGCTGCTGCTCGGCCTGCCCGCCGCGGCCTCAGCCGACAGCCGCCTCGAGGCGATGTTCCAGGACGACCCGCGGATCCTCAGCTCCGACGCGAAGGTCCGGAACGCGACGCTCGACGAGGCGAGGTCCCTCGGCGTGCAGCGCATCCGCGTGACGGCCTTCTGGAACCGCTTCGCGCCCAACGCGACCGGCACGGAGAAGCCCGCGAACTTCGACGGCAGCAACCCCGACGCCTACGAGAAGGGCCAGTGGGACGTGCTGGACGCCGTCATCACCGGCGCGAAGGAGCGCGGCCTGGCCGTGAACCTCAACCCCTCGGCGCCCGGTCCGAAGTGGGCGGGCTCCGCGTTCATCGAGGACCGCCTCGACGGCGTCACGAACCCCAGCCCCGTCGAGTTCGCCGCGTTCGTCGCCGCGCTCGGCAAGCGCTACGCCGGGACGTTCACCCCGGCGGGCGGCTCCGCCGCGCTGCCGCGCGTCGACTACTGGTCGATCTGGAACGAGCCGAACCAGGGCGCCTGGCTCGCGCCGCAGTGGGTCGGCACCGGCTCCTCCGCGGTGCCCGCCTCCGCCCAGCGCTACCGCGTCCTGGCCGCCGGCGCCTGGTCCGCCCTCGAGCTCACCGGCCACACGGTGGCGACGGACACGATCCTCGTCGGCGACACCGCCCCGAAGGGCCGGCCGACCGTCGCGAGCGTCGCCAGCGCGATGAGCCCGATCACGTTCCAGAAGCGCCTCTACTGCCTCGACGACCGGCTCCAGATCCTCAAGGGCGCCGCCGCGAAGGCGCAGGACTGCTCCGAGTCCGGCGACGCCGCGCAGTTCGTCTCCGCGAACCCCGCGCTCTTCCGGATGACGGGCTACGCGCACCACCCGTACGAGCTGGGCTTCAAGCCCGACCAGGCGCCGGAGAACCCGAAGGAGAACGTCACGACGGCCAACCTCGGCCTCCTGACGGACCAGCTCGACCGCATCATGGCCCGCTACGGCGTCGCCCGGAAGCCCGTGCCGCTCTACCTGACGGAGTACGGGTACCAGACGAACCCGCCGGACCGGCTCGGCGTGTCGCTGAACGAGCAGGCGGCCTACATCAACGAGGGCGAGTACATCGCCTGGCGCAACTCGCGGGTGAAGACCCTGTCGCAGTTCCTCCTCGTCGACGACGCGCCGATCCCCGGCACGGACAAGGCCGACAAGTGGTCCTCGTCCTTCCAGACCGGCCTGCGGTACGGGCCGGAGTCCGGCAAGGAGGGCAAGGCCAAGCCCGCCCTGAACGCCTACCGCCTCGCGTTCTTCCTGCCGCAGCGCACCGTGCCGTCGAACCGGAAGCTGAAGGTCTGGGGCCGCGTGCGTCCCGCCCGCAGCGTCACCACCGTGACCCTGCAGCTGCGCGGGAGGACCGGCTCCTACCGGACGTTCCGCACCCTGAAGACGAACCGGTACGGCTTCGTCAACACGACGGTCCGGGTGCGCTCGAGCTCCCGCGCCGCGCGCCTGACCTGGAAGTCCGGGTCGAGGACGTTCGCCAGCCGCGGCGTCTCCTTCAAGGTCCGCAAGCGGTAGCGGACCGGCGGGGCGACGGGTCACCGTCGGCCTCGCCGCGTCCCGGCCGGCGCGCGCCCCGGGGCGCGGCGCCGCTGGGAGGTGGAGCGCCGCCGGGAGGTGGAGCGCCGCCGGGAGGTGGAGCGCCCCGGGATCGTCCCGGCGCCCGCCCCCTACGGCGCGAGCCGCGTGAGCTCGGGCGCCGGCGCGTCGCGGACGACGAAGCGCTCGTCCAGGCGCCCGTGGCTGCGGCCCGCGACCACGCGGTGCAGCAGGTCCTCGTACTGCGTCGTGACGTGGTCCCAGGAGTAGGCCTTCGCCCGCTCGAGGGACCGCTCGCGCAGCGTCGCGACCCGCTCGGGGTCGAGCAGCAGCGCCTCGAGCTCGCGCGCCAGGGACGGTGCGCCCTCCGCGCCCGAGAACGTGTGGCCCGCCAGACCGATCGTCTCGACGTTCGGGGCGTGGTCGTTGACGAGGACCGCCGTGCCCGCGGCCATCGCCTCGAGGATCACGGGGTGCGTGCCGCCGACCTCCGTGGGGACGACGGACAGGTACGCGTGCTTCTGCAGCTCCCAGTAGCCGCGCCCGAAGACGTAGCCGGGGAAGAGCACCCGCGGGTCCGCGCCGCGGTGCACGGACTGGATGAACTCGTCCGCGTACGGCGCGCCGCCGACGACGACGAGCTTCTTGCCCCGCGTCACCGAGTACGGGATGCGGGAGAACGCGTCGACGAGGACGTGCGGGTTGTTCTCGGGCTCGAGGCGGCCGACGAAGAGGACGTACTCGCCCGGCGTCAGGCCGAGGCGCTCCAGCGTGTCGGTCGTGGTGTAGCCGGGGTCCTCGACGCCGTAGGGGATGACGTCGATCCGCTGGCCGTAGCGCTCGTCGAAGATGTCGGCCACGGAGTCGGAGTCCGTGAGCGCGACGTCGGCCCACCGGGGGGCGTTGCGCTCCGCGAAGCGCAGGTACGACTTGGCGGCGGCCGGCCACTTCGAGCGGTCGGAGTCCAGGCCGTCGACGTTGATGACCGTCGGCACGCCGGCGCCGCGCGTGATGCGGGTCAGCGGGCTGTTGCCGGCGATGAAGAACAGCGCCACGTCGGGCTTCAGGCGCCGCACGGCGTGCTCGGCCGACAGGTACGTGTGGACGAAGGTGTCGAGGTACTTGTTGCGGATCGTCGGCAGGTGCACGAGCCGGGCGCCCACGTGCTCGTGCAGGTCGCGGTCGACGACGTGCGGGCGGCAGTAGACGACGACCTCGTGACCGCGCTCGACGAAGCCCGCGGCCAGGTGCTCCGCGGCGGTCTCGAAGCCGCTGTAGGCGGCCGGGATGCCGCGGGTGCCGAGGATCGCGATCTTCATGGACGTGCGGAGGGCGGCGCGGACTCGGCGGGGTGCTCGGGGTGGGCGTCGCCGCCGGTCCCCTCCGGGCCGTCCTGGGGACGGGTCGGGGGTGCGGGCGGGCCGTTCCTGCGCGCGTGCTCGACGGCGAGCGTATAGGCCTCGACGTGACGGCGTGCCGCGATCGTCCAGCTGCGGGCGCCCGCGACGCGTCGCCCCGCGACCGCCAGCGCCTCGAGCCGGCGCGGGTCGCCCGCCAGGGTCCCGAGGACCCGGGCCAGCGCCTCGGCGTCCCGCGGCGGGAAGTACTCCGCGGCGTCGCCGCACGTCTCCGTGAGCCCCGGCGACGCCGCCGCGACCACCGGCAGCCCGCGGGCCATCGCCTCGAGCGGGGTGAGGCCCACGCCCTCGTGCAGCGCGGGGTGGACGAGCGCCAGCGCGCCGTCCATCAGCGCGAGGAGCGCCTCGCGGTCCGGTGCCTCGACGCGGCGCTCGCGGGCCGGCGACCCGCTCGGTGCGGCGGCCGCCGCCCGCTCCCGCGCGTCGCGCTCGGGGGCGCGCACGTGCCCGGCGAGGACGAGGTCCGGCGCCGCGTCGCCCAGCCGCTCCCGCAGCAGCGCGTGGGCGGCGCGGAGCGTCGGCAGGTCCTTGCGCGGCTCGTCGTCGCCGACGTAGAGGAGGTAGGGGCGCGCCGGGGTGCTCGATGCGGCGGGGGGCGCGGCGCCCGGCGGGGCGGGCAGGGCTCCGAGGCCGGCCGTGGTGTTCGAGGTGCGCGGCGCGGTGATCGGGGCGGCCGAGGCGGTCGGCGCGGGGCGCATCGTCGCGCCGTGCCGCACGTCGCGGGCCCGCCACTGCCCGGGCCCGTGCGGCGCGACGACGATCCGGTCGACCGGGACCCCCCAGCGCTCGCGGACGTCGCGGGCGGTCGACCGGGACACCGTCACGACCGCGTCGGCCCGCAGGGCGGCGGCGCGGTGCGTGCGCGACGCCCACCGGGCGAACCGCGGGTCGAACGCCTCGGGCAGCAGCTCGAAGGCGAGGTCGTGGACCGTGATGACCTGGGCGATGCCGGCGGTCGACCGACGCGGGCGGAAGACGGCCGGCAGCGGGTGGTGCACCACGTCGACGCGGTGCTGCGCGGCCAGGCGCGGCAGCGCGGAGTCGAGCCACCAGCGGTCGCGCAGGAGGTTGCGGGCGCTGCGCCAGCCCCCGCCGCCCGGTGCCGGACGGCCCTCGTCGCCGACCGCGACCACGTCGACGTTCAGCTCGTCCAGGGCGGCGCGCAGCCGCTCGACGTACGTCGCGGTGCCCGAGGCGCCCCGCAGCGCGTAGCTCGTGTCGAGGAGGACCTTCACCCGCGCCGAGCCTACCGGCGGGGACCCGGAGACCGGACCGGCCGGGCCGCGACCACGGGCCGACCGGGGGTCCCCGCCGCCCGTCGGCCGCCGCTCGGCCGGACGCGCTGCCCGACCGTCGCGGCGCTGACGGCGTCCCTGCCGGTCGTCCGCGGAGCCCCGCCCGTCGCGGGGCCGGGCCGACCCCCGGGAGGCCCGCGGGGACGCACCGCGCACGGCGGCTTGCCCGGCGGACTAGCCTTCCGGTGGATGCCGTCGCTTCTGGTGGTGCACGCGGTGGACCAGCCCGGCGGCGCCGAGCTCGCCCTCCTGCGCGCCGCCCCGACCCTGATCGACCGGGGCTGGCGGATCACGATGACCGGCCCGACCGGCCGCCGGCCCGCCTCGGCGCCCGAGGACGTCGTCTGGCGCCAGCAGGCCGTGGGCGGCCTCGGTCGCGGTCAGGGGGCGGCCGCGCTCCTGGCCTACGGGGCGTTCCGCGCGCTCGCCGCCCAGCACGACGTCGCCTACCTCAACGGCACCGTCCCGGCTCGGCTGCTGCCCGCGCTGGGCCCCGGTCAGGTGGCGGGCGTCGCCGCCCGCGGTCTGCGGCTGCGCGGCCACGTCGACGCCGCGATCGCCTCGCCGCCCGTCGTCCGCACGGTCCTGCACGTGCACGACATGGTCGCCCGCGTGCCGCGCTTCTGGGGGGCCGCCGACGCCCTCCTGGCCGACTCCCGGGCGTGCGCGGCGCCGGTCGCCGCCGCCCTGGGGCGCCAGGTCGGGGTGACGGGCTGCCCCGTCGACCTCGACCCCGCCCCCGTGACGCCGCCGTGGGCGCCCGACGGCCGGCCCGTCGTCGCGTTCGTCGGCCGGATCGAGCCGCGCAAGGGCCCGCTCGACCTCGTCACCGCCGCCGAGGCCGTCCGGGTCGTGGTGCCCGACGCCCGCGTCGTGGTCGTCGGCGACGACACCTACGACGCCGACCCGCGCTACGCCCGCATCGTCGACCGGCGCGCCGACGCCGCCCGCGTCGAGCGCTGGCCCTGGCAGGCCGGCGGCCCCGGACTCCTGCGGCACGTCGACGTCCTCGTGGTGCCCTCGGACCGCGAGCCCTTCGGGACGATCGCCGCGGAGGCCCTGGCGGTCGGCGTCCCCGTCGTCGCCGGGGCCGTCGACGGGCTCGTCGAGGTCGTCCGGGACGGCGTCACGGGCCGGCTCGTCCCGCCGCACGACCCGCTCGCCCTGGCCCACGGGATCATCTGGGCGCTCCAGAACGGCCCTCTGCTGCGCGAAGACTGCCTCGAGGCCGCGCGGCGCTGGTCGCTCGAGGCCGTCACGGACCGCATCGAGGCGGCGCTCACCGGCGCGCCGGCCCCCGTCCCGGCCGACCCCCGCCCCGGCGACCAGGTTCGTCACGGCGCCGTCGGGGACGAGCGCGCGTGAGGACCCCGGTCGACCTCCGGGGCGCGGCTCCGGGCGCCCGCCCCGGCACGGGCGTCGCCGACGCGGCCGGGCCCGTGGCGTGAGGGTCCTGCTCGACGTCCGGGGCGCGGGGGACGTCCGCGGCATCGGGCGCTACGTGCGCTGCCTGCTCGACGGCCTCCGCGCGACGGCCGGGCCGGACGACGAGGTCTTCGAGGTGCTGGGCGGGCGCGGGCGGGCCGAGGCCGACGTCTTCCACAGCCCGTGGCTCGACGGCGCCCTGCTGCGTGCCGGGCGCCCCCAGGTCGTGACGCTGCACGACGTCGTGCCGCTCAAGCGCCGACGGGAGTACCTGCGCACCGGCGTCCGGTTCCGCCTGCGGTACCTGGCCGTGCAGCGCGCCGACCTCGTCCTCGTGCCGACCCGCGCCGTCGCCGACGACGTCGCGGAGCACCTCGACGTCCCGGAGGAGCGCCTGCGCGTCGTCCACGAGGCCGCCGCGCCGCACCTGGCGCCCGCGGGGCCGGACGAGGTCGCCGACGTCCGTGAGCGGCTCGACCTGCCCGAGCGGTTCCTCCTGTGGGTCGGCGGCATGCGCCACCCCGACCCGCGCAAGCGCCTCCCGGAGCTCGCCGCGGCCCGGCGGACGATGCCGCTCGTCCTCGTCGGTCCCGTCGGGCCGTGGGCGCGCGACCTGCCGGGCGTCCAGCTGACGGGCGAGGTCTCCGACGACGACCTCAGCGCGATCTACTCCGCCGCCCACGCGCTCGTCCTGCCGTCGGACGACGAGGGCTTCGGCCTGACGCCCGTCGAGGCCCTGCGCTGCGGCTGCCCCGTCGCGTGCTCGGACGTCCCCGCCCTGCGCGAGGTCCTGGGCGATCGGGTGGCCTTCGCCCCGCACGACGACGTCGAGGCCCTCGTCCGCGCCGCCGAGGCCCTGCGGCACCCGGCACCGGCCGCACCGCCGTGGACCTGGGAGGACGCGGGCCGCGCCACCTGGGACGTCTACCGGGAGCTGGCGGCGGGCTGAGCGGCGGGGCCGACCGGGGTCGGCGGCGCGGTGGGGCGGGAGGCGACGCGAGGCCGCGCGAGGGACCGACACGCATCCCTCAGGCCGTATTCCTGCGGCGCATCATGATGCCGCCGGGGAATCAGGGCGCCCGGGAACCAGTCGGCCCGGGAGGACAACACGCACCTCACGAGCCGCCGAGCGCGTCCGAGCCGCCGTGGCTTCGTCCCAGCGTCGGTGCCTCGTCCCAGCCGCCGTCGCCTCGTCCTGGCTGGCCAGCCAGTCAACGAGGCGGTACCCTGCGCCCATGAGCACCGCCGCGCCCGCCGACGCCGTCGCGAACCGCGTCTCGTACCCGCCCGAGCCGTGGCAGCTCGGCGGCAGCATGCTCATGACGATGTGGCGGCTGCCGACCGCCGACGTGCGACGCGAGGCCGAGCGGTACGTGCCCGAGGGCGTCCGGCTCGTCACCGCCGGCCGGCACGCGCTCCTCTTCACCGCGTTCGTCCGCTACACGCCGGGGAGCGTCCTGTCGTACGACGAGCTGCTGGTCGCCGCGGTCGGCCGGCGGGGCGCGTCGCCCGTCGCCGTCATCCCGCACATCTGGGTCGACAGCCCGGCGTCCGTCGCCGGCGGCCGCGAGCTCTGGGGCATCCCGAAGGGCCTCGCCGACTTCGAGCAGACGTGGGAGAACCCGCTCGTCGCCCGGGCGAGCATCGAGGGCCGCGAGCTCGCGTCGGTCCGCGCCGCCCAGGGCGTCCGGCTGCCGGGCTGGCACCGCCTGCCGATGCCGACCGCCCAGCGCCTCGACGGCCACGACGCCTACGCCCAGGTCCAGTCGCTCGCCCGCCTGCACCTCGGATCCGCCGCCTGGTCGTTCCCGGACGACTCGCCGCTCGCGTTCATCACCCGCGGCCGGCCGCTCGTGACGAGCGTGCTGCGCCAGATGACGATCCGCTTCGGGCCGTCGACGCGCCGCCCGACCCAGCGCTGACGGGTCGGCGAGCCCGCCGGGCCGCCCGGCCGGCCGAGGAGGCCCGGACGACGGCCGCTGGTCGGCGGCTCGACTTCCGGACGGCGGGGGGCCGGCGGGCCACGCCGCGCCACCGTCCCGCTCAGCACCGCACCCCCTCGCGGCGGTCCGCCACCAGCGCCCTCGGCTGTCGGCGCAGGGCGTGGGGCAGCGCCGGCCACGTCGTCCGGACCGCCGTGCGCAGGACGCCGAGGGCCGCCTCGTCGACGAGCGAGCGGTCGACACCCAGGACCTCGCGCGCCCGGCGCGGCAGGGTGACGCGGCCGAGCCACGGGCCCAGGCGCACCGCCGCCGGGCGCAGGCCCGCCCAGACGAGGCGGGGGATCTCGGGCAGCGGCGGTGGCTGGTGCTCGACCCGCCGGACGCCGAAGAGCGCGACCGGCGTCGCCTCGAGGACGTCGTCGAGCATCTCGTCCCAGTAGCGGCGGAAGGCCGCGTAGTCGCGCGGCACCGGGCGCAGGCTCATGCCGTACCGGGCGTACCAGGTGATCGACTCGCGGTAGAGCCGCTCCTGTGCGTCGTCGGACAGCGGCGTGCCGAGCAGCCGCTGGGTCGCGAGCTGCCCCTCGAAGAACGTCGCGTGCGCCCAGTAGAAGGCCTCGGGGTCCAGCGCTCGGTAGCCGCGGCCGTGCAGGTCGGTGCCCTTGATGCCCTTGTGGAAGTCGCGGACGTGCGGACCGGTCCCGCGCTCCGCCCGGTCGTAGACGACGCCCAGGATCGGCGGCCCCGACCGGCGGATGCGGTCCATCGGGTTGGCGAAGAAGTCCGAGTGGTCCACCAGCGTCTGCGAGATCACCGGGTGCATGTTCTGCAGGACGCCCGCGCGCTCGGCGAGGACGAGGCCGCGCAGGTCGCCGAAGTACCGCCACGTCAGCGACCGCGGCCCCAGCGGCAGGCCGAGCTCGGCGACCTCGTCGCGGCGCATTCCGCGGTCGACGGTCGAGGCCGCCCGGGCGGGCGGGGCGGCCCTCGTCGGGCCGGACCCGGTCGGGACGGTGCTCATCGTGCCTCCTCGGTGGTGGGGCCGGCGGCCCCGGCGGTGGCGGTGGCGGCGGTGGCGGTGCCGGCGGAGGACCCTGCGGCGGTGGCGGTGGCGGCGGAGGACCCTGCGGTGGTGGCGGCGGTGCCGGCCCTTGTGGCGGCGGCGGCGGTGGTCCCGGTCGCGGCGGTCGCGGTCACGTCGGCCACGCCCGGCCGCGACCAGAACGCGTACTCCGACGGCCGCACGCGTCGGACCCGGGCGGCGTACTCGCGCATGAAGCCGGGCCAGTTGGCCGTCACCCGGCCGCCCTCGACGCGGTACCAGGAGTCGCAGCGCGTCCAGATCGAGCCGTGCAGGCGCTCCTGGACCCGGGCGTCGGACACCGCCATCACCGTCGGCTCGACGTCCATCGCGTCGGCGCCCGCGGCGTCGAGCCGGGCCAGCGCGTCGACGAGGTGGCCGGCCTGCGCCTCGAGCATCTCGACGACCGACCCGACGCCGAGGTTCGTGTTCGGGCCGCCGAGCAGGAACATGTTGGGGAAGCTCGCGACCGTGATCCCGTGGTGCGCCCGGGGTGCGTCGCCCCAGACCTCGGACAGCTCGCGGCCGCCCCGGCCCCGGATGCGCATCGGCGCGACGAACCGCGTCTCGAAGCCCGTCCCCCACACGAGGACGTCGGCGGGGCGCTCGCGGCCGTCCGCCGTGACGATCCCGTGCTCGGTGACGTGGTCGATCCCGTCCGCGACGAGCTCGACGTCGTCGCGGCCCAGGGCCGGCAGGTAGGCGCTCGAGAACAGCACCCGCTTGCAGCCCAGGGGGTGGTCGGGCCGCGTCCGCTCCCGCAGCTCGGGGTCGGGCACCTGCAGCCGCATGAACGCCCGGGAGACCCCCTCGAGCGCGGCGCGGGCCGGCGGCGCCACGGTGAGGCCGGCGATCAGCCCCTCGAGCAGCAGCCGACCGCCCTCCCGTCGCGCGACCTGGACGCCCGGCACCCGCTCGACGATCTCGCGGACCACCCGCGGGTACGGCGCGTTCGAGCGCGGCAGGAGCCACGGCGCGGAGCGCTGGTAGACGTCGACGTGCGCCGCGGCCTCCGCGACCGGGGGCACGAACTGGACGGCGCTGGCGCCCGTGCCGACCACCGCGACGCGCCGGCCCGTCAGGTCGATGTCGTGGTCCCACTCCGCGGAGTGGAAGACGGGGCCGGCGAACCGCTCGATCCCCGGGAGGTCCGGGACCGCCGGGCGGGTGAGCTGCCCGCAGGCCGGGACGAGGACGTCGGCGACGAAGGTCCGGCCGTCCGCGGCGCGGAGCGTCCACTCGCACGTCGGCTCGTCCCAGGTCGCCTCGACGATCTCGGTCCGCAGGTGGACGTCGTCCAGCACCCCGTGGTCGTGGGCGACGCGCCAGAGGTAGTCGTGGATCTCCGCCCGGGGCGAGCAGGGTCGCGACCAGTCGCGGCGCTGCGCGAAGGAGAACGAGTAGACGTAGGACGGCACGTCGCACGCCGCACCGGGATACGTGTTGCGCGCCCAGACGCCGCCGACGTCGTCGCCGCGCTCGAAGAGGGCGATCCGGTCGTGCCCGGCGCGGCGCAGCGCCACCGCCGCGCCGATCCCGCCGAAGCCCGTGCCGACGACGGCCACCCGCCGCGTCCGCCGGCCGGGCGTCGCGGGCCCGCGCCGCCCGCGGAGGCGCCGCCGCCCGGGAGGGTCGGGAGACCCGGGAGGGTCGACAGGCCGGGGAGGGCCGGCAGGGCCGGCAGGCCGGGCAGGGTCGGGAGGCCGGGCGGCCCGGGGAGCGTCGGCAGGCGGATCATCGGACGGGGCCGTCGAGGAGGGTCGTCATCGACCCGGACGCTAAGACGAGCATCCGCTCACGTTTAAGTCGCGTTCTGGCAGGATGCCCCGTCATGGGCGAGAACCGCCGCAGGCAGCCGCAGCAGGAGCGCTCGCGTCAGACCGTCGAGCGGATCGTGGCCGCGGCCGCTCGCGTTCTGGAGCGCGAGGGCGACCGCGCGGCGACGACGAACCGGATCGCCGCGGAGGCCGGCGTCAGCCCGGGCAGCCTCTACCAGTACTTCGCCGACCGGGACGACCTGCTCCTGGCCGTCACGGAGCGGGTGGTGGCCGAGTTCGAGGCCCGCGTCGTGCCGGCGCTGCGGCAGGCGGCGCGGGAGGACGTCGTCGCCGGGATCGTCACCGTGGTCGGGGCGACCCTCGACGCGATGGAGGACCGCGCGCCGCTCCTGCGCGCCCTGACCGCGCGGGTGCCGGGCAACCGGCAGGAGGAGGTCCTCCGCGCGCTGCGCGCCCGCGTCACGGACTTTGTCTACGCCTCCACGGCGCGCAACCGGCCCGAGCTCTCGCCGATCGAGCTCGAGCGGATCACGTGGATGCTCGTCGAGCTCGCGCAGTCCCTGCCGCTGCGCTACGTCCTGGACCGCCCGCCGATCCCCCGGGACGAGTTCGTCCGCGACACCGTCCGCCTGCTGGCGACGCACGCCATCGGGGCGGGGCCGCAGCCGGACGACGCGACCTGACCGCCGTCGTCGCCCTCAGCCGTCGGCCGGCGTGGCCAGCACCGCGGCGACCGAGCCGGTCAGCCGGGCGAGGACGGCGCGCGTCTCGGCCAGCTCGTCGCGGGTCAGGCCCATCGCCCGACCGACGGCGGTCGGGATCCCCCGCGCGTCCTCGCGCATCGCGACGCCGTCCTCCGTCAGCTCGACGAGGACGGAGCGCTCGTCCTCGGGACGCCGGACCCGGCGGACGGCGCCCTGCGCCTCGAGGCGCTTGAGCAGCGGCGACAGCGTGCCGTAGTCGAGCTGCAGCGCCTCGGCCAGCTGCCCCACGGGCACCGCCCCGCGGTCCCACAGCACGAGCATCACGAGGTACTGGGGGTAGGTCAGCCCGAGCGGCTCGAGCAGCCGCCGGTAGAGCCCGGTGACGGCGCGCGAGGCCGAGTACAGGCCGAAGCAGAGCTGGTCGTCGAGCAGCATCGAGAGCTCCGCCGGGGGCGGCAGCGGGCCCCCCTGGGGCGCGGGCGGAGGCGACTCGGGCATCCCGTCGAGCGTAGCGCCCGGCGGCCGGACCTCGCGCACGACCCCATCGTCAGCGTTTAGATTGTGCACGATGAAATCGCGTGCTAGGTTCTTTTGGCAGCACGCCACCCCGTACCGAGAGCCCCACATGTCCTCCTCCGCACCCCGCCCCGTCCTCGAACCCGCCGCCCAGGCGTTCGTCGAGGCCACCGCCAACCCGCCGTTCCTCTACGAGCTCGAGCCCGCCGAGGGCCGCGCGGCCGTCGAGGACGTGCAAGCCGGTGGCGACCTCCCCGCCGCCGACGTCCGCGATCTCCAGGTCGCCACCCCGCACGGCGAGATCACCGTCCGGATCGTCCGGCCCGAGGGCGCCGAGGGCGCGCTGCCCGTCGTCCTCTACGTCCACGGCGCGGGCTGGGTCTTCGGCTCCCGCCACACGCACGAGCGGCTCGTCCGCGAGCTCGCCGTCCGCACCGGCGCCGCCGTCGTCTTCCCGGACTACGACCGCTCGCCCGAGGCGCGCTACCCCGTCGCGATCGAGCAGTCCTACGCCGTCGCCCGGTGGATCGGCGAGCAGGGCGCGGCCGAGGGCCTCGACCCGACCCGCCTGGCCGTCGCCGGCGACTCCGTCGGCGGCAACATGAGCGCCGCGCTGACCCTGATGGCGAAGGAGCGCGGCGACGTCCGCTTCGCCGCCCAGCTCCTGTTCTACCCCGTCACCGACGCCGCCTTCGACACCGCCTCGTACGAGCAGTTCGCGACGGGCTACTTCCTGGCGCGCGACGGGATGCGCTGGTTCTGGGACCAGTACACGACGGACGAGGCGCAGCGCGCGGAGATCACGGCCTCGCCGCTGCGGGCGACCACGGAGCAGCTGGCCGACCTGCCGCCGGCGCTCGTCATCACGGGCGAGGCGGACGTGCTGCGCGACGAGGGCGAGGCCTACGCGGCCAGGCTGCGCGAGGCCGGGGTCCCCGTGACGGCCACCCGGTACGGCGGCATCATCCACGACTTCGTGATGCTGAACGCGCTCGCCGAGACGCAGGCGGCGAAGGCCGCGACGGCGCAGGCCGCCGCGTTCCTGAAGGACGCGCTCCGCGCGTAGGACGCGCCCGCCCGCCCGCGCCCCGGCGTGGGCGGGCGGCCGCGGCCGGGCGTGGCCGGACGGCCGCGGCCTACGGCAGCGTCAGGTTCTCGAACGCCACGGAGCGGTTCGCGCTGCGTCGCACGAACGTGAAGTCGAACGCGCCGTGCGCCCGGGCGATCGCGCGGACGTCGAGCCGGACCGTCCGCCGGCGGACCGGGTCGCGGACGGGCAGGACGAAGCGGGTGCTGACGCCCGAGACGAGCTCGCGGCCGGCCTCGGCGTCCCGCCGGAACGCCTCGTACGTCGCCCGGGCGAACCGGCAGCCGGTCGGGCGGCTCACGAGCATCCGGTAGGTGCCGGAGCGGGTCGGTCCGCAGTCGACGGGCCGGCCCGTGGCGAGCCCCCGCGGCACGCCGACCGCGGTCCGCGCCGGCCCGGCGGCGGCCCGGGCGGACGGCTCGACCAGCACGGCGCTGCCGGTCGTCGCCCCGGCCCCGACGGCCGCGGTGGGGATCGCGGCGAGCCCTGCGAGGCCGGCCGCGAGGGCGAGGCGGCGTGCGGCGCGCTGGCGGGATGGACGCATGCGGCGACCGTAGTCGCGGCGTCTCGTGCGCTCCCGGGTTCTCAACGGATGATGCCCGGGGCGATCGGGCGGTCGTCCACCGGGCGCGGACGGTCGCTCGTCGCCGGCCGGTCGCCCGTCACCGGGCGGGACCGAGGTCGAACGTGCGCGTCCCGGGCCCGTGGGTCCACGAGGCGACGGTGCCGGTCAGCCGCAGCGACCGGGGGACGATCTCGGCGCCGCCGGTGTCCACGATCGTCCGCCGGCCACGGGCCGTGAAGGCGATGACCGCGGCGGTGGCGCCCGCGGGCAGCTCGGACGTGCCGGAGGGCGCCTCGCCGGCGACGACGACCACGAGGCGCCCGGCGGCGTCGAGCGCCGTGGCGGCGATCGGCGGCAGCGTGGAGGCGTCGTCGTCCTGGCTGTCGTACGCCCAGAAGGCGTGGCCGCGCCCCGTCGCCACGTCGACGACCCGGCGCTCGGCGCCGCCCTCCCCCATGAGCGTCCCGTAGCCCGAGCGGACGACGACCCGGGTGCCCGCCGACCGGCCGAGGCTGAACCGCGTCGAGCCGACCGTCCGGCCGGCGAGGACCTCGCGGACCGCGTCGCCGAGCCGCCGGACGCGGCTCCCCCGGGTCGTGCACCCGTAGTACGCGTGGCCGTAGACCCCGTCGCCCCGCTCCGCCCCGGCATCGGTGCTCCGGTCGGCGACCCGGACCCGCACGACCCGCACGGCCGGGTTCCCGGGGACGAGGTCCCTGCCGTGCAGCGCGCTGCAGCGCTTCGGGACCGTCGCCGCCGAGGCCGCGGTGCTCGTCCCGAGGGACGCGGCGGCGGCCAGGCCGAGGAGCAGGAGCGTCGCTGGACGGCCACCGGGGTGCATGCCCTGACCGTACACCGTCGCGTGAACGACGTTCACCCGCCGCGCAGCTCCTTCGCCAGCCGCGCCATCCCCAGGGCCTCCGCCGCGTCGGCGCCGCCGGCGCGGTCGGTGCGGCCGTCGGGCACCGCGTCGACGTCGAGGTCGTGCAGCAGGGCGACCGCGTGGTCGCGGCGGGCGTCGGCGGCGTGCTCGCGCAGCGTCCCGGCCAGACGCGGCGTGAGGCCGTCGCCGTGGACGGGGTCGCCGCCGGGCTCGCCGTCCGGACCCTCGGCCCCCGCGGCGCGGAGGACGCCCTCGAGGTCGCCGTGCCTCGCGAGCAGCCGGGCGGCGGTCTTGGCACCGATGCCCGGGACGCCCGGGATGCCGTCGGACTGGTCGCCTCGCAGCGCGATCAGGTCGGTGACCTGGTCGGGGCGCACCCCGAGCTGCTCCTGCACCCCGTCGACGTCGATCGTGACGAGCCCCGGGCCGCGGCCCGCGGGGCGCCGGACGACGGTGCGCTCGTCGACGCAGGCCATCAGGTCGCGGTCGGCGGTGACGACGACGGACCGACCGCCGTGGCTCGACCGCCGCCCCGACAGCGTGCCGATGACGTCGTCGGCCTCGAGGTCGCCCCCGTCGCGGACCGCCCAGCCGAACGCGGCGCAGAGGTCCTGCGCCTGGTCCCAGCGGTGGCGCAGCGCGTCGGGCATCGGGTCGCGGTGCGCGTGGTAGGCGGGCAGGAGCTCGACGCGGTGGGTGGCCTCCTCGGACCCGAAGGCGCAGCAGACCGCGGCCGGGTCGTGCTCCTCGATCTCGGCGAGGATCGTCCGGACGGTGCCCAGGAGCGCCCCGATCGGCTCCCCGTCCGCCCCCTTGATGCTCGACGGCAGCGCGAAGTGCGCGCGGTAGAGCAGCCACGGGACGTCGAACAGGAGCAGCGGGCCGGACACGCGCCCAGGCTAGAGCAGCCGGGCGCGGGTCCGGGATCGTCGCCGTCGCGCGTGCCGGCCCCGCCCGGGAGCCGGGCCGGCGCGCTCCCGGCCTCAGCCCGCCGCCGCGGCCACGGCGGCGCGGGCGGACGCCGCGTCGGCCGCGGCGAGCGCCGTGGCGGCCAGCGACCGGCACTCCTCCAGCGTGCGGACGGCCAGCGCCGCCCGGACGTCGGCGACGCTCGAGGACGCCATGGACAGCGAGGTCACGCCGAGGCCGACGAGGACCGGGGCCAGGAGCGGGTCGCCCGCCGCCTCGCCGCAGACGCCGACCGGGGTGTCCTGCGCGCCGCCGGCGGCCCCGACCATCTGGATCAGGCGCAAGAGCGCGGGCTGCCACGGATCGAGCAGGCCGGCGAGCTCGGACTGCAGGCGGTCGGCCGCGAACGTGTACTGCGAGAGGTCGTTCGTCCCGATCGAGACGAAGTCGCACGCGGCGACGAGCGCGTCGGCGGCCAGCGCGGCGGCGGGCACCTCGACCATCGTGCCGACCGTCCGCAGGCCGTGGCCCTTGGCGGCGGCCGAGAACGCGGCGGCCTCGATCGGCGTGGCGATCATCGGCGCCATGACCCAGACGTCCGCCGCGCCCGCGGGCGCCCGGCGGCCGTCGGCGGCCCCGTCTCCCGTCCCTCCGCCGGTCGCGTCGGCGCCCGGGCCGGTCGCGGACTCCTCCTCGACCGCGGCGACGGCCGCCGCGATCGCGCGGAGCTGGTCGTCGAGCAGGTCGGGGTGGCGCCACGAGGTGCGGTAGCCGCGCACGCCCAGCGCCGGGTTGGGCTCGTCGGGGTCCGTCAGGAACGGCAGCGGCTTGTCCGCGCCGGCGTCCAGGGTGCGGACGACGACCTTGCGGCCGGCGAACGCGGCGAAGACGTCGCGGTAGGCGGCGGTCTGCTCGTCGAAGGTCGGGGCGGTGGCGCGGTCGAGGTACAGGAGCTCGGTCCGCAGGAGGCCGACGCCCTCGACGTCGCCCGCCGCGGCGGTCGCGGGGTCCTCCCCCGCCCCGAGGTTGACCAGGAGCGCGACGCCGTGGCCGTCCTTCGTGCGGCCCGGGCCGGAGTGCGCGGCGGCCAGGCGACGCCGGGCCTCGAAGGCCTCGCGGCGTGCCCCGACGGCGGACTCCTCCGGGTCGACGAG
>CAFBMK010000046.1_pt1 | contig 16460 bp, 13 predicted proteins | sample 7268691 | NCBI WGS metagenome assembly CAFBMK01 (sample SAMEA6814062, study PRJEB35770) | freshwater metagenome | biome: Freshwater; feature: Freshwater reservoir; material: water | place: Czech Republic | collected 2017-05-23 | depth 30m m
TCGCCGACCTTCGCCTTCGTCTCGCTGCCGTCGCGCTTGACCCAGAGGACCTGGTCGCCGCGCTTGAGGGTGCCGTGGGCGATCTTCGAGATCGCCAGGCGGCCGAGGTACGGCGAGGCGTCGAGGTTGCCGACCTGCGCCTGGAGCGGGTGCTCGGGGTCGAACGTCGGCGCGGGGATCGCCTCGAGGATGCCGTCGAGCAGCTCGGCGAGGTCCTCGCCCAGCTCGTCCGGGCGGATGCCGGCGCGGCCGTCGCGGCCGATCGCGTAGTAGACGGGGAACTCGAGCTGGTGGTCCTTGGCGTCGAGCTCGAGGAAGAGCTCCTCGACGTCCGAGACGACCTGCTCGATCTGCGCGTCGGGGCGATCGATCTTGTTGACGACGAGGATGACCGGCAGGTCGGCCTCGAGCGCCTTGCGGAGCACGAAGCGCGTCTGGGGCAGCGGGCCCTCCGCCGCGTCGACGAGGAGGACGACGCCGTCGACGAGGGCCAGGCCGCGCTCGACCTCGCCGCCGAAGTCGGCGTGGCCGGGCGTGTCGACGATCGTGACCGTCGTGTCGCGCCACTGGATGACCGTGTGCTTGGCGAGGATGGTGATCCCGCGCTCGCGCTCCTGGTCGTCCGAGTCCATGATGCGGTCGGAGTCCTCGCCGCGGTGCAGGGCGCCGGACTGACGCAGCATCGCGTCGACGAGGGTGGTCTTCCCGTGGTCGACGTGGGCGACGATGGCGACGGTTCGGAGGTCTGTACGTGCGGAAGGCATTCCCGTCGAAGGATAGGGACCTTCGACGCCCGACCCCCTGGCGGTCGCCTGCGGGTCTTGACACGGGCGCAACATGCCGGTAGATGACGCGGCCCGCACCGCCGCCGCGCGCTCTAGTCTGCGGCGATGTCGCGGGTCGGCCACGAGCGCGCGCACGGCGCTCCCCCGGCGGCCTCCGCCGGGTCCGTGCGCGCCGTCCGATCCGGCCGCGCGACCGCCGTCCGTCCCGGCCGCACGACCGCCGTCCGTCCCGGCCGCGCGAACGCCGTCCGTCCCGGCCGCACGACCGCCGTCCGTCCCGGCCGCACGACCGCCGTCCGTCCCGGCCGCACGACCGCCGTCCGTCCCGGCCGCACGACCGCCGACCGTCCCGGCCGCACGACCGCCGACCGTCCCGGCCGCCGCGGGCGCCTCCTCGTCGCCGGACCGCTCGCGGTCGTCCCCGTGCTGCTCGTCCTCGGCGCGGTGCTCCCGCCGTCGGCCGGCGCGGTCGTCGCCGGCACCCGGGTCCGTCCGGCGGACCACCCGGCGGTCGTCCGGCTCGCCGACGCCTGCACCGCCACCCTCGTTGCGCCCCGGCGGCTCCTGACCGCGGCGCACTGCATCCCGCTCGTGACGCCCGGCCGGACGCGGGTCCGGATCGGCGGGGAGCGGCTGCGCGTCGTCCGGGTCGCGCGCCATCCGCGCTTCCAGTACCTCGCGCCGACCTACCCGGCCGAGCCGTACCGCGACCTGGCGCTCGCCGAGCTCGAGGCCGCTGCACCCGTCGCGCCGCTCCGCGTGTCGTGGCGGCGGGTCCGGCCCGGCGGCGCCGTGGCGCTCCTGGGCTACGGCACCGGCGACCCGGACGAGCCACGGAACTTCGGCGTGCTGCGCACCGCGACGCTCGTCGTGCGGGACGACCGGACCTGCCGGCGGGCGCTCCGCCGGGCCGCCGTGGGGCAGGCCGAGCAGTACCGCCGGCGGGTCATGCTCTGCACCCAGGACCCCGACGGCGTCCGGCCGTTCGCGTCCGGGTGCTTCGGCGACAGCGGCGCCCCGCTGCTGCGCGGGGCGCTCGACGACGCACCCGAGATCGTCGCCGTCGACTCCTGGGGCGTGGCCTGCGGCGACCGCGACGGCGACCCGGAGGTCTTCGCTCGCGTCTCGGCGGAGCGCGCCTTCGTCGAGGCCGCCGACCCCGGCTGGTCCACGGTCGCGATCGAGCAGCCGTTCGCGCCCGGCCCGTTCTGAGGCCTCCCGACGGCGCGGCCGGCCTGGTCGCGATCCCGTCGCCCGCAGCGTCCAGATCGAGACCAGCCACCCCGTCGTCCGTGGCGCGGCCGGCCTGGTCGCGATTCCGTCGCCTGCAGCGTCCATATCGAGACCAGGCCCCGGGGCCTTCGGCGTCCCGCCACCCCGACCGCCCTCACCCTCCTGCCGACCCGGACTCCGGACCCGACCCGGACCCCGGGCCCGTCCCGTCACCCGCGGACCCGGACCCGTCAGGGCTCCGGTCACGGGACGGTCACACGACGCCGCGGGGGCGGTGGTTCGATCGGAGCGTCCCCCCACCGGACGATCGATCCCCCTCCCACGCGGCCTCCCTCACCGGCCGCCCGGGACGCGCCCCGCGGCGCGCGGTCGCCCACCGATCCACAGGAGCCCGTCGTGTCCCCCATGACCCGCCGTTCCCTCGTGCGCGCCGGAGCCGCCGGCGCGCTGGTCGCCGTCTCCGCCGGCTTCCCCGTGTCGCCCGCCGTCGCCCGCACCCGGCCGCGGTTCACCGGCAGCCCCTTCGCGCTCGGCGTCGCCTCGGGCGACCCGTCCTCGGACGGCGCCGTCCTCTGGACCCGCCTGACCACGGACACCCTCGGCGTCGACCCGCTGCCCGCTCCACGCATCGCGGTGCGCTGGGAGGTCGCCGAGGACGAGGGCTTCCGCCGCGTCGTCCGACGCGGCGTCGAGATCGCCGACGAGCGGTCCGCCCACAGCGTCCACGTCGAGCTGCGCGGCCTGCGCCCGCACCGCGAGTACTGGTACCGCTTCGCGGCCGGCGACGAGGTCAGCCCGGTCGGCCGCACGCGCACGGCGCCGGGGTTCGGCTTCGGCGGCGGTGCGGACGACCTGGCGTTCGCCGTCACGTCGTGCCAGAACTACGAGGCCGGGTACTACGCCGCCTGGCGCGACATCGCGGCGCAGGACCTCGACGTCGTGCTGCACCTGGGCGACTACATCTACGAGGGCGCCGGCAAGAGCGACCCGCCGACCGCCACGACGCCGCGCCGGCACGTCGGCCCGGAGATCACGACGCTCTTCGACTACCGGCGTCGCCTGGCGCTCTACCGCTCGGACCCCGACCTGCTGGCCGCGCACGCGGCGCACCCGTTCGTCGTGATCTGGGACGACCACGAGGTCGACAACAACTACGCCGGGCTGATCTCGCAGGACGACGACCCGGTCGCGGTCTTCTCCGCCCGCCGCGCCGCCGCCTACCAGGCGTACTACGAGCACATGCCGCTCCGTCGCGCCCAGGTCAACCGGGGCCCGAACCTCCAGCTGGACCGCACGCTGCAGTACGGCGACCTCGCGCAGTTCACGATGCTCGACACCCGCCAGTACCGCGCGAACCAGGCCTGCGGCGACGGCAACAAGGAGCCCTGCGGCGCCGAGTGGGAGGACCCGTCCCGCACGTTCTTGGGCGACGAGCAGGAGCGCCGCGTCCTGCGCTCCCTCGGCCGGTCCCGCGCCCGCTGGAACGTCATCGGCAACCAGATCCCGCTGACGGCGATCGACCAGCAGGCCGGCCCGGGCCAGAAGCTCTACATGGACGGCTGGGCCGGCTACCCCGTCGCCCGCGACCGCTTCCTGCAGGGCCTCGAGGACCGGAAGGTCCGCAACCCGCTCGTCGTCACGGGCGACGTGCACGCGAGCTGGGCCTGCGAGGTCAACCGCGACGTGCGGGACCCGGCCTCCCGCGCGACGGCGGTCGAGCTCATCGGCACGTCCATCAGCTCCGGCGGCGACGGCACCGACGTGCCGTCCGCGGTCCTGCCCGACAACCCCCAGGTCAAGTTCCAGCGCAGCCGCCGCGGCTGGGTCAAGGTGGCGCTCGACCGCAGGGAGGCCCGCGCGGAGTTCCGGCACCTGCCGTACGTCACGCGCCCCGACGCCACGCCGAAGGTCGACGCCGCGTTCACCGTGCAGGACGGCACGCCGAAGCTGCAGCGGGTCTGAGGGGCGGCGGGGCGGCGGCTCGCCGTGTTCGGTGGGCGGGCCGGCGGCCGGCCGCCCGCCCCCCCCCGGCTCGTCGGTCAGTCCGCCGCCACCGGCGCCGACGGGCGCGTCGCCGCGCCTCGCAGCCACCGGGGCGCCCACCAGGCGCGCTCGCCGAGGAGCTGCATCACCGCGGGCACGAGCACCACGCGGACGACGGTCGCGTCGACGAGGACCGCGGTGGCCAGGCCGACCCCCATGAGCTTGAGGAACACCTCGGGGCTCAGGGCGAAGGCCGCGAAGACGGCGACCATGATCGCCGCCGCGGCGGTGATGACCCGCGCGGTGCGGGCGACGCCCTCGACGACCGCGGCGCGGGCGTCGCCGTGCCGCGCGAACCGCTCGCGGATCGCCGACATCAGGAAGACCTCGTAGTCCATGGAGAGCCCGAACAGCGCGGCGAACATGATCACGGGGATGAACGGCGGCACCGGCAGCGACGTGTCGATGCCGATGAGCTGGCCGGCCCAGCCGCCCTGCGCGACGAGACCGACGACGCCGAACGCCGCGGCGATCGACAGGAGGTTCATCGCCCCGGCCTTCAGGGCGACGACGGGCGCCCGGAACGCGGCGATCAGCAGCACGAACGAGATCAGCACGACCCCACCCACGAAGAGCGGCAGCCGGCTCGCGGTGGCGGCGCCCTGGTCGACGGTCGCCGCCGTGCGGCCGCCCAGGGCGACCTGGAGCCCGGTGCTGCGCAGCGGCCCGTCGCGCAGCCGCTCCACGAGGTCGCTCGTCCGGGCGTCCTGCGGCGAGGACCGCGGAACGATCTGCAGCAGCGCCGCGGTGCCGGCGGGGTTCGGCTGAGGAGCCGAGACGGACGCGACGTCCCGGTCCGTGCGGACCTCGGCGGCCAGGCGGTCCAGGGCCGCGCTGTCCGCCGGACCACCGGGGGTGGCGGCGACGGCGACGAGCGGGCCGTTCTGGCCCGGCCCGAAGCCGGCGGTGAGGCGGTCGTACGCCTGGCGCGGCGCCGTGCCCGACGCCTCGTTGCCAGCGTCCGGGAAGCCGAAGCGCAGCGTCGTGGCGGGCGCGGCCAGGAGCGCCAGCAGCGCGAGCGCCAGGACCGTCGACACGACCGGGCGGCGCTGGATGCGCCGGGCCCAGCGCGCGCCGGGGACGGTGTCGGGGTCGGTGCGCGCGGGCCGCACGCCCGGGACCCGGAGCCGCTCGATCCGGCGGCCCGCGAACCCGAGCAGCGCGGGCAGCAGCGTCAGCGACGCGGCCAGCACGACGAGGACCGCGAGGCTCGACGCCAGCGCCACGCCGTAGAGGTACGGCAGGCCCATGAGGAAGAGGCCGAGCAGCGAGACGACGACCGTGCCGCCCGCGACGAGCACGGAGCGCCCGGCGGTCGACATCGCCTCGACCGTCGCGCTCTCGGGGTCGCGGCCCGCGGCGGCCGCCGCCCGGTAGCGGGTGATGATGATGAGCGCGTAGTCGATGCCGACCCCGATGCCGAGCATGAGCGCCATCTGCACCGCCCAGTCCGGCGTGTCGATCAGGGCGGCCAGCAGCCCGCCCAGGCCGAGCGCGACGCCGACGCCGACGAGCGCGACGAGCAGCGGCAGGCCGGCCGCGACGGCGGAGCCGAAGGTCAGGAGCAGCACGACGGCGGCGACCGCGAATCCGACGAGCTCGGCGGACATGGCCGCCTCCTCCGTCATCCCCGCGATCGAGCCGGCGACGATCGTCTCGACCCCGTCGCGCTCCGCCCGCTCGCCCAGGGCCACGAGGGCCGTCCCGGTCTCCTCGGGGACGTGGTCCTCCCCGCGGGTCAGGGGCAGCCGGACGACGGCGGTGGTGCCGTCGGCGGAGACCTCCGCGTCCTTCGCCGTCAGGCCGGGCGCGACGCCCTCGAGCCTCGAGGCGTCCGCGAGGAGCCGGTCGATCGCGGCGGTGGAGCGGGGCGTCACCGCGCCGGCCCCGTCGTGCCAGACGACCTCGACCTCCGCGGCCGTCCGGCCGCCGAACTCGCGCTCGATGGTCTGCGTCGCGGCCTGCGACTCCGAGCCCGGCGTGTCGTAGCCGACGGCGAAGTCCCCGCCGAGGTTGGCGGCCGCGAGGGTCGCGACCACCACGGCGACGAGCCACGCGGCGAGCACGGTCCTCCGGCGTCGGAAGGCGAGGCGACCGAGGCGCCCGAGTGGCGTGCGGTCGGGGTGGTCGGGGGTGGTGTCCATGGGAGGTCCTGTCGTGTCCGTCGGGGAGGGGCGCTGTCCTCACCGACCGTACGAACGGGCCGCCGGCGCGTCGTCGGCCGCGCGGACGCTCCGGGCGTACTCCCCGCGGAGTACGCGGCGGCCGCCGTCGCCCCCGGCGCAGGGCCGGCCCGCCGGGGCGGATCGGCTCACCGCGTCCGGACCACCCGCGTCCCGCGGCGTCGTCACGACGCCGCACCGCCCGACCGCGCCCGGGACACCCGCGCCCCGTCGGCGTCCCCGCCGCGTCCTCAGGCGCCCGGGACCACGATGCCGCTCTCGTACGCGGTCACGACGAGCTGCACCCGGTCGCGGGCGCCGACCTTCATGAGGATGCGCGAGACGTGCGTCTTCGCGGTCAGCGGCGAGATGACGAGCTCCGCGGCGATCTCCGCGTTCGAGCGACCGCGGGCGACGAGCGCCAGGACCTCGAGCTCGCGCCCCGTCAGCTCGTCGAGCTCGGGCACCCGCCGGGGCGGGGCGGGGTCGCGCCGGGCGGCGAACGCGGCGATGAGGCGGCGCGTGACGCGGGGGTGCAGCAGCGCGTCGCCGGCCGCCACGACGCGGACCGCGTGCAGCAGCTCGGACGGCTCGACGTCCTTCAGCAGGAAGCCGCTGGCCCCCGCGCGCAGGGCGCCGAAGACGTAGTCGTCGAGCTCGAACGTCGTCAGGACGATGACCCGGACGTCCCGCAGGCGGGGGTCGCCCGTGATCGCCGCGGTCGCCTCGAGCCCGTCCATGCCGGGCATCCGCACGTCCATCAGGACGACGTCGGGCCGGTGCTCCCGGGCCGCCGCGACCGCGGCCCCGCCGTCGGCGACCTCGGCGCAGACCGTCAGGCCGTCCTCGGCGTCGATGAGCGCGGAGAAGCCCGCGCGGACGAGCGCCTGGTCGTCCGCCAGCAGGACGGAGACGCTCACGCCACGGCCCCCGTCCCGGCCAGAGGCAGGTGGGCCCGCACGCGCCAGCCGCCGGTCGCGTCCCGCCCCGCCTGCGCGCTGCCCCCGACCGCGGCCGCGCGCTCGCGCACGCCGCGGAGGCCGGCCCCGGCGCCCGCCGTCGCCGTGGTCGCCGCGGACCCGCCCGCCGCCGGGGACCCGGCGTCGCCGCCGTCGTCCGTCACCTCGACGGTCACGTCGTCCGGGGTCACGACGACCCGCACCACGGCGGAGGCCGCGCCCGCGTGGCGGAGCACGTTCGTGAGCGCCTCCTGGACGATGCGGAACACCGCGGTGCCGACGGCCGTGGGCACGGCCTCCGGGTCGCCGTCCAGTCGCACGTCGACGGCCACGCCGGCGGCGCGCAGCGGGTCCGCCAGCTCCTCGAGCCGGCCGAGCGGGTCCGTCGGGCGCAGGGGCGTGCCCTCGGGGTCGTCGTCGGACCGGAGCACCCCGAGCGTCGTGCGCAGGTCCGCCAGCGCCGCGCCCGAGACCCGCTTGATCTCGACGAGCGCCGCCTCGGCGTGCTCCGGTCGCGTGTGGAGCAGGTGCGCGGCCACGCCGGCCTGGACGTTGATCGCGACGATGGAGTGCGCCACGACGTCGTGCACGTCCCGCGCGATCTGCAGGCGCTCCTCGGCGACCCCGGCCCGCGCGGCCTGCTCGCGCTCGCGGACCTCCTGCTCGTGGCGCGCCTCGTCGGCCAGGCGGGTGGCCCGGCGGGCGCGGACGCCGTCGCCGAGCAGGACCGCCGCGACCGCGATCCCGATGTTCGAGATCAGCTTGTCGACGTGCATCTCGCCCTCGGAGAACCCGAGCACGAGGAGGACGACGGCCGGGACGAGGATGGCGATCAGGGCCGGCGACCGGCGGCGGTCGCCGTGCGCGGCCGCGGCGTAGGCGGCGATGGCCCCCGGGAGGACCACCGTGTTGCCCGCGTCGAGGGTGGCCAGGCAGCCGGCGATCGCCAGGCACATCGCGGGCACGGCGGCCAGCGGCGCGCGATGGCGGGCCGCGAGGACGGCGACCGTCACCGCGGCGGCGAGCAGCCCGAGCGGCGTGATGCCGTGGTCGCCGGCGCCGAACGCCGCGTCGAGCAGCAGAGCCGCCCCGACCGCGCCGAGCAGCGCGGCCTCGCGCAGCGCGGGGTGGGAGCCGACGGTCATCCGGGCCACGCTACCCGCCGTCCGCCGATCCGTCGTCGTCCGCGCGGAGTATCCGCGCGGTCCGGCGCCGGGGCCGGCTCCCCCGGCCGCGGGCCCGCGCCCGCCAGGCGCCGGTCGCGACCGACCCACCCGCCCGGCGCCGGCCGCGACCGACCCGCCTCCCGGTGGCGGCGCCCCGCCCGCTCAGCCCTCGACGGGCAGGCGCATCGGCGCGTCGCCCTCCGGCGTCACCGCGCGGCCCTCGGCGTCGAGCCAGTCGACGAGGCCCGTGCCGGGGTCGACGACGGCCGCGTCGACCGTGAAGGCGTTGCGCTCGACGTCCCGCTCGACGGTGCCGCCGCCGCGCGTGTGCACGACGACGCGGGCGACGCCGTTGGGCACGAGGCCCCAGGCCATCGGGCCCTCCGTCGACGTGGCGGCGCCGCGACGGACGTCGTCCGTGTCGAAGCAGCGGCCGCCCGCGTTGCCGGTCCGCACGCGGGCGTAGACGCACACCTCGTCGCGGCCGGCCCGCGCACCCGGTGCGACGGGCGCGAGCTCCGCCACGGGGACGAGGACGAGCGCCTCGCCCGTGGCCGAGGCCCGCAGGATGCGGACGCCCGACACGCGGATGCCGACGTACTGCCGGGTCAGGAGCGCCAGGGCCTCCCGGGCGACGGGCCCGCGGTCGGCCGCGGTCTGGTCGACGCCGAGGACCCCGAGGACCGCCGTCTGCGCGGACGGGACCGGGGTCGAGCTCGCGCTGGGCCGGTTGCCGTCCTCGAACCCGAGGACGGGGCCCCACAGCGCGGTGCCCGCGACGGCGGCGCCGCCGACCGAGACGACCGCGGCGCTCGTCATCAGGCCCAGCCGGAAGCGGCGGGCCCTCCGGCGAGCGCGGTCGACCAGGCGGTCGTTCGCGAGCAGCAGGCTCTCCTGGAGCTGCGGCAGCTGGATCATGCCCATCCCCTCATCTGGTCCCTGAGTCGCGCCAGCCCACGGCTGGCGCGCTTGCGGACGACGGCCGGCGACGTGCGGAGGCGCTCCGCGGTCTCGTCGTAGGTCTCGTCCTCCACGTAGCGGGCGACGATCGCCGTCCGCTGCTCCTCCGGCAGCGCGTCGAGCGCTGCGTAGAGGCGGTCGTTCTCGCCCAGACGGTCGACCCGGGCGAGGTCCTCGTCGTCGAGGACGAGCGGCATCATCCCGAGCCGCTCGCGCGCCTTCTGCTCGACGGTGCCACGGCGCGCGCTGTCGACGAGCACGTGGTGGGCGATGCCGAAGATCCACCCGGCGGCGGAGCCCTTCGACGGCCGGAACCGCGCCCGGCCGGCGAGGGCCCGGGCGAAGGTCTCCGCGGTGAGGTCCGCCGCGACCTCCGGCAGCCCGACCCGCCGCCGGTGGTAGGCCAGGACGGCGGGCTCGTAGCGGGCGTAGAACTCCCCGAACGCGGCCGTCGAGCGGTCGAAGCGCTTCTCGGCGACGAGGTCCTCGTCGCTGCGGTCCTGCTCGCGGCTCACGGTTGCTGTTCGGTCGGCGGCCGGGATCTGTGACCGTCCATCCCGGTTCGCCGCGGTCGGGCGCCCTCCTGCCGGCCGGTCGAGGAGGGCGATCACCCGTCCCCCGCTACTCCGTCGCGCCGCCGGAGAAGTCGTCGATGTCGGAGATCTCCTTGTCGGCGACCCCGTCGGAGGTGGCGATCCGGACGGCCTCGACCTCCTCGGCGTCGACCTCGACGACCCCGGAGGCGTCCGGGGTCACCCGCTCGGTCGAGCGGTCCTCCTCGACGACGGTGACCTCGGCGCCGTCGGGCACGAGGGTGAACGCGGTCGACCGGTCCTCCGAGGCCATGCCGAGCGTGATGCCGTCCGTCGCCACCATCGAGGTGGGCGAGCAGGTGACCCCGTAGCCGGGCACGGAGTCCGGCGCGACCAGGCAGATCGTCCCGTCGCCGGGGACGACCCAGCCGCGGCCCGTCGGGGTGTCGATGGCGCGGGAGAGCCCGGGGTTGCGGCCGAAGCGCGCGGGGCCGACGGCGGCGGCGACGTCGGCGGGCATGACGTCGGCGGCGCGGCGCGACCGGCGGAGGACGCCGAGGATCTGGGCCTGGTCGGCCTGCACGGCGCCGATCGGGGCGGGGGACGCGTCGGGTGAGACGGCGACCCGCTCGGGCGCGTCCTCGGCGCCGGCGGACCCGGCCGAGCCGACCGCGAGGCCGGCGGCGACGACGCCGGCGAGCAAGGTGCCGCCGACGGCGCGGCGGGCGTGGGGACGACGGGGGCTCAGCACGACGCCGCTCCGCTGCCGTACGTGGACGAGCCGTAGAAGGTGGCGGTCGTGCTGCCGCCGTTCTTGATCAGCGGGTAGAGCACCCGGTCGGCGTAGAGGAACTTGCAGGCGTAGCCGAAGCCCCACGACCAGTCGCCGTAGAGCTGGTTCTGGCTCGTCGAGGTGCTCGCGCCGGCGCCGACCTTGCGGTTGTCGGGGTTCGAGCCGCGGGCGGACCGCAGCGTGTGGCGGTCGTAGCTGCAGGCGCTGCTCGCGCCGAGCCAGCAGGACCACGAGTCGGTGGCCGCGTTCGCCGCGGGGGCGCCGACCGCGGTCGCCCCAGTGGCGAGGAGGGTGGCCAGGGCGACGGTGAGCGGTGCGCGCCGGCGGGTTCGGGGGGAGGTCATTCGGGGGTCCTCGGTGTTCGCAGGTGGTCGATCAGGGACGTCGAACCTACGTCCGGAGACGTCACAAACGCCTGCAATCGACGAACGTGCGCGCGTGGTACTGGTCAACGGGTCCAGTTCGCCGAAAACGGTCACACCCGGACATCGCCAAACGAACAGCACACCGTGGGGCGATGCGCTCGAAGGCCGTGTCGGGGGCCAACGGCGTACGCGCGGACGGCCGCGCGAGGCGGGACAGCAGGTTCGCTAGACTAATTACCAGTGCGAACCACCACGACAGACGCCCCCGACCGGTCCTCCGTCCCCGAGGTCGCCGCGCACCTCCGCCTCGTGATCACGCGGACGGCCCGTCGACTGCGCACGGAGGCGAGTGCCGGGCTCGGCCCCTCGCTCGGTGCCGCGCTGGCGACCGTCGAGCGCTGGGGGCCCCTGAGCCCCAGCGAGCTGGCCGACCGCGAGGGCATCCGCCGACCGTCCGCCACGCGGATCGTCGCCCGGCTGGAGGAGGAGGGGCTCGTCGCCCGCGAGCCCGACCCGGACGACGGACGGTCGTTCCGCGTGACGTTGACCCCGGAGGGCGCCGACCACATCCGCGACGTGCGCTCGCGCAAGGACGCGTTCCTCGCCCGGCGGCTCGAGCGCCTGACCCCGGAGGACCGCGCCACGCTCGATCGCGCCTCCGACCTGCTCGAGCGCCTGCTCGAGGACCCCGTCGACGACTGACCGCGCGAGGACCGCGGCCGGGCACCGCCCCCGCCGGCCGCCGACCGGCGACGCCGACCCGCCGGGACGGCGCCGCCGCGCACCCCCGGACACCGGACCCGGACCCCGCACCCCCACGACCCCGAGGACCCCCACGCCTTGAGCCCCACGATCCACCGCACCTTCGACTCCCTCCACGTCCCGAACTACCGGCGCTACTTCGCCGGGCAGGTCGTGTCCGTGTCGGGCAACTGGATCCAGAACGTCGCCGCGATGTGGCTCATGGTCCAGCTGACCGGCGACGGCCTGGCGGTCGGGCTCACGGCGGCCCTGCAGTTCCTGCCGCTCATGCTCTTCGGGGTCTGGGGCGGGCTGCTCGCGGACCGGGTGGACAAGCGGCGGCTGCTCATCGGCACGCAGATCGGGCTCATGGTGCCCGCGATCGTGCTGGCCGCCACGACGTTCACGGGCACCGTCACGCCGCTCCTGATCTACGCGATGGTCTTCCTGCGCGGCACGGCGATGGCGATCGACAACCCCGCCCGCCAGGCGCTGCCGATCGAGCTCGTCGGGCCGGAGCGGGTCGTGAACGCCGTGGCGCTCAACAGCGTGGTCATCCAGGCCTCGCGCATCATCGGCCCCGGCATCGCCGGGCTGCTGATCGCGGTGGTCGGGATCGGCTGGTGCTTCGTCGTCGACGCGCTCTCGTTCCTCGCGATGATCGCCGCGCTGCTGCGGCTGGACCCGGAGGAGATGGGCGAGGCCCCACGGGCGACCCGCCACAAGGGCGCGGCCCGCGAGGGCGTCGCCTACGTCCGCCACGCCCCGCACCTGTGGATCCCGCTGGCGATGATGGCGGTGATCGGGCTGCTGTCCTTCAACTTCCAGATCGTGCTGCCGCTCATGGCCCACGACACCTGGGAGGGCACCGCCACGACCTTCACGCTCCTGACGATGACGATGGCCGTCGGCTCCGTGATCGGGGCGCTCGTCGCCGGCACGCGGCGCGAGATCACCCCGCGCCTGCTCGTGGGCGCCGCGACGCTCTTCGGCACCTTCCAGCTCCTGGCGGCCGCCGCGCCGATCCTGCCGCTGCAGCTCCTGCCGCTCGTCCTCCTCGGGATGGCGTCCGTCACGTTCTCCGCGGGCGTCAACTCGACGCTGCAGCTCGGGGTCGACCCGGCGATGCGCGGGCGGGTGATGGCCCTCTACTCGCTCGTCTTCCTCGGGTCGACGCCGATCGGCGCGCCGCTCGTCGGCTGGATCGCCGGCTGGGCGGGCCCCCGCGTGGGGCTGGCGGTCGGGGGCGTCGCGGCGCTCGCGGCGGCCGCGGGCGCCGCCTGGGCCTTCCGGCGGGTGGCGGCGGGGGAGGACGGGGACCCGGCGGAGCCGGGCGCCGCCGGGGTCGTGCGACCGGTCGCCGGGGCCGGCCCGGTCGCCGGAGCGGGCCCGGTCGCCGGAGCGGCCCCGGTCGCCGGAGCGGCCCCGGGGTCGCGGGTCGTCACCCACGGCTGACCGGGGCGCGAGGCCCCGGTCGCGCGCGACGGTGCGTGCTGCCCGTCCGGGCCGGCGGGGACCGGCCGCGACGGGCGTCGCCGGTCCGGCCGGCGACGCCCGGGGTGGGTCGCCGTCAGTCGAAGTAGTTCTTCCCGCCGAACCTGCTGACGGCGAGGTGGAAGGCGTCGGCGACCTTGTAACAGATGCCTCGCTGCAGGGCCTCGACGTACTTGCGGTCGAACTTCTGCTTGCACTGGATGTTCATGTTCTCCATGAACCGGGAGTCGACGGCCTTCTTGCCGGCCGCGGTCGGGGCGAGCTCGAGGCCGTCGGCCTTCGACCCGAAGTTGCGGTAGCCGAAGTCGTGGCGGTCGCAGGACTTCTCGAAGATGTCGGAGTAGTAGGCGATCGGCTTGCCCTTCCAGCTGCGGTAGCCCAGCTCGACCTCCAGGAGCTTCTCCGGCACGCTGCAGCCGTTCGTGCCCCAGTTGATGCTGTGCCCGTCGACGTCCTTCCTCGTCGAGGGGTAGAGCTTCTTGTACGTCCCGTACTTCGAGCCGCCGACGTCCTCGAACTCGACCGCGCGCGCCACGAGGCCCAGCGTCGCGTGGCTCGGCGCGGTGGGCTGCGCCGGGACGTACGGCGGCGCGGGCTTCGGGTCGGAGGCGCCGCACGTCGGGACGCCCTGGATGAAGCCGTCCGTGTAGGTCTTGAGGTAGGTGTCGGGGACGTAGAGGCCGTTGACCTTCGCCCAGACCCGCGAGCCGTACGCGGCCTGCCCGACGACCTGGCAGGTGATCCGCACCCACTGGCCGGCCCGGACGTGGTCGACCTTGGCGACGGGCTTCAGGCGCGGCGCCGAGCGGCCGTCGAGATCGACCTCCACGCGGTAGGTGTTCTGGGCGTTCCAGGGGGTGAGCGACCGGACCTTCGCGGCGGACGCGGCGCCCGGGACCAGGAGTGCCGCGGCGAGCAGCGCGACGAGCGCGGCCAGCAGCGTGCGCGATCGGGATGGGACGGTGGGTGCGGGGGACGGGACGGGGGACATCGGGGGCTCCTCGGGGGTCGGTGTGGGCGGAGCGTTCCACGCCGCGACCCGGTCGGAGCGCCCTCCTCAGAGAGCTCTCACGGCCCCCTCACGCCGTCCTCACCGGGCATGAGGAGACGGTGAGGATCGGGCCCCGGGCGCCGCCGCGAGGTGCAGGCTGGAGCGTTCCGGGCCCGCCGGGGGACCGGGCTCCGGGCGTCGGCGCCTGGGAGACTGGGCGCGATGGCCGGCCCTCCCGACGACCACCCGGCCGACCGCGTGCGGGCGCTGGGCGTCCACCGCGTCTCGCTGCCCGCGCGGAACGAGATGGGGCGCGTGAACGCGTGGATCGTCGACGACGACCCGCTGACGCTGGTCGACGCCGGGATCGGCGCGCCGGGCGCCGTCGAGGCGTTCGAGTCGGCGCTCGGGGCGATCGGCCGGCGGCTGGGCGACGTCGGGCTGATCGTCCTGACGCACCAGCACACGGACCACCTGGGGCTGGCGGGCGAGCTCGTCCGCCGCTCGGGGGCGGAGGTCGCGGCGCTCGCGCCGCTCGTGCCGTACCTCGCCGACCTGCCGGCCGAGATGGCCGCCGACCGCGCGTTCATGGCCGAGCTGCTCCGGCGTCACGGCGCGACCCCCGAGGAGGTCGACGGCAACGACGCCGGGTGGGCCGCCTTCCACACCGGCGGGGGGCCGTGCGCGGTCACCGTCCCGCTCGTCCCCGGTTCGACCGTGGGGCTGCGCGACCGGACGCTCGAGGTCCTGCCCCGGCCCGGGCACAGCGAGACCGACGTCCTCCTCGTCGACGCCGAGCACCGGGTGGCCTTCGGCGGCGACCACCTGCTGCGCGCCACGCCGTCCGTGCCGGTCCGCGACCGGCCGCTGCCGGCGGGCGAGGGCGCCCGGCCGTACGACCCGCCCGTCGACGACCTGGCCGTCACCCTGCGCTACATGGATTCGCTGCGCGCCACCCGCGAGGTGCCGATCGACCTGGTGCTCCCCGGCCACGGCGGGCCGTTCGGGGATCCGGCGGGCGTCGCCGATGCGCACGTCGCCCGGCAGGCGGACGGCGCCGACCGCCTGCTGCGTCGCGCCGGCACGGAGCCGTTCACGGCGATGGGGCTGGCGCGGTCGATCTGGCCCGACGCGCCCGCCGGCCTGGGCCACGTGCTCGCCAGCACCGTCCTCGGCGGGCTGGGCGTGCTGCGCGCGCAGGGCCGGGTCGCGGTCGCCGACGCGGGCGGCGACGGCCTCCCGGTGCGCTTCGTCGCGACCTGAGCCGCGGCGACCGGGCCTAGCGCGCGCGCCAGAGCCCGCGCGTGAAGAGCGCGAGGATCGTGAACAGCTCGAGGCGGCCCAGGAGCATGAGGAAGCTCAGGCCGAGCAGCCCGGAGTCCGGGACCTCGGAGTAGGACTCGAGGCCGCCGAGCTGCCCGAGCGCCGGGCCGACGTTGAAGAGGCACGCCAGCGAGCCCGAGAACGCGGAGAGCAGGTCGAAGCCGCAGCCGGCCAGGAGCGCGGTGCCCATGACGAGCGCGACGAACGCGACCGCCATGAAGCCGAACGCCGCGCGGACCGCGTCGTCCGTGATCGGCTTGCGCCCGATCCGCACCACGACGATCCGCTGCGGCGCGATCTGTCGCTGGATCTCGGCGCGGATGCCGCCGAAGATCGTGAGCCACCGGCGCACCTTGAACCCGCCGGTCGTCGACCCGACCATCGCGCCCGACGCCGTGGCGAGCAGCACGAGCAGCCGGGCCTCCTCGCCCCAGAGGTCCGGGTCGGCGGTCGTGAAGCCGGTGCCGGTGGTGATCGAGGCGGCGGTGAAGATGCCGTCGAAGACGTTGCCCGGCGCGTCGCTGCCGCGCGCGCCGATCGCCAGCAGGATCCCGATCGCGATGACGAAGAGGACGTACGAGCGCAGCTCCACGGTGTGGATGCCGAGCCCGCGGCCCGTCACGAGGCGCCACCAGATGACGTAGGAGACGCCCGAGGCGAGCATGAGCACGGTCAGCGCGATCTCGACCGACACGGACTCGAAGCCGCCGGCGGACGCCGTGCGGGTGGAGAAGCCGCCCGTCGACGCGACGGACATCGCGTGGTTGACGGCCTCCCACGGCGAGAGGCCCACGAGGAGCAGGGCGATCAGCGCGATGCCGGTGACGGTCAGGTAGATCAGCGCGGTGATGCGGGCGGTGTCGCGCATCTGCGGGGCGACGGTCTCCTCCTGCACGCGGCTCGTCTCGCCGA
>CAFBMK010000047.1_pt1 | contig 16226 bp, 12 predicted proteins | sample 7268691 | NCBI WGS metagenome assembly CAFBMK01 (sample SAMEA6814062, study PRJEB35770) | freshwater metagenome | biome: Freshwater; feature: Freshwater reservoir; material: water | place: Czech Republic | collected 2017-05-23 | depth 30m m
CCGTGGGTCCGGGTCGCGCCGCCCTTCGACGGCCGGCGCGTCGCGGGGGTCCCGTGCGGGGTGCCGTGCGCACCCGCGGTGTGGTGCCGTCCTGCCCTCCCCGGCCGATCGCGCGGACCGCGGCATCCGGCGGGCCCGGCGGAGGTGCCCCCGACCCATGCCCCCCGCGCATTCCTGTGCGGACGTACGCGGCACACCCCGGACCCCGGTGGGAGGCTCGCGTCGCTGGACGACCCGGCCGCGACCCCGCGGTTCCCGGCGTCCCACCGCCCACTCCCCATCCGACCCAGGAGACGACCGTCATGGGCCTCACCACCGGGAACTTCCCACCCGTCGATCCGCCGACGTTCCTGCAGATGCCGTACCGCGAGCGGCTGAAGCACCTGTCGCGCCACTGGGCCGAGTACGGCTTCGGCGCGCCGAAGATCGTCATGTTCATCTACCTGTTCCGGATGATCTTCTTCACCGCCGGCTGCGGGGTGCTGGCAGCGACGCTGACGTCGAACCTCAACCCGTTCAACCCGTCGGAGTGGTTCGACCAGGCGATCGTCTGGCAGAAGCTCATCGTCTGGATGCTGCTCATCGAGTCGCTCGGCATGGGTGGCTCCTGGGGCCCGCTGTCCGGCCACTTCAAGCCGTTCACCGCGGGCTTCCGCCACTACTTCCGGCTCGGCACGATCCGCCTCCCGCCGTGGCCCGGCAAGGTGCCCGGGACGGCCGGTGACGAGCGCACGCCCGTCGACGTCGCCCTCTACACGCTGCTCATCATCAGCTACATCGCGGCGATCGCGCTCCCGGGGCAGTTCGACCAGGAGCTCCAGAACGCGGTGGGCACCGACAACGAGGGCCTGATGGCGATGGCCTCGGTCGTGCCGATCATCGTCCTGCTGGTCGCCATGGGCCTCCGCGACAAGATCGTCTTCCTCGCGGCCCGCTCCGAGCAGTACCTGCCGGCGCTGATCTTCTTCGCGTTCTTCCCGTTCGTCGACATGATCATCGCCGCGAAGATCCTCATCGTCGCGGTGTGGGTGGGCGCCGGCTTCTCCAAGCTGACGAAGCACTTCCCGCTCGTGATCCCGCCGATGGTCTCCAACACGCCGTGGCTGTCCTCGACGAAGATCAAGCGCGCGCACTACCGGAACTTCCCCGAGGACCTCCGCCCGTCGAAGGGCGCGAAGTTCCTCGCCGAGATCCCCGGCACCGCGTTCGAGATCGTCGTCCCGCTCGTGCTGCTCTTCTCCACGAACGACACGATCACGCTGATCGCCGCGATCATCATGCTCGGCTACTGCGTCTTCATCATCAGCTGCTTCCCGCTGGCGACGCCGATCGAGTGGAACGTCATGTTCATGTTCCTCATCGGGTTCCTGTTCCTCGCGCACAGCTCGAGCGACGGCTACGGCCTGGCGGACATGAACACCGGCCTGCTGATCCTGACCGTCGCCGGGATGCTGCTCTTCCCGATCTGGGGCAACATCCGGCCGGACCAGATCTCGTTCCTGCCGGCCCTGCGCCAGTACGCCGGCAACTGGGCCTCCGGCATGTGGGCGCTGGCCCCCGGCGCGGAGCAGAAGATCAACGACCACATCAAGAAGGCGTCGCTCATGCAGCGCGACCAGCTCGAGGCGGAGTACGGCGAGGACGAGGGCTCCGTCGTCCTCTACCAGCTGCTCGGCTGGCGCTCCCTGCACAGCCAGGGCCGCGGCATGAACTCGGTGATGATCAAGACGCTCGGCGACGACGTCGACCGCTACGACCTGCGCGAGGCGGAGTTCGCCTGCAACGCCGTCGTCGGCTGGAACTTCGGCGAGGGCCACCTGCACCACGAGCAGCTCGTCGCCGCGATGCAGCGCCGCTGCAACTTCGCCCCGGGCGAGTTCATCGTCGTCTGGGTCGAGTCCGAGCCGTTCGGCAACGGCCGACAGCAGTACCGCGTGATCGACGCGGCCGTCGGCATCGTCGAGCGCGGCTCCTGGTCGGTCAAGGACTGCGTCGAGACGCAGCCCTGGCTGCCGGACGGCCCGATCGACACCCAGGTCGACTGGCGCATGGACGGCTACGAGCGCGTGAGCCACCCCGGCGGCCGCGGCGGCTCGGGCGAGGCCGTCGAGCGTCGCCGCGCCGAGGCCGGCCAGTCGCAGTCCGGCAAGGTCGGCGCGGGCGCCAGCACCCCGAAGGACGTGCCGGTCGGTCCGGCGCCCACCGGCGGAGAGCCCGTCACCGCATGACCCCGCGGGCGAGGCATCACGACGCGGGCGCCGCGGACGACGTCACGCGTCCGGTGCCCCGCCCGCACCGACCCCGCGCGTCCGGGGACCGGGCGTGACGAGCGCGACGGTGGTCGGCAGCGGGCCCAACGGGCTCGCCGCCGCCCTCACCCTGGCCGCCGCGGGGGTCCGGGTCACGGTCCTCGAGGCGGCCGAGCGCCTCGGCGGCGGGACGCGCACGAGCGAGCAGACCCTCCCCGGGCTGCTGCACGACGAGTGCTCCGCCGCCCACCCGCTGGCGGTCGACAACGCGTTCACCCGCAGGTTCGACCTCGGCGCGCACGGCCTCACGTGGAAGTGGGCGGACGTCGAGTACGCCCATCCGCTCGACGGCGGTCGCGGGGCCGCCGCCTACCGGTCCGTGGCGCGCACCGCGGAGGGCCTCGGCCGCGACGGCAAGGCGTGGACGGCGGTCTACGGGAAGCTCGAGGAGCGCTTCGGCGACATCGCCGAGGACTTCACGCTGCCGATGCTCCGGATGCCCACGCACCCGATCAAGATGGCCCGCTTCGGCGGCTACGCGGCGATGCCCACCGCGGTCATGGCCCGCCGCTGGTCCACGGACGAGGGCCGCGCCCTCTTCGCCGGCGTCGCCGCGCACGCGCTGCGCCCGTTCGGCACGCCGATGTCGGCGGCCATCGGCATCGCGCTGGGGACCGCCGCCCACCGCTACGGCTGGCCCGTGGCCGAGGGCGGCTCCGCCGCGATCACCGGCGCGATGATCTCCATGCTGCGCGAGCACGGCGCGACCTTGGAGACCGGGGTCGAGGTGCGCTCGCTCGACGAGCTCGGGAACCCCGACATCACGATCCTCGACCTCGACCCCGCGGGGGCCGCGCGGATCGCCGGGGACCGCATCCCGCCGCGGGTCGCGCGCGCGCTGCGCCGCTACCGCCGCGGACCGGGCACCTTCAAGGTGGAGTTCGCGGTCCAGGACGGCATCCCGTGGACCTACGAGCCCACCCGCCGGGCGGGCACGGTGCACGTCTCGGGCGACCTGGCCGAGACCGCCGTGGCCGAGCGGATGGTCAACCGGGGCCGGATGCCCGAGCGTCCGTTCGTCCTGCTCTGCCAGCAGTACCTGGCGGACCCGACGCGCTCGCAGGGCGACGTCCACCCGATCTACTCCTACGCGCACGTCCCGGCCGGCTGGACGGGCGACGCAACCGCCGCGATCGAGGCGCAGATCGAGCGCTTCGCCCCCGGCTTCCGCGACCGCATCCTGGCCCGCAACGTGCGGACGGTGGCGCAGACGGAGGCCTACAACGCGAACTTCGTCGGCGCGGACACGATCACCGGAGCCAACGACGCGCTGCAGATGGTCTTCCGGCCGCGGCCCGCGTTGAACCCGTACTCGCTCGGGGCGCCGGGCCTGTTCATCTGCTCCGCCGCCACGCCCCCGGGCGCCGGCGCGCACGGCATGTGCGGCTTCAACGCCGCGACGAGCGCGCTCCGGGGCCTGGAGTAGCCCGGCGACGCGGGCCGGCGCACCGGTCCGCGCCGGCCCGCGCCGTCGGCAGCGTCCGTCCCCGGCCGCCCCGATGGGACCGCGACGCACCGCCCCGGGCGTCGCGCCCCGTGCTGCGTCCCGGTCCGGTCCGGTCCGCCCGGTGCCGTCCTCCCGGCCCCCGCCGCGAGGACGGCACCACGGACCCCGCGCCGTGCCGTGGGTGCGGCGCCCGCGCCACACCGGCACTGGTAACCATCCGGTTAGTTCGCTAAGGTCGTCGCATGAGCGAGCACCGGTTCTCCGCCACCTCCACCGCGGCCGAGGTCGTCCAGGGGGTCGACCTGTCGGGGCGCCGCGCCGTCGTCACCGGCGGCGCGTCGGGCATCGGCCTCGAGACGGCGCGGGCGCTGGCGGGGGCCGGCGCCGAGGTCACGCTCGCCGTGCGGAACGTCGCGGCGGGCGAGGAGGCCGCCCGGGACATCGCCTCGAGCGTTGGCGCCGACCGGGTCCGCGTCGCGCCGCTGGACCTCGCCGACCTCGCGTCCGTCGACGCGTTCGTCGCCGCGTGGGACGGCCCGCTGCACCTGCTCGTGAACAACGCGGGCGTCATGGACGCCCCGCACGGCACGACCGCGCAGGGCTGGGAGACGCAGCTCGGCACGAACCACCTGGGCCACTTCGCGCTGGCCGTGGGGCTCCACCCCGCCCTGGTGGCCGCCGGCGACGCGCGGATCGTCTCGGTCTCCTCGAGCGGCCACGCCGCCTCGCCGATCGTCTTCGACGACCTGCACTTCGAGCGCCGCCCCTACGACCCCGGTCTCGCCTACGGCCAGTCCAAGACGGCCAACAGCCTGTTCGCCGTCGAGGCCACGCGCCGCTGGGCGGCGGACGGCATCGCGGCGAACGCGCTCATGCCCGGGGGCATCTGGACGCCGCTGCAGCGGCACTGGAGCCCGGAGAAGCGCCGTGCCGCCGAGGAGCAGGCCCGAGCGGCCGAGGCCGGCGGCCTGTTCGCGATGAAGACCCCGGAGCAGGGCGCCGCGACCTCGGTCTACCTCGCCACCGCCCCGGAGCTGGCCGGCGTCGGCGGCCGGTACTTCGAGGACTGCCACGAGGCCGAGGTCGTCGAGGCCATGCAGGGCATCCACGGGGTCCTCCCCCATGCCCTGGACCCCGACGACGCGCGCCGCCTCTGGGACGTGTCGGAGGAGCTGGTGGCGCAGGGCCGGGCGGGCCTCGACGCAGGCTGACGGGCCGCGCGCCTCAGCGGCGCGGGCCGCGCGGCCTCAGCGGCGCGGGCCGTCGGGCTCGGCGGCCCGGAGGGGCGCGGCGCCGCGGGACGGGTCGACGGTCTCGCCGGCGCGGACCACGTCGGGCGTCTCGTTCGCGTCGGTGCCGGAGCGCCAGTGGTCCACGACGTCCTGCAGCCCCTCGGCGACCTTGAGCAGCGCGGTGGCGTCCGCCCCGTGCGGCGCCTGGACCCGCGAGAGCCAGTCGGCGGCACGCGGGTCGAGCTCCGTGCCCAGCAGCCGGCGGCCGGCCTCGAGCGCCGCGGCGGCGGAGCCGAGCCGCCCGTGGTTGGCCTCGCGCGCGGCGAACGAGATGAGCTCCTCGCCCTCGAGCAGCGCCAGGCCGCCCGTGAGCGCCAGACCCGTGACCTCGCCCGGACGCGCGCGCTGCGAGGAGGACTCGCGCCGACGGCGGTTGCCCAGCGCGTCGATCTGCTCCCCGATGCCGCCACCGCCGACGACGTCGGCCGGCGCGTGGCCGACGACGCCCCAGAGCACGTCGTCCAGCGTGACCTCGACGGCGTAGGGATCGCGCTGCACGAGGCGGTGGGCCCGCACCGCGGCGTTGACCGCCGCCAGCGCGGCGCCGACCCACTGGCCGGCCTCGTCGGGATCCCGACGCCAGCCCTCGAGCACCGACGCCGCACGGCGGGCGTCGAGCGGCTCGCTGGCCCGCACCAGGGTGACGACGAACTGGGTGCCCGCCGGGTCCGGGGCGCGGCGCTTGCGCTTGCGCGGTGCCCCCCGCCCCGGGTCGGCGGGATCGGGGAGCTCGAACTCGAGGACGTCCGCGCCCCCCTCGGAGCGCTCGACGCCGGTGGCCCGGTCGGGCTTCGCGCCCGAGGGGCCCGCGGCGATGACGTTGCGGCCGGGCGGGAGCGGCAGCGGGCGGTCGAGCCCGATGCGCACGTACGCCAGCGACGACGTCCCGCCGCGCCCCATCACTTCGCGCCCAGCGCGCTCGGGTCGGTCTTCAGCTGCTGCGGGGCCTTCGTCCCGGCGACGGGCGCCCGGCGGGTGCCCGGGTCGGGGTACGCGTTGCGCTTGACGCCACGGACGTTGCTGAAGCCCCCGATCGTCGTCAGCTGCTGCACGACCTCGTAGACCTCCTTGGGGAGACCCGTGACGGTCTCCTCGTCGACCAGGGCGTGGACGCGACCGAGGTTGCCGGTCACGTCCCGCGTGTCGGTCGCCGAGCCGAGGTTCGCCCAGACCGTGCCGATGTCGCGGGCGTGCGGCTTGAGGTACCGCAGCGCGGGGTTGAGGTTGCGCATCAGCGCGTCGATCGACGGGACCGCGTCCTTCGTCGCACCGCTGAAGTCCTTCAGCTTCGCGAGCATCGGATCGGCGCGGCGGGAGACGGACGGCAGCACGTCGAAGAGCTCGCGGCCGGCGTTCGCCGACGCCTCGAGGCGCTTCGTCACCGCGGGGAGCGAGGCCATCGCCACCCGCAGGTCGGCGGTGACCGGCGTGCTGCGCCGGGATACGCGACCGAGCTTGGCCGAGGTCTCCTCGAGCTGGCGCAGCGTGTCGGGCAGCTGGGCCAGGGTGGCCCCGATCTGCGCGTCGCGCGACGCCGCGGCGGCGGCGGTCCGCTGGCCCTGCACCGCCAGGTTCCGGACGTCGGCGGTGCGGTTGGCGAACGCCTGCAGGACCTGCCCGGTCTGGTCGACCATCTTGGCCAGCTGCGGCTTCTGGTCGCCGAGCAGGTCGCTGAGCTCCTGCACGTTCTTCAGGGTGACCGGCGTCGTGCCGAACAGGCGGCTGAGCTGCGCGCCGCGCTCGCCGAAGCCGCCGCCGAGCGAGTCCAGGTTGGCCTGGATCGCCTTGCGGGTCCGGTCGTCGAGCCCGGAGAGGATCTCGTCGAGCTGCACCGCCTCGCCGGCCTGGGCCAGCGGCAGCACGCCGTTGTCCCCGAGCGGCCCCGCCTTCGGGGAGCCCGGATCGAGCTCGACGTAGTTCTCGCCGACGAGCGTCTTGGTGCGGATGCGCACCGTGGCGTTCTTGTAGAGCGTGCCCTGGTCCTTGTCGACCTCGAACGAGACGACGCCGACCGAGCCGCGGTTGGTCACGTCCTTGACGCGGCCGACCTTGACGCCGGCGCGGCGGACGTCGGCGTTCGGGACGAGCTGGAACGCGGTCGGGACGAGCGCCCGGGCGCGGTTGCCCGACTCGCCGCCGGGCAGGTCGCCGCCGGCCTTGACGAACAGCCAGCCGAAGATGCCGAGCGTCGCGATCATGAAGACCGCGATGGTCAGCAGCTTGCCGATGCGGTTCTCGATCCTCATCGGGTCGCTCCGTTCTGCGTGCAGGTCTTGTCCCGGCGGAGGTTGGGCTCCGCCACCTTGCCCAGGCTGAACGCGGGCGCGCCCACAACGAGCTCACCGCGCGGCCACGCGCCGTTCTCGTCGTAGTACTTCAGGACCGACAGCGTCCACTGGAAGAACTTGCTCGTGGTCAGCCGGCACGGGGTGATGTCCCCGCTCGCGCGGTCCAGCCGCGGCGCGACGGGCCCGAGCTGCGTGAACGCGTCCTTGAGCGCCGAGGCCGTCGGCGGCAGCGACGTCGCCAGCGGCCGGAGGTCCTTCGCGGCGGGCCGCAGAGCCGTCAGCGACGGCGTCGCGTCCTTGCTCAGGCCCTCGAGCGACTTCAGGCCGGTCTCGAGCTTGGCGGCGACGGGGCGCAGCGAGGCCAGGGCCGGATCGACCTCGGTCTGCGCGTCGCGCAGCGTGGCGAACGACGAGCGCATGCGCGAGAGCGTGGCGGGCAGCTCGGCGAGCGTCGCCGACAGCGTCTCGTCGTGCCCGGCGAGCTCGGCGACCGTGCCGTTGCCGTCGCGGACGAGCTTCGTCAGCTGCTCGTCGCGGGTGTTGACCGCCGCGGTCAGGCGGCCGAGGTTGTCGACCACCCGCGCGATCTCGCGACGACGCTCCGTCATCGCGCCGGCGAGCTTGTCCGCCGTCCGCAGGAACGGGGCCAGGGCGGCGAACGCGCGTCGCAGCTCCTCGCCGTGCCCGCCGACGCCCTCGCCGAAGTCGTCGGTGAGCGCCGCCAGCCGGGCCCGCGTGTCGGTGTCGAAGGTGTTGAGGACGCCGGAGATGTCGACCGGCACGTCCGTGCGCTGCATCCCGAGGACCTCGCTCTTGTCGAGCTCGCCGGCGGACTTCGTGCCGCGGGAGTCGATCGAGACGTACATGTCCTGCAGCGGGGTGACCGGGCGGAGGCGGATGCGGGCGTTCTTGTAGAGCTCGCCGTACTCCTTCTCCAGCGAGAGGGTGAGGACGGCGTGCTTGCCCTCGACCCGCGCCTTCGAGATCAGGCCGACCTTCACGCCCGCCAGTCGCACCTGCTGCTGGCCGGGACGGACGCCCTTCACGTCCTGGAAGGCCACCTGGTACTTGCGGGTGGCCTGCCAGGGCCACTGCGCCTCCTGCTTGTGGAAGGTGAACCAGGCGGCGATAGCGGCGAAGGCCACGAGCACCAGGAGGATGCCGAAGGGCTTGCGCCCGCGCTTGATCTCCAGCCTGAGGCGGTCGCTGTTGAACCTCATCGGTCGCTCCCCTTCTTCGCCGAGGCGTTCTTGGGCCGCGGCGGGTCGTCCGGGAAGTCGGTCGCCGGCGGCAGCGGCTGACCCGACAGCGCCTTGACGATGTCGCCCAGGGCCTGGCACTGGAACTTCTTGTCCGCCGGCACGTCCGGATCCGTGAGGTACGTCGTGCACGGCAGCGTCTGGAACGTCCGCTCGCTCGGGGCGGTCTGGAAGTTCAGCATGAAGCCGTTGGCGTCGAACCCGGAGGCCGCGGACGAGAGGACGCTGAAGAACGGGCCGATGGCCTCGGAGAGCTTCAGGTTCGTGTCCTTGTCCCGCTCGTTGAGCCACGGCAGGAGCACGTCGTTCGTGCGCGTCACCGTCGGCTTCAGCGCGTTGATCGTCGTGATGCCGGGGTCGACGGTCGTCGCCAGGCGGGTGACCGCCGGGCGCAGGGCGCGGAGCGTCGGCTCCGCGTCGTCGAGGACGGTGTCCAGGCGACGCAGGGCCGGCCGGGCCGCGTCGGCGGCGTCGGGCAGGGCCCGCGCGCCGGGCAGGAGGTCGACGGCGGTCGGGTCGAGCTGGTCGAGCGTGCCGCGGACGCGTGCGAGCGTCAGGCGCGTGTCGTCCATCGTGCCCGGGGCCTGGTCGAGCAGCGAGCCGAGGCTGTCGCGGCGCGAGGCCGTGACCCCGAGCGCGACGCGCCCGTTCTCGACGAGCCCGGCGAGGTCCTCGTCGGCCGTCGAGAGGGCACCCATCGTGCGGCTGGTCTCGCGGACGAGGTCCGTCAGGTTGCCCGGGTTCGTGCCGCGAAGCGACCCGACGCCGGTGCGGATCTTCTTCAGCGCGGGGCCGGCGGCGTCGATCGCGGCCTGGATCTCCTTCGGCTCCTTCGTGCCGGCGTCGAACGCGGCGATCGTCTCCTGCACGGAGCGGCGCTGCGTCGGGCCGAGGGTCTGGATCGCCTGGTCGGCCTCGGTCTGGATGCTCGTGCGGTCCAGCGGGATGCCGTCCGCGCCGAGCTCGCCGTTGCCCGGCGTCCCCGGGTCGAGGTCGATGTACATGTTGCGGCCGAGCAGCGTGCGCCAGCGGATGCCGGCGCGGGCGTCGCTCTTCAGGTCGAGGTCCTGCTCGTCCTTGATGCGCATGGTCACCAGGGCGCCGCGACGGCCGCGCTCGCGCTCGACCTTCGTGACCTCGCCGACGTCGACGCCCGCGGTGCGGACGACGGTGCCGCCCTGGACCTGCGTGGCGTTGGCGAAGCGCGCCTGGATCTCCTCGCCGCCCTTGCCGAGGAACGGGATGGAGCGGCTGTAGCCCGCGTAGAGCACCAGGACGACGAGCCCCAGCAGGAGCAGCCCGTTGCGCAGCGGGCGCGCCCGGTGCATCCCGGGCTGGTAGGCGAAGCGATCGCGGATGCGGCTCATCGGAAGGTCCTCGCGTCCTGGCGGACGGTGCACGGGGCCGGGTAGGGGTTGTCGACGACCAGCGGGGAGCGGATGCCGGCACCAGAGACGCTTTCCTCGCTGGCCATCAGGTTCAGGCGTAGGGCGTTGACGGTGCCGAGGCCCTTGGCGCCGCCCGGGACGCCGAAGCCGAGCATGCTCGACCAGTTCTTGTTGAACAGCGCGATGTCGCAGCCGTGGGCGCCGAGGCGGTCCACGATCGGCAGGCTCGACGCGAGCCCGCTGCGGATCGACGGCAGCACGGGGTCGACCTCGGCCAGGAGCCCGAGGACGGGATCCACCGCGTCCTGCGCCTTGTCGAGCGTCGTCCGGGCGCTCTTCAGCCCGTCGGGCGATTCGCGGATCAGGCGGCTCGTGGCACGCAGGCCGGCCGGGGCCGGCTCGAGCGCCGGGAGGGCCGTCCGCGACAGGGCACGGATCTCGCGCAGGAACGGCTCCGTGTCCCGCAGCCCGGCCCGCGCGGTGGCCAGGGAGGCGGGGGCCGCGTCGAGCGAGGCCTTCAGGTTGTCGCCGTTCTTCGCGAAGGCGTCGAACGCGTCGGCGCCGTCGCCGAAGCCCTGCTTGATGGTCTCGCGGACCGGGTCGGCGGCGAGCGAGGAGCCGTCGGCCCCGTCGATGAAGCTGCGCACGGCGCCGGTCCGGTCGTTGATCGGCTTGGCGATCGCCTTCAGGGCGCGCAGGCCCTGCGGCCCGTTGTCGAGGAGCGCCTGGATGTCGCGGCCGCGACCGAGGACGCCGCCGCCGAGGCCCTTGGCGAGCTCCTGCGCCTTCAGGCGCCGCTCGCGGTCGAACGTGTCGAGGGTGGTGTCGAGCTCCGTCGACGCGGAGGTCTGCCCCGTGCCGATCAGCTCGCCGTCCTCGAGCGGGCTGCCCGTGGTGCCGGGCTTCAGCTCGACGAAGCGGACGCCGATCGGGGAGCGCGGCCGCACCCGGAGCGTGGTGTCCGAGCGCAGCGGCTGGACCTCGGGGTTCATCTGCAGGTCGACGACGGCCTTGCCGTTCTCGACCCGCGGGTTGAGGACCTGACCGACGTTCTTGCCGCCGATGCGGACCTGGTAGTGGCCCGTCAGGTTGTCCGCGTTGTCGAACGCGGCCCGGACCGTGAAGTACTGCTTGCCCGGGATGGAGTTCGGCGCGTTGTAGCCGACGAGGAACATGACGACGACGGCGCCGATGCCGGCGAGGCCGATGGCCCACAGCACCGGACGCGGGAGGCTCCGGCTGGCGGCGCGACCGCGGGGTCGGGAACGGCTCATCGCTTCACCAGCCCGTTGAGGGTGTCCAGGACGCCGGGGATGAGGGTCTCCGGCTTCTTCAGCGTCTCGGTCAGGCGCTCGATCGGGTTCGTCGACGGCGCGGGCGCGGACTCGGGGGCCTTCGCCGCCGGGGCGGCCTGGGTCGTCGTCGGCTGCGCCTTGCGCTTGAGCTCCGTGCCCTCGGCTCCCGGCGACGGGCCGGGGTCCTGCGGCCGGTCGGCCTGGGCCCCGCCGTTGTTGACCTTCGACAGGAGGTTCGTGAGGAGCTCCTCGTCGACGACGGCCTCCGTGCGGAACACGTGGCCGGCGGCGTCACGGTCCTGGATGGTCCGGGTCCAGCCCTCCATCACCCGCAGCAGCGGGTTGACCTGGTCGTCCAGGACGCGGGAGAGCGGGTCGAAGACCGTCGAGAAGCGCTGGAGCTCGCGGGCCGGCAGGCGGAGCCGGCCGACGACCGGGGTGCCCTTCCGGCCCAGGCGCGAGAGGTCCGGCGAGACGTCCTGCACCTTCGCGAGCGTGGGGCGCGCGTCGTCCTCGAGGTCCGGCAGGCGGTCCAGCGCGTCCGTCAACGGCGGGGCCGTGCGCTGCAGCTCGGCGGCGGCGGGCTTCAGACGCCCGGCCGCGGTGTCGAGCGTGGTCAGCGTGGCCTGCAGCTGGCGCAGGGTGCTGGGGGCCTCGTCGATCGTGGACCCGAGCCGCTCGCGGTTCTGGGCCGTGACCTGCAGCGCCCGCTGCCCCGAGTCGACGAGGTCCGCCAGGCGCTTGCCGCCGTCCGCGAAGGACTTGAGCACCCGGTCGCCGGTCGAGGCGACGCGCTTGAGCTGCGTCGTGTCCGCCGCGAAGCTCTCGAGGAGCTCGCGGCCCTCGCGCAGCGACGACGGCATGCGGTCGAGCAGCGCGTTGAAGTCGGTGCCCCGCCCGCGGAGGCCGACGCCGGCCTCGTTGATCAGGACGCGCAGCCGGCCGCGGGTGGTCGGGTCGAGCGTGTCGATGACCTCGTCGAGCTCGACCGGGGCGCCCGTCCGGGACATCGGGATCGTGACGCCGGAGTCGACCGTGCGCTGCAGGTCGCCCGGGCGCAGGTCGACGTACTTCTCGCCGAGGAGGTTCACCGGACGGGCGTCGGCGGTGGCGCCGGTGCCGATCGGCACGGCCCCGTCGCGCAGCCGCATCGTGACCATGGCGGTGTCCCGCGCGGTCAGGTCGATGCTCGTGATCTTGCCGCCGGGGACGCCGCCGATCTTGACGTCGGAGTTCTTCCGCAGGCCGGATGAGTCCTTGAACTCGGCCTTGACGGTGTAGCTCTCCGTGTCGCTGCCGGACGTCACGAGGACGACCGCGACGATCGCGACGAGGACGACTGCCACGATCGCGAGCAGTCGGGGGTAGGAATGACGCCTGGTGCGGTTCATCGCTTCTCCGGGTCCTTCGACGGGTCGAGCGCGTCCTTCGTGACGCCGCACTCGGCGTCGAACCACGGCGAGCCGGCGTTCAGTCCGGGGGGCCGGGGCATGGCGTAGCGGTTGTCGGTGCCCGGGATGTTCTTGAGGAACTCCGCGGGCGGGACGAGGCCGTTGGCGGACGTGATGCCCTCCTTGAGCTTGATCCGCACGTAGTGCGAGGTGTCGTCGTAGTTCTTCGTCAACCCGCCCCACGTCTGCGTCCACGCCGCGATCTCGGGCGTGTAGTTGCGGATGCAGCGGACGACGGGCGCCAGGCCGCTCAGGGCCTTGCTCGTCGGCTCCATGAACGGGGTGGCGGTGTCGAGCAGCGTCGAGAGCCGCGGCGCGGTGTTGCGCACGGTCTTCAGCGTCGTGACCGCGGTGGGGGCGACGTCCTGGAGGCGGACGAGCGCGGGGCCGGCCGTCCTCGCCAGGGACGGGAGCTCCTGGGCGCCCGGCCGGATCGTCTGCATCAGGGTGTCGACCTTGTCGAGGCTGCCGTTGGCGCGCGAGAGCGTCCCGTCGACGTCCTTGAGCATCGGGGCGAAGCGGTCGAGCGACTGCGTGATGCGGGCCGTGCGCCGCCCGAAGGCGTCGAACGTGCCGCTCGCCGCGGTCACGAGGTTCGAGACGATCTCCTGCCGCTGCCCGAGCGTCTCCGTGACGCGGTCGCCGTTGCGCACGAGCGCCTTGAGCGCCGTGCCGTCGGCCAGCAGGTCGGCGAGCACGTCGTTCGTCGCGTCGAGCGCGCCGGGAGCGTGCCGGAGCGCGTCCTTGATCTCGTCCTCGCGGTCCTTCGTCGACTCCTCGGCGCCCTGCATCGCGGAGCGCAGCCGGCTCCGCGTCTTGGCGCTGAGGGTGTTGAAGACCTCGTCGAACTCCACCGGGGTCGTGGTGTCGGCGCGGGTGATGATCCCGCCCTCGGGGATGGCCGGGGCGTTCGTCGGCCCCGGGGTGAGCGCCACGTTGCGCGTGCCGTTGCCGATCGTGGTGCCGAAGCGGATCTCCGCCTTCGTGCCACGCGGCAGCGGCCACGCGTCGGGGTCGCTGATGCCCAGGTCCACGAGCGCCTGCCCGTCCTGGTACTGGACCTTCTGGACCTTGCCGACGTCGACGCCGTCGATCTGGACGTCGAGGCCCGGGACCACGCTGACCGCGGACGAGAACGCCGCGCGGACGGTGTGGTCCTGCTGCCGGGTCTGCAGCGCCCAGTACCCGAACGCCACCAGCGCCGCGGCGACGATGAGGGTCCAGGGCTTGTCGAGGACGAGTCGCCGCACGTCAGCCTCCGACCGGGGACGCCGGGTTGAGGCCCCAGAACACCATGGTCAGGACGGACCCGATGATGTGGATGAGGACCAGGTTGAGGATCATGGACCGGGCCGTCGCCGTGCCGACGCCGACCGGCCCGCCCTTCGCGGTGTAGCCGTAGTACATGGCCACGAGCACGATGGTCAGGCCCATCGCCATGATCTTGATCTCGGAGTACAGGACGTCCATGGGCCGGATGAAGGCCCAGTGGACCCCCTCCCACCCGCCCTGGGAGACCTCCTTGATCTGGTTGACGATGATGATCTGGTCGGCGAGGTTGTGGAACGCCAGGCCGACGAGGTACATGAGCGGGAACGCGATGATGCAGGCCATCAGGCGCGTGGCCACGACGTAGCGCATCGGGTTGATGCCCAGCGACTCCATCGCGTCGAACTCGTTGTTGATGCGCATCGAGCCGAGCTCGGCGACGAGGCCGCAGCCGACCTTCGCGGAGATGATGTAGCCCCACATGTAGGGCCCCATCTCGCGGACGCCGCACCAGGCGGTGAAGACGCCGGAGTACGCGGAGGCGCCGTAGCCGCGGAGCACGTAGTTGGCCTCCGTGGCGCACTGCATGCCGATGACGAACTGCATGAGCGCGACGACGGCGAGCGAGCCCGTGATCAGGATGCCGACCTGACGCAGGATCTCGGAGGAGTAGCGGAAGACGCCGCGCAGCTCCATGATCGCGCGGAGCGAGAAGGCGCCGATCTCGCCGACCTCCTTCAGCGTCCCGCGGACGGGGCCGGCGAGGCCCTCGCGGAAGCGGGCGGGGGCGGTGGGGCGGCGGCCGGGAGCGGCGCCCGCGAGCGACGGGGCCGACATCAGGAGAGGTTCCCGGTCTGGGGGAACGCGGCGAGCATCGTCGTCGTGAAGACGAAGTTGAACGCCCAGATCCCGACGAAGGACAGCACCACCGCCTGGTTGACGGCGCGACCGACGCCCTCGGCGCCGCCCTTGACCGTCATGCCCTTGTAGCAGCAGACGACCGCGACGATGAAGCCGAACAGACTGGTCTTGATCACGCTGCCCAGCAGGTCGGGCATCGTGAAGTTCGAGCCGAACGTGGCGAGGTAGCCGGCGGACGTGTCGCCGAAGATCGGCACCGCGGCGAGCCAGCCGCCGACGAGGCCGAAGACGATCGCGACGAGGTTCATCAGCGCGGTGACGAGGCCGAGGGCCAGGAAGCGCGGGACGACGATCGTGCGGACCGGGTCCATGCCGAGGACGGCCAGGGCGTCGAGCTCCTGGCGGACCTTGCGGGCCCCGAGGTCGGCGCAGATGGCCGTGCCGCCGACGCCCGCGATCACCATGCCGTTGATCCACGGCGCGAACTCGCGCACGGACGCCATCACGAAGAACGCGCCGAGCCGGTCGACCGTGCCCAGGATGTAGGTGATGTTGCCGCCCTGCAGGCCGGGAGCGCCCAGGCCGAAGAACGTCGTCGAGATCACGACCGGGATGAAGCACCGGCGGATGATCAGGAAGGTCTGCTCGATGAACTCGTCGCGCCAGACGAACGGGCGGGTCACCGACGCGCGGGCCGCCTGACCGACGAGGAGGAGCATCGCGGCGATCTCCTCGAGCACGGCGGCGAAGCCCGAGCTGGACTTCTTGTCCGGCGGGGGGCCGGACGGCTGCGCCGGCGCCTTGGGCAGCGTCGGGGGACTCAGGGTCGAGGCTTCCATCAGACGACCCTCCTTCCGTTGCGGGGGTTATTCCATGCCAAGGGGACCACCGGGATTCCCTGCGAGGAACTGGCGGACGAACGGGTTCGGAGAGCCGAACATGTCGTCCCGGTCACCGGACTGCACGATGCGGCCCTTCCACAGCACGGCGATGTACTCGCCGATGCGCTTGGCCGACGCGATGTCGTGGGTGATAACGATGTAGGTCCCGCCGTTCTCGGCGTGGACCTTCTCGATGAGCTGGCAGAGCAGGGCGGTGCGGACCGGGTCCAGACCGGAGTCCGGCTCGTCGAACATGACGATCTCGGGCTCGAGGACCAGGGCGCGGGCGAAGCCGGCGCGCTTCTTCATGCCGCCGGAGAGCTCGGACGGGGTGCGGGTCTCGGCGCCGTTGGCCAGACCGACCTCGTCGAGGCGCCGCATGACGATGTCGCGGATCTCGCTCTCGGACTTGTCCGTGTGCTGCCGCAGCGGGAACGCGACGTTGTCGTACACGTTCATGGAGCCGAAGAGGGCGCCGTCCTGGAA
>CAFBMK010000048.1_pt1 | contig 16120 bp, 12 predicted proteins | sample 7268691 | NCBI WGS metagenome assembly CAFBMK01 (sample SAMEA6814062, study PRJEB35770) | freshwater metagenome | biome: Freshwater; feature: Freshwater reservoir; material: water | place: Czech Republic | collected 2017-05-23 | depth 30m m
CCGCCCTTCTGGCGACCGCCCCTCCGGCGACCGCCTGCTCGGCGACCGCGGGCGCGACCGCCCCCTCCGCGTCGGCGCCCCGGCGTGACCCTCCGCGAGCTGCACGAGCGGATCGCCGCGTCGTCGCCCGCCCACTGGCGCGTCCTGCCGGTCGGGCCCGGGTGGCCCGGGGAGCAGCTCGCCGGCGGACCCGCGACGGCGGAGGACGCCGACGGGCCCGACGACCCGGCCCTCGGCCGGCTCGGGCACCCGCACCGCGCGGTGCTGCGCTCGGACGTCGACCTCGTGCTGACCTGGGGCCTGCGCGAGTCCGGCCGCGACTACTTCGAGCCCTGGCTCGGCAACCTCGGTCGGATGACGGAGGTCCGCGCGGACCGGATCGTGCTCGACGTCCTGTGGGGCGGGTCGCTCGTCGACCGGCTGCTCGGGCTGGGCTTCGAGGGGTTCCTCCTGCCGTTCCCGCGCTCCCGGCAGCCGCGCGTGAAGGGCCTGCCGGACCGCTTCTTCGCGCGGGACGAGGCCGAGCCCTGGCGCCTCGTCCACGAGCTGACGTTCCCGGAGGGCCCGACCTTCGAGCGCGTGGTGCACCGCTCGGGCCTGCGGGTCGAGTGACGCGGGCGGGGGCCCCGTCCGCCCCGCCCTCGATGATGTACGCATGAGCTCGTGGCGCCCGAAGGCGCTCACCCCCGGACGGTCCGCGCCGCCGGCACCCCACGACCCGGCCCGGGAGGAACAGCAGCTCGAGGAGCTCCTCCACGGCATCGACGCGGCGCAGCGCCAGATCGACGGCGTCCTGTCGGTCCTGCACGACCTGGCGATCTCGGTGCGCGACCGTCCCCGCCGCGGGCTGCCGCAGGGGCCCGGGGGCTCCTCGCGGCCGGAGCGGGCCGACGGCGACCGGCGCGGCGCGACGAACGGGATGCGCGGCTGGGGGCACTGACCGCGCGCTGCGCACGGCCCGGACCGCGCGCCGCGCACGTCCCGGACCGCACGGCCGCCAGCTCCCGGAACGACGAAGGCCCCGCCGTGGCGGGGCCTCCGGACCTCATGGGCATACTCAGACTCGAACTGAGGACCTCTCGCGTGTGAAGCGAGCGCTCTAACCAACTGAGCTATACGCCCGAACGGACAGGCAGGATAGCGGCTGGGTGGCCGCGACGTCCGTCCGCGCGGCACGCCCGCCCGTAGACGTGCGGGAGGGCCGGCCCGGCCGGGCGCCGGGAGGCCGCGCGGTGGCGTGCCGGGTCGCGTCCCGGCCGCCGGTCGGGCACCGATCCTCCGGTCCGCCACGGTTCGTGGGATCATGGGCGGATGGACGACAGCGAGAAGACGACGGTCGGCGACGGCGAGACCGGCACGATCGCCGAGAACGAGAAGGCGACGGTCAGCGACAGCGAGAACGCGGGCCTCAAGCGCACGTCCGATCCGGAGTCCGCCCAGCCCAGCGACGAGGCGGAGGACCGGAACAAGTCGCCCATCGGCGGCGCCTCCTACGACGACGACGTCGTAGCGGTCGATCCGCCCAACGCGCCGTCGGCCAACGCGTTCATGATCCAGATCACGCTGGCGATGTTCGTCGTCGTCATCCTGCTCGTCCTCGCGTCCGTCACGGGCTCGACGATCGTGCTGCTGCTCGCGATGGTCTCGATCCTCCCGGGCCTCGCCGTCGTCCTCCGGGCGATCTTCACGATGATGTCCACCGACTGAGCCCCGGGCGCTCGACCCGCGCGGGGCGGCCGTCGGCCGGTCCTGCGCTCGGGTACGATCGCCCGACGTGTCGCGACGGGATGAGCCCGTCGTCGACGGCATCGATGGGGGAGTCCCCGTGCGACGCCGGCCCGTGAACCAGGTCAGGTCCGGAAGGAAGCAGCCTTAAGCGGTAGTCGGTGGGCGCGCGGGTGCCTTCCCCGGAGTCGTCGGCGACGGGCTGATTCCGTCCGTGAGCGCCGCCCGTGTCGCAGGCCGTAGGGTGGCCCGATGACCGTCCCCGGGCCCGCGATCACGCTCCACGTCCTGCCGCCCTCGCCGCCGTGCCGCACGGTCGAGGCCGCGCTGCAGCTCAAGGGCCTGGCCTACGAGAAGATCGACCTCACGCCCGGCCGGCACCAGGAGGTCATGGCCGAGGTCTACGGCCCCGACCGCCTCACGGTCCCCGGGCTCCTGATCGACGAGGAGCGCGTCCACGGGTCCGTGGCCATCCTCGAGCGGCTCGAGGAGCTGCAGCCCGAGCCCGCGCTCTACCCGCCGGCGATCGCCGAGGCCGTGCACGAGGCGGAGCGCTGGGGCGACGGGCGCCTGCAGGACCTCTCGCGGCTCCTGCCGTGGGGCTCCCTGCACTTCCGGCCCGAGTCGCTCGGCACGTTCGGGGGCGGCACGGCGCTCGACGCCGCAGGCACGGACTTCGCGATCAAGGTGATCCGCGGGACGTGGAAGTACCACGGCCTCACGGCGCAGGTCCTCTACGACGGGCTCCAGGACCTGCCCGCGATCCTGGACCGCATCGACGCGCTCGCGCAGGACGGCACGATCGGGACGGACCACGTGAACGCCGCGGACCTCCAGATCGGCGCCTCGGTCCGCACGCTGCTGACGGTCGGCGACCTGCACCCGCTCATCGAGGGCCGGGCCGGCGCCGAGATCGCCCGCCGGCTCTTCCCGGAGTACCCGGGCCTCGTCCCGGCCGGCGCGCTGCCGGAGGGCTGGGTGCCCGCCCGCTGACGGACCGGCGGACGCGCCCCGTCCGCCGCCCTCAGCCCTCGAGCCGGCCGCGCAGGGCCGTGAGGAACTGCGCGGCGTAGAGCCCGTCGAGGGCCCGGTGGTCCCAGCCCATGCAGAGGTGGACCATCGGGCGGATGCCGATGCTCTCCGTGCCGTCCGGCGCGGTGAGGACGACGGGGCGTCGCACGATCGCCTCCAGGTCGAGGATCGCGACCTGCGGCAGGCTGATGACCGGCGTGGCCATCAGCGCCCCCGCGGCCCCCGGGTTCGTCAGCGTGAAGGTGCCGCCCCGGACCTCGTCCGGCGCCAGGCGGCCCGCCCGCGCCCGGGTCGCCAGGTCTCTGATCCGTCGCGCGAGGCCGGCGACGCTCAGGTCCTGGGCGTCGTGGATCACCGGGGCGATCAGGCCGTCGTCCCCGAGCGACACCGCGATCCCCAGGTGGACGCGGTCGCCGTAGCGCGTGACCGTCCCGCCGTCGAACGTCGCGTTCAGGGCCGGGAACCGTGCCAGCGTACGGACGACGGCGTGGGCGACGAGCGGCAGCGCGGTCAGCCCGAGCTCCCGGCGCTCGCGCTCCACGGCGCCCATGTCGCACTCGACCACCGTCGTGCAGTGCGCCGCCTCGTCGAGGGAGCGGCGCACCGCGTCGCCGATCGCCCGCCGCATGCGGGTGGCCGCCACCGGGGTGCCGCCGAGATCCGCGGGCACGGCGGCGGGCGGGCCCGTCATCGCCGCGTCCGTGGGCACGGGGGCGGACGCGCCCGTGATCGCCGTGTCCGTGGGCGTGGGCGTGGGTGCGGGGGCGGCCGCGCCCGCGACCGGGATCGACGGGTCGTGCCGGTAGGGCGACTCCGTGTGCATCGGCGTCTCGCGGGGGACGTCCGCCGCGGCGGCTGCCTCGTCGCTCGAGGCCGCGGCGGCGAGGAGGGTCGGGGCGGGACCCGTCGTCCCGTCGCGACGGCGCGAAGCGGTGGCCGCGGCCGCTGCGGCGAGGACGTCGCGCTTCGTCACCCGGCCGTTGCGCCCGGACCCGGCGAGGGCTCGGACGTCGATGCCGTGGTCGGCGGCCAGGCGGGCGGCGACGGGGGAGGACCGGCGCAGGACGTCGCGGCGGTCCTGCCGGGGATCGACCGGCGGCGCCGGCGACGGGGCGACGGGCGCCGGACCGTCCGTCGTCGCCGCCGCGTCGGTCGCCATCTCCGTGCCGGCCGCGGTCCGCAGCCGCGCGATGACGACGCCGACGTCCACGGTCTCCCCGGCCGGCACGAGGATCTCGGCGAGGACGCCGTCGGCCGGCGCGGGGCACTCGACGTCGACCTTGTCCGTCGAGACCTCGCACAGGACCTGGTCGCGCGCGACGGGGTCGCCGACGGCGACGTGCCACGCCACGACGGTGCCCTCGGCGACCGAGGTGCCCATCCGGGGCATGAGGACGTCGGCGCCGGTCACGGCGGGCACGTCAGTAGGCGAGGAGCTCACGGGCGGCCTCCGCGATCCTGTCCGCGGTGGGCAGGACGGCCTCTTCGAGCCCCGGGCTGAACGGGATCGGCACGTCCGGGGCGGCCAGGCGGCGCACGGGCCCGTCCAGGTCGGAGAACGCGCGGTCGGCGACGAGTGCTGCGACCTGGGCGCCGGCGGCGCAGGTCTCGTTGGCCTCGTCGACGATCAGGACCCTGCCCGTGCGCCGGACGCTCGCGAGGATGGCGTCCTCGTCGAGCGGCACGAGGGAGCGCAGGTCGAGGACCTCGACGCGCCCGGGCTCGAACCGCGCGGCCGCCTCGACGGCCAGGTGGAGCATCGCGCCGTAGGCCACGATCGTCAGCTCGTCACCCGCGACGACGGTCCGCGCGACGAACGGCTCGACGTGCTCGCCCAGGGGCACCTCGCCCTTGACGCGGCGGTAGAGGTGCTTGTGCTCGAGGAAGCAGACCGGGTTGTGGTCGCGGATCGCGGCGGCGAGCAGACCCTTGGCGTCGGCGGGGGTCGACGGGGCGAGCACCTTCAGGCCGGGGGCGTGCATGAACCACGCCTCGGGGTTCTGCGAGTGGAAGGGGCCGCCCGCGAAGCCGCCGCCGGAGGGCAGGCGCAGCACCATCGGCACGGCCAGCCCGGTGCGCCAGTGCATCTTGCCCGCGACGTTGACGAGCTGGTCGAAGCCCGTCGCGACGAAGTCCGCGAACTGGACCTCGCAGACCGGCCGTAGGCCGGCGAGCGCGGCGCCGACGGAGGTGCCGATGATCGCGGCCTCCGCGATCGGGGTGTCCTGCACCCGGTCGGCGCCGAACTCGTCGAACAGGCCCTCCGTCGCCTTGAACGCCCCGCCGAACGCGCCGACGTCCTCGCCGAGGACCAGCACGCGCTCGTCGCGACGCATCTCGACGCGCAGCGCGTCGGTGATCGCCTGCAGGTAGGTCATGGTGCGCGTGGCGCCCGCCGGCGACCCGTCCGCCGAGGCGGCGCCGACGAGGGTCCCCTGCCGAGCGGCTCCGGCCCCCGGCACGACGGCGCCCCGCACCTCGGCCCCTTGCGCGCTCATCGCCCGGCCTCCGGGGCGGCGGCGGGCTCCGGCGGGGCCGGGGCGAAGCCGCTCCACGGCGCGTCGCCGCGGCCGAGCGGGACCGGCTCGTCCGTCGCCCACAGGCCGTCCGTGGCGCCGGCGGGGTCGGGCAGCGGCGTGGCCAGCGCGGCCTCGACCGCGGCGTCGAGTCGCTCGAGCACCCGGGCCCGGACCGCGTCGACGTCGACGCCCGCCCCGCGGAGCGTCGCCTCGTACGTGGCGATCGGATCGCGTCCGCGCCACGCCTCCAGCAGGGCGGGGTCGACGTAGCGCGCGTCGTCGTGGGAGCCGTGGCCGTGCATCCGCATCGTCCGGGCCTCGATCAGCGTCGGGCCGTCGCCGCGCAGCGCCCGCTCGCGCGCCGCGTGGGTGACCGCGAAGACCGCCTCGACGTCGTTGCCGTCGACGACGACGCCGGGCATGCCGTAGGCGGCCGCGCGCTCGGCCGGCGGGACCGCGAACTGCGCGCTCGTCGGCGTGGAGTACGCCAGGCCGTTGTTCTCGCAGACGATCACGACGGGCTCCTTGCGCAGGCCCGCGAAGTTCATCGCCTCGTGCCACGCGCCGGGGGACGTCGCGCCCTCGCCGAAGAACGTCAGCGCCACGCGGCGCTCCCGCCGCAGCCGGAACGCCATCGCCATCCCGACGGCGACGACGAACATGTCGGGCAGCATCGAGACCATCCCGACGACGCCCTTGCGCGGATCGCCGAAGTGGACGTTGCCCTCGCGACCGCGGCTCAGGCGGTTGTCGCGCCCCAGGTGGTGCCGGATGATCTCGGTCAGGTCGGTGCCGCGGACGAGGTGCGCGCCCATGTCGCGGATGAGCGGCGAGCAGATGACGTCGTCGGGACCCAGCGCGAACGCGGCGCCGACCGGGATCGCCTCCTGCCCGTGGCCGTCGTAGAACGAGCCCGGGGTGCGGCCCTGCTTGTAGAGGGCGACGCCGCGCTCCTCGAAGGTCCGCATGCCGACCATGAGCTCGAGCAGCGCCTCGCGGTCGGCGAGGGTCAGGCGGGGCGCCGTCGAGGGCCGGTCGTCCGTCCGGGGGACGGCGCCGGGCGGGTGCTCGGACGCGGCGTCCGGGGCGCGGTCGGGGGTCGGCGGATGGGGGTCCTCGACGAGCACGGCGCGACCGATCATGGCGCACCGGCAGCCCCTCCGGAAGCCCGCTCGGAGGCGAGGAATCCCTGCGTACCACGGGCTTTTCGCCGGTACGGTCGAGGGTACGAACCCCGGTACCGCGACCCGGTGACCGTGTGTCGCAGGACACGGTCACCGGGGTCGGCGGCGGGGCCGGACGGGACGGGACGGAGGGTCGCCGGTGTCGACCGGGTGGGCGGGACGAACGCGGACCGATGGACGCCGGTGTCGACCGGGGGACGGGACGACGGCGGGGGAGGGACGGCCCCGCCGGGCCCGGGCTCGCGGCGGCCTGCCGCGAGCCGGGACCCGGGCCCGCGACGGTCCGCCGCGGGCCCGGGCCCGCTCAGCCGCGGTCCTCGATGGCGGCCAGCTCGGTCGCCACGGGGTCGTTGGTGAGGTACGGGTCGACCGGGGCCTCGGGCGCCGCGGCGCGACGCCGGAGGTCCGTCGACAGCGACCGCGGCGCCGGCGCCGGGTCCGCGGGGAACCGGGTGTGGTGCTCGGGGTGCTTCGTCTGGTAGTCGACCATCGCCTGCACCAGGCGCGGCTCGCTGAACCGCGGGCCCCAGAGCTGCACGCAGATCGGCAGGCCGGCCTCCGTGGACGTCTTCCCGACCGGGAAGTTCACCATCGGCCACGACAGGTCGTTGGCGATCTGGTTGTAGCGCCGCAGCGGCAGGCCGTCGCCCGAGTTCGCCGGGTTGCGCTTGCCGACCTCGGCGCCGATCGACATCACGAGCATGAGGTCCACGCCCGCGTCGTCCAGGCTCTTCTGGTAGTTGTCGATGAGCAGGCGACGGCGGCGCTCGCCCTCGCGACGGGCGCCGTTCGTGACCCCGCCGACGAGGTTCGCCTGCGCCTCGAGGGTGACGGGCACCGGCGGGTTGGCGTCCGCCGGGGCGGCTCCGGCCCGGCGGCCGTACTGCGCCGTCAGGGTCGCCTGCACCGTGGGGGACTGCGTCGCCGCGTACGCCTGGATCGCCTCGATGTAGCTGATCTCGGCCCGGTTGGCGAAGACGACCGCGTTGCGCGGGGTGACCTCGGTGCCGTCGATGGTCTCGAGCACCGCGGGGTTGAGGTAGTACGGGTTGTCGCCGTCGAGGTACTTCGACTCCTTCGTCCCGTAGTCCGTGATGTCGCAGCCGCGGAACTCCTTGACGGTGGCGCCCATCGCCTCGAGCTCGCCGCGGACGCGGTCGAACGCGGCCTTGTGGTCGGCGTCGTAGAGGGACTGCGGCGACTCCTTGACGACCGTCGACGTCAGGACGAGCGCGCCGGAGGAGTTGAAGGAGCGGGTGGTCCTCGTCATCCAGTCCGTCTGCGGGATCCCGATGACGAGGCCGGCCAGCGGCTTGTCGCCGGGGCTCGGCGCGATCGGCAGGACCGGGAACGGGTTCGGCGCGTCGAGCGTCTGCGGATCGCCGAGGGGCTCCGGGCCGGCGATCGCGTTCATGATCATCGCCGCGTCGCGACCGGACCGGCAGATCGGGCCGAGCACGTCGTACGTCGCCGACAGCGGCATGACGCCGTTCATCGAGCCGAGGCCGAGGGACGGCTTGATGGCCGACGCGCCGTTGATCGCGGCGGGCCAGATGATCGAGCCACCGGTCTCCTCGCCGATCGCGGCGGCCGCGAGGCGGTTGATCGGCGCGGCGCCCGAGCCCTGGCTCGAGCCGCCCGGGACGTAGTCCTTGTTCCAGGCGTTGCCCGCGAAGTTGCCGGCGATGGCCCCGGAGAACGCGGAGCAGATCGTGTGGCCGATCAGCACCACCCCGAGGGTCCGCAGGCGGTCGACGGCGGTGGCGTCCTCGAGCGCGACGTTGTTCGCGAACGCGGGCGTGCCGTTGCCGGCCGTGCGCCCCGCGACGCCGACGGAGTCCTTGACGGCGATCGGGACGCCGCAGAGGTACGGCTGGGCCGGGCCGAGACCGCTCTTGGCCGCGTCGAGCGCGTCGTCGGCGGCCTTCGCCTGGGCCAGGGCCTCGGTCGTGGCCACGCGGACGAACGTGTTGTAGCCGCCGTTGTCGCCGTAGACCTCGAAGGGCCCGTTGAACTTCGTGATCCGGTCGAGGTACGCCTGCGTCAGCGCGACGGAGGTGATCTCGCGGGCCTGCAGCAGCGAGGCGAGCTCGACGACGTCGTGGTCGACCAGCGGCTTGTTCAGGGCCTTGATCGCCGCGGCGTCGGGGAGGCCGGGCGCGGCCTGCGCCCGGGCGGCACGGGCCGCCGGGACGGCGCCCGGCGCGGCCTTCGCGGAGGCCGGGGACGCCGTCAGCGTCGTGACGAGGACGGCGCCCGCCGCGGCGGCCGCGCCGGTGCGCCCGACGAAGCCGCGACGCGAGAGCCCGGTGGCCTCGTCCTGCTCGGACGCGACGGGGTGCTCGAGGGACGTGGTGAGGAGATCGGAGTCGTGCATGCGTTCAGCCCTTCTCGGTCGACGCCGGGGCCGGCGCGATGGTCACGGTGCGGCGCGCCGTCGTCCGGCGGCCGTCGGTGTAGCGGGCGCTGACCCGGAGCGACGCGCGGGTCCGCGACCGGCGGCCGATCACCTGACGGCCGGTGACCGTCGGGGACAGGCGGAGGGTCGTGGTGCCGGGCTTCAGCGTCACGGCGCGCTGCTTCGTCAGACGGCGCAGCACGGTCGCCGCGCGACGGCGGGACGTGGCCCGCCGCTTCATCCGCGCCTCGAGGTGCACGACGACGCGCGCCTTCTCGACGACGGTGATGCGGACGCGCAGGCCGCGGGCGCGGTAGGCCGCCGGGCTGATGCGCGGCAGGGTCGTGACCCGGGGTGCCGGGGCGGGACGGACGACGCCGGACGGCGGGGCCGGCGCGGGCGTGACGCCGGCGCCGCCGCCGATCGCGCCGGGCAGCGCGGGGGCGGGGCCCTCGGGCGGGTTGGCGATGACGGGCGGCCCGGGGTTCGGGGCACCGGGCGCGGGCTTGACGGTGAGGTCGGCCAGGTCGTAGGGCAGGACGTACGTGCTCTGCTTGACGTTCCAGGGCACGGTCAGCGGGGTGTCGAAGACGACGCCGGAGTCCGCGGGCATGATGCCCATGGAGTACGGGGCCGCCCAGGCGATGGTGAGGAAAGGCATGGTTCTGGGTCCGTTTCGGGCTTAGCGGCCGGCCTCGCGCATGGCCTCTTCGTAGATGAGCGGGTCGTTGCTCTGGAGCGGCTCGACCTCGAGGTTCTCCGTGCGCTCGGAGCGGCGCCGCCCGATGCCGGACGCGGTCAACGGCTCCATGTCGACGGGGACGCGCTGGTGCCAGTCCGTGGCGGCCTGGTAGTCGAGCGCGGCCTGCACGAGCATCGACGTGGTGTCGCGGGGCCCGAGGAACTGGGCGGTGATCGGCATGACGGTGCTCGGGGTGGAGCCGTCGTCGGCCGAGAAGCCGATCGGGAACGAGACCATCGGCCACGCCAGGGCGTTCGGGCCCTGGAAGAAGCTGCGGTAGACGGGCAGGTTGCCGCGGAGGGTCACCTTCGCGCCGAACGTCGCGACGAGCATGAAGTCCACGCCGTCGTCGTCGAGCGCCGCCTTGTAGTTCGCGGCGAGCTGCCGGCGACGACGCTCGCCCTCGCGGCGCGCACGGGAGGAGATGCCGGCGTTGAAGGCCGCGGCGCTCGCGAAGGATCGCACGGGGGCCGTCCCCCGACCGTAGTTCGCGAGGAGCCGCAGGGCCTGGGTCGGAGACCGGGTTGCCGCGAACTCCGCGACCGCCTCGACGTACCGGGTGTCCGCCCGGTTCGAGCTGACGACGGCGGTCGACGGGGTGATCGCCGTCCCGTCGACGGTCTCGAGGGTCACGACGCCCGTCGACGGGTTGTACGGGTTCTCGGCCGGCAGCCGCATGTTCAGGCCGCGGAAGTCCTTGACGACCGCGCCGAGGTCCTGCAGCTTCGTGCGCAGCGCGTTGAACGCCGCGAGGTTCTCCGCGGAGTACTGGGTCTGCGGCGGCGCCGTGGTCGACGTCGTCATCCAGTCCGTCTGCGGCACGCCGATCGTCAGGCCGGCCAGCGGCTTGGCGGTGCGGCGCGGGGTGATCGGCAGCGCCTCGGTCACGGGGGACGAGAGCGTCTGCGGGTCGTTGACGGGGTCCGGGCCCATCATCGCGTTGAGGATCAGGGAGGCGTCGGCCATCGACCGCGTGATCGGGCCGATGACGTCGACGCCCGGGCTCAGCGGCATGACGCCGGCGACGGACGCGGTGCCGAGCGCGGGCTTGATCGCGGAGGCGCCGTTGGCGGACGCCGGGACGATGATCGAGCCGCCGGTCTCCTCGCCGATGGCGGCGGCGGCCAGGCGGGCCATCGCGGCCACGCCCGACCCCTGGCTCGAGCCGCCCGGGACGTAGCGGTGGTTCCACGCGTTGCCGGCGAAGGTGCCGGCGATGGAGCTCGAGTACTCCGAGCAGACGGTGTGGCCGAGGAAGACGACGCCCTGCTCGCGGAGCCGGGCCATCGCGGGCGGGTCCTCGATGCCGACGTTGCCGACGAAGGCGGTGGACCCGTTCTGGGCGGGCTGGCCCTTCAGGCCGATGGAGTCCTTGACGCCGATCGGGATGCCGCAGAGGTACGGCGCGGCGGGCCCGCCCTTGCGGGCGGCCTGCAGCCGCGCGTCGGCGGTCTTCGCCCCGGCGAGCGCGCCGTCGCGGTCGACGCGGACGAACGCCCCGTAGGCGCCGTTGTCGTCGTACGTCTCGAACGCGCCGTTCAGCGCGTCGATCCGCTCGAGGTACATCGTCGTCAGGTCGACGGACGTCAGCTCGCCGGCCTGCAGGAGCGCGGCCAGCTCGACGATCTCGAGATCGACCGTGCGGAGCTTCTCCGCCTCGAGCCGCGCCTTGACCGCGGCGACGCTGGGGAGGCCCGGCAGCGCGTCGGTGTCGGCGGCGCGCGCCGCGGGGGCGAGGGCACCGGAGGCCAGCAGGGCGCCGGCCGCTCCGGCGACGGAGGCGCGGCCCACGAAGGACCGTCGGCTCAGGCCGGTGGGGGCCGTGTCGACGTCGAGGACGACGTCGTCGACCGTGTCCGCGGTGACGGATGATTCTCGCATGGAGGAGGACCTCGTGAGGAGGGGGCGCGGCGCTCGGGGCACCGCTCGGAACGACAGGGACGCTACGAACGGGCACCTCGCCGCCCACTGTCCCGATGGCGTACGTGGCCGCTCCGGGCTTTCACCATCGTGCGAACGCGTGCGCCGTACCCCACCCCTTCGTCCATACGACCACGACCGAACAGCGTCCGTTCACGGCGTGTCCCTCCACACGGCGGCGGGGGAGGCGAGCCGGAACGGCCCGTCCATCCGGAGGGCGGGGCGTCCCGCGTGGGTCGTCCGAATGGCCGGAACGGCGCATCGCGTCTCACTTGCGGCCCGTTCCGGGGCAGCGTCCGGCGAGTGGTCGGCCGCGAGCGGTCGGCCGATACTCGTGTGGGGCGAGGGTCCGTCGGGTCGCCGGCCTGGCGGCCCGCCGGTGCACGCCGGGCGTGCCGGGCGTGCCGGGCGGGCGTGCCTGGGCGGGCCGACGAGCGGGGCGGGGCGGGGCGGGACGGTTCGCTGTCGTAGTTCGGCGTCTCCGGGACGGCGAAGCACGACACCGATCCCGGCACCCGGTGCCCGCGGCGACCCGGACATGGGGCGGCCGCCCGCCGCGACCTCGCGGCGCTCAGCGCGTCAGGCGGTCCCGCAGCGCGCTCGCGCAGGCGCGGTTCGCGCCGTAGACGGTCCACGTGCCCAGCGTCCCCGCGCGGAGCGCTCCGCGCGGCGGGGTCGGCAGGCCGCGGCCGTTGTCGGCCTTGTCGAGGATGAAGCCGCGGGCGACCTCCTCGGACGAGGGCAGCAGCGTGATCCGCGGGTCGCCCGCACGGGTCGCCGGGTCGTCGCCCGGGCGGGGCAGCGCCTGCACGGAGGGCGGGCGGTCGGCGAGACCGCCGCCCTGGCCGAGCCACAGGAGGACCTGGGGGACGGCGCGGTGGTTCGGCAGACCGATGGCGGGCTCGAGGCGCTCGAACAGGAGGCCGGGGTCCTCGCGCTCGGCGTCGCGCAGGTCGTCGAGGTCGCCCAGGGAGGCGATGCCCGGCACGGCACCGTCCCCCGATGCGGTGTCGCCGACGCCGACGCCGCACGCCTGCAGCGACGGCCGGACGACCTCGCCCGTCACCGACCGGAGGTCGCCGATCACGCGCTGCTGCAGCGAGAGCGCGGACTGCAGCCGGTCCAGGCGGTTCGCCTGGCTCGGCAGGAAGACGACGAACGCGAGCAACGCGACGACGGCGAACGCCTGCCACGGCCGGCGCCAGCGGTGGTCGGCGTCGAGGTGCCGCCAGCCGAGCAGCCCGGCGGCGGCGAAGACGATGAGCAGCGTGGCGGGGAAGACGAGGTAGCGCGTCAGCAGCGGCAGGCCGGCGGCGGCCAGGACGAAGAAGCCGGCGCCCGCGGCGATCGCGGCGCCGACGCCGAGGACCGCGCGGCGACGCAGGAACGCCAGCGACAGCAGGGCGCCGCCGGCCGCGGCGAGGAGCACGGGCTCGCGGACGATCTCGCCCAGGCGGCGCGGCATCACCGTGACCGCCGAGCCGACGCCCGTGACGCGGTCGAGGTCGGCGGCGTTCTGCTGCGTGCCCGTGAGCGCCTGCAGCGGGTCGCCGGCGAGGACGAGGCCCTCGACGATCCAGCCCAGGGGCGCGATCAGGGACAGGGCGACCAGCGGCAGGAGCGAGCGGACGTCGGCGGCCCCGAGCCAGGTGCGCAGGCGCCCCGCGGCCCGCGGCGCTCCGGTGGCGTCCGTCGACCGGTCCGCACCCGCGGTCCCGTTCCCGCCCGTCGCCGTCGGCGTCGGCCGACCCGTCCGGGGCGCCGCGTCCGTCCGCACGCGCGCGACGACGAGGTACGCGACGTACGCCGCGGCCAGGAGCCACGCCTCGGGGCGCAGCAGGCCGGCGAGGGTGATCCAGGCGATCGTCCGCGCGCCGTTGCGCGGCCTGCGGGTCTCCGCCAGGAGCGCGAGCAGCAGGAAGACCGCGTAGGGCAGGTCGAGGTAGGAGCGCAGGCCGTAGGAGAGGACGGGCTCGCGCGTGAGGACGAGGACCGCCGCGACGACGCCCGCGGCCGTGCCGAACCACGCCGCGCCCAGGCGGAACGTCACGACGCCCAGGGCGCCGAGCCAGAACATCGCGAAGGCGACCAGCGCGGTCTCCGCCCCCCGGCCGACGGCGGGGCCGCCACCGTCGCTCAGCGGCACGAGCAGCCCGGAGAAGAGGTCGCTCAGCGGGTGCGGCGTGGGGGAGAAGAGGCGCTCGAGGTCCGGGCGGGAGCCGCCCGCGAGGAGCTGGCGCATCCAGTCCAGCGACCAGGCGGCGTCGTAGTTCACGAACGCCGTGCGGCCGAACGCGAGCCACACGAGCAGCCCGACGACGCAGGACGCCAGGAGGTGGACGAGGACCGAGGCCGCGCGCGTCCGGGGTCGGGAGAGGCCGTCCATGCGGGGGCGACGGTACCGACATGCGGCGGCGCGGCGCGGGTGCCGGACCCGTTCCGGGGCGGGCGGCGCCCGCTAGCCTGCCGCGGGTGAAGCCCGACGCCGTGCAGCTCCGCGTCCTGGGTGCCCTGCTCGAGAAGCAGCGCACCACCCCGGACGCCTATCCGCTTACGCTGAACGCCCTGCGCGCGGCGTGCAACCAGTCGACGAACCGCGACCCCGTCGTCCGGTACGACGACGTGCAGCTCCGCCACGCGCTCGAGGAGCTCGCGCGCCGGCGCTGGACCCGCTCGGCCGGGGGCTCGCGCGCGGCGAAGTACCGCCACCTGCTCGCGGACACGATGCAGATCCGGCCCGACGAGCAGGCCGTCCTCGCCGTCCTCCTGCTCCGCGGCCCGCAGACCCCGGGCGAGCTGCGCGCCCGGACGGAGCGCCTGCACCGCTTCGGGTCCGCCGACGAGCTCGAGACCACGATCGACCGGCTCATCACCCGCCGGCTCGTCGTCCGCCTCGAGCGCCGCCCCGGCCAGAAGGAGGCACGGGTCCAGCAGGTCATGGGCGGCGACGAGCTGCAGACGGAGGCGGCCGCCACGAGCGGCACCGTCGCCGTCGAGCGCGCCGCGGAGCCGCCGGTGTACCGGGACGACGACGGGCCGTCGGACTTCGACCTGGGCCCCGCGCCGCCGCGGTCCGCCGAGACGGACGCCGGACCCGCGTCGGACGGCGACGAGGAGCCGCCGCCGAACCACCTGGAGGGCCGCGTCGCACAGCTCGAGGGGGAGCTCGAGGACGTCCGGGCCGAGCTGGCGGGCCTGCGCGAGGAGCTCGCGGGGCTGCGGTCGGAGCTCGGGGCCTGAGCGCCGGGATCGCGAGGGCGGGCGGCCGGGACGCTCCGTAGACTCGGCCGGAGTGTCCGCCCCGTCCCTCTACCGCCGCCACCGACCGCGCTCGTTCGCCGACGTCGTCGGCCAGGAACACGTCGTCCGCACGCTCTCGAACGCGATCGAGCAGGACAAGGTCCACCACGCGTACCTGTTCGTGGGCTCTCGCGGGACGGGCAAGACGTCCATGGCGAAGATCCTCGCCGCGTGCCTGAACTGCCAGGGCGACCCGTCGATCCCGGAGACGGAGCGGCGCCCGGGGCCGACCACGGCGCCGTGCGGCCACTGCGAGGCGTGCCGGTCGATCGCGGAGGCGACGTCGATGGACGTCGTCGAGATGGACGCGGCCTCGAACAACTCCGTCGACGACATCCGCGACCTGCGCGACTCCGTCGCCTTCGCGCCCGTCGGCGGGCGCCACAAGGTGTACATCCTCGACGAGGCGCACATGCTGTCCAACGCGGCGTGGAACGCGTTCCTCAAGACCCTCGAGGAGCCACCGCCCCGGACGATCTTCGTGCTCGCCACGACGGAGGCCAACAAGGTCCTCCCGACGGTCGTGGACCGCTGCCACCGCTTCGACTTCCACCGGCCCACGCCGGTGCAGCTCTCGCGCGTCCTCGACCGCGTCGCCCAGCAGGAGTCGATCGACATCGGGCCCGAGGCGGTCGCCCTGGTCGCCCGGCACGCGACGGGCTCGTTCCGCGACGCCCTCGGCACGCTCGAGCAGCTCGTCACGTACGCGGGCGAGGACATCACGACGGACGACGTGCTGTCCGTCCTCGGCGTCGCCGACGCCGAGCTGCTGTTCCGCGCGTTCGACGCGATCGGGTCCGGCGACGCCGCGGCGACGCTGGGGGTCGCCGCCGAGCTCTCCGCCCAGGGCCGCGACCTGCGGCAGGTCACCGTCGACGTCGAGGCGCACGCCCGTGCGCTGCTGCTCGTCCTGATGACGGGCGGGCTGCCCGACGAGCTGCGGATCACCCCGGACCGCGACGAGCGGACGGTCGCCCAGGCCCGGACGCTGTCGGGCGCCACGGTGATCTGGGTCATCGACCTCGTCGCGGCCGCCCTGTCGGCGATGAGCGACGGCGCGGACCCGCGCACGCAGCTCGAGCTGCTGCTCGTCCGCGCCGCGCTGCCGCAGATCGACCCGCAGGCCAAGGCGCTGGCCGCCCGGATCGCCCGCCTCGAGCAGGCCGCCCAGGGCACCGCGCCGCCGCCCCCGCCGGCCATCCCCGTCGCCGCGCCGCAGGCGCCGGCGGCTCCCGCGCCGCGGGCCGCACCCCCGGCCGCACGCGCACCCGCACCCTCGGCCGCACCCGCACCCGCACCC
>CAFBMK010000049.1_pt1 | contig 16119 bp, 12 predicted proteins | sample 7268691 | NCBI WGS metagenome assembly CAFBMK01 (sample SAMEA6814062, study PRJEB35770) | freshwater metagenome | biome: Freshwater; feature: Freshwater reservoir; material: water | place: Czech Republic | collected 2017-05-23 | depth 30m m
ATCACGGAGTCCTCGTCGTCGGGCGGGTGGGGTCGAGGTCGTCGGGGGACGGCGCCCCCGCGGTGCCCTCAGTCCGCCGCGGACGGCGCGGCCCCGTGCGCCATCACGGAGTCCTCGTCGATCCAGTCCCCCGTGAACTTCGTGTCCTTCGGGGCGGAGGAGACGGCGTCGTCCTCGAGGAGCCGCTCGTAGAAGCGGTAGCGGCGCGCGAGGGTGCCGCCCATCTTCTGCATCGCCTTGTTCATGGAGGTGTTCGACTCGAGGATCCAGCCGCACTCGCCGCCGCCCTGGGGCGTGCGCTGCGCGGACTGGTAGTGCATCTCGTAGAGCTTGGCCCCGACGCCGGTGTGCTGGTAGTTCGGCTTGACGCCGAGCGCGAACACGCGGACGCGGTCGGGGTCCTTGCGGTGCCGGAGCAGCCGGAGCCAGTTCAGCGGCAGCATCCGCCCGTTCCGGGCGTGCATCAGGACCTGGTTGAAGTCGGGGATCGTCAGCGCGGCGCCGACGACCTCGCCGGTCTCCGGGATCTCGGCGACCATCGCCCAGTTCTCGTCGAGCAGCGGCGAGAGGTCCTTGGCGTAGTGCCGGACCTCCTTCTCGTTCAGCGGCACGAAGCCCCAGTTCTTCTCCCACGCGGCGTTGTAGACCTCGAGGAAGCGGCCGACCTCGACGGCGAAGTCCTTGCGCCGGAAGTAGCGGACCTTGATCCCGTGGTCGCTCTCGACCCGGTCGGCGATGCGCCAGATCATCGGGTGGACCTTCTCGCGGTCGCGGACGTGGAGGTCCCACATCAACGTGTCCATCGCGCGGGCCATGCCCGCCCCCTCCATGAGGCGGCGGTAGTACGTGGGGTGCCAGCCCGTCAGGACGATCGGCGGGCGATGCTGGCCGGCGACGAGCATGCCGCACTCGTCGTTCGTGGTGAACGAGAACGGGCCGACGAGGCGGTCGCAGCCGCGCTCCGCGACCCAGGCGGACGCGGCGTCGAGCAGCGCGTCCGCGGCCTCCTGGTCGTCCTCGCACTCGAACCAGCCGAACTGGCCCCAGCGGACGTCCTGGAACTCGTGCAGCGCCCGGTCGACGTGGGCGGTGAGGCGCCCGACGACCCGGCCGTCGCGCTCCGCGAGCAGGTACTCCGCCTCGGCGTGCTCGAACCACGGGTTGCGCTTGCGGTCCAGCTCCTGCTTCTGCGCGAACCGGGGCAGCGTCACCCAGTTCGGGTCGTCCTTCCGGAGGCGGAAGGGCAGGTCGACGAAGGCGTTCAGGTCCCCGCGCGTACGCACGGGGCGGATCAGCACGGGCACGCCGGGAACCCTAGCGAGCCACCCTCCGGCGCCCGGGCCCGGGCCGACCCGCGGCCCGTCCGGCCCGCCCGCGGGCCGACGCGCCGGGGGCCGCGATGGCCGTCGCGCGTACCGCCGTCGGGTCGTCGGTGTACAACCAAGGAGCCCCATGACCGACTCCTCCACCACCGCCGCCCCCGTCGACGTCTTCGCGAAGGTCCGCGGGCACGAGCGCGCGGAGCAGCTGGCCGCGGCCCGACAGGCGGACCTCCTGCCGTACTTCCACGTGCAGGAGAGCCCCGCGCTGCCGGTCGTGACGATGGAGGGCGCGGAGCGGATCCAGCTCGGCTCGAACAACTACCTCGGCCTGACGTCGGACCCGCGGGTCATCGCCGCCGCCCACGCGGCGATCGACGAGTACGGGACGGGCCTCACCGGCTCGCGGCTCCTGAACGGCACGATCCCGCTGCACCTCGAGCTGGAGCAGGAGATCGCCGACTGGATGGGCACGGAGGAGGCCATCGTCTTCTCGACGGGCCACCAGGCCAACGTCGGCACCCTCGGCACGATCCTGGAGCCGGGCGACACCGTCGTGGCGGACTCGGGCGACCACGCGTCGATCCTCGACGGCTGCCTGCTGTCGAAGGCGAAGCTGCGGCCGTTCCGGCACAACAAGCTGGACAAGCTCGAGAAGCAGCTCGTGCGCGCACAGGGCGACGGCGGGGGCGTGCTCGTCGTCGTCGACGGCGTCTTCTCCATGGAGGGCGACATCGCGCCCCTGCCCGAGATCGCCGCGCTCTGCGAGCGCTACGGCGCGCGCCTCATGGTCGACGAGGCCCACGGCGCCGGCGTCCTGGGCGCCCGCGGCGCGGGCACGAGCGAGCTGCTCGGCGTCGAGGACCGCGTCGACCTGCGGATGGGCACGTTCTCGAAGTCGCTCGCGTCCGCCGGCGGCTTCATCGCCGGCTCGCACGAGGTCGTCGACTACCTGCGGATCAGCTCCCGCGCGTTCCTCTTCACCGCCTCGGCCGTCCCGGCCGCCGTCGGCTCGGCGCTCGCCGCGCTGCGCATCGTCCGCTCGGACGAGGGTCCGGTCCTCCTCGCCCGCGTGCTGGACAACGCCCGCTACCTGCGCCAGGGCCTCGAGGACCTCGGCTACGCGGTGCTGCAGCCCCAGCGCGTGAACCCGGAGGGCGCCGTCGAGACCGACGTCGTCACCCCGATCGTGACCGTGACGGTCGGCGACGACTGGAAGGCCGTCCTGCTCTGGCGCGCGCTCTTCGACGCCGGCGTCTTCGTGAACACCGCGCTGCACCCGGCGGTGCCGCCGGCCGGCGCGGCGCTGCGGACCTCGGTCATGGCGACCCACACGCGGGAGCACCTCGACCGCGCCCTGGGGATCTTCGCGGACGTCAAGACGGCGTTCGAGGCCGAGCACGGCGCGCTGCCGGGCCCGGCCCTGCACGGCTGAGGCGCCGGCGGGTCCGGCCGGCCGACGGCGGCCGGTCCGGCCCCGCGCCGAGGGGTCAGACGCGGAAGGACAGCCCGCCCGAGCGGCGCTTGAACGTCTCGCGCATGAGCCGGAACATGCCGGCGAAGACGAGGACGCCGACGAGCAGCAGCGGCCACTGCGGCAGGCCGACGTCCGCGGCGTTCAGGAGCAGGCCCAGGCCGGCGGCGGAGACCATCGCGACGACGGCGGCGATCAGGGAGCTGTGGGAGCGGTAGCCGGCGAGGTGCTCCCGCACCGCGAGCTCGAGCGAGCTGGCGACGAGCAGCCCGAGGCCGCCGAGCAGGAACCCGGTGTTCTGCATGATCAGCCCGGCGACGGCGCCGATCAGGCCGACGAGGATCAGGCCCTCCGTGATCGGCAGGGGCGCCCAGATCGGCTGCGGCGCCTCGCCGCGGTCGGCTTTGAGCTTCGGGGCCCCCGGCGCCGCCTGGCGGGCGTCGCGGGCCTTCTGGGCGCGCTGCGCCTTCGTGGTCGTCGTCTGCGGCCGCGGGGCCGCGCCACCGGGTGCGGCGGCTCCTGCGGGGCCCGTGCGGGCGCGCTTGCGGGATCGACGCTTCTTGTTCTTCGGCTGGGCCACGGAGGGTCGAGGCTACCTGCCCGCCGGGGCGCCGTCGACCGCGGTGGTCGTCCCCGCCGGCGGGGTCAGCAGGTCGCGGATGCCGCGGTCGAGCTCCGCCCGGTCGAGGCCGCCGATGATCCGCTGCTGCACCGTCCCGTCGGGGCGCACGAAGAGCACGAGCGGGCAGGCCGGGGCGCCGAGCACGGACGCCAGGGCCCCGTCCCGGTCGTAGACCACGGGCAGCGTCCAGCGCCGGTCGCGGGCGGTCTGCCCGGTCGAGTCGTGCCGGCCGAGCAGCGAGACCGCCAGCGTCCCGAGGCCGGGGTACCGGGCACGGGCGGCGTCGAGCAGGTCGACCGCGCCGACGCACGCGTCGATGCCGCGGCTGAAGAGCACGAGGACGAGCGGGCCGCGCTCCAGGAGCGCGCAGGAGGTCACGACGGAGCGGTTGCGGATGGAGCACGCGGCCGTGTTGCCCGCCTCGCCCTGCCCGTCGCGCCGGGCGAGGTTGACGTCCTCGTTCTCCAGCCGCGGCTGCGAGACCAGCGGTGCGGCGAACGGGGGCAGCGTCTCCCCCGCCGCGACGTCGCCGCCCTGCTCGTCGCGGCCGCCGGCGATCGTCGTGACCCCGATGATCACCACGAACGCGATGAGCGCCACCGCCAGCCACCGCACGCCGATGGACCGGGCGCGCTCCGAGGCCTCCTCGGCCGTGAGCCGGACCCGCTCGAGCCGCTCGGCCTCGGCGTCCGCGGCGACGTCCGCCGCCGGGCGGCGGCGCGGCCGGCGGCCGCCCGCGGGGCCGTCGGCGTCGCCCGTCGGCCCTCCGTCCTCGGGGTCCGGGGCGAAGGCGAACGGGTCTCCGTCGCCGTCGCGCTGCGGCCGCCCGTCGGCGCCGGGCGTCCCGGCGTCCGCGGCGTCCGCGCCGAACGCGAACGGGTCCTCGTCGCCGTCGCGTCGGGGCTCCTCGTCCCCGGGGCCGACGGGCTCCTCGTCGTCGTCGTGGGGCGGGCGTCCGCCGCCGTCGGTGCTCACGCCCGGCCCGTCGTCCGGAACGGTGCGCACGGCACCGCGGGGGCGTTCGGGCGGCGTCGCACGCGGGGGCCCGCGGGGGTGGTGGGCCGGGGCCGACCGTCGGACCACTCCACGGGACGCGTCATGCGGCCCGACCCTAACGCCCGGCGCGGGCCGGCGGGCCCGCCTGGGGCGCCGGCCGCCGACGGGCCCGCCCGGAGCCCTAGCGGTCCGCGGGCACGCGCGGGACGTCGCGGCGCGTGCCGTCGGCGTCCGCGAACGGCGCCTGCTGCCGGCACGGCGGCGCGGCGGACGACAGGGACGACCCCAGCAGCGCGAGGACCGCACCCAGGCCGCCCACGTCCGTGGCCGCGCGGCCGCACTGCCGGCCCTCGAGCACGGGCAGGCCCGTGGCCAGGCCGGAGAAAACGCCGGGCTGCGCGTAGGCGTTGGGCCGGTTGGTCGGGGTGCGCCGGCGCTGGACCGCGAGGTTCTCGAGTTTCAGCGGCGTGATCAGGCGCAGGTAGCCGTAGCGGTTTCCGTCCGCGCCCGTGCTCGTGGCCTGCAGGGACGAGCCGGCGTTCGTGAAGAACGACCGCAGCTCCCCGGGGTACCGGCCGACGAACTCGACCGCGGGGTTCGTCTCGCGCAGGAGCGGCTCGAGCTGCTGGAGCGCCGGGCGCAGCGCGTCCGTGGTGCGCTCGACGGCGGGGATCCCGGCCCGCGAGGCGTCCACGAGCGGGTCGACGTCGCGGAAGAGCGCGCGGAGGTCCGGCGCGAGGCGGCCGAGGTCGGTCAGGGTCGGCGACAGCTCCTGCGCCACGGGCGCGAGCCGCCCGACGAGCGGGTCGGCGCGGCGCTGGAAGCGGGAGACGCGCTCGATCGTGGTCCGGGCCTGCCGCTCGAACGCCGGCAGCGCACGGACGGCGGCGCGCACGCTCGCGGCGCGCCGGTCGGTGATGGCGAAGAGCCGGTCGCCGTCCGTCAGGAGGCCCGCGAGCTGGCCGCGGCGCTCGGAGAGCGCGCCGACGGCGACGCCGGTGTCGCGGACGAGGCGTCGCACGGCCTGGTCGTGGTCGTCGAGGACGCGCAGCAGCGTGCCGCCGTCCCGGGCGAACGGCGAGAGGGTGCCGATGGCGGCGGAGAGGTCGCGGCCCCGGCCGCGCAGGGCGCCGGCGGAGCTCTGGATCCCGTCCTGCAGCGCCTGCCGGGTCGGCGCGTCGAAGGTGCGCAGCACCTCGTCGAAGTCCACCGTCTCGCTGACGCGGCCGGCGGCCAGGGCGCCGCCGTCGGGGACCTGCGGCCCGCCGGCGCTGCCCGGCGAGAGCTCGACGTACGTCTCGCCCAGCAGCGTCTTGCTCCGCAGCGTCGCGCGGGCGTCCCGCGGCACGGGCGCGAAGCGCGGGCGGATCTCGAGGACGACGTCGGAGCGGCCCGTGCGCCGGTCCGTCCCGATCGACTTGACCTTGCCGACGGGCACGCCGGAGATCCGCACGTCGGACTCCGTCACGAGCTGCGCGCCCTCCGTGAACGTCACGTGGACGCGGTAGCCCTGGGCCTTGAGCGGCACGGGGCCGCCGAACGCGGTCCAGAGGAAGAGCAGCAGGCCGAAGCACGAGCCCGCGAAGGCGACCATCAGCAGGATCCGGGCGATCCCGGGGGAGCGGGTGCTCATCGTCCGCCTCCGCCGCTCCGCGGCGTGCTCGTCGCATCCGTCGCGCCGCCCGGCCCGACGGGACAGGACCCCGCCCGGGAGAGACCGCCGAAGACGCCCTGCAGGAGCCCCGCCACCGGGTTCACCGCGCCGACGCCGGCGACGTCCTTCAGGGTGTCGCAGGTGAACAGGAGCTGGCCCCGCCGGATCGGGCCGTTCGCGTCCTGGGTGTTGAAGATCCAGGGCGCGAGGTGCGAGAGCCACTGGGTCCAGAAGAGGTAGCCCTGCTCGTCGCCCGGCGGGTCGTAGGCGAGCATGTTCCCAGCGCGGTTGAGCTCGCGGAGCGTCGCGGTGGCGTCCGGTGCGACGTCGTTCGTCGCCCCGACGGCCGCGCGCAGGCGCCGGACCGTCGGCAGGGTCTGCCGCGTCAGCGGCAGCAGCTGGTCGTCGATCACGGGCGTCGTGGCGCGGAGGAACGGCCGGGTGGACCGCAGCGCCGGGGCGAGGGACTCGGCGACGGGCGCCAGCGCGGTCGTCGCGGCGGGCAGCTCGGCGGCCAGGCCGGCGGTGTCGACGAGGGCGGCCCGGGTCGTCCGCAGCGTGCCGGGCAGCCCGCGCAGGGCGGCGCGCAGCTCGGCGCTGCGCCCCGCGATCGTGCCGACCACGCTGTCCGTGGTCTCCACGGCGCGGACGACGTCGGTCCGGCCCCGACCGAGCTCGTCGCTGATCAGCCGCAGGCTGCGGACGGCGCGGCGGGTGTTGGCGGCCCGGTCGTCCAGGGCCTCGCCGACGCGCCGCAGGTTGCGCGTGACGGGGCCCGTCGCACGGAGGGCGGCCGCGAGGTCGCGGGCCCGGTCGTCCGAGCCGACGCCCGCGCGGGTCGCCTGCAGGAGCAGCTGGAGGGCGGAGCGGGTGTCGACGTCCAGCGACGCGAGGAGCTCGTCCGGGTTGACGTTCGGGGTCGTCCGGGACTCCGCGATCGTGAAGCCCTCCCCCGCGCGCGGCGAGCCCGGCGTGCCGGGGTCCAGCTCGAGGACCATGTCGTTCAGGCCCGTCTTCGGTCGCAGCAGCGCGCTCGCGTCGCGGCGGACCATGGCCGCGTACCGCGGCCGCAGCCGGAAGCCGACCCGCGCCCGGCCGTCCTGGACCGCCACGTCGGTGATGTCGCCGACGTCGATGCCGGCGATCGTCACCGTCTGCCCCTGGCCGGGCGTGAGCGACTGCCCCGTGGAGAAGACGGCGTTGAAGGTCACGCGGTCCTCGCCCCCGGGCAGCCAGGCGGGGAACGCGACGCGCTGCTTGCCGAGGATGAAGACCGCGACGGCCGCCGCGAGCACGACGTTCAGGGCGATCACGGCGACCCAGCGCCCGTGCTGACGGAGCGCGCGCATCACCGGTCCCCGCCCGTCGACTTCAGGGCGCCGAGCGCCTCGTCGAGCCCGCGGGTCAGGCGGTCGTCGTCCGCGGCGCTCGAGGCGCCGACCGCGGCGCGGCCGCGGGGGGCGGTGCCGTTGGCCCGGCCGACGACCGCCGCGGCGTCGCCCGGGGCGGAGCGGGCGGCGTTCGCGTCGGGCACGGGCTGCTCCTGGCAGGCGCGGTCGTCGCGGTACGGCGGGCGCGCGTCGGGCCGGACCGGCCGGACGCCGATCGGGGCGTCCGCGGCGGCGGAGAGGAGGTTCCCCTGCTCGCCGACCGGGCCGAAGTCCAGGAGGTTCGGGCCCAGCCCGGTCTGCACGCGGGCGTAGGGCCCGTTGCCGTCGGAGTTCTGCCCCTCGCCCGCCAGGCCGACGAGGCCGTGGAAGAAGCTCTTGTAGAGCTCCCGGTCGGTCGTGAAGCGCCCGTCCTCCACCTTCTGGTTCCCGGCGGGGATCACGACCCGGTTGAGGCACTGCACGGCGTCGTCGAGCTGCGGGAACAGGCGGCGCCCCTCCGACGTCAGGCGGCTCAGGACGGGGACCGTCGGCGACAGCTCGTCGACGAGGCCGCGCAGCGCGTCCCGCGCGGTCAGGCGCCGGGCGGCGGCGACCCACGGGAGCGCCGCGTCCACCGTCGGGCCGGTGGCGCGGACGCCCGGCAGCAGCTGCCGCGAGAGGCGGCGGACGCCGGGGAGGCCGGCGTCGAGGCGCGCGAAGGTCGTGTCCGCGCGGTCGAGCGTCGGCGCCAGCTCGCGCAGCGTGCCCCGCAGCGCGTCGCGGTCGGCCGTCAGGGCGCCCGTGGTGGCGTCGAGCGCCCTGACGGCGCCGCGCAGCCGGGCGGCGCGCGGCGCCAGCGACGAGCTGAGCGCCCCGGCGGACGCCACGAGGGCGGAGAGGTCGTCGGGCCGCTCGCCGCGCAGGGCGTCGAGGGTCGTCCGCGTCGTGCGCAGCGCGGCGGGCGCGTCGGTGAGGGTGCGGTTGAGGCTGTCGGCGGCGGACGGCGGCTCCGTCAGGGCGTCGCCGAAGCCCACGATCGTGCGCTGCAGGTCGCGCCGGACCGCGCCGGGCAGGGCGCTCAGGAGCTGGTCGGCCTGCACGGCCGAGCTCGTGCGGGTGATCGGCAGCGTGCCGTCCTCCCCGAGGGCGGCGGCGTTCGGCGACCCCGGCTGCAGGTCGACGAAGAAGTTGCCCTCGAGGAAGATGCGCGGCCGGATCTTCAGCGTCGCGTCGCGGCGGATCGTCGGGACGTCGTCCCGGAGCTCCATCCGCACCGTCGAGGTGGTGCCGTCGCCGCGGGCGTCGACCGCGGTGACCTTCCCGACGGCGATCCCGGCGATGCGGACGGGCGAGCCCTTCGCGATCGCCTGGACGTCGGCGACCACGGCGTTCACGCGGGTGCCGTGGGTGCCCGGGACCTTCCCCTTCGTGACGCCGACGGCCACGACGGCGGCGAGCAGGAGCAGCGCGAGGACGCCCGCCAGGACGGGCGGCATGCCCGGGGCGTGCGCGCCGCGGCGGCGGCGTCGGCGGAGGAGCGGCACGCTACCTGCGCTCCAGTCCGGGGCCGCGGTCCACGGTGGTGCCCTGGTTCCCGGGCACGTTCCCGATGCGCCCGGCGGGCGCGTACGGCTCGTTGCCGCTCTCGCACTCGACGGGCCCCCCGGCCTGCCCGGCGTTGGGGTACGGCGCGTAGTTCAGGTCGGCGGCGGGCCGGGCGCTCGGCGTCGTCTGCTGCGGCGCGAGCATGAAGAGGATGCGCTCCCACGTGCCGTACCTGTTGCCCTCGGACAGGTGGTTGGCGAGGTTGCGCCCGAAGAGGGTGATGGCGTTGCAGGTGGCCTGGGCGGGCGTGAGCTGGTCGAGCACGGGCCGCAGGACGGTGGCCGCGCGGACCTGGGCGCCGAGGCTGCGGGCCGTCAGCGGGTCCTTCGAGAGCTCGTCCAGGGAGGCCAGCGCGCTGTCGAGGCGTCCGTTCAGCTGCGGGATCCGTGGCACGGTGGTCGTGCCGCGGCGCAGGGCCGCGGCGAGGTCGGGGGCGGCGACGCGCAGGGCACGGAGGCCCGGCCGCAGGTCGTTCAGCAGGCGGCGGGTGCGGCGCAGGAACGGCCGCTGGGCGGGCAGCCGCGAGGCGACGGACTCCTGGAGCGGGACGCCGGCGGCGACCGCGTCCTGCAGCTCGGGGTCGGCGACGTCGGCCAGCGCGTCCAGCGTGCCCTGCAGCCGGCGCAGCAGGCTCGCCTGGACGCCCGCGACGGGCGCGACCTCGTCGGCCGTCCGCCCGAGCCCGTCGATCGTGGCGGAGAGCCCGGTGCCGGGGTCGGCGAGGTTCGCCATGACGGGGGCGAGCCGCTCCAGGAGCGGCCCGAAGCGGTCGACGGCCTCGCCGAGGTCGCGCCCGCGACCGGCCAGCCCGTCGCCCAGCGCGCGGTTGCCCGTCCGGTAGGCGCGGCGGGTGCGGTCGTCGAACCTCGCGGTGATCTGGTCGAGGTCGACCGGCTCGACGCGCGCCTGGCGCAGCGGGAGGGTCCCGCCGGGCGGCAGCGTCGCCCGCGAGCGCCCGCGGGTGAGCTCGACGTACTTCAGGCCGAGCGCGGAGCGGGACCGCACGAGGACCGTGGTGTCGCGCGGCAGCGGCCCGGCCCCGCCGTCGAGCCGCAGCTCCAGCGTCGCGATGATGCGGCCCGTCCGCCGGTCCGTGGTCGGGACGACGTCGGCGACCTGACCGACGCGCGCACCGCCGAGGCGGACGTCGTTGCCCGGCAGCACGTTCTGCGCGCCCGGGAGCTGGATCCGCACGTCGTACGTCCTCACGAACGGCAGGCCCCGGTTGGCGTTGTAGGCCAGCACGACGGCCACGAGGGCGAGCAGGACGGCGGCGGCGCCGATCAGCACGGGGCTGGCGGCCAGGGAGCTGCGTCGGCGCATCAGTCGCCCGTCCCGATGAGGTAGGCGAGGAGCCGCGAGGCCTGGTCGACCGGGCGCGTGACGGCGGCGACGGGGTCGTCCTGGACCTCGATCGGCGCGTCGGTGCCCCGTGCGGGGGTGCGCCCGGCGCCCGGTGCCCCGGGGGCGGTGCCCCGGCGCTGCGCGAGCGCGTCGAGGCGGCGCACGAGCCCCCGGTAGCGCGCCTCGCCGCGGGCGTCCGCGAGGACGCTGCGGGGCGACTCGCCCGCGAGCACGCGGCGGCTCAGGGTCGCCTCGGGCGTCTCCCCCGCCCGGGCTGCCGCGCCCCGGGCGGTGCGCGCCGTCGCGTCGGAGCCGTAGCGGGCGGAGCAGCCCGCCACGGGCGTCCGCGCGTAGACGCTGCACGGGCTGACGGTCGCGTTGATGCGCAGGTAGTGCCCGACGTCGTCGTAGGCGTTGATCGCGAGGACCTGGAAGTACACGTAGTCCAGGAGCCGCTTGAAGCCACCCGTGTCGCGCAGCGAGGTGGTCAGCGTGCGGGCGCTGCGCAGGACGGGCGCGCCCGTCGTGGCGACGCGTCCGAGTCGCCGGATCGTGCCGTCGGCCGCCAGGAGCGTGGTGCGGGCGCGGTCGGCGGTGTCGCCGAGGTCCTCCACGGGACCGGTCGCCGCGGTGCCGAACGGCCCGAGCGCGTCGAGGACCTGCTCGCCGGCCGGGGCGGTGCGTCGCAGGTCCCGGACGACGGGAGCGCCCTGTCGGGCGACGCGCGAGAGCTCCCGCGCCGTCGGGCGCAGCTGGGCGAGCGTCGCGGGCAGGCGCCGCAGGTCGGTGTCGAGGGCGGTGCGGCGCTCGTCCAGGGCGGAGCCGAGGGCGCCCGCGCGGGCCAGCAGCCCGCGCAGGGCCGCGCGCTCGCCGGCGACGGGCCGCAGCGCGCGGTCGCCGTCGGCGGCCAGGGCGCGCAGGCGGGCGTTCTGCCCGTCGAGCAGCTCGAGGACGCGGTCCGTCTCGCGCAGGCCCGGGAGCGCGGCGCGCAGGGCGCGGCGCAGACCGCCGCCGCGGGCGGCGAGGCCGACCCCGAGCTCGTTCAGGAGGATCGCGGTGCGCTGGCGCTCCGGCAGCCCGTTCATGCCGACGACGAGGTCCAGGTCGATCGGCTTGCTCGTCCGCGACACCGGGAGCAGCCGCTGCTCCTGCCCGTCGACGCGGACGGCGCGCAGGGGCGCCGGCAGGGTCCCGCCCGTGCCGCGCGGCTGGGTGGGCAGGCACTCGACGTACCGCTCGCCGATGATCGACTGCGGCCGGACGGTGCACTCCGCATCGGCGCGGAAGTCGCGGAAGGCCGGGTCGTCGATCTTCAGGACGAGCACCGCCTTGCGGTCGGCCGTGACGTCGGTCTCGTCGACGCTGCCGACGCGGGCGCCGGCGACGCGGACCTCCTCGCCGGGGATCACGGCGAAGGCGTTGTCGAAGATCGCCCGCACGCGGTAGGCGCCGTCGCCCTTGCCGCCGCCGCTCGACCCGGCGACGAGGAGCACCACGACGACGACCACGGCGACGGCCGCGAGGAGGGGGAGCGCGCGGCGGATCATGGACCGGGGAGCACCGCGTCGACGTCGCAGTCGAGCGCCTCGGGGCTGCGCCGGGGGTCGTTCGACCCGTCCGGGCGCACCTGGGTGGCGGTGCCGGGGCAGCGACGCGCGCCGACGTCCTGCGCTCCGACGCCGCCGGCGGGACCGAGGGCCCCGGCCAGGGCGCGGACGAGCGGGCCGAGCAGCGCGTCGCCGACGACGGCGTTCTCGTTGATGATCGGCTGGATCCGCGCGTAGTGGCCGTTGGCGTCGTAGCCGGCCGAGGCCTGCGAGAAGTCGCGGAGCCAGCCGACGAGGTCGGGGGCGAAGGGGCGCGTGAAGCGGGCGATCGGGCGTGCGGACGTCGCGGCCCGGGCGGTGTCCTGCAGGGCCGGGACGGCGACGTCGGCGAGCGCCGGGGTGCGCCGGAGCAGGTCGATCAGGTCGTTCGGGGCGCCGGCGGAGCGGACGAGCCGGCGGGTGTCGGCGATCGTCGGGACCGCCGTGGCGGCGAGCGGCCGCAGGCGACGCAGGAGCGGGGCGAGGCGGGCCGTGGCCGGCAGCGCGGCCTCGACGAGGGGGTCGGCGGCGTCGAGCGTCTCGTCCACCCCGGCGAGCGTGGTGGACCCGCGGCGGAGCGTGGCCGGCAGCCGGTCGAGGGTGTCGTCCACGGCCGCCTCCTCGGCGACCACCTCGCGGGCGGTGCTCCGGGCGTTCGCGACGAGGCTCGGGAGCGTCGTGCGCTCCTGGGCGAGCGACCCGACGACGCGCGAGCCGGCCTGCAGGAACGTGCGGAGCGCCGGGGCGTCGCGGGCGACCTCGGCGAAGAGCGCGCGTCCCGAGCCGAGGGTGGGGTTCAGGCGCTCCAGCGTCTCGTTCGCGAGCCGCTCGCGCCCGGCGGTCGTCCGCGACGCGCCGCGGATCAGCCGGCGCAGGCCGGCGCGCGTGGGCTCGTCGAGGGTCGAGAAGAGCTGGTCGACGTCGACGATCTGGGTGACGCGGTCCGCCGCGATCCGTCCGCCCTCGTCGATCTCCGGCGCGTTGTTCGGCCCCGGGCTCAGCGAGACGTAGCGGTTGGCGATGCCGGAGAGCGACGGGGCACGGACGGTCGCCGTCGTGCCCTCGTGCAGCGGGCCGACGTCGTCGTCCACCTCGAGGTCGATCAGCGCCGTCCGGTCGGGGGTGAGGCGGAGGTCGCCGATCGTGCCGACCCGTCGACCGCCGACGCGCACCTCGTCCCCGTCGACGAGCTGCCCCGCGTTGGGCAGCGCGAGCTCGTAGCGGTACGTCCCGCCCCCGCGGGCGACCAGGACGGCGACGACCGCGGCCACCGCGACCAGGAGGGTGAGCCCGGCGGCCACCCGTGGTCGCCAGGAGGGGCCGGTCGGCGGACCCGCCGGGTCGGGCGATGAGGGGGGCGGGGTCATCGGTCCGGGAGGGGTCACCGGCGGTCCGAGCCGGTCGACGGATCGATGGTACGCCTCCGTAGCCTGACCTCAGGGCCGCGGATCACGTACGGTATACGCGATAGCGCGGGCCCAGCGGTCCGCTCATCGCACCCATGCCGGCTCGTGCCGGCCCCCCCGCGAGCTCCAGCCCTGCCCGCGACCGGCCCAGCGTGCGACCGGCCCGCGTGCGACCGGCCCCGCGTGCGACCGGCCCGGCGTGCGTACGGCCCGGAACGCGTGCGGCCCGAGTGCAGGCAGCCCGACGTCGAAGCGGACCGGCCCGGAACGACGACGGGCGGCCGATGGCCGCCCGTCGCAGGGTCCCAGGGGTGCCCGGAGGCTCAGTTCATGCCGAGCGGGCCGCGCGAGGCGCCCGCGAGGAACTGGTTGACGAACGCGTTCTCGGAGTTGAACAGCTCGTCCGCCGGACCGGACTCGACGATGCGGCCGCGCCACACGACGTTGATGAACTGCGAGACCCGGCGCGCGGTCATGATGTCGTGCGTGATCAGGGTGAAGGCCGGCTTGTGGGGCCAGTCCAGCCGCTCCGCGTCGTCCATCGTCTCGTCGTGGATCTCCTTGATCAGCTCGCCCAGCAGGGCGGTGCGGACCGGGTCCAGACCGGAGTCGGGCTCGTCGAAGAGGACGATCGACGGGTCGAGCACCAGCGCGCGGGCGAAGCCGGCGCGCTTGCGCATGCCTCCGGAGAGCTCGTTGGGGAACTTGTCCCACGCCTCGCCGAGACCGACCTCGTCCATCCGCCGGTCGACGATCTCGAGGATGTCCTTGTCCGGCTTGTCCGTGTGCTGACGCAGCGGGAACGCCACGTTGTCGCGGATGTTCATCGACCCGAACAGCGCGCCGTCCTGGAACAGCACGCCGAACTTCTGGCGCATCGCCAGCAGGTGGTCCAGGCCCATCGACGGCACGGACTCGCCGTGCACCAGCACGTCGCCGTCGTCGGGGTACAGCAGCCCCACCATGTGCTTGATGCAGACGCTCTTGCCGGTACCGGACGGCCCGAGGATCATCGAGATCATGCCCTCCGGCAGGCCCATGTTCAGGCCGCGGAGGATCTTGTTGCGGCCGAACGCCTTGTGCGTCTCGACGAACTCCACCGCGTCCGGACGACCGGTCGGGCGACGGATCCCCGTGTGCCACTGGTACTCGTCGTCGGAGTCGTTGGGCTGCGGCTCGCGGACGACCGCCACGCCGCCCTTCTCGCGGTCCGTCGAACCGTCGGCGGCGAGGTCCTCGATCCGGTCCTGCGAGTGGTCGGCTGCGCGGTCGTCGTCGCGCGGGTCGCTCGAGCGACGCAGCGCGACCGGCTCGTTCTCGGGCAGGTCGAGCTCGGTCGTGTCGCCCCGACCGGCCGGCTCCTCGTAGGGCAGGCCGGACGGGCCGGTGCTCTGCGAGCTGCGGGCGCGGCCCTCGTCCGGGTCGTTGAACAGCCCGGTGTGGTCGGCGACGGGCTCGGACGGTGCGCGACCCTCTGAGCCGGCCGGAGCCTGCTCGACGGATGCGTCGTCGTCGCGCCCGCGGCGCCTGGGGATGAACGGCATGGACTTCCTAGCCTCCGATGGGTGCTCGTGGGTTGGCGCCCCAGAACAACTGCGTCCCGAGCATGCCGATGAGGTGGACCATGATCAGATTCACGACCATCGACTTGGCCGTCGCGGTGCCGACCCCGACGGGTCCGCCGCTCGCGTTGTAGCCGTAGTAGCAGCCGACGAGCACGATCACCGTGGCCATCGACATGGCCTTGATCAGGCTGTAGAGCAGGTCGGGGGGGTTCTGGAACATCCAGAAGATGAGGAGGTAGCCGCCCGACGAGACGTCGCCGACCTGCTCGACGACGGTCAGGTAGCTGGCGAAGAAGCCGGCGCCGATGGCCGCGACGTACATGAACGGCAGCACGAGCCAGGCCGCCAGCAGGCGGGTGGCGCAGAGGAAGAGGACGGAGTCGAAGCCCATGACCTCGAGGGCGTCGATCTCCTCCGAGATCCGCATCGAGCCGAGCTCGGCCACGATGCCGGTGCCGACCTTGGCGGCCATCATGTAGCCGAAGGCGTACGGGACGAGCTCGCGCAGGTCGCACCACGCGGCGAACACGCCGGCGTAGGCGGGCGAGCCGATGGAGCGGGTGAAGTACGCGCCCTCGAGGCCGCACTGCAGGCCGATGATGAAGACGAGGCCCCAGATGACGACGGTCGAGCTCGTGATGAGCACGCCGGCCTGGCGCAGGCCCTCGCCCAGGAACCGGAGAACCCGGAGCGAGTAGACCTGCCCGATGATCTTCGCGGAGAACTTGGCGCCCTCGCCGACGTTGGCGAGGATCTCCTTGGGCTGCTCGAGGAAGGTGCTCATCGGGCGCCCCCGGCCGTCGGGACGGTGATCGGGACGAGCATCACTTGATCACCAGCATCTCGGGGTTCGTGGCCAGCAGCGTCTGCGTGAACACGTAGTTGAAGGCGAAGATGCCCAGGAAGGCGATCACCACCGCCTGGTTCACCGCTCTGCCGACGCCCTCTGCACCGCCCTTCGCGGTCATGCCCTTGTAGGAGCAGACCACGGCGATGATGGCGCCGAACAACGTGCACTTGACGAACGACCCCCAGAGGTCGGTCGTCGACGCGTTGCCGAAGAAGGTGGCCCAGAACGGTCCGAGCGGGGCGCCGTTGACGAGCGTGGCCACGACGCCGCCGAAGATGCCGAAGATCAGCGCGTAGACGTCGAAGAGGCCCGTGACGATCATCAGCGC
>CAFBMK010000050.1_pt1 | contig 16093 bp, 13 predicted proteins | sample 7268691 | NCBI WGS metagenome assembly CAFBMK01 (sample SAMEA6814062, study PRJEB35770) | freshwater metagenome | biome: Freshwater; feature: Freshwater reservoir; material: water | place: Czech Republic | collected 2017-05-23 | depth 30m m
AAGTCCCCCGCCTGGCAGGACGTCGACGGTGCGTGCAGCGGCTACCTCGTCGAGGAGGACGGCTACACGCTGCTCCTCGAGTGCGGCAACGGCGTGTTCGGCAAGCTGCGCGCGCACATGGACTACGTGGACCTCGACGCCTGCGTGATCTCGCACTGCCACGCGGACCACACCCTGGACCTCGTGCCCTACAGCTACGCGCTGTCCTTCGCCCCGCGGCAGCAGCCCGTCCCCGTGCCGCCGTGGCCCGGCACCGACACGCCGGCCCGCCCGCGGCTGCACCTGCCGCCCGGCGGCGAGAAGGTCATGCGCACCGTGATGACCGCGTGGGGGATGCCCGCGCTCGTCGAGCAGGCCTTCGCCTCGAGCGAGTACGACCCCGAGGAGACGCTCCACCTCGGACCGTTCGAGGTCCGCTTCCGCGCCGTCCCGCACTTCGTCCCCGCCTACGCCGTCGAGGTCGTCTCGAGCGTCACCGGCGGCCGGTTCGTCTACGGCTCGGACTGCGCGCCCAACGAGGACCTCGTCGAGTTCGCGACCGGCGCCGACCTGTTCTTCGTCGAGGCGACGCTCCCGCGCCCGGAGCGCGCCGGGCCGCGGGGCCACCTCACGGCCGCGGAGGCCGGCGAGGCCGTCCGCCGCGCCGGCGTCACCCGCGCCGTGCTGACGCACATCTCCGACGAGGAGGACCCGGTCGTGGCGCTCGAGCGCGCCACGGAGACCGCCGGCGGCATCCCCGTGGAGATCGCGGTCGCCGACGCGCTCTACGAGCTCTAGCGGGCGGCGCCAGGCGTCCGTGGACGCGTCGGATCCCGGCACGGGCGACGCTCGGCGGTGCGGGGCACGGCTCTCCCGTCGCCCGCACCGACCTCCTCGGTCCACGAACACCTGGCATCCACCCGCAGGTCGGGGAGGGGCCGCGGGTAGATTGGCCGCATGCGTTCCCGTGAAGGCGACCTGTTCGCCAACTTCGAGCGGGTCCGTCGCGAGATGGACGAGCTCTTCGGCGGCGTGCTCGACCGCGGTCTGCACGGTCGCACGCACCGGTCCGGCTTCGAGCCCGCCGTCGACGTCTTCTGCGAGACGCCGGCGGACGGCGAGCCGCGGGTCGTCGTGCACGCGGAGCTCGCGGGCATCGACCCCGACCGGGTGGCGCTCGAGATCCGCGGCAAGGAGCTCGTCCTGGCCGGCAGCCGCGCCGCCGGGGAGGCCGAGGGCCGCGCGTACCAGCAGGTCGAGATCGGCACGGGGGCGTTCCGCCGGTCCGTGCCGCTGGGGGTCGAGGTCCACACGGACCGCGCCCGCGCGACCTACCGCGACGGCATCCTCCGCGTCGAGCTGCCGATCAAGGACGACGACGCACCGTCCGACCCCGCCCCGGACGAGGCCGGCTCGTGATCGAGATCGTCTCGGACCCCGGCGCGGGTCAGGTCGTCGAGATCCAGGGCGAGGGGGAGTCCGGCGTCCGCGGGCCGCTGCCCGTCCTGCCCCTGCGCGACGTCGTGCCGGTGCCGGACACGATGCTGCCGCTCGCGGTGGGGCAGGAGCGCTCCGTCCGCCTCGTCGACGACGTCCTCGCCGGCGACCGCCGCCTCGTGCTCGTCACCTCGCGCGACGCCGCCGTCGAGGCGCCGGGACCCGAGGGCATCCACGAGGTCGGCGTCGTCGGCCACATCGTCCGGATGCTCAAGGTCCCCGACGGGACGCTGCGGCTGCTCGTCCAGGGCACCCAGCGCGTCCGCCTCACGCGCTTCACGAAGACGGAGCCGTACCTCGTCGCCGAGATCGAGGAGCTGCCCGACCAGCTCGGCCCGGAGGGGGAGGACGGCTCGTCGCCCGAGCTCGTCGCCCTGCACCGCAGCGTCCAGGAGACGTTCTCGAAGATCGTCGAGGCGGTGCCGTACCTGCCGGAGGAGCTGCAGATCGCCGTCGCGAACATCGACGACCCGGTCGCCCTCTCCCAGCTCATCACGGGCTCGCTGCGGATCGGCACGGACGACAAGCAGGAGCTCCTCGAGCAGGTCGACGTCCAGGCCCGGCTGCGCCGTCTGATGGCGATCCTCGCCCGCGAGCTCGAGGTGATCTCGATCGGCTCGGAGATCCAGTCGCAGGTGCAGTCCGAGCTCGACAAGGGCCAGCGCGAGTACGTCCTGCGCCAGCAGCTCAAGGCGATCCGCGAGGAGCTGGGGGAGGAGGACCCGCTCGAGGCCGAGCTCGCCGAGCTCCGGGAGCAGCTCGACGCGCTGGACCTGCCCGAGGTCGTCGCGACGCAGGCCGACCGCGAGCTGCACCGGCTCGAGTCGATCCCCCAGGCCTCCGCCGAGCACGGGGTCGTCCGCACGTACCTCGAGTGGATCGTCTCCCTGCCGTGGAACGACCGCACGCGCGACGACCTCGACCTGCACCGCGCCCGCGAGATCCTCGACGCCGACCACCACGGGCTCGAGGACATCAAGGACCGCATCCTGGAGTTCCTCGCCGTCCGGCAGCTCAAGCCGGACGCGCGCGGGTCGATCCTCTGCCTCGTCGGACCGCCGGGCGTCGGCAAGACGTCGCTGGGCAAGTCGATCGCGCGGGCGATGGGCCGCAACTTCGAGCGGATCTCCGCCGGCGGCGTCCGCGACGAGGCCGAGATCCGCGGTCACCGCCGCACGTACATCGGCGCGATGCCCGGGACGATCATCCGCGCGATGCGGGACTCGGGCTCGAGCAACCCGCTCCTGATGATCGACGAGATCGACAAGATGGGCTCCGTCGGCTCGGGCGGCGGTCCGGAGTCCGCGATGCTCGAGGTCCTCGACCCGGAGCAGAACGACACCTTCCGGGACCACTACCTCGACGTGCCGTTCGATCTCTCGCGGGTCATGTTCGTGACGACCGCCAACACGCTCGACACGATCCCCGGCCCGCTCCGCGACCGCATGGAGATCATCCGCCTGGCCGGCTACACCGCGCAGGAGAAGCTCGAGATCGCCAAGCGCTACCTCGTGCCGCGCCAGCTCGAGCGCCACGGCCTGCGCCGCTCGTGGGTCGGCTTCGGCGACCCGGCGCTGCGGACGCTGATCGAGGACTACACGCGCGAGTCCGGGGTGCGCAACCTCGAGCGCGAGATCGGCCGGGTCGTGCGCAAGATCGCGCGCGAGATCGTCGAGCAGGAGCAGGACGACGATGCGCCGCCGGCCAAGCCGAAGCGGCTGACCGTGTCGCAGGCGCGCGTCGAGGAGCTCCTCGGCCGCGGCACGTGGGCGGGCGCCGACGAGGCGCTGCGTCGCCGCACGCGCCGCGCGGGCGTCGCGACCGGCCTCGCGTGGACCCCGGTCGGCGGCGACGTGCTCGTCGTGGAGGCCGCCGCGATGCCGAAGTCGGGGTCCCAGCCGACGCTCACGACCACCGGGCAGCTCGGCGACGTCATGCAGGAGTCCGTCCGGGCGGCGCTGACGTGGGTCCGCGGCAACCTCGCGGGGGTCGCCCCGGAGGTCGCGCAGGACTGGTTCTCCCAGCACGACCTGCACGTCCACGTCCCCGCCGGGGCGACGCCGAAGGACGGCCCGTCGGCGGACATCACGATCGCGACCGCCATCGTCTCGCTGCTCACGGGCCGCGAGGTCGCGCAGCACGTCGCGATGACGGGCGAGATCACGCTGACGGGCGAGGTCCTGCCGATCGGCGGCCTGAAGGAGAAGGCGCTCGCGGCGCAGCGCAACGGCGTGCGGTGCGTCATCGCACCACGCGAGAACGAGCGCGACCAGGAGGACATCCCCGAGCCGCTGCGCTCGCGGATCGACTTCGTCTGGGTCGACCGGGTCGAGCAGGTCCTCGAGGCCGCCCTCGGCGGTTTGCCCGTGGGGCCCCGCGGGTAGCGAAACGACAGCAGTCACCGGGCTTGCGCGTGCAGTCGCGCGGAACTCCGGTGGCCCGGTGCGCGGAGCGGTAGGCTCACGTGCGTTCGGCCTCACCACCCCAAGACGGAGGACCATGGCGTTGAAGACGCAGTCCAAGAAGCAGCGGAAGATCCAGGCGAAGGCCGCCAAGAAGAGCGCGAAGCAGCTCGGCAAGCGGGCGTCGAAGAAGGTCGCCGCGCGTGAGGACGCCGTGCGCAACCTGATCGAGAACCAGGATCTGCACGACGACCTGCGCAACCTGGCGGAAGCCGCGAAGACCGCCTACGCCCGCGTGTCGACGAACCCCGCCGCGATCCTGCAGGACAAGAAGGTCCACAGCGAGCTCCGCGCCGGCACCAGCGCGCTCCTCGACGCGAAGGGGCAGCTGAACGGCAAGCCCGCCAAGAAGAAGAAGGGCGGCTTCGGCGGCCTCTTCCTGATCGTCGTCGGCTCCGCCGTCGCCGTCGTCACGGTCCCGGCGCTGCGCACGAAGGCCCTCGACCTCGTCTTCGGTCCCGAGGAGGAGCTCGACTACTCCGTCGGCTCCGCCGCCGGCTCCACGTCGGCCAACGGCAACGGCTCGGCCGCCAGCACGACGTCCACGCCCGTCAGCGGCAGCTGACCCCCGCACCACCGGGCGCGCCGCACGGCGCGCCCGCACCGCGGGCCTTCGGCCCGCGTCCCGACGGCCCCGAGAGGGGCCGTCCGTCGTGCGTGGGCCGGGTTTCGCTCGGCTGGCCAGCCAGCCAGGTATCCTCGTCCCGTGGCGACGGAGGAGACCAGACGGCAGCTGGCGACGGACAAGGCGCTGCGCATCGTCGACGCCATGCGCTCCAGCGTCGCCCGCCGCGGCGTCGCCGGGTCGACCTTCGACCACGTCGCCCGCGAGGCCGGGGTCTCCCGCGGCCTGCTGCACTACTACTTCGGCTCGAAGGAGCGGCTGCTCGTCGAGGTCGCCAAGCGCGACTCCGAGGTCCGCTTCGCCGCGATGGCGTCGGCGCTCGAGCACGCGACGTCGGCCGGCCAGCTCGTCGACCAGTGGGTCCGCTCGCTCCAGGCGACGGTGAAGCACGAGCCCGAGTTCGTGTCCATGCTGCTCGAGCTCTACACGCTGGCCCAGCGCAACCCGGAGATCGCGGACGAGCTGTCGTCGCTCATGCAGGGCATGTCCGACGCGCTCGCCCAGCGCAGCCGCCGGCTCGAGGCCGACGGCGTGATCCGCCTCGCCGCCAGCCCGGAGGTCGTCGCCGACGTCATGCTCGGCTTCGGCTACGGCATGGCGCTGCGGCTCCTGGCCGAGCCCGGCCGCGACATGGACGAGGCGATCGAGGTCGCCGCGACCGCCGCGCGCGGGCTGTACCAGGACGTCTGAGACCGGCGCCCGGGCGGCCTGCGCGCCCCTCGACGGGGCGCGCGCGTGCTCAGTCCTGCGGCTTGGGGGAGACCCAGTCCGCGGCCAGCCGGCCGGCGAAAAGCGCGACGAGCTCGTCGATCGCCACGCGGGTCTGCTCGAGCGAGTCGCGGTCGCGGACGGTGACCGTCCGGTCCTCGAGGGTCTGGTGGTCCACGGTCACGCACCACGGCGTGCCGATCTCGTCCTGGCGGCGGTAGCGCTTGCCGATGGCGCCGGACTCGTCGTACTCCGTCTGGCCGACGCGGCGCAGGAGGTCGCGGATCTCCTTCGCGACCTCGGGCTGGCCGTCCTTCTTCACGAGCGGGAAGACGGCGACCTTGATCGGCGCCAGGCGCGGGTGCAGGCGCAGGACGGTGCGCACGTCGCCCTCGACCTCCTCCTCGTCGTACGCGTCGACGAGGAACGCGAGCGTCGCGCGGCCGACGCCGGCGGCCGGCTCGATGACGTGGGGGACGTAGCGCTCCTTCGAGGCCTCGTCGTAGACCTCGATCTTCGTCTTCGCGCCCTTGGCGTGCTGGGTCAGGTCGAAGTCGCCGCGGTCCGCGACGCCCTCGAGCTCGGACCAGCCGATGGGGAAGAGGTACTCCACGTCGGCGGTGCGCGAGCTGTAGTGCGACAGCTCGTCCTCGTCGTGGGGGCGCAGGCGCAGGTGGTCGGCGCGGACGCCGAGGTTCGTGTACCAGTCGAAGCGCGCCTGCTTCCAGTGCTCGTACCACTCGGTCGACTCGGCGGGCGGGACGAAGAACTCCATCTCCATCTGCTCGAACTCGAGGGTGCGGAAGATGAAGTTGCCCGGGGTGATCTCGTTGCGGAACGACTTGCCGATCTGGGCGATGCCGAACGGCGGCTTCTTGCGCGAGATCGCGAGGACCTGCTTGAAGTCGACGAAGATGCCCTGCGCGGTCTCCGGGCGCAGGTAGACCGTGGAGGCGGACTCCTCGACCGTGCCGATCTGCGTCTTGAACATGAGGTTGAACTCGCGCGGCTCGGAGAGCTCGCCGCCGCATACGGGGCAGACGACGGCGGCGGGATCCTCGCCGGCCTCGACCGCGGCCTCCTGCAGGTGGTCCAGGCGGAAGCGCTTCTTGCACTTGCCCAGGCACTGCACGAGCGGGTCGGAGAACCCGTCGAGGTGGCCCGAGCTCTGCCAGACCTTCGGGTGCTGGATGATCGCGGAGTCCAGCGCGACGACGTCGTCGCGGTCCTGGAGCATCGCCTTCCACCACTCGGCCTTCACGTTCTGCAACAGCAGCACGCCGTAGTGGCCGTAGTCGTAGGTGTTCGCGATGCCGCCGTAGATCTCCGAGGCGGGGAAGACGAAGCCGCGCCGCTTGCAGAGGGCGACGATCTTGTCCATGGTGACGACGTCGGAGGGCATGGCGAGAGGGTACGGGCTCCCCGCGCGACCCCGTGGCCCGGGCCCGCGGCGCCGGACGGACCGTCGACCCGGCGCGCGGCCGCGGCACCGTCGGACGGGCGCACGCGGACGGACGTCGGACACCCCGGCGCAGCGGTCCGACCGCGGGTAGGATCGCGCCCATGCCGCTGCGCCGATCGACCCGTCAGGCCCCGCCACCGAAGCTCGAGCTGCGGGGCCGCCTGGAGCGCCAGAGCCTCCGCGCCCTCGGCGCCACCGGGGGACCGAACCGGCGCGTCAGGCTCCGGCGCCCGATCCGGCTCGACGGGCAGACGCTCGACGCCCCGACCCAGGCGATGCTCGCGCTCCGCGACCGCCTCGGCTACCCCGCCTGGCACGAGCAGCCGGTGCCGCAGGCACGTGCCACGATGCGCCACGAGGCGCTCGTCGCCGCGGGCCGCCCGATCGCCGTCGCCGCGGCGGACGACCTCGAGGTCGACGGCGCCACGGGCCCGCTGCCGGCACGGCTCTACCGCCCCGGCGGCGCGCGCAACCCCGCGCTGACCTGGCAGCCGGCGGCCGACCGCCTGCCGCTGCTGCTCTTCTTCCACGGCGGCGGATTCGTCCTGGGCGACCGCGACTCGCACGACGCGGTCTGCCGGCTGCTCTGCTCGGCGGCGGGCATCCTCGTGCTGTCCGTCGAGTACCGCCTCGCCCCCGAGCACCCCTGGCCGGCCGCGCCGGAGGACGGGCTCGCCGCCTGGTGGTGGACCGTCGACCACGCGGAGGAGCTCGGCGCGGACCCCGAGCGCCTGGCGGTCGGCGGCGACAGCGCCGGCGGCAACCTGAGCGCCGTGGTGGCGCAGGACGCCGCCCGCGGTCGCGGGCGCGACGAGGACGTGGCGCCCGCCGCGCAGCTCCTGCTGTACCCGGCCGTCGACTTCACGCGCCGCTACCGCTCCCGCGACCTCTTCTCGCGCGGCTTCTACCTCGAGGACGCCTCGATGGACTGGTGCGAGCACCTCTACCTCGGCGTCGAGGGGGAGCCCGGCGCCGTGGACCGCGAGGACCCGCGGGTCTCCCCGCTGCTCGGCGACCTGGCGGGCCTGCCGCCCGCGCTCGTCGTCACGGCCGGCTTCGACCCGCTCCGCGACCAGGGCGAGGCCTACGCCGAGGCGCTCGTGGAGGCCGGCACGCCCGCCGTCTGCCGGCGGATGCCCGACCTGATCCACGGCTTCGCCAACACGCCCGGTGTCGGTCGTCGCTCGCGGGAGGCGATGCTCGAGGTGGCCTCGCTCCTGCGCGGCATGCTCGAGATCGAGCCCGCCGTGCGCGCCCGCGCGGCGACCGCGGCCCCCGAGTCCTCGGCCTCCACGGCGTAGCCGCACCGGCCCGACGGGGTGCCCGGGGCGCGCCGGACCCCCGGCCGCCCGCGGCCCCTTGGCACTCTCCTCGTCCGAGTGCCAAGGAGCGGTTGCGGGCGGTGCCGCCCGGCCTATACTCCGAGGCCCATGCCCATCTACGAGTACCGCCGCCCCGACGGGACGACCTTCGACGTCCTGCAGAAGTTCTCCGACGACGCCCTGACGCACGACCCCGACACCGGCGTCCCGGTGCAGAAGGTGCTGAGCGCGCCGGCGATCCACTTCAAGGGCGCGGGCTTCCACAACACCGACTACGGGACGAAGAAGCGCCCGGTCGGTGGCGGGGGCGACTCGTCCTCGAGCTCCGGCGACGGCTCGGGCTCGGGCTCGGGCTCCTCCGACGCCTCGTCCTCGTCGTCGTCCTCCGACGCGGGGTCGTCCCCGTCCGGCTCGTCGTCGTCGGACTCCTCGTCGTCGTCCTCGTCCTCCGGCTCGTCGTCGTCGGCGACCTCCGCGTCGTCGTCGTCCGGCGGGTCCTCGTCGGGGTCGCCCTCCTCGTCCGACTGAGGTCCGATGCCGACCTACGAGTACCGCCGTCCCGACGGCACGACGTTCGAGATCGTCCAGCGGATCTCGGAGGACGCGCTCACGCACGACCCCGAGACGGGCGTGCCGGTCACGCGGGTCCTGTTCGCCCCCGCCGTGCACTACAAGGGCAGCGGCTTCTACGCGAACGACTACGGCACCCAGAAGGGCAACCGCGAGCTCGAGAAGGCCGCGGAGGCCGGTGCCGACGCGCACGACGACAAGTTCCGCAAGCAGCGGGCCGAGCGCCAGAAGGCCGAGGCCGCCAAGCCGGCGCCGAAGCCCGCGCCCAAGACCCCCTGAGGGCCGGGCGCGCGGCGCCCGCGGCGCCCGGCGCGCCGCCCGCCTGCTTCTCGTCCCGCCGGCGCGCCGCTCGCTGCTCGTCGTCCCGCCGGCGCGCCGCCCGCTACTTCTCGTACCGCCGGCGCGCGCGCTCCACGGCCTCGGGCGAGACGCTGAGCGCCTGACCGCCGCCGGGGATCGACTCCACGCCGGTCGGCTTGAGCACGTGCGAGCCGCCGCTGCCGGGCAGGAACTGCCCGATCGCGACGCCGAGCAGGGTGAACCCGGACATGTCGGTCTTCACGGCCTGCGGGGCCTTCCACGCGATGAGGGGCATCCGCACGAACCCGGCGGGGGAGAGGATCCGCCGCTTCATCGCGCCCACGACCTCCTGCTGGCGCCCCGCCCGGTCGACGTCGTCCTGACCGGGGTCGCAGCGGTTCTTGCGCACCCGCGCCAGGGCGAGCGCCGCGGAGCCCTCGAGTCTGTAGCTCCGCCCCTTCTTCAGCCGGAACGACGTGCCGCCGAGCTTCTTGTCGTAGCCGATGGTCACGCCGGCGCGGGGCCGGTTGGCGCCCCCGGAGACGTCGGCGGTCAGGCAGGTCTTCGGCGTGTAGTTCACGCCGCCCATCGCGTCGATCAGGCCCGGGAAGTTCTCGAAGTCGACCGTCGCGACGTGGTTGACGTCGATGCCCGTCAGGTTCTCGACGGAGCCGACCGACCCGCGGATCCCGTCGAAGGCGTAGGCGGCGTTGATCTTCTGGCGGCCGTGGTTCGGGACGTCGACGGCGGTGTCGCGGGGGATGGACAGCTTCGCGTTGGCGAGCCCGCCCGTGCGCATCAGGAGCATCGTGTCGGTGCGCGCGCTCCCGCCCTCCGAGCCGGGCTCCTTCGATCCGGGCGGCCGGTCGTCCGTGCCCAGGATGAGGACGTTCGTCGGCGTGAACGGGGGCGCGCCGCCGCCGAGCAGCGCGCCGACGTTGCCGCCCTGCTGGTGGACCGTCGCCGAGACCACGAAGAGCACGACGGACAGCGCGACCCACGCGACCGCGGCCGTGGCGACCCACCGGAGGATCCGCCGGGGCGCGCTGCGTCCGACGCCGCGGCGGCCGCGGCCGAACCGCCGGCGCCGGGGGCCGGGCGGGGGCCCGCCGCCGTCTTCGTCCCCGCCACGTCCCCGCCGCCGCGCCTCGTAGACCGTGTAGCCCGGCCCCTCGCCGTCGGGCCCCGCGGCGGACGCCCGTGCTCCGCCGTCGTCCCCGCGCGACGCCGCGGACGCACCCCGGTCGCCCGCCGGCCGGCCGCCGCCGGGCCGCGGTGTCCTGGGCGTGCGTCCCCCGCGGCCGCCGTAGACCGTGTACGGGCCGTCGTCGTCGGTCGGGCGACCGCCCTGCGCGTCGTCTTGGGGTCCCTGCATCAGGGGGTATGGTGGCGCGCGTGCCGGGCGACTGCGTCATCGGGGTGGATCTCGGCGGGACGAAGCTGCTCGCCGGCCTCGTCCGGGACGACCTGACGGTGCTCGAGCGGGTCTACCGCCTGGCGCCGCCGTCGGGCGATCCGGAGGACCTGCTGCAGCACGTCGTCGACGAGGTCCGGGAGCTCCTGGAGGGCGGGATCGTCGACCCCGCGCGGGTCCGCGCGGTCGGCGTCGGGATCCCGTCGCTCGTGGACCGGGAGCGCGGGGTCGCGGTCTCGACGGTCCATCAGCCGCTCGACGACGTCCCGGTCCGCGACGAGCTGCAGGATCGCCTGCAGCTGCCCGTGGCGCTCGACAACGACGCGAACTGCGCCGCGCTGGCGGAGTGGCGGGCCGGGGCGGCCCGTGGGTGCGACGACGTCGTGCTCCTCACCGTCGGGACCGGCATCGGCAGCGGAGTGATCGCCGGTGGGCGCCTGCTGCGCGGGGCGACCGGGGCGGCGACCGAGCTCGGCCACATGGTCGTCGACTTCGACGGGCCCCCGTGCCAGGGCGCGTGCCGCAACCAGGGCTGCCTCGAGGCGCTCGCGTCGGGCAGCGCCCTCGGCCGCGAGGGCGCGCGGCTCGCCGGGCAACGCCCCGGGTCCGAGCTCGCCCGCCTGGCCGCCGAGGGCCACGCGATCACCGGGGTGCACGTGACGGAGGCCGCGCGCCGCGGCGACCGCGCGGCGGGCGAGGCGCTCGAGCGCATCGGCACGCTCCTCGGGGTCGGCATCGCCAACGCGATGAACATCTTCAACCCCGAGCTCGTCCTGATCGGCGGCGGGGTCTCCGACGCCGGCGACCTGCTGCTGGACCCCGCCCGCACCGAGGCCCGCCGGCGCGCGCGGCCGCCGTCGAACCGCGCCCGCGTGCAGCGCGCCGCGTTCGGCCCCGAGGCCGGCATGGTCGGCGGCGCGGTGCTCGCCCTGGAGGAGGCCCGATGAGCACGCCGGAGACCGCGGGCACGACGGACGGCCCGGAGGACGGGGACGAGCGGGGGCCGCAGGACGCCGGGGGCACGGACGACGCCGCGACCGACGCGACCGACGCGACCACCACGATCGACGCGACCGCCGCCGAGGACGACGCCGCGACCGACGGCCGCGTCGGGCGCCTCGTGGTCTGCGCGACCCCGATCGGCAACCTGGAGGACGTGACCGCGCGGGTCCTGCGCACGCTCGCGGAGGCGGCCGTGGTGGCGTGCGAGGACACCCGCCACACGCGCCGCCTGCTCGACCGCCACGGGATCCGGCAGCGGACGGTGAGCCTGCACGAGCACAACGAGGCCGAGCGGTCCGGCGAGCTCCTCGACCGCGTCCGGGCGGGGGAGGTCGTGGCGCTCGTCAGCGACGCGGGCATGCCGGTGGTCAGCGACCCGGGCGGCCGGCTCGTCGCCGCGGCACGCGACGCCGGGCTGCCCGTCGAGGTCCTGCCGGGGGCCAGCGCGCCGGTCACCGCGATCGCGACGGCGGGCATCGTCGCGGACCGCTGGCGCTTCGTCGGCTTCCTGCCGCGGCGCGGCGACGACGTCGTCGCGCTGCTCGCGCACCCCGAGACGTCCGTCGCGTTCGAGTCGCCCAACCGGCTCGTCGCGACGCTCCGGGCGCTCGAGGCGGTCGACCCCGCCCGGCTCGTCGCCGTCTGCCGCGAGCTGACGAAGCTCCACGAGGAGGTCGTCCGCGGCGCCGTCGCCGAGGTCGCCGACCGGTTCGCGCAGAGCGGCGTGCGGGGCGAGGTGACGCTCGTGGTCGCCGGCGTCCCCGAGGCCGAGGCGGACGACGCCGACCGGGCCGTCGCCCTCGACGCGGTCGCCGCGCTCGTCGACGCGGGGGCGCGCGCCAAGTCGGCGGCGCGCGTGGTGGCGGGCCTCACGGGCCAGTCCGCCAACGAGCTCTACCGGGCGCTGCACGAGCGCGACTGAGGCCGGGCGCCGCGGCGCCGCCGCCCCGGCGCTCGAGCGCTGCGCGGCCGCCCGTCGCGCCCCAGCGCTGCGTGGGCTCCAGGCCGAACGACGCCTCGGCGCGGTCGACGATCTCGGCCGCCAGCGCCAGGGACGCCGTCGCCGCGGGGGAGGGCGCGTTGCGGACGTGCAGCGTGCGGTCGTCGCCGTCCAGCACGAAGTCGTCGACGAGGCCGCCGTCCCGGCGCAGCGCCTGGGCGCGCACCCCGGCCGGGCCGGGCAGCAGGTCCGCCGCGCGCAGGTCGGGGACCATCCGTGCCAGCTCCGCGGCCATCGCGCGCCGGCTGACGGTCCGGTGGACCTCGCCGCCCGCCGTCCGCCACCACGTGCGGGCCATCCGCCAGGTCCCGGGCCAGCGCACGGTCGCGCCGAGGTCCCTCCGCCGCACGCGCGTCAGGCGGTAGGCGTCGCGCGCACCGACGAGGAGCGCGGTCGGTCCCGCGTGGACCTCGCCGTCCGTGCCGCGGGTCAGGTGCACGCCGAGGAACGGCAGGTCCGGGTCGGGCACGGGGTAGACCAGGCCGCGGACGAGCGACGCCGCCTCGGGCCGCAGCACGCGGTACGCGCCGCGGAACGGGACGACGCGGACGTCGCCGTCCGCGGGCGCCGCGCCGCGCGGGGCGAGCGCGTCCGCCCACGCCCCGGCGCAGACGATCGCCCGTCGCGCGCGGAGGACGTCGGGGGCGCCCGTCGCCCCCCGGGGCCGGTGCCGGACGTGCACGCCGTCGCCCGACCGCGCCGCCCCGAGGACCTCGCGGCCCAGGTGGAGCGCGCCGCCGCGGGCTCGGACGTCGGCGGCCAGCGCACGGCTCGCGCCGGCGAAGTCGACGATGCCGGTGCCGGGCGACCACAGGCCGTCGACGCCGCGGACGTGCGGCTCGTGGCGCCGGATGCCGGCGGGGTCCAGCCGCTGCAGACCCGGGACGCCGTTGGCCCGCCCGCGCCGCTCGAGCTCGTCGAGCCGCGGCACCTCCTCGGACCGCGTGGCGACGACGACCTTGCCGCAACGCTCGTGCGCGACGCCGTGCTCCGCGCAGAACGCCAGGAGCGACTCCACGCCCTGCACCGCCAGGCGGGCCTTGAGCGACCCCGGGCGGTAGTAGAGGCCCGAGTGGGCGACCCCGCTGTTGTGGCCGGTCTGGTGGGCGGCGACGGCGTCCTCGCGCTCGAGCACGACGACCCGCAGCCCGGGACGGCGGGTGAGCGCCTCGCGTGCGACGGCCAGGCCGACGATCCCCGCGCCCACGACGACGAGGTCGCAGGACCCGGGCGGATCGCCGTCGGCCGCCCGACCGCGGTCCGGAGCCGACGTGGTGGGGGAGGGCACCCGTCGGCCTACAGCGGACTCTCGAGCTCGCCGAGGCGCTCCGTGAGCTTGAGGTTCTCGCGGTAGTCGACGGGGACGGCGATGACCGTGACGCCGTCGGAGTCGAGGCCCTTGCGGAGGGCCGGCAGCAGCTGCGAGGCCTCCGTGATGCGGATGCCGCGGCCGCCGAAGCTCTCGGTGAACGCCACGACGTCGGGGTTGCCGAACTTCACGGACGAGCTCGTGCCGAGCTCCATCTCCATCTTCCATTCGATGAGCCCGTAGCCGTCGTCCTCCCACACGAGCACGCACAGCGGGATGCCCTCGCGCACCGCGGTCTCGAGCTCCTGCGCGTGCATGAGGAACGCCCCGTCGCCGGTGGCCGCGAGGATCTTCGCGTCGGGGCGGGCGAGCTTCGCGCCGAGGGCGCCCGGGAGCGAGAAGCCCATGGTCGACAGGCCGTTCGAGAGCAGGCACGTGTTCGGCGCGTACGTCGGGTAGAGCCGGGCCATCCACATCTTCACCGCGCCGGTGTCGGCGAGCACGATGTCCTCGCGCCCGAGGGCCTCGCGGGTGTCGGCGACGATCCGCTGCGGCGAGAGCGGGACCTGCTCGTCCCCGGCGTGCTCGTCGAGCTCGTCGCGCAGGAGCGCGGCGACGCCGGGGGCCTCGCGGGAGCGCCACGGTGCAGGGGCGGCGGCCGCCGCGTCCGCCCGCTGGAACGCCTCCGTGAAGAGCTCGAGCGACCGGCCGATCGAGCCGTGGAGCCCGACGTCGACGGGGTAGTGCCGGTCGACCTCGGCCGGGAAGCGATGGACGTGGATGATCGTCGCGTCGCCGTCCGGGTTGATCTTCTTCGGGTCGAACTCCTGCAGCTCGTAGCCGATCGCGACGATCGCGTCCGCCGCGTCGAAGCCGAAGTTCACGTAGTCGTGGCGCATGAAGCCGACGGCGCCGAGCCCGAGCGGGTGGTCGTCGGGGAAGACGCCCTTCGCGTGGAACGTCGCGGCGACGGGGATGCCGGTGGCCTCGGCGAACCGGAGGAGCTGCGCCGCCGCGCCGTCCTCGCGGGCGGCGCCGTGACCGGCCAGCACGATCGGGCGCTCGGCGGCCATCAGGAGCTCCACGGCGCGGTCGACCTGCCCGTCCGTCGGCTCGTTCGGGCGCACGCGGTCGATCCGCAGCGGCACGAGGTCGTCGGGGACCTCCGCGGCCTCGATGTCCTCCGGGACCGCGAGGTAGACGGCGCCGGGCCGCTCCGTCTGCGCGGTCTTGAACGCCTTGCGGAGGATCTCGGGGATCGACTCGGGCGTCGGGATGAGCGCCGACCACTTCGTGATCGGGTCGAACATCGGCACGAGATCGATGCCCTGGTGGGACTCCTTGTACGACCGGTCGCGGCCGACCTGGGCGGTCAGCGCGATGAGCGGCGTGGAGTTCGTCGTCGCGTCGGCGACGCCGAGCTGCAGGTTGATCGCGCCCGGGCCGAGCGTCGCGGAGCAGACCGCCGCGCGCTGCGTCAGGCGGCCGTACATCTCGGCCATGAACGACGCGGCCTGCTCGTGGCGGACGAGGACGTACCGGATCTCGGAGTCCTCGAGCGCCTGGACGAAGTGGATGTTCTCCTCGCCGGGGATCCCGAAGACGTACTGGACGCCCTCGGCCTCGAGGCAGCGGACGAGGAGCTGGGCGGCGGTGGCGCTCATGCGGGGGTCTCCGGGGTGGGGATGGGGCGAGTCTAGGCGCGCGCGGCACGTGGGACGGGACGGGCCGCGATCGCGCGTGGCCCGACGGCTACCCGGGGTCGTCCGGACGCACGCCGGGCCGGGACCCCGCCGGTCCGGGCGGCGGTCGCGACGGGCGCGGTCGACGGCGCGGCCCCGGGCGGTCGGCCCCCGGGCGACGTGCCGTGGACGTGCCGGGGTGCGCCGCACCCGTGCCGGTCCGGTCGCGGTCCCGCGACGCCCGGTGCGCGGCCGGTCCGTGGGCCTACGGTCGGCACGTGGTCGATCCGCCGCCGCTCCTCCGCCCCGTCGAGGGCCCGGTGGTCTCCCGGTTCTCCTACGGCCGGGCCGCACCGTTCCGTCCCGGACGGCGGCGGATCGTCCGCCTCTCCGCCCCGCCCGGCGCCCGGGTGGCCGCGCCCTGCCGCGGCCGGGTCTCGCACGCCGGCCGGGTCCCCGGCGCACGGGCCGGCGGGGTGACCGTGCGCTGCGGTCCGTGGTCCGTCACGCTCACCGGCGTCGACCCCGCGGTCGCGCGGGGCCGGTCCGTGCGCCGGGGCGTCACGGTCGCCCGGGCGCGGGCCGCGCCCGTCGGCCTCGGGCTGCGCCGCACCGCCGACGCGTTCGGCTACGTCGACCCGCTGCCGCTCCTGCGCGCCCCGTCGCCGGCCCGGCGGTACGAGCCGGTCGGCCCCGCCCCGCGGCCCCGGACCCCGGCGCCCGTCGCGGCGCCGGTGGCCCGGCCTGCGCCGGTCGCGGTG
>CAFBMK010000051.1_pt1 | contig 16076 bp, 11 predicted proteins | sample 7268691 | NCBI WGS metagenome assembly CAFBMK01 (sample SAMEA6814062, study PRJEB35770) | freshwater metagenome | biome: Freshwater; feature: Freshwater reservoir; material: water | place: Czech Republic | collected 2017-05-23 | depth 30m m
CGACTCGCCCCCGGGGCGTCGAAGACCTTCCGGTGGGAGCTCACGCCCGCCGTCGCCGGCCGCCACGCGATCCGCTGGCGCACCGCCGCGGGTCTCGACGAGGACGGCCCCGTGCGGGCCGCCGCCGGCAGCGCCACGAGCGGCCGGCTCCCCGTCACCATCGCGGACTGACCGGGCGCGGCGCCCCGGGTCGGGTCCGGCGGCTCTCGCGCGCCCTCGTCGCCGCCCTGCCTCCTGCGGCGGCGCCCGCCCGGCGCGCACGCAGCCGTCCGGTTCCACGCCCCGGAACGACGACGGGCGCCGCCGGGATCCGGCGACGCCCGAGGCGACGTGCGTGCGGGGGGCCGGGCTCGCGCCCGGCCCCTCGCACGGCTACTTCGGCGGCAGGTCGTCCGTCGAGTGGGCCTGCAGCGTCTCGCTGCCGGCCTCGCCCGTGCGGATCCGGTACGACTCGTCGACCGGGATCAGGAACACCTTGCCGTCGCCCACCGCACCCGTGCGGGCGTGCTTGAGGATGGAGTCCACGATCGTCTGGACGTCCCCGTCGTCGACGACGCACTCGATCTTGAGCTTCGGACGCAGGTAGTTCGTCAGCTCGGCGCCGCGGTAGCGCTCCGTGATGCCCTTCTGGCGCCCGGACCCCTTGACCTCGCTCACCGAGAGGCTCGGGAAGCCGAGATCCAGGAGCTCGCCACGGATCGGCTCGAAAGCCTCGTGGCGAACGTATGCGACGACCATCTTCATGCCTTGATCTCCTTGCTGGGAGTCGCGCCGATGGACGGGGTCGCAGCGTACTGCGCGCCCACCAGCTCGGCCTCCGGGATGAACTGCTCAGGGTAGCCGTACATGCCGTGCTCCGAGATGTCCAGGCCCGCGACCTCCGCCTCCTCGCTCACGCGGATGCCGATCGTCTTCTTGATGATCCAGAAGGTGGCGAACGACAGGGTGAAGACGAAGGCGAAGGTGATGATCACCACGAGCGCCTGCACGATCAGCTGATCGATGCCGCCGCCGGTGAACAGGCCGCCGTCCGGGTTGCCGCCCAGCGCGTTGTACTTCGCGAGGTCGGGCGAGAGGAACAGGCCCACCGCGAGCGTGCCCCAGATGCCGGCCAGGCCGTGCGCGGAGGTCGCGCCGACCGGGTCGTCGATGCCGATGCGGTCGATGAACAGGATGCCGAAGACCACGATGATGCCGGCGATGAAGCCGATGATCGGGGCGGCCCACATCTCGACGTAGCCGGCGGGCGCCGTGATGGCGACCAGGCCGGCGATCGCGCCGTTGCCGACCATGCCGACGTCGAAGGACTTCGTCTTGAGCCAGACCGTGAGGCCGGCGCCGACGACGCCCGCGCCGGCGGCGAGGTTCGTGACGGCGATGACGTGCGCGAAGAAGCCGGAGTCCGTGTTGAGCGACGAGACGCCGTTGAAGCCGAACCAGCCGAGCCACAGGACGACGACGCCGATGCCGAAGATCGGCATGGAGTGCCCGGGGATGGCGCGCGGCTTGCCGTCGGGGCCGTACTTGCCCTTGCGCGGCCCGAGGACGATGGCGGCGGCGAGCGCGGCGGTGGCGCCGCAGAGGTGGACGACGCCGGAGCCGGCGTAGTCGAGGGCGCCGGCCGCGTCGCCGATCGTCAAGCCGTTGTCGCCACCGAAGTAGCCGACGCCGGACCACGTCGCGTGGGCGACGATCGGGTAGATGATCGCGAGGAAGACGATCGCGAAGATCGGGTAGACCACGAACTTGATGCGCTCGAGGGTCGAGCCCCAGACGATCGCCAACGCGACCGCGGCGAACGTGAACTGGAAGAAGAAGAACGCGAAGCCGTCCGCGCCGCCCGTGGCGGTCGGGACGCCGGCCTCGTCGTAGGTCAGCTTGTAGAAGAAGTCGCCTCCGCCGATGAGCGGGTGCGCCCCGGAGCCGAAGGCGATGCTGTAGCCGACCGCCCACCAGACGATGGCCGCGACGGCGATGTTGACGACGATCTTGGCGATGCCGGAGCCGACGTTCTTGCCGCGCGAGAAGCCGACCTCCAGGCCGAGGAAGCCGACCTGCATGAAGAAGACGAGACAGGCGCCGAGGATGAGCCAGACGGCGTTGAGCTCGTTGACGAGCTTCAGCAGGTCCGTCGGGATCTGCGCGGCGTCCGCGCCGGTGTAGCCGTTGTCGGGGGCGTAGACCGCGGCCGACGTGGCCGGGATCGCGATCGCCGCGGCGAAGACGGACGTCAGGGCGGCGATGCCCAGGCGCTTGCGCGACGGCATCGTCCACTTCGTCGGTGTTCGCACGATGGGCGTGCGCTGCTTCTTGGGGTCGCTCTGCGCGCCGGTTGCGCGTCGCGACCGTAGGGTCGAAGACATTCGGGGTTCTCCTTGATCGGGCTCGTCACAGCGTCGCGGGCCCGGCCGGCGCCCCGGCTGTCCGGATGGCGAAAGCCGCGATGTACAGATGCTCCACATCGGCGGGGGTCATCCCGCGTGTCGATTGGACGAACCGCCCTCTTGGACATCGGGATAAGGTCCGGGTCGCCCAGTCGGACCTAGTGTCGCCTCTGGTCAGTACGCGCCCCGACCCCTGTGTCCCGCGCGTACGACGGTCACCGACCCCGAGGAGTACCCGCAGCCCATGACCCATCCCCGCCAGAGGAACGTCTCCGCCGCCCGGTGGAACGCCGACGACGTCGCGTTCGGTCTGGACGACCTCACCCGCCCGCAGAACCAGGTCTTCGGGATCGACTCGTTCTCGCCGGCCGTCCAGCGCCAGCGCCTGCCCAAGGACGTCTACAAGCGCCTGCAGCGGACCCTCGAGCGTGGCGAGGCGCTCGACGTCACGCTCGCCGACGCCGTCGCGTCGGCCATGCGCGACTGGGCCCTGGAGAAGGGTGCGAGCCACTACACCCATTGGTTCCAGCCGCTGACGGGGTCGACCGCCGAGAAGCACGACTCGTTCTTCAACCCCACCGGCGACGGCGGCGCGATCGCCGACTTCTCCGGCAAGGAGCTGATCCAGGCCGAGCCGGACGCGTCCTCCTTCCCGAACGGCGGCATCCGCTCCACGTTCGAGGCCCGCGGCTACACCGCCTGGGACCCGACGTCCCCGGCGTTCATCCTCGAGAACCCCAACGGCGCGCTCCTCTGCATCCCGACGGCGTTCACGTCGTGGACGGGCGAGGCGCTCGACACGAAGATCCCGCTGCTGCGCTCGATGGACGCGCTGTCCCGCGCCGCGATCCACGCCCTGCAGACCCTGGGCGACGAGGACCCGATCCGCGTCATGACGTCGATCGGCGCCGAGCAGGAGTACTTCCTGATCGACGAGCAGTACTACTACGAGCGCCCCGACCTCCAGATCACGGGCCGCACCCTCTTCGGCACCCAGCCGCCGAAGGGCCAGGGCCTCGACGACCACTACTTCGGGTCGATCCCGGAGCGCGTGCTCGCGTTCATGATGGAGGCCGAGCGCACGCTCGCGAAGCTCGGCGTCCCGGTCAAGACGCGCCACAACGAGGTCGCGCCGGGCCAGTTCGAGTTCGCGCCGCTGTACGAGTCGTCCAACATCGCGGCCGACCACCAGCACCTCGTCATGCAGATCCTGCAGAAGACGGCGCCCCACTACGGCCTGAAGTGCCTCCTGCACGAGAAGCCGTTCGCCGGCGTCAACGGCTCGGGCAAGCACAACAACTGGTCCATGGGCACGGACCTCGGCGGCAACCTGCTCGATCCGGGCGACACGCCGCACAGCAACCTGATCTTCCTGTTCTTCTGCTCGGCCGTCATCAAGGCCGTCGACGAGCACGCCGGACTGCTGCGCGCCACCGCCTCCAACGTCGGCCAGGACCACCGCCTGGGCGCCAACGAGGCCCCGCCGGCGATCATGTCGATCTTCCTGGGCGCCGAGCTCGAGGCCGTCTTCTCGGCGATCGAGCGCGGCGAGGGCGACCCGTCCGCCCCGGGCTCGTTCCTCGGCCTGGGCACCCCGGTGCTGCCGCCGCTGGCGCGCGACTCCGGCGACCGCAACCGCACGTCGCCGTTCGCGTTCACCGGCAACAAGTTCGAGTTCCGCGCGCTGGGCTCGTCCCAGTCGCTCGGCCTGACGAACACGGTCCTCAACACGATCACCGCCGAGGCGATCACGGACCTCACGACGCAGCTGCAGACGAAGCTCGACGCGGGCGTGGAGCTCGCGGCCGCGGTCACGGAGATCGCCGGCGAGAACTTCACGAAGCACAAGCGGGTCGTGTTCTCCGGCGACGGCTACTCCGACGAGTGGGAGACGGAGGCCGAGAGCCGCGGGCTGCAGAACCTGCGCACGACGGTCGATGCGCTCCCCGAGCTCGTCACCCCGAAGACGCTGGCGCTGTTCGAGTCCCACGACGTGCTCTCCGAGCGCGAGATGGAGGCCCGCTACGAGGTCCAGGTCGAGCAGTACTCGGCCAAGCTCAACATCGAGGCCGAGACGGCCGCGACGATGGCGCGCACGCTGATCATGCCCGCCGGCGTGGCGCAGCTGAACCGCCTGGTGTCGGCCGGCCTCGACGCCGCCGCGGCGGAGACGAAGGCCCTCGTCGAGGAGCTCTACGAGGCCATCCTGGCGCTCGAGAAGCTGAACGCGACCGAGGGCGAGCTGCACGAGATCTCCTACGCCGGCTTCCTGCGCGACGAGGTCATCCCCGCGATGACCGCCGTGCGCACCGTCGCCGACAAGCTCGAGAAGATCGTCGCGGACGACCTGTGGCCCCTGCCGCACTACTCCGAGATGCTCTTCATCAAGTAGCGGATCGTCCGGCCCGCGAGGCCGGAGCAGCAGGACCCGGAACCCCCGTCGAGCACGGGGGTTCCGTCGTTCCGGGGCCACCGCCGGCGTGCGACCGGCCGGGTGGGCCGCGCCGGGCGCGGACCGGCGAGCCGCCGCGCCACGCTCCGTCGCCCGTCGACACACGCGCGTCACGCCCCCGTCACGGAGCCGTCACACCCCGGCCGGACCCCGGCACGACGATCGGACGACCCTCCCCCGCGCGCCGGCCCCGTGGCCGGCCGAGAAAGCCGTCCGATGCCCTCCCCCAGCATCCGCACCGTCCTGGCCGCCGCGACCCTCGCGACCGCCGCCCTCCTCTCCCCCGCCGTGTCGTCGGCCGCGACCGTCGACACGACGCTGCAGGCCGCGGTGCCGGGGCTGCCCGGCGCGACCGAGGTCCGCACGGGCTACGACCGCACGCTCTTCCGCCACTGGGTCGACGCGGACGGCGACGGCTGCAACGCCCGCAACGAGGTCCTGATCGCGGAGGCGACGACCCGCCCGTCGATCGGCGCGTCCTGCGCGCTCACCGGCGGCCGCTGGTCCTCCTACTACGACGGCGCGACGTGGACGGACCCGCAGGACCTCGACATCGACCACCTCGTCCCGCTCGCGGAGGCGTGGGACTCCGGCGCCCGCACCTGGACCGCGTCCGAGCGGCAGTCCTTCGCCAACGACCTCGGCGACCCGCGGAGCCTCGTGGCCGTCACGGACAACGTGAACCAGGCGAAGGGCGACCAGGACCCCGCCACGTGGGAGCCGCCGATCGCCGGCGTCCGCTGCCGGTACGCCGCGGAGTGGGTCGCGGTCAAGCTGCGCTGGCGCTTGACCGTCGACGCCGCGGAGCGCTCCGCGCTGTCCTCGCGTGCCTCGGGGTGCGCCTCGACGCGCATCGTGGTGCAGACGGCGCGCTGAGCCGGGCCCCGGGGCGCGACGGCCCGCGCGCGTCGTGGCGCACGCGGCGCCGGCCCCCGATCCCGGGAACGACGACGGCCCCGCGATGCGGGGCCGTGGGTGCTGCGGGCGGGCGGCATGCCCGCCGTCCGCCGGGTGGCGGCGCCCCGGAGGGCGCCGCCGGGATCAGGCCGCCACGTCGTAGCGGTCGAGGTCCATGACCTTGGCCCAGGCGTCGACGAACGCGTGGACGAACTGCTCCGACGCGTCGTTCGACGCGTAGACCTCGGCCAGGGCGCGCAGCTCGGAGTTCGAGCCGAACACGAGGTCGGCACGCGTGCCGGTCCACCGGACCGACCCGTCGCCGGCCCGGCCCTCGAACGTGTTGTCGTCCGCGCCGGTCCACGAGACGCCCATGTCGAGCAGGTTCACGAAGAAGTCGTTCGTGAGCGTGCCCGGGCGGTCGGTGAGGACGCCGTGGGTCGAGCCGCCGGCGTTCGCGCCGAGGACCCGGAGGCCGCCGACGAGGACCGTCATCTCCGGCGCCGAGAGCGTCAGGAGGTTCGCGCGGTCGACGAGGAGGTACTCCGCGCGCTGCGGCTGGGCGCCCGTCGCCCAGTTGCGGAAGCCGTCCGAGGCCGGCTCCATCGCGTCGAAGGACTCGACGTCGGTCTGCTCCTGCGAGGCGTCGCCGCGCCCGGGCGTGAACGGCACCGTGACGTCGACGCCGCCGGCCTCCGCGGCCTGCTCGACCGCGACGTTGCCGCCGAGGACGATGAGGTCGGCGAGCGAGACGTCACCGTCGAAGGACGCCTGCACGCCCTCCAGGGCGCTCAGCACCTTCCCCAGGTCCTGCGGGTCGTTGACCGCCCAGTCCTTCTGCGGCGCGAGGCGCACGCGGGCGCCGTTGGCGCCGCCGCGCTTGTCGCTGCCGCGGAAGGAGCCGGCCGAGGCCCACGCCGCGCGCACGAGCTCGGACACCGAGAGGCCGGTGGCGGCGATCGCGGACTTCAGCGTCGCGACCTGCTCCTCCGTGAGCTGCGGGCCGACCGGGACCGGGTCTTGCCAGAGGAGCTCCTCCTGCGGGACCTCGGGGCCGAGGTAGCGGTCCTTCGGGCCCATGTCGCGGTGCGTGAGCTTGAACCAGGCGCGGGCGAACGCGTCGGCGAACTCCTCGGGGTTCTCGTGGAACCGCTTCGAGATCTTCCGGTACTCCGGGTCCTCGATCATCGAGAGGTCCGTCGTGAGCATCGTCGGCTTGCGCATCGGCGCCTCGGGCGTCGGCCCGGGGATGATCGCCTCGGCGTCCTTGGCGATCCACTGCCACGCGCCGGCGGGGCTCTTCTCGAGCTCCCACTCGTACGTGAAGAGGAAGTCGAAGTAGTCGCCCGACCACTGCACCGGGGTGCGGGTCCACGTGACCTCGAGGCCCGACGTGATCGTGTCGTTGCCCCTGCCCGAGGCGTAGGAGTTGCTCCAGCCGAGGCCCTGCTCGACGAGGTCGGCACCCTCGGGCTCCGCGCCGATGTGCGCGTCGGGGTCCGCCGCGCCGTGCGTCTTGCCGAAGGTGTGGCCGCCGGCGATGAGCGCGACGGTCTCCTCGTCGTTCATCGCCATGTTGCCGAAGGTCATCCGGATGTCCTTCGCGGCGGCGACCGGGTCGGGCTGCCCCTCCGGACCCTCGGGGTTCACGTAGATGAGCCCCATCTGGGAGGCGCCGAGCGGCTTCTCGAGCTGGCGGTCGCCCGTGTAGCGCTTGTCGCCCTTGAGCCACTCCTGCTCCGGGCCCCAGTAGACCTCCTCCTGCGGCTCCCACACGTCCTCGCGACCGCCGGCGAAGCCGAAGGTCTCGAAGCCCATGGACTCGAGGGCGACGTTGCCCGCGAGGACCATGAGGTCGCCCCAGGACAGGCTGCGGCCGTACTGCTGCTTGATCGGCCAGAGCAGGCGGCGCGCCTTGTCGAGGTTGGCGTTGTCGGGCCACGAGTTCAGCGGGGCGAAGCGCTGCTGGCCGGCCCCGGCGCCGCCGCGGCCGTCGTGCACGCGGTAGGTGCCGGCGCTGTGCCACGCCATGCGCACCATGAGGCCGCCGTAGTGGCCGAAGTCCGCGGGCCACCAGTCCTGCGACGTCGTGAGGGCCTGCTCGATGTCCTTCTTGACCTGCGGCAGGTCGAGGCTGCCGAACGCCTTCGCGTAGTCGAAGTCCTCGCCGAGCGGGTTCGCGACGGCGGGGTTCGGCGCGAGGATCTTGAGGTTCAGGCGCTCGGGCCACCACTCGCGGTTGCCCCCACCCTGGGTCGGATAGGGGAGGCGGTCGTGCGCGACGGGGCAGCGGGCCTCCGCGGCGTCCGGCTGCTGCTCGTTCATCTTGCCTTCGACGGCATCCGGCTTGTCGGACATCGCTGCTCCAGGGGGTGAGGGGTGGACTTCAGGACCTGCTCCGCGCCGCCACGCACGCCGGGCACGTGCCCCAGTAGACGACCTCGGCCTCGTCGATGACGAAGCCGTGGTCCTGCTCCGGGTGCAGGCACGGCGCGGCGCCCGCCACGCAGTCCACGTCGGCGATCGCGCCGCAGGAGCGGCACACGACGTGGTGGTGGTTGTCGGCGACGCGCGACTCGTACCGCGCGACGGACCCCTGCGGCTGGATGCGGCGCACCAGCCCGGCGTTCGTCAGCGCGTCGAGCACGTCGTAGACCGTCTGCTGCGACACGTTCCCGATCTCGTCGCGGACGACGTCGATCAGGGTGTTCGTGTCCGCGTGCGGACGGTCGTGCACCGCCGTGAGGACCGCGACCCGGGGACGCGTCACGCGGAGCGACGCTCCGCGCAGGACGCGTTCGGGATCGGGGACCGGCGGCACGGCGCGGAGTCTCGCACATTTCTGGAACGGATCCAGAAAACCTGTCCGCCGGACCGCAAACGTCACACCGGCGTCACAGCGGGACGGCCCCGGCCGCCGTTCCCGCCCGTTCAGAGGTCGTGCACGACGAGGCCGGGCAGCCGTTCGGCCAGGCGCTCCACGAGCACCCGCCGGTGGCAGACCGCGGGGTCGGCCTCGAGGCACATGAGGACCGTCCGCGGCGCCTCCCCGCCGGCAAGCTCCTCGGCCAGGAGGTCGAGGGCCGCCGACGGGGCCTCCTCCTCCTCGACGTGCTGCTCCATCCGCGCGTGGCCCGCCGCCACCCGGCCGCCCTTGTAGTCCGACCGGATGTCGGGCGGGGTGCCGAGGTCCCGCCGGTGCTCGTAGGCGATCCGGTGCTCGCCCAGGAGCAGCCCGAGCTTCGTCTTCGACATCCCCGCGCGCCGCGACTGCGCGCGGAAGCGGACGTCGATGAGCCGCTCGATCCCGGCGGCCTCGAGCTCGGCGACCAGGGCGTCCGGGGGCAGCCGCTCGTAGCCGACGGTCCAGATCTCGGGGGCCATGGGGCCAGCATCGCACCGTCCGAGGTCGTCCCCCGTCCGCGTCCCGGCACCGTGATCGACCCAACCTTGACGCGCTCGTGTCAAGGTTGCGCACGGCGTTGCTACCCTGTGTGCATGGCCGAGCGCGATTACCTGGCAGCCGTCCGCGATCACGTCGTGGTGTTCGACGGGTCGATGGGTGCCCTGCTGGAGGACAAGAACCTCTCGCTCGAGGACGACTACAAGCTCCCCGGGCGTGCGCACGAGGTCCTGGTGCTGAACCGCCCGGACGTCATCGAGGAGCTCCACACCACGATGCTCGACGCCGGCGCCACGGTGCTCGAGACGGACTCCTTCCAGGCCTCGCGCCTGAAGCTCGAGGAGTGGGGCCTCGCGGACCACACGCTCGAGATCAACCAGCGGGCCGCCGAGATCGCCCGCAAGGCCGCGGGCCCCGACCGCTTCGTCGCCGGCTCGATCGGCCCGACGGGCTTCCTGCCCAGCTCGGACGACCCGACGCTGGGCAACATCATGTTCCGCGACCTCGTGAAGGTCTTCGAGGAGCAGTCCCGCGGCCTGATCCAGGGCGGCTCCGACCTCCTGATCATCGAGACCGCGCAGGACATCCTCGAGGTCAAGGCCGCCATCTTCGGCGCCCGCGAGGCGTTCAAGACCACGGGCCGCCGGGTCCCGCTGCAGATCTCGGTCTCGCTGCTGCCCAACGGCGGCAAGATGCTCCTGGGCACCGACATCGCCTCCGTCGTCACGACGCTCGAGGCGCTGAAGGCCGACGTCATCGGGCTGAACTGCTCGACGGGCCCGGAGGACATGCGCGACGCGATCCGCTACCTCGGCGAGTACGCCTCGGTGCCGGTCCACTGCATCCCGAACGCCGGCATCCCGCAGCAGGGCATCAGCGGCGAGACGGTCTTCCCCGAGAAGCCGCAGCCCCTGGCCGACGCCCTGGGCACCTTCGTCGAGGACTTCGGCGTGTCGATCGTCGGCGGCTGCTGCGGCACCACGCCGGAGCACATCTCCGCGATCGCCGAGCGCGTCGCCAAGCTGCCCGCCGGCGCCACCGCCCACAACGTCGGCGCGAACTCGAAGGACAAGCGCGCGATCCAGGTCTCCTCGATGATCGGCGCCGCCGACCTCGTGCAGGAGCCGCGTCCGACGATCGTCGGCGAGCGCGTCAACTCGCAGGGCTCGCGCAAGGCCAAGGAGCTCCTCCTGGCCGACGACTACGACTCCCTCGTCACGATCGCCGAGGGCCAGGTCGAGGGCGGCGCCCACGTGCTCGACGTCTGCGTCGCGCTGACGGAGCGCTCCGACGAGGCCGAGCAGATGCGGCAGGTCGTCAAGAAGATCTCGCTGACCCAGCCCGCGCCGATCCAGATCGACTCGACCGAGCCCGACGTCATCTCGATCGCCCTGGACCAGATCCCGGGCCGCGCCATCGTCAACTCGGTCAACCTCGAGGCCGGCCGCGACAAGATGGACCTCGTGGTGCCGATGGCGCTCGAGCACGGCGCCGCCGTCATCGCGCTGACCATCGACGAGGTCGGCATGGGCAAGACGGTCGAGCGCAAGCTCGAGATCGCCGAGCGCATCTACGACATCGCGGTGAAGGAGCACGGCCTCGAGCCCGAGGCCCTGATCTACGACCTGCTCACGTTCACCCTGACCACGGGCGACGAGGAGTGGCGCGACTCCGCCGTGCAGACGATCGAGGCGATCCGCCAGATCGGCGACCGCCTGCCCGGCGTCAAGACGTCGCTCGGCGTGTCCAACGTCTCCTTCGGCGTCGGCCTCGCCGCGCGGTCCGTCCTGAACTCGGTCTTCCTCTACCACTGCGTCGAGGCCGGCCTGGACCTCGCGATGGTCAACCCCGCGCACATCGTGCCGATGGGCGAGATCGACCCGAAGGAGCGCGAGCTCGCGGAGAACCTCGTCTGGAACAGGAGCGAGGACGCGCTCGAGCACTTCATCAACCACTTCGAGGCCAAGGGCCCCGGCGCGGAGGCCGAGGAGAAGGCCGACCCGACCGCCGAGATGGAGCCGGAGGACGCGCTGCACTTCCGCATCCTCAAGCGCAAGAAGCAGGGCGTCGAGGCCGACATCGACCGCGCCGTCGAGAAGCTCGGCGCCGTGCCGACGCTGAACGACGTGCTGCTGCCGGCGATGAAGGAGGTCGGCGACAAGTTCGGCGCCGGCGAGCTCATCCTGCCGTTCGTGCTGCAGTCCGCCGAGGTCATGAAGAAGGCCGTCGCGCAGCTCGAGAACTACCTCGAGCGCACCGCGGACTACACGAAGGGCACCGTCGTCCTGGCGACCGTCTTCGGCGACGTCCACGACATCGGCAAGTCGCTCGTCAACACGATCCTCTCCAACAACGGCTACACCGTGGTCGACCTGGGCAAGCAGGTCCCGGTCGGCACGATCCTCGAGGCGGCGAAGGAGCACAAGGCCACCGCCATCGGGCTGTCGGCGCTGCTCGTCTCGACCTCGAAGCAGATGCCGCTGGCGATCCAGGAGCTCCACCGCGAGAACCTGGAGTTCCCCGTCCTCCTCGGCGGCGCGGCGATCAACCGCAACTTCTCCTACCGCGCGCTGCACCCCAACGGGTTCGACGACGACACGACCTACGCGGGCGGCGTCTTCTACTGCAAGGACGCGTTCGAGGGCCTCGGCGTCATGGACCGCATGGTCGACAAGGAGGAGCACCCGCAGATGATCGAGGAGATCAAGGCGGGGGCGATCAAGCTGCGCGACCAGGCGAAGAACGAGGAGGTCCTGCCGCCGACGACGGAGGTCGCCGACTCGCCGATCTCCCGCGACGCCCCGGTGCCCGAGCCCCCGTTCTGGGGCGTGCAGGAGGTGCCCGTCGACATGGACGAGCTCTACCACCACCTCGACACGCACGTGCTCTTCAAGCTCCACTGGGGTGGCAAGGGCATCAAGGGCGACGCCTGGAAGAAGCTCATCGAGGGCGACCCGTCCGACCCCGAGGCCGAGGAGGGCTTCCGCCACAAGCTCGAGCGCATGTGGAAGGAGCAGACCTACCTGCACCCGCGCGCGCTCATCGGGTTCTTCCCCTGCTACGCCGACGGCAACGACGTCGTCGTCCTCGACCCCGAGGACCGGACGACGGAGCTCACGCGCTTCGTCACGCCGCGCCAGCAGAAGGGCGACCGGATGGCCACGTCGGACTTCTACCGCCCGGGCGTGAAGCAGCCCGACGGCACCGTCGCCCCGCCGGAGCAGCTCGACGTCATCGCCGTGCAGGCGCTGACCGTCGGCGACGAGGTCACGGAGCTCATGGCCAAGCTCGAGAAGGAGGGCGAGTACGCCGAGCAGCTCTTCGTCCACGGGCTGGGCGTGCAGACGGCCGAGGGTCTCTCGGAGTGGCTGCACTGGAAGGTCCGCGAGTGGTACGGGATCCCCGTGACCCAGGGTCGTCGCCTGTCCTGGGGCTACGCCGCCATCCCGGACCAGTCCGAGCACGAGAAGGTCAAGGAGCTCCTCGACATCTCGCAGATCGGCCTGGACCTCACGGACGGCTGGTCCCCGACGCCCGAGCAGTCGACGCTCGCGATGGTCGTGCACCACCCGCAGGCCGTCTACTACGGCATGCGCAACGGCCGGTTCATGAAGAACGGGACGCCGGACGACGTCATCAAGGACACGGAGCGCGACCCCACGCGCATCGAGGCGGACTTCCTCGAGGCCGAGGTCGACGAGGCCGCCGACTCCGTGAACGCGGACGGGACGCCCGCCGCGGTCTGAGCCGTCGGCCGGGGGCGCCGGCCGGGACGTCCGCGGGCGGTCCGGCCCGGTCCGCCCGGGGCCTGCGGGACCCGCGCCGGGGATCGGCGAGCAGCACCTCCGGCCCGTCGTCCCCACGGCGGGCCGGCGCCGTCCCGGGGGCCTCCCGGGGCGCGTCGGGACGGGCGGACGCACGGACGGCCGGTGCTAGCGTGCCCGACGTGCCCGACCCGACCGTGCCCCCGTCACCGCGCCCCGGCGCCGTGGACCCGGCCCGGCGCGAGCGTCTCCCCCGTGGCCGCCACGGGCTGAGCCGCGAGGAGGTGACGGCCGCCCAGCGCGAGCGCATCGTCCACGGGATGGCCGCGGCCATGGCCGACGAGGGCTACGTCGGGACCTCCGTGACCGCGATCCTCAAGCGCGCCGGCGTCTCCCGCCAGACCTTCTACGAGCAGTTCCGCTCGAAGGAGGAGTGCTTCACCGCGACCTACGCCTGGGCCGCGGAGACGATCATGCGCGAGATGGCCCGCGCCGCGCAGGACCGGGAGGGCGAGGGCGGCGCGCCGACCGACCGCGACGCCGCGATCGACCGGATGCTCGGGTTCTACCTGCAGGGGCTGTCGGCGGCCCCGGCGTTCGCGCGGGTCCTGCTCGTCGAGACCTACGCGGCGGGACCCGCCGCGCTCGAGAACCGCGTCGCGCTGCAGCGGCGGTTCGCCGAGACGATCGGCGCGGTCCTCGGCGCGTCGACCGACGCGGACCGGTTCGCGTGCGAGGCGCTCGTCGGGGCCATCAGCCAGCTCGTGACGGGCCGGCTGGCGACGGGCGACGTCGAGGGGCTCCTGGCCCTGCACGAGCCCCTGGCGGCGTTCGTCCGCCGCTGCGCCGCCGGCTTCGGCGCCGCCTGAGGCGCCGGGCGGAGCACCGCCTCAGAAGGCCTGCGGCGCGACGCCCCCGTCGACCCGCAGCGCGGCGCCCGTCGTGGCGGACGAGGCCGCCGAGCCGACGTAGTGCACGAGGCTCGCGACCTCCTCGGGGCGAATCAGGCGGCCGAGCAGCGACGTCGGCCGCTCCTCCGCGATGAACCGGCGCTCGGCCTCCTCGAACGGCACGTCGTCGCCGACGCGGTCGCGGAGGAAGTCCTCGACCCCCGGGGTCAGCGTCGGGCCGGGCAGCACGGTGTTGACCGTCACGCCGGTGCCCGAGAGCTCCTGCGCCATGCCGCGCGCGACGGAGATCTGCGCGGTCTTCGTCATCCCGTAGTGGACCATCTCGGTCGGGATCAGCACGGAGGACTCGCTCGAGACGAAGACGACGCGGCCCCAGCCCCGCTCGCGCATTCCGGGCGCGTAGAGCCGCGCGAGGCGGATGCCGCTGAGGACGTTGACCTCGAAGAAGCGGCGCCACTCGTCGTCGGGGATCTCGAACACGGGCTGCGCGGCGAAGATGCCCATGTTGTTCACGAGGACGTCGACGTCCGGCACGGCGGAGCGCACCGCCTCGGCGCCGTCCTCCGTGGCGACGTCGGCCGCGACCGGGACGACCTCGCCCGCCCCGCCCGCGGCCTCGCGGATCCGCCCGGCGGCCTCCTCGGTGCGGGCGCCGTCGCGGCCGTTGACGATCACGCGGTCGCCGCCGCGGGCGAAGGCGACGGCGGTGGCCTCGCCGATGCCCGACGTCGAGCCGGTGATCAGGACGGTGCGGGGGGACTCGGGGCTCATGGGACTCCTCGGCGCGCCGCCGAGGGGCGGTGCGGGTCGGGCTGCAGGTCGGTCCGGACGCTAGAGGACGGCCCCGGCGGGCCCGTGGCGCGGGGCGTTCCGCGGGACGGCGTGCGAGGCTCGGGGCATGCGCCCGCCGCTCAGCAAGGACACCCGGCTCTGCATGTCGCTGTCGGGCCGGCCCGGCCGGTTCGGCACCCGCTTCCACAACCACCTCTACGACGCGCTGGGCCTCGACTACGTCTACAAGGCCTTCACCACGACGGACCTGCCGGCGGCGATCGGCGGCGTCCGGGCGCTGGGAATCCGGGGCTGCGCGATCTCCATGCCGTTCAAGGAGGACGTGATCGCCCTGGTCGACGAGCTCGACCCGTCGGCCGAGGTGATCGCGTCGGTCAACACGATCGTCAACGACGACGGGCGCCTCAGCGCCTACAACACGGACTTCCTCGCGGTGGCGGCGCTCCTGCGCGAGCACGACGTGCCGACGGGGGCACCGGTCCTGCTGCGCGGCAGCGGCGGCATGGCGAAGGCCGTGGCGTTCGCGCTGAAGGAGGGCGGCTTCGCCGACGGCACCGTCGTCGCCCGCAACGCGACCGCGGGCCCGGCGCTCGCCGGGTCGGCGGGCCTGGGCTGGGCGGCCGAGCCGCCGGCGGAGCTGCCGGGTGCGGTGCTGGTCAACGCGACGCCGATCGGGATGGCCGGCGGCGTGGAGTCCGACGACCTGCCGTTCCCGGCCGGCGTCGTCGACGCGGCCGCGGTGGTCTTCGACGTCGTCGCGGAGCCGGCGGAGACCCCGTTGATCCGGCGGGCCCGCGCGGCCGGGGTCCCGGTCATCACGGGCGCCGAGGTCGTCGCGCTGCAGGCCGTCGAGCAGTTCGTGCTCTACACCGGCGTGCGCCCGACGGACGAGCAGGTCGCCGCGGCCGCGGCCCACGCCGCGGGCTGACGGCCGCGCGGCTCAGTCCGCGCGGCTCAGTCCGCGCGGGCGCTCGTCTGAAGCGCGATGCGGGCGGCGCGCTGAGGGTCCTCCCAGAAGTACAGGTGGCCGGCGCCGTCGAAGGTCTCGAGGGTCGCGCCCGGGATCGCGTCGGCGAGGACGAGCCCGTTGGGGTAGGGCAGCATCCGGTCCTCCGTGCCGTGGGCGATCGTCGTCGGCACGGCGATCTGCGCCAGCCGGTCGAGCGTGTCGTGCCCGACGATCGCCTGCATCTGCTCCGAGATCACCCGGAGCGACACGCGGTCGTGGTTCGTGACCGCGACGAACTCGTCGTAGCGGTCCGTGCGCTCGGCGGCGAAGGCGGCGGAGACGTTGATCTCCCACGACGCGCGGAGCGCCTGGGCGGCGTCGCCGCTCTGCATCGCGCCGACGAGCGCCTGCATGTCGGCCTGCGCGGTCCACGTCGCCGACGCCGCGCCGGCGGTCGAGCAGCCGATCACGAGCGACCGGACCCTGCCGGGGTGGCGCAGCGCGAGCTCCTGCGCCGTCATGCC
>CAFBMK010000052.1_pt1 | contig 16020 bp, 14 predicted proteins | sample 7268691 | NCBI WGS metagenome assembly CAFBMK01 (sample SAMEA6814062, study PRJEB35770) | freshwater metagenome | biome: Freshwater; feature: Freshwater reservoir; material: water | place: Czech Republic | collected 2017-05-23 | depth 30m m
CGGCCCGGTCCGCCGATCGCCGGCCGTCAGTCGTCGAGCTTCCAGAGCTTCCGGTACTGCGCCTGGTAGTCCGGCACGGCACCGATCAGCGCGGACTTCGGGTCCGGGACGTCCGTGACGATCTGCTGCGGCATCAGGCGGGACGTCGTCGTGTCGTCGCCGTTGAAGACGCGCTGCGCGAGGTCGATGACCTGCCAGCTCGTCTGCCCGATCGGCAGGGCGCCGCCGGCCCACTCCTGGCCGTTGGCGATGTTCTGGTAGTTCGTGCTGGCGGGGTCGCGGGTCATGATCTTGACGTCGCTGCGCCCGGCGGCCTTCAGGGCCGTGCCGACGCCTTGGCACAGGTCGCCGAAGCCGCAGAGCACGTACTTCGTGTCGGGGTGCTGCTGGAGGTACGCGGTGACCTTCGGGGCGAGCTTGCCGACGTCCGCGGCGGCGACCTGCTGCAGGTCGAACGAGCACTCCGCGCACATCTTCTCCATGTACGCGTCGATCGACTTCGTGAAGACGTCGATCATCGCGTACTGCTTCACGCTGAACCCGACGACGTCGGCCTTCATGTCGCCGTCGGCGGCGAGGAACTCCGACGTCTGGATGCCCGCGGCCATGTAGAGCGGGTCGTCCACGGCGACGTACAGCGATCCGTCGACGGGCTGCACGCCCGAGGACCACTGGATGACCGGGATCTTCAGCCGCTGCAGCTCCGTGAGCTGCTTGTCGAGGTACTCGCGCGGGATGCCCGAGCCGATGACCATGTCGGGCTTCAGACCGATGGCGCGGTCGTAGGCCTGGGCGAACTCCTCGGGGTTCGTGCCGACGTCGATGCCGGTGACCTTCCAGCCGAGCAGCTCGGCGGCCTGCTTCTGCGCCTCGTAGTACTCGATGGCGATCGGCACGCCGGTGTAGAGGATGGCGATCTCCTTGCCGGGCTCGGCCTTCTTCGAGACGGGCTCGGCGGCGAGGAGCTTCGTCGGGACCTCCTGGTAGGCGGCGACGCGGGGCGCGAGCTCCTCGGCCGTGGCCGGCCTCTCCAGCGCGTCGAGCCCCGTGACGGCCTTGAACGCCTTCGCCGCCTCCGGGCTCGCGATGGGGCCGGTCGACGCCGTGGCGGCCGACCCGCCCGAGGCCGACGCCTCGTCCGATGGCTCGTCCCCGCCGCACCCGGCGGCGAAGAGTCCGATGGTCAGGGCGCAGGCGGCGGTGGCCAGGCTGCGTGGTGCGGGGAACATGTCCCTCCTCGGGATGGACTTCGTGGAGCGCCGCGCCGCTGTGTGACGACGGACACGATCGCAGGTCAATCTAACTATCATCAGAGATAGCGTCAACTCGCGTGGACCGTCTTCCGGCCCTCCGCGCGGTCGCCGCCCCGTCGCCGCCCCGGACGCTCAGCGGTCCGGGCCGAGCAACACCACGTTGTGGTACTGCGCGCCGGCCCCGGCGCCCGCGGCCAGCACCACCTCGGCGCCCTCGACCTGACGGTGCCCCGCCTCGCCGCGGATCTGCCGGACGCCCTCGATGATCTTCAGCGTCGGCGCACCCCAGCCGATGTGGCTGAACGAGAGGACGCCGCCGTCGGTGCAGGTCGGCAGCCCCCCGTCGACGCCGATCCCGCGCTCGCGCACGAGCTCCCCGGCCTCGCCCTCGCCGCAGAGCCCGACCGCCTCGAACTGGCGGAGGACCTCGTAGGAGTTCACGTCGTAGAGCTGGAAGGCGTCGACGTCCTCCGGGCCCAGGCCGCACATGGAGAACGCGCGCCGGGCCGCCTTCGCGCCGACGGTGCGGACCTCCTCGTACCGCGGCGGGTCGACGTACTGCTGCCGCATCCACTCCATGCCGCCGCCCAGGACGACGACCGGGGCGGCGCGGCAGGCCCGGGCGCGCTCGACCGTGGTCAGGACGAGGGCGGCGGCGCCCTCGTTCGCCAGGCAGAGGTCCAGGCGCGTGAACGGGTCGACGACCTTCGGCGCGTCGAGCACGTCCTGCGCGGTGTAGGGGCCGCGGCCGTGCATGACGGCCTCGGGGTTGGCCGACCCGGTGTTGCGGATCGTCGCGGCGACCTCGGCCATCGCGCCGCGGGCCTCCGGGAAGCGGTGGAGGTACCGCTGGGCCACGAGGGCGAACTGCGTCGACGTGAACGAGCCGTACGGCTCGACGAACTCATTGGCCGGGCGGGTGTACTTCGCGACCTTCCCCGCCTCGGCCTCCATCACGCCGGCCTGGCCGCCGGTGATCAGCACGGTCTCGCACAGCCCGGCGCTGATCGCGGCCGCGGCGTCGAGCACGGCGGGGACGCCCTGCGGGTACGAGTCGCCGATCCAGTCCACGTGGATGCCGAGCAGCCCGGCCCAGTCGGCCGATCCGGGCTGGAAGACGGTGCCGCCGGGCCCGGGCCACCGGGCGGCGATGCCGTCCACGTCGTCCTTCGTGAGCCCGGCGTCGGCGAGCGCGGCCTTCGCGGCCTCGAGGCTCGCGTGCAGCGACGTCGTCCCGAGGCGCCGGGCCTGCTGCGTGCTGCCGACGCCGACGATCGCGACGTCGGCGAGCCGTCCGCGGAAGCTCACCCGACCTCGGCCGCCAGGAGCACGTCGCGGACCTCGCGCTTGGCGAGCTTGCCCACCGCGTTCTTCGGCAGCCCGTCGAAGAACGCGATGCGCTCGGGCACCTTCACGCTCGGCAGGCCCTGGTCCCGGCACCATGCGCGCAGCCCGGCCTCGTCCACGGCCGCGCCGTCCTTCAGCGCGACGCCGGCGGCCAGCGCCTCGCCCCACTCCGCGTCGGGCACGCCGACCACGGCGGCCTCGAGCACCGCGGGGTGCGCGTAGAGGACGTTCTCGATCTCGGACGGGACGATGTTGAAGCCGCCGCGGATGATCAGGTCCTTCATGCGGTCGACGACGTAGAGGTAGCCGTCGGCGTCGCGCAGGCCGATGTCCCCGGAGTGCATCCAGCCGTCGATCAACGCGGCGCCGGTCCGCTCCGGGTCGCGGTGGTAGCCCTTCATCGTGTGGGGGCTGCCGAAGACGATCTCGCCCCGCTCGCCGTCCGGGACGTCGTGCATCTCGCCGTCGACCACGCGGACGTCCATGACGCAGGACGGGCGCCCGCACGAGGCGAAGATGCCGTCCTCGCCGGCGAACGCGCGGGCGTAGTCCTCCTTGCGCAGCATCGTCCCGATCGAAGCGACCTCCGCCATCCCGTAGAGCTGGGCGAAGCGGGGGCCGAAGCGCCCGACGAGCTCGCGCACGCGGGACGGGGGGATCGGGGCGGCGCCGTAGCCGATCGTGGTCAGCGTCGGGATCTCGTCCCCGGCCACGCCGGCCTCGAGCAGGCGGAAGAGCATCGTCGGCACGAGGTACGTGTGGGTCGCGCCGTGCCGCGCGACCGCATCGGCGAACCGGCGGCCGTCGAAGCCGCGCGCCTCGTCGAAGATCACCGTGCCGCCCACGAGGATCAGGGGCAGCAGCGTGATCTGCACGCTCGAGTTGTGCGGCAGGGCCACGAGCCAGCGCGAGGCGGCGTCGAGCTCGAACTCCACGACCGCGACGGTCGCGTGCTGCACCACGGCGCCGACGTCGAAGAGGACGCCCTTCGGCCGGCCCGTCGTGCCGCTCGTGTAGACGAGGCAGAAGTCGTCGGCCGACCGGATCTCGTGGAGCGCCTCGGGCGTCGTCGTCGCCGCACGCGAGAGCACCGCCTCGAAGCCGTGCTCGCCCTCGTCGTCGAGGTCCAGGAGACGGCAGCCGTGACGCTCGGCCAGCCGGGTCGCCAGGTCCCGGTGCTCCGCCCCCGCGACGATCACCCGCGGCGCCGCGTTCTCGAGGATGGAGTCGTACTCGTCCTCGCCCAGGCGGAAGTTCAGGCCGCAGTAGACCGCGCCGGCCTTCGCGCAGCCGCCGAGGACCTCGACCACGGCGGTGCGGTTGGCGGCCAGGAGCGCGACGGCCTCGCCGCGCGCGACGCCGAGCTCGTCGCGCAGCGCGTTGGCCAGGCGGTCCGTGCGCTCGTCGAGCGCGCCGTAGGTCAGGCGCTCGTCGCCGTCGATCACGGCGATCGCCTCCGGCGCGCGGCGGGCGGTGCTCTTCAGCGCGACGCCGACGTTCATCGCCCGCTCCCCTCGTCCGCCGGCCGGAAGACCGGCAGCGTGATCTCGTCCTCGAGCTCGAGCCAGTCGACCTCCACGGCGCTGCCGATCGCGACGGGCGCCTCCCCCGTGCCGACGAGGTTGCTCAGCATCGTCCAGTCCTCCTCGAGGTCGACCATCACCACGTGGTACGGGCTCGTGAAGCCCGGGTACGGCGCGCGGTGCACGACGGTGGCGCTGTAGACCGTGCCACGGCCGGTGCTCGGCGTCCACGTCCACGCGGTCGACAGGCACCTCGGGCACGCGATCTGCGGCGTGAAGAAGCCGCGGCCGCAGGCGTCGCAGACCTGCCGCACGAGCCGGTGCTCGCGCGCGGCCTCCCAGAAGGGGCGGGTGAGGTCCGACGGCTCGGGGCGCGGGCGCTCCGCGACGTCGACGCCGCTCACGCGTCGCCCCCGACCAGCAGCCGGTGGGCGGCCTCCGCGACGGTCATCCCGACGGCGACGCCACGGGCCTCCGCCGGCCCGTTGCACGCGCTGATCCGGCCCTCGGCGTAGCCGCGGAACGCGTCGCCGATCGGGGCGGTCGTGCCGTCGATCGTCGCGCCGGCCAGTCCGGCGTCCTCGGTCGTCCTCAGCCCCGTGATGCCGGAGCGGTTCTTCGACATGCCGCCGTCGTGGCAAATGAAGCCCCACGGGTTCGCCTCGAGCAGGAACGACGCGCCGCTGCGGCCCGTGTGGCCGGCGGTCACGAGCACGCTGCGCCCCTCGTCCTCGGGCAGCGCCCAGACGATGGAGTCGGTGACGACGGTCCGCCGGCCGCTGGGGTGCTCCTCCACGACCTCGCGGCGGATCTTGTTGCCGACCTCGACGTCGGTGGCGTCCGTGTCGCGGAGGAGGAACGCGGCCTCGCGGACCGGCATCCCGGGCCGGACGCCGACCATCTCGGCGGGGTAGTTCACGTACGAGATGACGCCGTGCTCCCAGAGGTCGCGGCCGTTGCCCATCTCGGCGCTCATGCCGGCGGCCGTCGCCGACGGGATCCCCAGGGCCTCGAGGTACCAGAGGCCCGCGATCCCGGCCGCGTCCTTGCCGACGCACGCGTCGTGGCCGATGACCCCGCGAGGGCGGTGGACCGCCATCATCCGCGCGGGCAGGACGCCGACGTAGGACGCCGGGACGACGACGTCGGTGTCCGTGTTGCGGCCGTCGACCCAGCGCGCCGAGTCCAGCACGACGATGCGGCGACCGTCGCGCTCGTCGACGACGTCCTGGGGGTGCTCCCCCTCGCGTTCCAGCAGGGTCTGGCTCATCTCGGTGCCTCGTTCGTGGGGTCGTCGGCCAGGAGCAGCCGGGCGGCCTGCCGGGCGGACTGCCCGACGCGGACGCCCCGGCGGTGCGCCGGCTCGTTGCAGGCGCTGATCACGCCGTCGTCGTAGGTGCTGCGCCCGTCGCCCATCCTCGCGGTCCGGGCGTCGACCGCGGCGCCGGCCAGGCCGTCGGCCTCGACCTCGCGCAGCCCGGCGGTGCCGGAGTCGTCCCGACCGCCGCCGCCGTCGGAGCAGATGAACCCCCACGGCGCGACGCGGCGCAGGTAGGGCACGGCGCTGCGGCCGGTGTGGCCGGCGGTGACGAGCACGGTCCGGCCGCGGTCCTCCGGCAGGCCGAAGGCGATGGAGTCGGTGCAGACGACCTCGCGGCCGTGCGCCCCGTCGACGACGGTGCGCCGGGTGACCTCGGACGGGGCGAGCTGCACCGGATCGCGGTCGAGCAGGAGCCGCGCCGCCTCCCGGACGGGCATCCCGGCGGCGACGCCGCACCGCTCCGCGACCGCGTTGACCCGGCTGACCGTCGCGGAGCGGTGCATCTCGACGCCGTCGCCCAGGACCACGGTGTCGATCGCCGCCGTGGCGGCCGGGATGCCCAGCGCCTCGAGGAACCAGAGACCCGCGATCCCGGCGCCGTCGGGCCCGATCCCGCAGTCCACCCCGATCGCGCCGCGCGGTGCGTGCTCGGCGACGAAGCGGGCGGGCAGGACGCCGCAGTAGGACGCGTTGACGACGACGTCCCGTCCGCGGTTCTCGGGTCGGGCGTCGTAGGCGGAGTCGACCGCCACCACGCGGCCACGGGGGGACTCGTCGACGACGGCCTGCAGCACGGCGGCGCTCACGGGAGGGAGTCCCAGCGGATCGGGGCCTCGATGGCCTGCGGGTAGAAGCGCTCGAGGTACGTGCCGTAGTCGTGCATGTGGACGGCCATGGCCGCCGCGGCGCGATCGCCGTCGCCGGCGGCGATCGCCTGGTGGATGCGCCGGTGCTCGCGGGCCACGGAGGCGCGCTGGACGTCGGAGTACTCCACGCCCAGCACCGTGCCGTCTACGATCCAGTTCAGGGATCCGAGGACCATCGAGAAGACCTCGTTGCCGGCGGCGAGCCCGACCTCGGTGTGGAAGGTCTCGTTCTCCCGGAGGAAGACCTCGGCGTCGTGGAGGTCCGCCTCCATGCGACGGACGGACTCGTGGATCCGCTCGAGCTGCTCCGGCGTCCTCCGGGCCGCGGCGCGGCGCGCCATGCCGGGCTCGAGCGTCGCCCGGGCCTCCAGGACGGCCCCGAACGGGGCGCCCTCGAGCTGCAGCATCATCGCGATGATGCTCGCCAGGTGGCTCGACGCCGGAGCGTTGACGACGGGTCCGCCGCCGGGGCCGGTGCGGATCGTGATGACGCCCTGCATCTCGAGGAACCGCAGCGCCTCGCGCAGCGTGCCGCGGGCGACGCCGTAGGCCTCGAGCATCTCGCGCTCGGGCAGCAGGGCCGCCCCGGGCTGCAGGCCGGCGTCGGCGATCTCGCCGACGATCCGCTGGGCCAGCAGGGTCGCCGTCTTCTTCGGCTTGTGGCCGTTGGCGCGCCGTGCCGCGCGCCCGCCGGGCACCGTGCTCATCGCGCGGCCCCTGCGGCGGTCGCCGCCAGCTCCTGCGCCAGCTCGCGCAGCTCGAGCTTGCGGACCTTCCCCGACGGCGTCATCGGCAGCCGGTCGAGCACCGCGACGTACTCGGGACGCGCGAAGGCCGGCAGGCGCTCGTCGCACCAGGACCGCAGGTCGTCGATCGCGACCTCCGCCCCCTCGAGCGGGACCACGAAGACGGCGACCTCGTCCTCCCCCGCCTCGGTCGACGCCGGCGCCGCGACCGCCGCGCACTCGGCGACGTCCGCGTGCCCGAGCACCGCCTGCTCGACCTCGTAGGAGGAGATGTTCTCGCCCCGCCGCCGGATCGCGTCCTTGAAGCGGTCGACGAAGTAGAACCAGCCGTCCTCGTCGCGCCGGAGCGCGTCGCCGGTGTGGAACCAGAGGTTGCGCTGCGCCTCGGCCGTCTTCTCGGGCATCCCGTAGTACCCGGCGCACATCGTCCACGGCTGCTTCGTGCGGACGAGGAGCTCGCCGACCTGCCCGACCTCGACCTCGCGGTCGGTCGCCGGGTCGACCAGGCGGACGTCGAACCACTCGTCGACGAGCAGCCCGGCCGCACCCGGCGGGCGCTCCTCGCCGTACGGCGAGAGGAACGGCATGGAGGTCTCCGTCAGCCCGAAGGACTCCACGAACGCGTCGACCCCGAAGCGCTCGCGGAAGCCCTCGACGATCGAGCTGGCCGTCGGCGCCGCGAAGATGCAGCGCAGCGCGTTGTCTGCGTCGTCCGGCCGGACGGGCTGCTTCCACGTCCAGTCCATCATCACGCCGACGAAGTTCGTCACGGTCGCGCCGGAGTCGCGCAGCTGCTGCACCCAGCGGCTCGCGCTGAACCGCTCCTGCAGCACGAACCGGGCGCCCGCCAGGAGCGCCGGGTACGCCGCGAGGAACTGGGCGTTGCCGTGGAACAGCGGGCCGACGCACATGTAGACGTCGTCGTCCGTCAGCCGCGTCAGCGAGGCCCCCTCCTGCGCGAAGAAGAGCATGTGGGCGTGGGGCATCATCACGCCCTTCGAGAGCCCCGTCGTGCCCGACGTGAAGAGGACGCAGGCCAGGTCGTGCGCGTGCACCTCGGGCAGGTCGACCGGCGCGGAGGACAGGAGGCCCGTCCACGGCCGGGCGTCGAACCCCGCGCCCGCCAGGGTCGCGATCGCGTCGTCGCGGGCCTCGCCGTCGCCGAGGACGAGGAACGCGTCGATCGACGCGTACGCGTCCGAGCCCGTCGTGAAGCGGGCGGCGAACTCCGGGTCGACCACCGCGACGCGCGGGCTCGTCGTGCGCACCTGGTGCTCGAGGAAGGAGCCGGCGTAGGCGGTGTTGATCGGCACCTCGGCCATGCCGGCCAGCGCGGCCCCGAACCAGCTCAGCACGAGCTCGCCGGAGTTCGCGGCCATGATCAGGACGCGGTCGCCGGGCACCGCCAGCCCGAGCAGGCCCGCGGCGATCGCCTCCGAGGTCTCCAGGGTCTCGGCGTAGGTCCAGCGCCCGCCCTGCGACGGGACGTCGAGGTAGATGCGGTCGCCGTGGGTGCGGGCGCGCTCGCGGAGGACGTGCGGGAGGGTCCACCGCTCCTGGTCCTCGAAGATCGGGTGCAGGTCGCGGTAGGTCCTCACGACCCCGCCCCCGCGCCGGTCGCGGTGGGCCGGAACTCCGGCCGCCGCTTCTCCATGAACGCCTGCGCGCCCTCGACCATGTCGGAGGAACCGACTGCCTGGCCGAGCATCCCCAGGCCGGAGAGGTAGCTGTCGCGCATCTGGTTCCACCAGACGTTCGAGCTGATCTTCGCGATCTCGAGGTACCGCGGGCTGAGGGCGAGGAGCTCGTCCCCCCACCGCTCGACGGCGGCCTCGAGCCCGTCGTCGTCGACCACCTCGTTGATCCAGCCGAGCTCGAGCGCCTGCTCCGCCGTATAGCGGCGGCAGAGCATGGAGATCTCCTTCGCCCGCTTCTCGCCGACGTTCATCGCGAGCATGTTCGTGCCGCCGAGGATGGGGGCGCTGCCGACGCGCGGGCCGGTCTGGCCGAACTGCGCGCTGCGCACGGCGATCGCGAAGTCGCAGGCCACGACGAGCTCGTTGCCGCCGCCGAACGCGCCGCCGTTGACCGCCGCGACGACCGGGCGGGGGCTGCGCCGGATCTCGTCGAAGAGCCGGAACGACGCGTCGAACATCGCGCGCACCTCGCGGTCGTTCGCGTCGGCGAGGTTGGCCAGGTAGCCCCCGGCGCAGAACCCCTTGCCGGTGCCCGTGATGACGATCATCGCCGCGTCGACGCTCTCGCGCACCGCGGAGATCACCTGCTCCCCCATCGCCGCGTCGTACGCGTTGCGGCGCTCGGGGCGGTTCAGCGTGATCCAGGCGACGCTGCCCCGCTGCTCGAGGAGGACGTCCGGTGCAGGATCGGAAGAGGAGCCACCGTTCATATATTCATTATACTTAGTTCGGTCGCGTGCGCCAGTTTTCCGTGTCGGCGGTCACGCAGCCCCCGCTACACCCCCTCGCGGTTGAGCTCCCGCACCACCTCGAAGAGGTCGCCGCGGTTGTAGAAGTCCACCGCGATCGCGTTCGGGGCCCGACCCAGGCGGGAGCGGCAGCGGCGGACGCGCTCGCGCAGGGCGTCGCCGTCGTTGACCTCGGCGGCGCGGCGGGCCGGTGGCGGGAAGCGGTCGACCCAGGAGTTCGCGATGAGGAGCGGCGACTCGGGGGTGCCACGGGCGGGCTCGCAGGTCCGCGGGTCCTTCGTGAAGGCGCCGATCGAGGTGTTCTGCGCCAGGACGAACGCGGGCTGCAGCCAGGACGCGTCGCCGCCGTCGCCCTCGTCCAGGACGATCAGGCGCCGGCCGCTCGTCACGAGGTCGCGCATCCGCGGCATCGGGCCCTCGCGCGGGAGGGTCACGAGGGCGTCCTCGAGGTCGGCGTCGCGGAAGGCGTCCTCGATCTCGGCGGACGCCACGCTGGACTCGAGCATGAGGAGCACGACCTCGGAGCGGTTGCGCTCGAGCCAGCCGCGGACGTCGCGCAGCACGGACCCGAACCCCTCGGCGCCGAGCTCGCAGAGCGTGTGGCACGCGTAGATCCGCCGCTCGCCGCCGGAGGGCACGAGGCCCAGCCGGCCGGCGAGCCGCTCCGCCGCCCCGATCGCGCCCGACCCGAGCTGGGCGGCGACGCGGTTGCGGGTCGTGCCCTCGGCCTGCAGGTCGGTCCGGACGCGCCCCTCGCGGTTGACGACCCCGTAGTGCGGGTCGACCATGAGCAGGCGGATGCCGTCGTCGAGCTGCCGCGGGATCGGCCGGCGCTGGTTCGCGAAGAGCCAGCCGGGGCGGTCCGCGGCGGACATGGAGTTGTGGGTGCCGGGGAAGACGACCTGGTCCAGCCGCCGGTCGCAGATCGCCGCCGAGCCGTTGCAGGTGGCGACCTCGGTGGGCTCGAGCGGGTCGGTCGACGGGCCGCCAGTGAGGAGCAGGGCCCCGGCGAGAACCGCCAGGGCCACGCCCGCGAGGCCCGCGGCCGCCGCGGCCCGGGGCCGGCGACGCCACGCGGGATCCCGGTCGCCCGCGGGGGCCGGCGCGCCGGTCGACGTCCGCAGGGGCGCGACGGCCTCCGCCAGGCCGGCGACGACGAACGCCAGGCCGAGCAGCACCACGACCGCGCGCGCCAGCAGGCCGGCGTCGAGCAGCACCACCACGCCGAGCGCCGTCAGCGCCAGGCCCCGTGCGACGCGGGCGGGGACGGGCAGCGAGCCGCCGGCGACGACGTCCACGCCTCGGCGCAGGACCGCCCGGCGGTCGATCCGGGACGCGGCGACCACGACGCCGAGGACGCCCGCGCCGCCCGCCGCGGCCACGGCCAGGAGCACCCGCCGCAGGTCGCCGGCCATGGCGTCCCACGTGGCGCGCGCCGCGGCCCGGACCTCGTCGTCCGAGACCACCCCGACGGCGCGGGCGTGCGACACGACCTCGGCCTCCAGCGCCGAGAGCGCCAGCGCGCCGAGGAGCCCTCCCGCGGCGAGCGCCACCCCGGACTCCAGGACGGCCCGGCGGCGGTTCGCGGCGGTCGCCACGAGGGCGACGAGCCCCGCCAGACCGACGAGGAGCATGGGCCAGGCGGCGGCCGACAGCCGGTCGGCGGTGCGCGTGGTGGACGACGCGAGGTCGGACCGGCGGATCGTCGCGATCTGCGGGCGCAGGTCCTCCGGGACGACGCGCGCGAGCTGCGGCGAGGCGGTGCGCAGCGCCGGCAGCAGCACCTGGCGCAGCTCGGCCAGCTCGACCGCCACGTCGGTGTCGCCCCGCAGGAGCACCCCGTGGGCGGTCACGGCCGCCCGCCGGAACACGCGCTCGAACTGCGCGGTCTGCAGCACGGCCTCCACGGCCGTCAGGACGAGCGGCCTGGCGGCCACGAGGTCCGGGGACCGGCGCTCGAGCAGGTCGACGGCGACCTCCTCCGCGATGACCGCCTGCACCGCGTCCGAGCGCAGCGCGGCGACCCCGCGCTCCGCGAACGGCCCGGGCTCCGCGAGCTCCGTCCGGACGTAGAGCGCGGTGACGCCCGCGATCACGAGCGTCACGGCGAGGGCGAGGAGCGCGCCGCGTCGCAGTGGTCGCATCGGACAGGTTCTACCGCAGGGCGGGTGGCGCCCCGCCGCCCCGCCCGCGACACTGCGGGGATGAGCGACTCAGACAGCGGGTCAGCCGCCCGCGACCTCCCGGGCGACCGCGACGCGGACGGCGCGTCCGTCGACCGGGCGCTGACGGACGCCGTGGTCCGCACGCTCCGCGCGCTCACGGGTCGCGGCGCCACGTCCGCCCGGGGGTTCATCAACGGCGACACCGCGGTCGTCGTGATGTACGACGCGCTCACGGAGGGCGAGCGCAACCTGGTCCGGAAGGGCCACGCCGACCAGGTCAAGGAGCTCCGCTACACCTACCAGCGGGCGATGGCCGACGAGGTCGTCCCGGCCGTCGAGCAGGCGGTGGGGCGCAGGGTCGAGGCGTTCATGAGCGCCAACCACGTCGACCCCGACCACGCCGTCGAGGTCTTCATCCTGGGCGATCCGCTCTGACCGATCGCGCCCGGATGCGTATCCGGGCCCCCGACGGGCAGACGGGAGGGACGGCGGTCCGCATCGTGCCCCGGTGTGGATCGTCGCTCCCCTTCGTCACCGCCCGGCGGTGACGGGCGCCAGGAGCGCGTGGACCGTCCGCCGGCCCGCCTCCAGCCCCTCGACCACCCGCAGGTGGTCGCGCTCGAGCCGCCCGATGTCCGCCGTCCCGGCCGGGGGACGGACCGACAGGACCGCCCGGCCGCCGTCGCCCGTCCCCCGCTCGAGCGCGTCGAGCTCCTCGTCGTCCCGCAGGAGCCGGGCCGCGCGATCCACGAACGCGGCGGCCACCCCGGCGCTGTGGCGCCGCAGGTACCTCGAGGCGATCGCGGTGCTGCGGCCCCCGTCCGAGATCTCCTGCTCGTCGGCGCGTCGCGAGCGCAGCACGAGGACGTGGGTCGCGCCCTGCTCGAGCGCCAGGCGGAACGGCACGGCGGCCGCCAGCCCGGCGTCGAAGAACCGTCGGCCGCCGAGCGCGACGGGCGGGCCGGAGAGGAGCGGCAGCGCGGTGCTGGCGCGCAGCGCGAGCTTCAGGGTGGCGCGGTCGTGCACGAACGGCGCGAGGTCCGTGGCCCGGCCCGTCGCCGCGTCCGTGCCGACGGCGTGCAGGCGCACCGGGCTCGCCACGATGCGGTCGAACGGCATCGGCGTGCGCCGCTCGTAGACCACCTCGGTGAGGTACCGCCCGTCGACGAGGGGCCGGCCGCGCAGCAGGTTGCGCCGGCGCACCGTGGCGGTCCGCAGCACGGGGTCCGTCCACGCGGGCAGCCCGGCAGCGGTCGCGCCGCCCGAGAACCAGGCGGCGTTCAGCGCGCCGGCCGACGCGCCCCAGACGTCGTCGAACGCCTCGCGGACGCCGAGCTCCTCGAGCGCCATCGCCATGCCGCCGCTGATCGCCCCGCGCATCCCGCCGCCCTCGATCACGAGGGCGAGCCGGTGCGGATCGTCCCGCCCGCCGGGACGGCTCCCGGCGGCAGTGCGCTCGGCGATCAGCCGCGCGACGGGGTGCGTCGGCCGTGCCTCGTCCACCCGGGCGATGCTAGTCGGCGGGCGCGGCGGCCGAGCGGTCCTCAGATCCTCGTGCCGACGTCCTTGCGCACGATGTCGTCGAGCGCGCGCTCCACGACCGCGGCGATCGTCATGGACGGGTTGCACGCCGCCGTCGAGCCGGGGATCAGCGCGCCGTCGAGGACGTAGAGCCCGCGCTGCCCCTGCACGCGGCCCTCCAGGTCGCAGACCGTGCCCATGTTGGCCCCGCCCAGGCCGTGCCAGGTCGACGGGACGATCAGGTTGGTGTCCTCGAGCAGCCCCGCCGGCCTGGCGATGCGCTCCATGCGCGCGAGGATCCGGTCGTGGACGGGCCGGTCGCCGCCGAGCGGGAAGCTCAGGACGACCCGGCCGAGGACGTGGCTGTAGGAGAACGAGCCGCGGGCGTCGCTGCCGCCGAAGCCGACGAGCACCGTCGTGCGCGTGTCGATCCCCAACGGCGGGATCGACGCCTGGATCACCGTGTTGGCGAGCGCGGGGTCCGACCAGTCCTTCGACCCGAAGACGACCGGGCCGCCCTGGACGGCCCCGAAGTCGTCCGCCAGGTTCGTCCACATCACGATGCGGTCGGCGTTCGTGCCCCAGCCCTTCCCGAGCCCGTCGGGCATGTCGGGGATGCGGCCCGTCGCCGCGGCGCGCACGAGCAGCTTGTTCGTGTTGTTCGCGCCGGCCGCCATGACGAGGGTCTTCGCGGTGAGGACCTTCTGCTCGAGGACCGTGCCGCGCTCGTCGGTGCGGTCGACCTCGATCGTCCAACGGCCGTCGGCGGCGCGGGAGACCTCGCGGACGTGGTGCAGCGGGGCGACGCGCACGCGGCCCGTGGCCTCGGCGTCGCGCAGGTACGTCACGTCGACGGTGTGCTTGCCGCCGTTGTTGACCCCGAGCGCGCCGTCCCCGTTCGTGTAGGACGGCCGCAGCTCGCCGGTGAGCTCGCGCTGCGCGAAGCTCCAGTCGATCGGCATCGGGATCTTCTCGACCCCGTAGCCCTCGCGGCGGGCGTTGCGGGCGAAGATGCGCGGCGCCGCGTAGTTCGGGTGCTCGACGACGTCGTCCGGCGCCGTGGCCACCCCGAGCATCCGGGCGACCCGCGGGTAGTGCTCGCGGGCCATCCGGCGGTAGTCGAGCGCCTCCGGGAGGTGGCGGTTGAAGACGTCCTCCGCCGGCTGGAGCGTCATCCCCTGGTAGATGAGCGAGCCGCCGCCGACCCCCGCCGCGCACAGGGACGTCATGCCGACGCCGACCTCCGCGTCGATCAGGCCCGCGTAGGGCGAGAGCGACACGCGACGGCCGAAGAGCTCGGGCGCACCGCCGTACCAGAGGGCCCGCTCGTCGATGGCGGACGCGCGCGGGAAGGTGTCGGAGTTCGGCCCGGTCGGCCAGCGGCGGCCACGCTCGAGGACGAGGACCGGCACGCCGGCCTGCGCGAGCCGCAGGGCGGTGACGCCGCCGCCGAACCCCGACCCGATCACGACGACCCGGTGCTCCTCGCGGGTCAGCGGCACGCGGCGGGTCACGGCGCGGGCGCTCGTGGGCAGCACCCCGGCGAGGCCGGCGGCGGCCGCACCGGCGACGAAGGTGCGGCGGGACATGGGAGACATTCGGGACCTCGGGGTGTCGGGGGCGCGTGGGCCGGCGTCCGGCTGCGCCGTACACCGCGGTCGTCACACTAGACACTTCTCCTGAAAGCGTCTAGTCGGCGCCCTCCGGGAGCGCGTCGCGGAACCACTCCGCCAGCAGGTGCCGGGCGTCGTCGTCGTCGCGGGTGGCCGGGCTGTCGAAGAGCACGACGGACAGGCCCGTGCGCAGGACGAGCTCGACGAGCGGGTCGGTCGGTCCCGTGGGCCGCAGCCCGGGGCGGTGCTCGAACAGCGGTTCGAGGAGGCCGAGCGCGACGGGCCACGCGCGGTCCATCGCCCCCTCGTCGAAGAGCGGGTTGCCCTCCCGCGGGCGCAGGAGCGCCGCCAGCACGGGGCGGGCGCGGACCTCGCGACGGGCGCCGACGATCAGGTCGGCCAGGTAGACCGCGGCGGGCCCGTCCGGCCGCAGCGCGGCCCGGATCCCGGCGAGCGCCTCGACCGCCACGCCGACGACGACCTCCGAGACGAGGCGCTCGCGGTCGCCGAAGAGCGAGTAGACGGTCTGCCGCGTCACCCCGGCACCGCGCGCCACCGCGGCGATCGTGATGGCCTCGAAGCCGTCCGACTCGATCAGGCCGGTCGTGGCGGCGACGACCCGCTCGCGCGCCCCGCTCACCCGTGGTCCCCCGGGCCGCGGGGCATCGGACGGGAGGCGTTGCCGGCGACGCGCACGCCCCCACGATAGGCGGATCGGCGGGCGCGTCGAGGAGGCCTCGAGCGCCGGGCCCGCGCGTCCGGCACCGGGCCGGGGACCCGCCTCAGTCCCGCGCGACCAGCTCGAGCGCCCGCACGGCGAACGCCGCCATGTTCGCGACGCGGTCCTCGGCCCCGGTCAGGACGTTCGCGGTGACGATCCCCGACGGGCCGGCCGCGGCGACCCAGGAGTGCCCGACCGGGTCGCCGTACGCGTTCGGTCGGGGGCCGGAGGCGCCGGTCTCGCCGATGCCCCAGTCCGCGTCCATGCGGTTGCGGGCGGCGTCCGCGAGCCGCCGCGCCAGCGCCTCCGTCGCGCCCCGGCCGCGCTCCAGGGACGAGGCGTCCGCCCCGAGCTGCAGGTCCGCGCCCTCGAGCGTGTAGACGACGAAGCCGCCGCGGAAGTACGCCGACGCGCCGTCCTGCGCGAGCAGCGCCGCGGCGATCAGCCCGCCCGCGGAGACCTCGGCGACCGCGACGCTCTCGCCCCGCGCCCGCAGCC
>CAFBMK010000053.1_pt1 | contig 15758 bp, 15 predicted proteins | sample 7268691 | NCBI WGS metagenome assembly CAFBMK01 (sample SAMEA6814062, study PRJEB35770) | freshwater metagenome | biome: Freshwater; feature: Freshwater reservoir; material: water | place: Czech Republic | collected 2017-05-23 | depth 30m m
ACCGTGCGCTACAGTTCCCGCTCGCGATGCAGGTCGCGACGCCACGCGGATGTGGCGGAATTGGTAGACGCGCGGCGTTCAGGTCGCCGTGGGGGCAACCCCGTGGAGGTTCGAGTCCTCTCATCCGCACCTGCAGGAAGGCCCCGCTCACGCGGGGCCTTCCGTCTTTCCGGGGTCGTGCGGCCCGCGGCGTCCTCCGGGCGCAGCGGCCCGGTCAGCGGGCGGTCCAGCGGCCGACGTTGAAGCCGGCAACGCCGTCGGGTCGCTCGAGCCGCCGCTCGATCGGGTCCCAGAGGTCCGCGCCGCCCCGCGCCCGCGGGATCTGCCAGAGCCGGTGCAGGGCGTCGGCGCTCAGTCCGCGGACGTAGTCCCGGTCGACGGGACGTCCGTCGGCGACCCGCGCGGCGGCGGATGCGGCGATCCGGCCGTCCGGGTTGACCAGCGAGAACGCGAGGACCCCGGCGAGGCAGAGCAGCAGCACGAGACGGGGCGCGCGGTCGGCGACCGCGCGGGAGGCGCCCGCGGCGAGCACGAGGCAGAGGACCAGCCCGAGCAGCAGGACGACCGCCCGCCCGCCGAGCCGGACGCGGGTCAGGCCGTACGCCTCCGTGACGAGACCCAGACGCAGGTGCGCGCTCAGCAGGACCACGACGGTCAGGACGCAGAGCGCGGCCAGGAGCGCCCGCACCGCGCTGTCGGGCGTCCGCGCGGCCACGCCGACGACGCCGAGCGTCAGGAGCGCGACGACCACGAGCTGCACGAAGCCCTCCCGGGCGTAGGTCCCGTACCCGAGGCCCGCCGTGGCCTGCACGTGCGGGTCGCCCCCGAAGAGGATCGGACCCTGCACCACGACGAACGCGGCGAAGAGCCCGACGAGCGCGGCGACCGCGATGCGCAGCTCCGTCGCACCGAAGCGGACCCACGGCCGGAAGGGCCCGACCGGCCGCGCCGTCGCGCCGGCCCGGACGAGCGCCCCGGTGACGCCGCAGACCAGCAGCGCCAGGAGTCCGCGCCGGGCGAGGGCGGCCGGATCGCCCCCGACGTCGAGCAGGCGCTCGCCGGCGTCCGCGAAGGCGGGGTCCGCCCAGGCGAAGAGCCCGCCGAAGCCGGCGACGAGGATCCCGGCGAGCCCGAGTCCGCGCGCCGCGGCGGCCCAGCCGGTCGATCCGGCCTCGGGGGCGTGGAGGCGGCCGGCCTCCACCACCGCGCGCGTCCCCCCGCCCAGCCGCAGCGGTGCGACGAGCACCCGGGCGAGCGCCGGCCACCGGTTCGGCGGGGCGACGGCGGCGGCGCCGGCCACCAGGGCCGCGGCCACGGTGATCGCGACGACCCATCCCGCGTCGCGCAGCGTGGGCTGCAGCGCCAGCAGGACGCCGACGGTCAGCGCCGACCGGTCGACCCGTCGTGGCGCTGCGGAGACCGCGGCGGCGAGCGCGAGCAGCAGGACGACCGAGACCGCGAGCCCGATCCGCTGGCCGGCGACGACGAGCGCGGCGGTCGTCGTGGCCGCGAGGGTCAGGAGCAGGGTGTTCTTCGACATGCGACGTCCTCCTCGGACGGGCTGGTGTTCGACGTGGGCGCCTGCCCGGCGGGCAGGGCGATGGGCGGCCCGCGGTCGCGGGTCGTCGGGATGGACGGGCGGCGGCGGCCGCCGGCCCGGGGGTGCTCCGACGGGGCCGTGCCGCGGGATGCGGCGGGCCGCGGGCTCAGGGCAGGTCGAGCACGATGCGGCACCCGCGGGGCGTCGAGGCCTCGGCGCGAACCGTGCCGCCGTGGAGCTCCGCGATCGAGCGGACGATCGCCAGACCGAGGCCCGAGCCGGCGGCGGAGCGCGAGCGGTCGGCGCGGGCGAAGCGCTCGAAGATCCGCTCCTCGTCGCCGCCACGGAGGCCCGGGCCCCGGTCCTCGACCTCGACGTGCAGGCCGCCGTCCGGCGTCCCGCGAGCCCGGACCGCGACGGGGGCGCCGGGGGCGTGGCACCGGGCGTTCCCCAGCAGGTTGACCAGCACCTGGGCCAGTCGCCCGGGGTCGACGGTCGCCGTCAGGCCGTCCGGGACGTCGACCGCGACCCGGGGGCGCGGACGCCCGCGGTCCCCGTCGGCGGAGGCCGGCGACCCGTCGCCCGTGCCCGCGGAGACCGTGCCCGCGTCGCCCCGGCCCACCTCGACGACGTCGTGGCCCGTGGCCGCGGCGGCCTCCACCACGAGGTCCCGCACCGCGACCTCCCGCCGGTGCAGCGCGGCGGCCCCGCCCTCGAGCTGCGAGAGGTCGAGCAGCCGGTCGGCCAGGTCGCCCAGCCGTCGGACCTGCGCGAGGAGCGCCGCCGGGTCCGCCGGCTCGACGCCGTCCACCGCGTTCTCGAGGACGGCGCGCAGGGCACTGATGGGCGTGCGGAGCTCGTGGGCGGCGTCCGCGACGAGGTCGCGTCGGACGCGGTCCGTCCGCTCGAGGTCCTCGGCCATGCGGTTGAAGGCGCGGGTCAGCTCGGCCAGCTCGTCCCAGCCCGTGACGGGCACCCGGACGCCGTGCTCGCCGGCGGCCACCCGGGTCGCCGCGTGCTGCAGGCGACGGACCGGCGCGACGGTCCCGCGGGCGACGACCTGCACGGTGCCGAGCGACAGCACGACGGCGGCGAGCGCGCCCCAGCGCAGCCGCACGTCGAGCGCCCCGGCGACGAGCATCGTGACGAGGGTGACCCCGATCGCGAGGACGATCAGCAGGCCGAGGCGCAGCTTGAGCGACCGGACGTGGTCGAGCGGACGGGTCACGACGGGTCCCCGAGGGCGTACCCGTGGCCCGTGACGGTGCGCACCACGCCGGGACCGAGCTTCCGCCGCAGCGCCGCGACGTGGGAGTCGACGGTGCGGGTCGAGCCGCCGGAGCGCCACTCCCAGACCTCGGCCAGCAGCTCGTCGCGCGAGAACGCCCGCCCCGGGCGCGTCGCGAGGGCCGCGAGCAGGTCGAGCTCGGTGGGGGTCAGCGGCACCTCGGTGCCGTCGCGCAGGAGCCGGCGGCCCTCGAGGTCCAGCACGTCGTCGCCCAGGGCGATCCGCGCGGGCGCCGTGACGTCGGCGGACCGGGCGGTGCGCCGGAGGACCGCGTGGATCCGCGCGACGAGCTCGCGGGGGCTGAACGGCTTGGTGACGTAGTCGTCCGCGCCGACGCCGAGGCCGACGAGGACGTCCGTCTCGGCGTCCATCGCGGTCAGGAAGACGACCGGCACGGGGCGGTCGGCCTGGATCCGGCGGCACGCCTCGACCCCGTCGAAGCCGGGCAGCATGCGGTCGAGGACCACGAGGTCGGGGGCCAGCCGGGCGCAGGCCGCGACGCCGTCGGGTCCGGTGCCGGCCACCTCGACGTCGAACCCCTCGGACCGCAGGCGTGCGGCGATCGCGCCGGCGATCGTCGCCTCGTCCTCCACCACCACGATCGTCCGCCGGCTCATCGGAGGCGAGACTACGGGCCCTCCCGTCGGCCGCGGGTGCGCAGGACGTGCGGATCCTGTGCAGATCCGCGCCCGGCGTCAGCCGCCGGCGAGGACGACGTCGAAGCCCTCGGCGCGCAGCACCTCGACGACGACGTCGCGGTGGTCGCCCTGCAGCTCGATGACGCCGTCCTTCGACGAGCCGCCCACGCCGCAGCGCTTCTTCAGGCGACCCGCGAGCTCGCGCAGGGCGTCCTCGCCGAGCGGCACGCCGGAGACGGTGGTCGCCGTCTTGCCGCGGCGACCCGCGGTCTCCCGCCGGACCTTCACGCGGCCGCCCGGCTCCGGGGCCCGGGAGGACGGGGAGCCGCCGGCGCCGCCCTTCCCGGCCTTCTTCCCGCCCTTGCGGCCGCCCCCGGGACCCTCGCGCCGACGGACGTCGCCCCCGTCGCTCGAATACACGAGGTCCTCGTCGCGTCGCGGGATCCTGGGCATGCCCGGCACGCTAGCCCACCGCGATCGGGCCGGACGGGTGCCCGCACCCCGGGTGCGATGATCGACGGGATGCCCGGCCCCCGCGACGACGACGAGCCCACCGGGTTCGGCGCGCGTCGGGGCTGGCGCGCACCGAAGGGCGCGGGCTCGCCCGCGGGGCGCCGCCGGAAGCGCCGCGGCCCCTCCTCCGGGCGGCCGCCGGTCGGCCCGGACCCCGTCCCGCCCCGGCCGTCCGACGTGGCGGCCCGCCTGGCCCGGCTGGCCGGCCTGTCCGCGGAGGACGCCGCCGATCTCGCGGCCACCGACCTGCCGGCGGCGGGTGCGCCCGACGTCGTGCCGGGCGGTCTGCGGGCGCTGGGTGGGCTCGTGCGGGCGGCGCGCGACACCGCGCGGGCGGCCGACGACCGCGCGGACCAGACCGAGGAGCGCCGGGCGCGCGACGTGTCCCGCGCGCAGGGGCGGATCCGCCGCGCCGAGGAGCGCGAGGGCCGCCAGGCGTCGAAGGCCGCGGCGGAGCAGGGCGAGCGCCAGCGCCTGTCCGGGGAGCTCGAGCGGGCGCACGCGCGGCTGTCGCAGGTCGCCGCGGAGCGCGACCGGCTGCGGGAGCTCGCGGACGCCGACCGGCAGGCGGGCCCGACGGACCGCGACGACGCCGCGGTCGCGGGGCTCCTCGCGCGCGTGTCGGACCTCGAGGCGCAGCTCGTCGACCGGGCCGTCGCGCTCGAGGGCCTGACGGACGCGCTCGAGGTCGCCCAGGCCGAGCGGGAGCACCTGCGGGGCGCGGCCCGTCGGCTGCGGCGCCTGGCGCTCGAGGCCGGCTCGACGGACGTGGACCTCGTGGACCCGGAGGACCACGGGCCCCTCGCCGTCGACGACCTCCCCGATGTCCGCACCGTCCTGGCCGCCGTCGAGCTGGCGGCCGCCCACGCGGAGCACCTCGTCTACACGGACCGCGCGTTCTCGACCGCCCGGACGGCGCCCTACGACGAGCCGCGCAAGCTCCTGCGCGACCTCGTGGCCCTCGACCGCGTCGCCGCCGCGTGGGCGGTCGAGGGCGGCATCGGCCGGCCGATCCGCGACGTCGCCCTGGCGCAGCAGCTCGACTGGGCCGACGACGTGTCGATCACCGCCCGCAACCAGAACGCGCGGGAGTACCGGTTCACGCACGCGGGCCGGCCGCTGTGGGCGGGGCCGCACGTGCGGGTGGCCACGGGACGGGGCCTCCAGCGCACCTGTCGCGTGTACCTCGCGCTCGTGAAGGGCACGGAGCCCGACCTCGCCGGACTGCCCCGCGGGGTCTACGTCGGGCCGGTCGGCCGCCACCTGAGCGACTCCACCAGCGGCTGAGCGGTCGGCGCCCGAGGGTCGCGGCAGGGCGGGGCGCGCGCGGCCCGGGCACTGCGGCCGGCGGCGCCCCGGGTGGCCCGGGCGGCCGGAACGGGGGCCGAGTCCGGGGCAGGGGCACGGCAGCCCCGGCCCGCCGGTCAGCGCCCGGCCCGTGCGGCGCGGCGCAGCGCGATGTTGCGCCGGGCGGCCTCGCGCCAGGGGACGGGCACCGCGCCCAGGGCGATCGCCCGCTCGCGGCCCTCGCGGGTGAGGTCGTAGTGGTCGTGCCACGGCCGGCCCGGCTTGGACTGGAACCAGGCGCGCCGGAGCCCGAGGCGCTCCGCGAAGGCGTGCAGCTCCTCCGTGCTCCCGGCCTGCAGGTGGCCCCCGCCGCTCCACCGGCCCCAGTCGCCCTCGACGAAGCCGTCGTCCACCCAGACCGTCACGACGACCGATCATGCCGGACGGACGTCCGGGCCACGGACGCGCGGCCGCCGGTCCCGGGCACCCGAGGCCCCGGACGTCGCCCGGCCGTCAGGCCTGCACGGGGACCCGGTCGGGCCCGACCGGGGGCGGCGGCCGCCGGAGGTCAGCGCGAGCGGACGCGGTGCGACCAGACGGACGGCTGGAACCGGCTGATGCGTCCCGGCCCCTCGCCCTGCTCGTCGTTCCCGGCCGCGCGGCGCCACGACGGACCGGCGATCTCGACGGGCCCCTCGGCGGCGAGGGCCGCGAACGGGGTCGCCTCGCGGGCACCGAGCGTGCCCTCCAGGCCGTCGCCGGCACGGCGCCGTCGGGGGATGCGGCGGACGAGCTCGGACGCGCCGGCGCTGCGCCGGCGCGTGGACTCGCGGCACCAGGCCACCCCGTCGAGGGCCAGCTGCGGCAGCGGGCGGCGGACCGCGTCGTCGTCGTCGGCCGCGTCGACGTCCGGCGTCGCGATCACGCGGCCCGCGGGCACCACGGACGTCGACGGCACCGGGCTCGCGGCGGGCGTCGTCGCCGGGGCCGCGACCGGGGCGGTGGACGACGCGCCGCCGGTGAGCGCGTCGCACGCCATGACGGCGTCGCGCCCGCGCCGGGCGCCGGCGCGCAGGGCGTCCGGGTCGGTCTCGAGTCGGCCGACCATGGGGCCCGCCGGAGCGATCACGAGCGCGCGGCCGGCCTCGGCGAGGTCGCTCAGCAGCGTCGCGTCGTCGAACGGCGAGGTGCCGTCCGTGACCATCGAGGCGGCCAGGCGCGGGTCCCAGCGCGTCAGGAGGCGCTCCTCGAAGGACCGCTGGACGACCCCGGCCCGCGAGAACGCCGGCGTGGGCCGCGTCGACAGCACCACGAGGTGGGTGGCCCCGAGCGCCAGCGGGGTGCGGCACGGGATCGGCTCGTGCAGCAGCGGGTCGCACCAGGCGTGCTCGCCCTGGACGACGGGCGGGCCGCCGAAGACGGGCACCCGGCACGACGCACGGAGCCGGTCGAAGAGGCCCTGGCGGTCCTGCGGGTCGGGCATCGCGACGACGCGCTGCTCCGCCAGGTCGTAGGCCAGCGCGTGGAACGTCGGGCGGCTGCGGTGCAGCGCCTCGAAGTCCAGCGGGCGGACGTGGGTCATGACCTCGTCGATCAGGTCGTCGAGGTGCAGCAGCGGGCCGCCGCGCAGGTAGCGGCGCCAGCACACGAACCGGCGCTCCGGCAGGTCCTCGAAGTAGATCGGCAGGCCCTGCTCGGCGTGGCCGGCGAGGAAGTACGCCCCGTTCAGCGCGCCCGCGGACGAGCCGTAGACGTGGTCGAAGAGCCGCGCGCCCCCGAGCTCCTGCAGCGCGGCGACCATCCCGGCCGACACGACGCCCCGCATGCCGCCGCCCTCGATGCAGAGCGCGACCTTGTACGGGTCGGGGTGTCCGGCGCGTCGGCGCTCGAGCACTCGGGAGATGTGGTCCACGTTCACATCATCGACACCCGGATCGGACTCGGGTATGTCCAGACGGACATGATCGTCCGAAGGTCGATTGTCGGAGTAGAGCGGGGACACCTGGCGAGCACGTACCCGGCGGACGCCGTCCGCTCCCATCCGGGTCTCGCGGCGCGCCCTCGTCGGGGGGTCCGTCGAGGGTGGCACAGCGTTCTGTGACGCGCGGTCCGGCGGGCACGGGACTCCCGATAGGCTGTGCCGAGATGCACGACGTCGATCTGGGCACCGGCGCCGACGTCGTGGAACGCGCGCTGCGCCTGGCCCGGGAGTTCTGCGGGCTCGAGCTCGCGTACGTCTCGGAGTTCCAGGACGGGTCGCAGTGGATCCGCCGGTACGTCGGCGACGCGTCGCGGTTCAAGGTCTCGCTCGACGAGCCCATCCCGCTCGAGGCGACGTACTGCATGCGCATGGTCGACGGCCGGGTGCCGCGCGTCGTCCCGGACGTCGTCGCGGACGACCGCATCGGTCCCCTGCCCATCACCCGCGCGTCGGGCACCGGGGCGTACGTCGGCGCGCCGATCCGCCTACCGGACGGCGAGCTCTACGGGACGCTCTGCTGCATCGACCCGTCGGCGCGGCCCGAGCTCTCCGAGCGCCACCGCGACCTCGTGCAGCTCCTCGCCGGCGTGATCGGCGAGCAGATCGGCCGCAGCGAGCGGGACCGCACCGTGGAGCGCGCGCAGAACGAGTTCCTGGCCGCCGTCTCCCACGACCTGCGGACGCCCCTGCGCGCGATCGGCTTCGTCGCGGAGGACCTGGCGGACGGTGTCGCCCGGCGGACGCCGGAGGAGGCCGGACGGGTCATCGCGGGCGAGGTCCGGACGCTCGCGAGCATGGTCGACGACGTCCTCCTCGTCTCGCGGCAGCGCTCCGGCTCGGCGGTGCTGCGCCGGGCGGACGTCGACCTGACCGAGCTCGCCCGGGACGCCGTGCGCTCGTCGACCCTCGCCGCCGGTGCCGCCGACGACCGGGTGCGGCTCGACCTGCCCGACGGTCCCCTGCACGCCGAGATCGACGGTCCGCGCGTCGCCCAGGCGGTGCGCAACCTGCTCGACAACGCCCTGAAGTTCTCGCCACGCGACAGCACGGTCCTGGTGCGCCTGCGCCGCGACGACACCACGGCCGTCCTGGACGTGGAGGACCGCGGCGTCGGCGTGTCGCCCGAGGAGGCCGACCGGCTCGTGGAGCGCTTCTACCGCGGCGCGGGCGCCCGGCAGCTCGGCGTGGACGGCCTGGGCCTGGGCCTGGCGACGGTGCAGGCGATCGCGGAGGCCCACGAGGGCGTCCTCAGCGTCTCGTCCGAGCCGGGCGAGGGCGCCGCGTTCCGGCTGCGCCTGCCGCTCGCCCCGCCGAGCTGAGACGGCGCGACGGCCGGGCTCGGCGCGGGTCCAGGCCCGCCTCAGCGCGGGATCGGGACCAGCACGACCTCGACGTCGTCGGAGCGCCGCGTCCCCGTCGGCCGCAGCCCCACGAGGACGGGTCCCGCCGACGTGCGCACGGGACGGCTCTCGAGCAGCCCCTCCGTCAGCGGGCGCTCCGGCGTGCCCGCGCCCGGACCCAGCACCCACTGCTGCCGCACGCGCGCGGGGACGGCGTCGGACCGCGGGGCCCTCACCGTCCAGGACGACCGCAGCAGGCCGCGGACGTCGCGGACCGCGCCGTCGAGCTGGGGACGGTCCCGGCCGACCGACGGGCCCCGGCCGTCGGGCAGCTCCCGCGGGCCGGGAAGGGGCTCCACCCGGGCGCCCCCGGGGCCGGGGACGAGGAGCCGGTCGTCCTGCACCCGTGCGGCGCCGCCCGCCGCGGGGACCGACACCGCGGTGCGCACCGCCCCCGTGCCGACGCCGACCGCCGCGCGCCCGTCGGCGGTGGTCGCCGCGTCCCCCAGGGCGAAGGGCACGGCGCCGGACACCGTCCGCCACGGGCCGCGCGGCCGGAGCTCCGCGTCGAGCGCCAGCACGCGCAGGGCCGTGCGGGACGCCGGGCCGCCCGCGTCGCTCACGCCGGTGCGGTCCGGGATCCGGCCGACCGCGAACGCCACCCAGCCGCGCGCCGTCGCGGTCAGCGCCAGCTCGCGCACCGGGGCACGGCCCCCGTCGACGGCGGTCCCGGGCGCGGTCGGTCCCGGCCGGACGCCGGGGACCCGTCGCGTCTCCCCCGCCGCGGAGACGCGCGCCAGGAGCAGCTCCGACCCGGCGGTCCAGGCGACGACGAAGCCGCCGTCGGGCGCCGCCGCGGCGGCCGATCCGCCGGGCCGCCCGTCGACCTCGCCCGGGATCGTCGCGATCGGGATCGGCCGGCGGGGTGCGCCGGGTCCCGACAGCACGCCCACGAGGTCGGGCCCCGTGCGCCACACCGCGAGGAGCGACGAGCCGGAGGTCGCCGTGCGCAGGCCCTCGGCGATGCCGCACTCCCGGCCCGCACCGACGCCCTGGCACGGGGACCACAGGACCCGGGCCCGCCCGTCGGGCCTCGGGCGCTGCGGGTCGCCCGGTGCCGCCACGGCCGACACGCGCGCGACGAGGCCCACCGCCGCGGCCGGCAGCAGCGTCAGGCCGCGTGGCGTCCGCCGGGCGGGGTCGCGCGAGCGCCCGAGGCGGGTCCACAGCCAGGCGCCGCCGGCGACCACGACGACCGCCGCGGCGACGAACGCGAGCGCCACGAGCACGCCGGCCCCGCGCCACGGCCGGTCGTCGCACTCGCTGCCGCAGAGGCCCGAGAGCAGCCAGGTCACGAACGCGACGCCCAGCAGGAGCAGCAGCCCGAGCGCGGCGGCGGCGACCACGACGACGCGGCCGACGTTCTGCGCCGGGCTTCCGGGCAGCGACCGCGGCCGCACGCCGTGCAGCACCGCGGCCCCGGCCAGGACGAGGGCGACGAAGCCCAGGAGGCCCGCGGCCTCGTCGACGACGACCGCGACGACGACGGCCGGGACCAGGACGAGGGCGAGCACGGCGGCCGTCGGGGCGGCCCCGGCCCACGACGCACGGGAGCGCATCGCGCCACTCTGACGCACGCGGGCCCGCCGGGCGGGCGCCGGCGTGCGGTCCGCTACGGTCGCCGGCGTGCCCGGGACCACCAGCGCGCCCGACGACGTCCCGCCCGGCACGGCCCTCGCGGTCGGTGCGGACGGGGCCCGCGGCGGCTGGCTCGTGGCCCTCGCCCTCGGGCGCGGCGACGTCGTCGAGCGGACGGCGGTGCGCCTCGTCGCGACCCTGGAGGAGGTCGTGGCGCTCGGCGCCGCCGACGCACCGGTGTGCGTCGACGTCCCGATCGGCCTCCCGCAGGACCAGGAGCCGCGGGCCTGCGACCTCGAGGCCCGCGAGCGGCTCGGGGCCCGGCGCTCGTCGGTGTTCGAGCCGCCGGCGCGGTTCCTCCTCGACGCCGCGGACTACGCCGATGCGCGACGGATGATCGCGGGCCGCCCCGGCAGCCGGGGCGTCAGCGCGCAGGCGTTCGCGCTCCTCCCCCGCATCCGCGAGGCCGACGAGCACCTCCGCGGCACGCCGTCCCTGCAGGAGCGCGTCCACGAGTGCCACCCCGAGGTCGCGTTCGCGGCGCTCGCCGGGGAGCTGCCGGCCAAGCGGAGCGTCGCCGGTGCCGTGCGGCGGCTCGAGGCGCTGCGGGCGACCCCCGACCTGAGCGACGTCGCCGAGCGGCTCGGGGCCTTCGCGCCGCCGGCCCGCGACGCGGTCCTCGACGACGCCCTGGACGCCTACGCCGCCCTGTGGTCGGCGCTGCGGGTCCGGCGGGGCGAGGCCCGGCGGCTGGGGCTGCGTCCCGACGGGGCCGTCCGGCGGGACGCGGAGGACCTGCCGATGTCCATCGTCCTCTAGAGCGGACGGGCGGCGGTCCCGCGCGCGGCGCGGCGGCCGGTGGCCTCCGGGCGCGCCGGGCCTCAACAGCCGAGGTGCTTCTCCAGGATGCGGGTGCTCGCCTCGACGGCCCGGCGCAGCACGTCGGACGCGCCCAGCACGTCGTCGACCGCCGTGGGCGCGGGTCCGGCGGCGAGGGCCTGCACGTCGAGGTGGAGGTCCACGGCGCAGGTCGTGAGGCGCTCGAGGCCGTCCGCGTCGGGGACGAGGCCGTCGTCCACGAGCTCCTCGAACGCGAGGATCTCGGCGAGCACCTCCTCCGCCCGGCGACGGACGGCGGGGGCGCGGTCGGTCCGGTCCTGCACGGGGCCCGTGGCACGGCCGCCGCGGTGCGACGCGGGCTCCGTGCCGTTCACGGGCGCGGTGAGGGAGCGTGGCTCCCCCGAGTCGCGCGCGGGACCGCTCGTCGGCGATCGCTGGGTCATCTGGTGCTCGCTGGGGCTGGGGACGGGACGGCACGCCGCCCACCGGCCCGGACGGGTCCGGGTCGCATCCGGGAGCGACTGCCCCAACCATAAAGACCCCCTCCGCCCGCTCGCGCAGGTCGGCTGGACCGATGTGGCCCTCGGCCGTGGACGGCGAGCGGACCGGCCGGCCACCGGGGAGGCCCCACGCCGGCCGGGCGCGGCCCTCCTGCCGCGCCCGGCCCGGTCGCCGGTCAGCCGAGCGCGATGCCCGTGTGCCGCTCGAGGCTCGCGAGCAGCTCGTCCTGGAACCGCTCGTCGCCCACGGCGTCGTGCGGGTCCCGCCGGCGGCGGTGGTACCAGTAGCCGCCCGAGGTCCGGGCCTCCGGGTCGTCCGACACGGCCAGCCACTCCTGGGTGCGATGTCCCTCGACGAGGTCGTCGGGGGCACCGGCGCCGCCCATCCGGGTCGGCACCCACCCGGGGTCCACCGCGCTCACGACGACGTCGGGCCGGCGACGCGCGACGGCGGCCGACAGCGCGGTCACGAGGAGCTTGCTGTCGGCGTAGCGCCCCCGCGGGTCGTCCCAGTCGATCCCGCTCAGGACGGCGGCGCGACCGCCGAAGTGGTCGTTCGAGCTGAGGTACACCAGGCGGTCGGGGCGCTCGAGGAGCGCCGTGAGGACGTACGGCGCGACGACGTTGACCTGCAGCACGCGCGGACCCGTGTGGACGCCGGCGTTGTGGATCACGGCGTCCGGGCGCCCGAGGCGGGTGACCTGCTCGGCGAGCTCGCGGGTCCCGCCGGGGTCCGCGAGGTCGCCGACGACGACCGCCGCCCCGCGGTCCGCCAGGTCGGCCACGGCGTCCGCGCGGGCCGGCGAGCGCACGTGCACGACGACGTCGTGGCCCTGGCCGAGGAGCGTGTCGGCGGCCGCCCGGCCGAGGCCGTCGGCGGAGCCGGTGACGAGGATGCGGGACATGGCCGGAGTCTGGCGGACGCCGGTCGGCGGCCCGTGCGGCCCGGGCGGGAGCGGCCGTCGCGCGGGGCGGAAGCGGTCGTCGCGCGGGCGGGAGCAGCCCTCGCCCCGGCGAGGGTCAGCCCTTCGGCGGGTACGGGTCGTGCTTGCCGATCGTGTCCTTCTGCCGGATCCGGCCGTGGCGGTCCTGCACGATCAGCTCGCCGCCGCCCGTGTCGATCAGGAGCGGGTGCGCCGCCCGGATCGCCGCGGCCTGCGTGTCGTGGTGGGAGACCGGGTCCTCGATGCTCTCCTCCTTCACGTTCCACCCGCCGCCGGGGTTCTCGACCACCCAGAAGTTCGACATGCGGCGGTCGGTACCCGAAACGCGCCGGGGCACGGACGAGGCGGACGGGTCACCGGCCCGGCGGCGTCCGCCCGAGAACGACGGAGGGCCCGCTCTCGCGGGCCCTCCGGTCCTCGGTGGTGCTCATCGGGGAGACAGGATTTGAACCTGCGACCGCCCGGCCCCCAGCCGGGTGCGCTACCAGACTGCGCCACTCCCCGAGGACGCGGAAGCCTAGCGAAACGGGGCGCGGCGGGTCGGCCGGGCGACGCCGGGACGCGTCGGCCCAGGTGAGACGGCCCGTGCCGCTTAGGCAGGGGGTCGCGAACCCTTAGGCACACGGAAGGTCACGGCGCGGTCGTGCCAAGGAACGGGTGGTTCCATGGATCGCACCGCAGCACGAAGACCACCGAGGAGCCACCCCGTGACGCACACCGCCCGCACCGTTCCGACCCGCACCACCGCCTGATGGAACCGCCAAGACCCCCGCGTCCGCAGCAGTTGGGCGGGCGCGGGATACCCAGCAGGGACTGCATGAACGACGAAGGCCCCGGTCACCGACCGGGGCCTTCGTGCCGAGAGCGGGCGACGGGAATCGAACCCGCCCTAAGAGCTTGGAAGGCTCCTGTGCAACCACAACACCTCGCCCGCGCGGTCCCGCAGTCTAGCCACCGGACCCCGACGGCGGATCGCGGAGGAGCCGGCCGACCGGCCCGGGCACCGGCGGGGACGCCGGGTAGGCTCGCCCGATGGCCGACCTGGCGTTCCTCGCGCCCGAGGGCACCTTCACCCACCGCGCGGCGCTCGACCTCGCCGCCGCCGGCGAGCGGCTGGTCGCCCTGGACCACGCCGAGGACGTCATCGCCGCGATCACGACCGGCTCCGCCGACGGCGCCGTCATCGCGTTCGAGAACAGCCTCGACGGCGCGGTCGCCGCGAACCTCGACCTGCTGATCGCCACGGACGAGGACGTCGTGATCGTCGCGGAGCGCGTCATCCCCGTCGCCTTCGACCTCTGGCGCCGGCCCGGCGACGACGCGCCGCTCGCGGGGGTCGTCTCGCACCCCGTCGGCCTCGCGCAGTGCCAGACCTTCATCCGCGGGAACGGCCTGGCGACCCGGTCGGCCAGCTCGAACGCCGTGGCGTGCCGCGAGGTCGCCGAGGAGGCGCGGCCGGGCTGGGCGGCGCTCGCCGGCCCGGACGCCGGCGAGCAGTTCGGCCTCGTGGCCACCGAGCGCGGCATCCGGGACGACGAGCGCGCGTCGACCCGGTTCCTGCGCCTGGGCCACCGGAGCCCCGCGCCGTCGGGACGGGACCGCTCCGCGTTCGTGCTGTCGCCCGACAGCGACCGCGCCGGCAGCCTCGTCTCACTGCTGCAGGAGTTCTCGGGCCGCGGCGTGAACATGACGGCGATCAAGTCGCGCCCCACGAAGGAGCTGCTCGGCGAGTACGTCTTCTTCGTGGAGGTCGAGGGGCACCTGCACGACTCCCGGCTGCGCGACGCGACGCTCGGGGTCCTCGAGCGCTCCGCCGCGGTGCGCTTCCTCGGCTCCTACCCCGAGGACCCGACGCGGCCGGAGCGGCCGGGGTCGCCGGACCGCGGGGACGACGAGGAGCGCCGCCTGGCCCTCATGCTCGCCCGGACGGCCCAGGGGTGAGCGCGGCGGGCGCGGGGTCCGACGAGGTGCCGCGCGTCGGCGTCGTGGGCCTGGGCCTCATCGGCGGCTCCGCCCTGCTGGGCCTGCGCGCCGCCGGCCTGCCCGTGCGCGGCTGCGACCGGGGCGAGGCCGCCCGCGCGTGGTGCGAGGGCCTCGGCGTCCCGTGCGACCCGTCGCCCGAGGACGCGGCGCGGGCCGTCGACGTCCTGCTCGTCTGCGTCCCCCCGCACGCCACGGCGGCCGTCGCGGCCGTCGCGCTCGCCGCGGACCCCGACGTCGTCGTGGTCGACGTCGCATCCGTCAAGGCGCCCGTGGTCGACGAGCTCCGCACCCGCGCGCCCGCGGACGCCGGCCGCTTCCTGCCCGCCCACCCCCTCGCCGGCGCGGAGTCCAGCGGCCACGAGGCCGCGCGCGAGGACCTGCTGCGCGGCGCGACGTGGGCGGTGTGTCCCCCGGGGGACGACCCCGACGGCGCCGTCGACACGGCCGCGGTGCTGCTGCGGGTCGCCCCCGTCCTCGACGCGCTGGACGCGCGGCTCCTCGTCTGCACGCCCGAGGAGCACGACCGCGCGCTGGCCGCGACGAGCCACGCCCCGCACGTCGTCGCCGGCACGGTCGCCGAGGTGGCCGGCGACCCGCCGACGGGCGGACCGGTCGCCGCCGTCCTGTCCGGGGGCGCCCTGCGCGACGTGACGCGCGTCGCCGCCGCGCCGGTCGGCCTGTGGGCCGAGATCCTGCGGGCGAACGCCGACCGGACGGCCGACGCGCTCGAGGCCGTCGCCGACCGCCTGCGCGCCACCGCCGAGGCCCTGCGTTCGGGCGACCACGACGCCGTCGTCGCCGGCTGGGAGCGCGGCACCGCCGCCCACGACCGGCTCGCGAGCGCCCGCTGGGGCACGGCGGCGTGGGAGCCGCTGGCCCTGGACGACGGCTGGGACGGCCTGCTCGGCCTGGGTGCTGCGGGCGTCGTCGTCCGCGGCCTGCGGGAGGACGGCCGCGGCGGCATCGCCGGCGAGCGGTGGGCCACCGCGGGCTGACGCGGCCCGGGCACCCCTTCCCGGGCGACGTCCCCCCGCGGTCGCTGTTCGGCCCGGGCGCACCCGGCCGCCCGGCCGCCCCGCGGCACCGGCTCCCGGGCGACGTGCCCCACCCCACGGTGACCGAACCGCGCACGCGCACCCGGCCGCCCCGCGGCACCGGTCCCGGGGCGACGTCCGCACCCCCACGGGGCGATCGGCCCGGGCGGTCCTCAGCCGCCGTCGGCCCCCGGCCGTGGCGAGCCGTCCGGCACCGGCGGGGGGACGCGCG
>CAFBMK010000054.1_pt1 | contig 15623 bp, 11 predicted proteins | sample 7268691 | NCBI WGS metagenome assembly CAFBMK01 (sample SAMEA6814062, study PRJEB35770) | freshwater metagenome | biome: Freshwater; feature: Freshwater reservoir; material: water | place: Czech Republic | collected 2017-05-23 | depth 30m m
AGCTGACGCCCGTCTCGCCGTGGCCGCAGTAGCCGTTCGGGACCTTGTGCAGGTATGCCTGGTGGTCCGGCTCGGCGTAGAAGAACGGGATCTCGCCGCCGACCAGGGCGCCGCCGAACGCGGCCGCCCCCGGGCCGCCGTTGCGGATCTCCGTCGTGATCGGGCCGTGGCCGGCGTCGGCCAGCGCCCTGCCGTAGTTCACCTTCGACGCCTCGGCCTGCTCGAGCTGCTCGTCCGAGGTCGTGTAGATCGCGGAGCGGTACGACGTCCCCATGTCGTTGCCCTGGCGCATGCCCTGCGTCGGGTCGTGGCCCTCCCAGAAGCGGCGCAGGAGCTGCTCGAACGACGTCTGCTCCGGGTCCCACACCACGAGGACGGCCTCCGTGTGGTTCGTGCGGTCCGAGCAGACCTCGCGGTACGTCGGGTTCGGCGTCTGTCCGCCCTGGTAGCCCACGGCGGTGACGAGGACCCCGGGCGCCGTCCAGAACGTGCGCTCGGCGCCCCAGAAGCAGCCCATCCCGAAGGACGCGTGCTGCGAGCCCTCCGGGAACGGCGGGACGATGGGCCGCGCGAGCACCGGGTGGACGCCGTGGATCGGCATGAGCTGCTCGCGGCCGGGGAGGGTGTCCTCGGCGGGGATGAGGGCGTCGGGCTTGCGGCTGAAGAGCATGGTGTACCTGCCGGTCGAGAAGGCGTCCGTGCGCCGCTTCGACGGGCGGCGAACGGCTCCTGTCGAGCGTACCGAGGGCGTCAACCGGGCCAGGCCGGCCGGCCCGTCCGGCCCCTGTGCCGTACGGGGGTCCACCCCCTGCACGGGTGTGCGCCGAAGGCGTACGATGGAGCACGGTGAGCAAGGTCATGAGCGCGTCGAAGCTGATCCCGCCGATCCCGGCCCTCAAGCCCACGATGCGGGGGGTCCTGCACCAGTGGGCCGCCGTCGTCGCGGCCGTCGCCGGCGCCTACCTCGTCATCGCGTCACCGACCTCCGAGGCGCGACTGGCCTCCGCCGTCTACGCCGTGTCGATCGTCGGCCTCTTCGCGGTGAGCGCCACGTACCACCGCATCAACTGGAAGAAGCCGACCTCGCGGGCCTGGATGCGCCGCCTGGACCACTCGATGATCTTCGTGATGGTCGCCGGCACGGTCACGCCGATCGCGGCGCTCGTCCTCGACGGCGGCTGGCGCACCACGGTCCTGAGCGTCGCGTGGGGCATGGCCGGCATCGGCATCGTCATCAAGCTCCTGTGGATCGGCGCGCCGAAGTGGCTGTCCGCCGCGATCTACCTCGGCATGGGCTGGGCCGGCATGGCGGTCTTCCCCAAGCTCGTCGGCGACCTCGGCGTGTGGCCGGCGGTCGGGCTGCTCGGCGGCGGCGTGCTCTACACGATCGGCGCCGTCATCTACGCGACGAAGCGCCCCGATCCGCTGCCCCGGATCTTCGGCTACCACGAGATCTTCCACGCCCTCGTGATCGTCGCGGCGCTCGCGCACTTCCTCGTCGTCGCGCTCGCCGTCGTCCCGAACGCCTGACCCGGACGGCACCTCGCGTCCGGACGGCGCGACGGTCGCTAGACTCGCCGGTCCACGGAGCGTTGGCCGAGAGGCTTAAGGCGCTCGCCTGCTAAGCGAGTTGGGGGTTGAAAGCTCCCTCGGGGGTTCGAATCCCCCACGCTCCGCCTGTCGGAACCCCTGTCTTTGGCGGGGGTTTCGTCGTTTCGGGGACGGTCGCCCGTCGGCGCGTCCTCACGGGCTTCTCATCCACCGATCCCGGTCCCGGTGCGACGATGCGGGGCATGCGCCTCCCCCGTCGCTCCTCCCTCGCCCTCGCCGCCGTGACGCTGGCCGTCCCACTCGCGGGCGCGACCGTCGCCGTGCCCGCGGCCTCCGCCCAGACGGGCGGCGACGCGTGCAAGCAGGCACTGAACCCCGAGCGGCGGTCCGTCTACGCGTTCAAGAACGGGTCGAGGAAGCTCGGCTTCGGCCGGGTCGTGGTCACCGCGACGAAGGCGGACCGCCACCGGTACTGCATCTCGGTGCAGTTCGACGGTCGCCGGGTCTTCAACGGCTTCGGGCAGTCGGGCTACGAGCGGCGCGACGGCCGGTGGGTCAACGTCGGCGGGCTGGGCGACACCGGGGCCCGCGGCGGGTCCTACACCCGGACGATGCAGGTCCCGGACAGGTACCGGATCGACCACTCCTTCTCGATCCGGTCGGGCGGTCGGTGGTACCGCACCATCTCGATCTCCCGCTACAACCTCTAGCGACCGGCCCGGGGTGCGGCGGACGACATCCCGCGCGGCTTCGCGCTACAGTTCTCCGCCGTTGCGCCCGTAGCTCAGCTGGATAGAGCGTCGGTCTACGGAACCGAAGGTCAGAGGTTCGAATCCTCTCGGGCGCGCCTCGCGAAACCCCCGCTCTGCGGGGGTTTCGTCGTTCCGGGGCGGCTACTTCCCGTCGATGCGCACGACGTCGTAGGCCGTGTCGGCGGCCGGCGTCGTCGTGAAGCGCGCGTTGACCGTGAAGAGCCGGCCCTTCGCGACCGCCAGCGTCGTCGGCACGTCGAACTGCGAGTCCGTGATCGTGCGGCGGACCGTGGCCGACGCGTCGCCGCGGCCCAGGCGCAGGACGGCGACCTTGTTCAGCCGGTTCTGGACCGCCAGGAGCGTGTTGCCCGACCGCAGGAGGCCGTCGCCGTTGGTCAGGGGGCCGCCGGTGACCGGCACGAGCGTGCTGACGCCGGTGCGGGGGTCGACGCGGTGCAGCTCGCCCGTGCGGCTGTTGACGACGAGGACGTGGCGGCCGTCGCGCGCGGCGACGATGCCGTTGGCCTCGTTCGTCGCCGGGTCGGCGTCGTAGGCGAGGCTGCCCGTGATCGGCACGACCTTCGCCTCGCCGAGGCCCTTGCCCTTCCGGCCGATCGGGACGACGACGAGCCGCTGCGTGGCGGAGTCCGTGAACACGGCGCGGTCGCGCAGCAGCGCGACGTCGTTGACGAACGCGGGACCGGGAACGGCCGGCGAGCGGTAGAGCAGCTTGCCGGTGCGCGCCCGGTAGACGGACACGGTGCCCGTGCGGCCGCCGGCGACGAAGAGGCGGTCCTTGCGGTCCAGGCGCAGGCCGAGCGCGCTGGGTGCGGCCGTCTGGGCGGGCACGAGCTCGCGCGTGGGGCCGCCCTTCACGTTGCCGACGACGATCTGCCCCGTCGCGCGGGAGCCGGCGTAGAAGCGGCCGCCGCGGGCCTCGATGCCCTCGGGCTGGAAGCCGGCGGGCAGCGGGATCGTGCTGGGCAGCGCGCGGCCGCCGCCCTCCCCCTTGCCCGTGCCGGCGCCCGCGTGGGCGGCGGTCGGGACGAGGACGACGGCCGCGGCGGCGGCGGCGATGAGACGGCGACGGGGAAGCATGCCCCTCACCTTCCCGGTGGCGCGCGGGCCCAACCCTGGCGCGCCGCCGCGCGCGGACCTGCTAGCCCTGCGGGCAGCGAGGCCCGGCGGTCAGCGTGCCCCGGCGGGGCGGCGCCCGCCGGTCGGCGCCGCCGCCCGTGGACGTCCTCTGCTCCGGGCGGGGCAGCGACCTCGGCCGGCGCCGCCGCCGGGAGACGTCCTACTGCTCGGCGACGAGCGTGGCGCGCCAGTCGGCCGTGACGCCGTTGGGGTTGTTGACCTTGCCGCGGACGGTCGTGGTGGAGAACCACTCGCCCTGGACGCCCCAGCCGCTGTCCTCCGTGCGCGGGAAGCGGTCCGTGCTGACGTAGACGCTCCGGACGACGGTGCGGCCGGCGTAGATGAAGTCGACGGCGGACTGCGGGTTCTTCAGCGTGAAGCAGAAGTAGTTGAACTCGACGTCCTCCCGCTCCTTGCGCACCAGGGTGAAGGTGCGCGGCGCGCCCCTGGGCCACGTGCCCGTCCTGCAGTGGGTCATGTAGCCCTCCCGTGCGGCGCGGAAGGCCTCCTGGCAGTCGGCCGCGCTGCTGGACCCGCAGTCGATGCCGCCGTAGAAGCCCAGGATCGGCGAGGCGGCGCTCGCGCCCAGCTTGCCGTCGGGCACCGTCGCGGCCGGGGCGGCCACGGCCGTCGAGGAGGAGTCGTCGTCCGAGCCGCCGCAGCCGACGAGGCCGGCGGAGGCGAGGAGGGCGGCGGTGCCGCAGGCGAGTACACGTGGATGCATGGGGGTGGTCCTCTGGAGGTTCTGCCCCGGCGGAACCCGAGGCCGCGCCACCGTATGGGGGGACAACGCCGTTCACCTAGCGGCCTAGACGGATGGTGAACGGTGTTAGACCATCTGTCCGGAGGGGGTGCGGTCGCGCGGCGGGGCCGTCGAGAGACGAGCGTGTGGACGTGCGCCCTGACCCGAACGCTGCTCGTCCTGGGCGCCGTCGTCGTCGCCGGGTGCGGCGGCGCGGGCCCCGAGCCCCGCACGGCGGGGGACGTCCAGCTCCTCGTCGGCACCGCCGACCGGACGACCGCCCCGGGCGAGGTCCTCGACTACCGGCCGACCGGCCGCATCGTCACCGACAACGGGCTGCGGCCCGTCCAGGACGGGTTCGGGTTCGCGAACTACGGCGACGACCAGGACGTCACGAACCTCACCCCCGCCGCCGTCGAGGAGCTCTTCGGCCCGACGGTGTGCGCGAGCGGCACCCGCTCCACCTGCCGGCTGATCCCGCCGGCCCGCGCCTGGATGGAGGAGGAGAACGTCGCGATGGCCGCCGGCCACTGCTTCGGGATGGCGGCCGCGACCGCGCAGTTCTTCCGGCAGGAGCTGCACCCGCCACGCTTCGGCGAGGCGTCGGCGCCCCGGCTGCCGCTCGTGGGCAACGCGCCGCTGCAGCGGACCCTGGCGCAGCTCAACGCGATCCAGGAGCTGCCGTCCGTGCGCCGCACGGCGATCGCCGGCACGCCGAACCAGGTGCTCGACCGGCTGATCGCGTCGTTGAAGCCGGGCGGCACGCCCTACGTCCTCGGGCTCTTCCGGGCGGAGGGCGGCGGCCACGCCGTCACGCCCTACGCGGTCGAGGACCGCGGGGACGACCGCTTCGCCGTGCTCGTCTACGACAACAACTTCCCCGGCGTGACCCGCGCGGTCTCCTTCGACCGCCGCGCGAACGCGTGGGCGTTCGTCGCCCAGCAGGACCCGCGCGACCCGGAGCAGCGCTACTCCGGCTCGGGCACGGCCTCGAACCTGGCGCTGTTCCCGGCCGCGAAGCCCGAGGGGTTCCTGCCCTGCCCCTTCTGCCTGACGAGCGACGCGGCGGCGAAGGACGCGGGCCCGCCGACGGTCCAGATCGCGCTCGAGGCCGACCCGGTCAACCACTCCCACCTGCTGATCCGCGACGCGCGCGGCCGCCGCACGGGCTGGGTCCGCGGACGGTTCGTGCGGGAGATCCCGGGCTCCGAGATCGTGCGGCGGATGACCGCGGCGACGTGGAAGCAGAACGGCGAGCCCGTCTACACGATCCCGGCCGGCGTGCCGTTCACCGTGACGATGGACGGCGCCGCCCTGAAGGGCCCGGTGACGGAGCGGCTCGAGGTCATCGGGCCCGGCGACCGCGTCGAGCTCGCGGGCGTCGCGCTGCGCCGGGGCGAGAAGGTCTCGGCCGCGGTCGCGGGCGACGGGTCCCGCGTCGACCTGACCATCGACCCGCGCCACGACGAGTCGCCGCTGCTGCGGGTCGGCATCGAGGGGCACCCGACAAGCTGGGACTTCACCCTGAAGGCGCACCGGCTGCGCGGCGGCTCGACGCTCGGCCTGCGGCTCGACAAGGCGCGGCAGGAGCTCGACATCGACACGCGCCGCGTCGTGGACACCGCCGGCTACGACGTCGGCATCGGCACCTACGACGTCGGCTTCGACCGCTACGACGTGCGCCTCGACCGCCTGGGCCGGGACGGCACGGCGACGTTCGAGCACGACGACCTGCGGATCCCGCGCGGCACGTTCGCCCGCCTGGGCTACGGGTCCTTCGACGACCGGCACCGCCGCCTGACGCTCGTGGAGGAGCGCGGCGGGCGGACCCGCACGGAGCGCATCGGCGGGTGAGCGGCCCGTGCGCACCGCGGCGCGCGATCGTCGTCGTCACTAGACTGCGGCCCCGCGATGCGCCCGTAGCTCAGCTGGATAGAGCGTCGGTCTACGGAACCGAAGGTCAGAGGTTCGAATCCTCTCGGGCGCGCCTCACGTGAGTCCCACAGCCCCCGGGCCGGACGGGGCGGAGTGCTCCGCCCCCGGGCGTCCCGCCGATCCGCCCGTGTCCGACCTCACCCCCTACGAGCCGGCACCGTCGCCGGAGCACCGGCCCGCTCCGGTGCCGGCACCGTCGGCCCCGCCGGCGAGCCCCGGCGGCGACGGCCCGCGCGAGCTGTGGCGCCGCGCCAACGCCGCGACGCGCGGCACCGTGATCGGCGTGCTGGTCGCGCTGCTCGTGGCCGCGTCGTTCGCGGCCGGGCGGCTCACCGCGCCGGACGGCGGCGGCGACGCCGGGCCGGACCGCGCCGCCGACGCGCCCGCCGAGACCGCGCTGTCGGCCGCCGAGCTCGCGCGGGCCCGCACGGACGACGACGCCGCCAAGCGCGTCGCCCGCGACCTCGTGACCTTCGTGGAGTCGTGCGCCGCCGTGGCCGCCGACGGCGACTACTCGCGGTGCAGGACGACGTCGCAGCTCAACGTCGGCTCGACGCTGCCGCTCGTGGACGGCAGCGAGCCGGGCCGCGGGGAGGCCGCGATCGCGGCCTCGCGCGACGGCTTCCGCGTCGTCTCCGTGTCGGCGTCGGGCAACAGCTTCACCCTCGCCGAGGAGGGCACCGGGCAGCCCGTGCGGACCTGCACGGACGGCGGGGCGAAGGACGCCGGCTGCGTCGGCGGGGTCTGGTGAGACGGGAGCGCCGGGACCGCCCGACCGGCCGGGTGCGGGATGATCGTCCCGATGGCGCCGCGGCTGCCGACCTACGACGCGCTCCTGGCGATCTCCGCCCGCGGCGCCTGGGACCCCGGGTCGTTCGACCTGGCGCCCGACCGGGCGCGGCTGCCCGCCCTGCCCGTCGGCGTCCGTGAGCGCCTGACCGGCCTCCTGGCGGGGTTCGTCGTCGGCGAGGAGGCCGTCGCGGAGCACCTCGTGCCGTTCGGGGACGCGGCGGGAGACCCCGGCCTCCGCGCGTGCCTCGCGGCCCAGGTCGCCGAGGAGGAGCGCCACGCCGACGCCGCCCGGCTCCTCTGGGCCGCGCTCGGCGACGGCGACCCCGCCCCGCACGCCCCGCCGGCCCTCGTGGCGCTGTTCCGCGAGCGGCTCCCGGCGGCGGCCGCGGCCGCCGGGGAGGACCTGACCGGGGCGATGGCGCTCTACCACGGGGTCCTGGAGGGCGTGGTCTTCATCGCCGGGCAGCGGGCCGTCCGCGCGCTCGCCGAGGAGTGGGACCTGCCCGGGGTCGCCGGGGTGTTCGCCCGGATCGAGCGCGACGAGCGCTGGCACGTCGCCCTCGGTGCGCGGGTGCTCGCCGACGCCCCCGACGGCGCCCGCGTGGCCGCCGGCCTGCCCGCGGACGCGGTCGCGGCGGCCGACGCGTGGGGCCCGCTCGTGGACGACGAGGTCCGCGACGCGGTCGTCGCCGGGGTCTCGCGCCGCCTGCGGGCCATCGGGCTGCTCGCCCCCGCGGTCCGGGACCCCGCCCGCGTCTGACCGCCCGTCGCCGCCGGCGACGCCGCCCCGCCGCCCGCGACGCCGTTCGCCCGGCAGGGGCGCGTCCGTCGGGCGGTCCCCGCGTCAGTGGAGCCGGGGCACGAGCTCGAGCGCCTCCGGGCGCATGAGCTGCGCCCCGCGACGGTCGCAGAGCGGGCACTCGAAGTGGACGAGGAGCCGGGAGACCGAGCGCTCGTCGTCGGGCTCGAGCGCCCGCAGGCAGCTCGGCCACGCGGGCACCGGCGCGTCGTGATGGGCGCAGTGCAGCGTCACGGGCCAGTGGCCGCGCCGCATGGAGCGCCACCACAGCTCGACGCCCGCGTCGGGCTCCTCCCCCATGCGGCCCGTCATGAGGTCGAAGTGGGCGCCGAACGTCGAGCGGATCGGCGCGAGGTCCAGCTCGACGCCCGACATGAGCAGGTCGTGGTCCTCGCCGCAGCCGCAGCGGTAGCGGACGACGTGCGCCGGCGGGGCCGTCGGCCCCGGCAGGCGGCGGACGGAGCGGAAGGCGCTAAGCCGCAGCGTCCCGCGGGCCCCGGAGGTCCCGCAGACCGCGTCCCAGCCCCCGGTGAGGGCGTCGAACGAGTGCATCGCCCAGGCTATGCGCGGGACGGGCCGCCGATCCAGGGCCCGCGTGCACGGACCGCGCGGCCCCGCGTTGGACGCCGGGCCGACCGCGTCAGTCCGCGCTGCCCATCGCCGGCGAGGGCCGCGGCCGGTCGCGGGGCTCGTCGGCGCGGCGGCCGCCGTCGGCCTCGGCACGCCGCTCGGCGGGCGGGTCGCCCCACGCGAACCGGCCCGCGAGCTTCAGGGCCGCCGGCAGGACCACGAGGCGGACGACGGTGGCGTCGAGCGCGACGGCGATCGCGAGGCCGAGGCCGAACTGGCGCAGGCCCGGCACGTCGGCGCTGGCGAACGCGAGGAAGACCGCGAGCATCGACACGCCCGCACCCGTCACGACGTGGGCCGTGGACGCGAGGCCCGCGGCGATCGCCGCCTCAGGATCGCGACGGCGGTCGAACTCCTCGCGGATCCGGCCGAGGATGAACACCTGGTAGTCGATGGACAGCGCGAACATCACGGCGAAGACGGCGATCACGGTGGTGGCGTCGAGGCCCCCGCCGAAGAGGAGCCCCATCGCGCCGAGCGTCGCCCCGACGGTGAGGAGCGTCAGGCCGACGCCGATGAGGGGCACCACGATCGACCGCAGGAGGACCGCCAGGAGCAGCGTCGTGGCCACGGCGAGCACGAGGACGATGAGCGGGAAGCGCGCGTCGGCGGCCTGCTCGTAGTCGATGAGCTGGGCGGCCGGACCGCCGATGGCGGCCTGGGAGCCGGTGTCCTCCGAGAACGCCGCCGCCCGCTCCGTCAGGCGTCGGTAGAGCGCCGCGGTGCGTGGATCGCTCGGCGGCGTCCGCGGCACGACCACGACGCGGGCGGCCTGGCCGCCGCGCTCGACGTTCAGCCCCGTCGCCGAGCCCTGGCCGTCGAGGGCGGCCAGCACGAAGTACCCCGAATCGATGGCCTTCGACGTCGCGCTGCGGCCGCCCGCCCCGGCCGGCGCGGCCGAGCCGGTCGAGACGCTCTCGAGCTCGGTGCGCGCACCCGTCAGGCCGCGGACCAGGCCGTCGCTGCGCTCGCGGCTCGCGTCGACGCTGGCGGCGACCCCGGAGACGCCGGCCTTCAGCTGCTGCACGCCGCCCTCGAGGCGTCCGGCGCCGCCGTCCAGCCGCGACAGGGCGGTCTGGAAGCCGCCGGCGCCGCCCGAGAGGTCCGACACGCTGCCGCTCAGGCCGCGCAGGCCGGTCTGGAGCTGGGCGAGGCCCTTCGTGAGCTCCCGCGCCCGCTTGGCCAGCGGACGGATGCTCGCGGAGCCCAGCCGCTGCGCGAGGGTGTTCGTGGCGACGATCTGGTCGTTCAGGCCGGCGGCGACGGTGTCGAGCTGGGTCGCGACCTGCGAGGCCTTGACCCGCGCCTTGACCGCCTCGAGGGCCTGGGCGACCTTCACGGCCGAGGTGTTGGCGCGCACGCCGCGCAGGGCGTCCTGGGCGACCTTGATCTGGTCGAGCACGGCCTGGTTGTCCGTGCGCTGCTGGGCGGCGGACGCGGCGACGCCGTCGCGCTGGGTGGTGAAGCGGCCCGCGACGCCGGCGACGGCCGGGCGGACCTCCGCCAGGCGGCCGCCGAGGTCGTGGATGGCCGAGGCGATCGCGGCGCTGCCGGCGCGGGCCCGGCCCGCCCCGTCCTCGAGCTGCCCGACGCCGACGAGCGCGTCGCCGACCTTCGAGACGAGCTTCTTGACGCCGTCGGAGGCCCCCGCCACGCCGGCGCGGAGCCGGTCGACGCCGGAGGCGAGGCTCGCCGAGCCGTTCCCGAGGGTCTTCGTGGCGGAGTCCGCGTCGGAGAACGCGCCGTTCAGGCCGCCGACGCCGCCCTCGAGCCGGCCGACGGAGCCCTTGATCCGCGAGAGCTTCTCGCTCTGGGCCGGCAGGGCGTCCGCCAGGGCCTTCTGCTGGCGCAGGAGGCGGCGGCCGTCGCGGCGCAGGCGCGCGGCGGTGGCGGAGATCGTGCCGGGACCGACGACGGCGCGGACGTCCGGGTCCTTCGCGAGCTCGCGCTGCAGGCGGCTCAGGGCGCGCAGGCGGGAGGTCGTGGTCATCGTGCCGCGGTCGGCGACGGCGACGAGCTCGAAGCTCGAGCCCCAGCCGGCGCCGGCGGCCTTCGTCACGGCGTCGACGTCGGCGCGGGCGGCGCTCGAGGGCGGCAGCGCCGAGCTGTCGGGCGCGGTCGTCGTGAGGGACAGCAGCGGCAGGGCGAGGAGGGCGAGCGCGAGGCAGCCGGCGAGGACCGTGGCCTTCGGCCGGCGCATCGCGGCGGTGCCGATCCGCTCCCAGACGCCGCGCCGGGGCCGGCGGCGACCGGTCTCGCCGGCGACCGCGGCGGTGGCGATCCACGGGCCGGCGAGGACGAGCGCGGCGGGCACCGCGAGGCCGGCGCCGAGCACGGCGATCAGGGCGGCCGCGCCGACGCCGAGGGCGGCGGAGACGACGGGGCTGCCCGGGCCGAGGACGGCGACGAGCACCATCGCCAGGCCGATCGAGGCGCCCGCGGTGAGGACGGTGTGGCGGGTGCCGACGACGGCCCCGGCGGCGGCCTTCCGGACGTCGAGCCCCCGGCGGCGCTCCTCGCGGAAGCGGGAGACCATGAGCAGGGAGTAGTCGACGGCGAGCGCGAGGCCCATCATCGACGCGAGCGCGGTGCCCAGGCCGTCCACGGGCAGCTCGGTCGAGAGGAGCTGCACGGCGCCGGTCGCGGCGAGGATCGTGGCGCCGCCGAGCGCGACGGGGATCAGGGCCGCCACCGGCGAGCGGAAGACGAGCAGGAGCACGAGCAGGAGGACCGGCACGGCGATGAGGTCGACGCGGTGGACCGCCTCGTTCGACGCGGTGCCCAGGGCCTTCGTCACGAGCGGGACCCCGGTGACGTGGGCCTCGACCCGACCGGAGACCCCGGCCTCGGCCAGGCGTCGCAGCCGCTCGGCGCGCTGCCCGACCTGCTGCGTGGTCCCCGTGATCGACGCGAGCATCAGCAGCTGGTCGGGTGCCGGGCGCAGCGTCTTGCGCAGGCTCGGCGCGTTCCACGGGGACGCGAGCGTCACGCCGGGCTGGTCGTCGAGGACGCGCGACAGGGCGAGGCCCTGGGAGCGGACCTGCTTCGAGGGGCCGCTGAGGAGGACCGGGACCGTCGAGGACTCGTCGAAGCGGCCGGAGATCAGGGCCTGGGCGCGGGCGGACTCCGTGCCCTGCACCTTGAGGCTCGCCGGCTGGACGGCCTGGCGGCTGCCGCCGAACGCGGCGAGCGCGAGCGTGGCGACGACGAAGAGGACCAGCGCGAGGGCCGGCCGGCGCAGGGAGAGCGCGGAGAGGCTACGCATCGTCCCGACCGCCTGGATCCTGCACCGCGTCCGACATCCGGACTCCCCTCCGCTCCCGCGAGACGCGACCGGATCGCGCCTCCTGACCGGGTTCTGATCGGCAGGCGGCGCGCGGACCTTGACCGGGAGGCCCGGTTCTCGGCGACTGCCGCCCGGCCGATCCGCGTCCGATACGGGACGGACAGCATCGGCGCCCCGGCTCGGCCGGGAACGCGCTGCCCTACCGTCCATGGGAGTGATCGCCGCCCGCGGACTCGTGAAGACGTACGGCAGCGGCCGCGCCGCCCGGCGCGTCCTCGACGGGGCGGACCTCGACGTCGCCGCGGGCGAGGTCGTCGCGATCGTCGGCCGCTCGGGCACCGGCAAGAGCACCCTGCTGCACCTCGTGGGCGCGCTCGACCGGCCCGAGGCGGGCACCATCGAGGTCGCCGGCGAGCGGGTCGACGGGCGGTCCGAGCGCGCGCTGTCGGCCTTCCGGCGGCGTCGGATCGGGTTCGTCTTCCAGTTCTTCCACCTCGTCCCGGAGCTCACGGGCGAGGAGAACGTCCTGCTGCCCACGCGGCTGCCCGGCGCCCCGCGCTCCGCGCCCGCCCACGGCCGCGAGCTGATCGAGCGGCTCGGCCTGGGCGACGCCGCCCGCCGGCGGCCGCACGAGCTCTCGGGCGGCGAGCAGCAGCGCCTCGCGGTCGCCCGCGCGCTCGTCCTCGACCCGCCCGTGCTGCTGGCCGACGAGCCGACGGGCAACCTCGACGAGCGGTCCGGCGCGGCGGTGCTCGACCTGCTGCGCTCGGCCGCCACGGCCGACCGCGCGGTCGTCGTCGTCACGCACGAGCCGCGGACCAGCGCGATGGCCGACCGCACCGTGACGCTCGTCGACGGACGGCTGCGGGCGGCGGCCCCGGGCTCGGTCGGCGGGGCGTGAGGGGCGCACCCCGCCCCGCGGCCGCCGCCGGCCGGCTGCTGCGCGGCGCGCTGTCGCTCCTGCGCTCGGGCCGGCGCCGCACGGTCCTCGCCGCGGTCGGGATCCTCGTCGCCGGCGCGATGGCCGGCGCGGCGCTGACCGTCTCCCTCGCCCTGGGCGGCGGCTTCGACCGCGCGGCCGAGCGCTCCGACCTGCCCGACATCGTCGCCCGCTTCGCCGACCAGCCGCCCGACCGGATCCGCGACCGCATCGAGGCGCTGCCGAACGTCGCGGCGTACGCGCCGCGCACGGAGGTGCCGAACGTCCGGCTGCGCTCGGGCGGGGACTTCTCGAGCCGCGGCTCCCTGCAGCTCGTCGACACCACGGCCCGCCGGGGCTACGCGATCGTGGAGGGGCGCGACCTGCCCGAGACCGGGGGCTCGACGCGCGAGGTGCTGATCGAGCAGGGGCTCGCCCGCACGTGGGACCTGGGCGTCGGCGACACCCTGCAGGTCGGGCAGCTCGGCCGGGTCCGGATCGTCGGGGTCTCCATCGCGCCGGACAACGTGGCCTTCCCGCTCGCCACCGCGCCGCGCGTCTACCTGTCGGGCACCGCGCTCGAGCGCCGGCTGGGCGGCGTCTTCCGCGTGAACCAGGCGCTCGTGTGGACCCACGACCGCGGACGCACGGACGTGACGCTGCAGCAGGCGCGCGCGACGACCTACGGCGTCGGGAACCTGCGCTTCGTCACGCGCACCGGCGTGCGGCTCATCATCGACCAGGCGGCCGGGGTCGTCATCGCGCTGCTCGTCGCGTTCTCCCTCATCGCGCTGATCGCCGCGACGACGATGCTGGCCTCGCAGGCGGCGTCCGAGGTCGCGCGGCGGCTGCCGGTGATCGGCGTGCAGCGGGCCATCGGGGTGCCGCGCGGGACCGTCGCGGGGGAGCAGGCGCTGTCGGCGGGGCTGATCGGGCTCGTCGCGGGCGGGGCCGGCGTCGCGCTCGGCGCGCTCGTGATCCAGGGACCGAGCGGCGACCTGCTCGCTGCCCTGAACGAGACGCCGCCGGGCGCCGCGCTCGTCCTTCCCCTGACCGGCCTGGTGCTGCTGCTCGGGGCGATCGCCGCCGGCGCGGCGGGCTGGCCCGCGTGGCGCGCCGCCGGTCGGCCGCCCGTCGCGCTCCTCCGCGGCGGCACGCTGACCGAGGGGGCGCTGCGCGGGCGGTGGCGCGGGTGGCGGGCCGGGCGCGACCGGACGACGGACGACGCCGACCGCGGGACGGACCCGCCCCGTGGCACGGACCGCGCGCCGCGCACCGCCGGGCGGACCGGGTTCCTCGGCCTGGGCGCCAAGCTCGTGCTCGCGCGGCCCGGCCGGGCCAGCGCCACGATCGGCGTGCTCGGCGTCTCGGGCGGGGTCATCCTGCTCATGCTCGGCCTGGCGTCGCTCCTCGTCGCGCTGCGCGACGACCCCAGCGCCGTGGGCACCCGCTACGCCCTCACGGTCCGCGCCCCCGACGACGGCGGCCTCGCCGCGGTCCGGGCGGTCCCGGGCGTCGCCGACGCCGGCGAGCGCTACGAGACGCGCGGCGCCGACTCCTTCGCCCTCGGCGAGCCCGTGAAGCTCACCGCGTTCGACGGCGACCTGGGGCGCTTCGTGAACCCGCCGCTGGCCGACGGCCGCCGCGTCCGTGGTCCGGGCGAGGTCGAGATCGGCACGGGCCTGGCGACCGCCCTGGGGCTCAGCACGGGCGGCACGCTCGCGGTGCAGCTGCAGAGCGGCGGCGAGGCGCGGTTCCGCGTCGTCGGGACCGTCCGGGCGCTCGGCGACGACGGCCGCGTGGCGTTCGCGCAGCCCGACCGGCTGCTCGCCGCGGACCCCGGCCTGCGGCCCGACGTCGCGGTGCGCCTGGAGGACGGCGCCGACCGCGACGAGGTCGCCCGGCGGCTGACCGCGATCGGCGCGACCCCCACCGCCGTCGGCGGCGCGACGACGAGCAACCGCGCGTTCCTCGACACCCTGGCGACGGTGCTGAAGGCCGTCGCGGTGCTCGACGGCCTCGTCTGCCTCTACGCCCTGGTGCAGGCGCTCGCCCTGACCGCGCGGGAGCGTCGGCCCACCCTCGCGCTCCTGCGCGCCCAGGGCGCCGCGACCGGGACCGTCGTCCGCGTCCTGCTCGGGGCGGGCCTCGTCCTGGCGCTCCCCGGCGCCGTCGTCGCGTTCCTGCTCCAGCGGCTCGTGCTCTCCCCCGTCGTCTCCCAGCTCGCGGCGGGCTACGCCGACCTCGGGACCGCCGCGTCGGCCGGGGCGGTCGTCGGCGTGACCGGCGGGTTCGTCGGCTTCGCCGTCCTCGCCGGCGCCTGGGTCGCCCGCCGCGTCGTCGCCGAGCCGCCCGTCCACGGGCTCCGGGAGGGCTGAGCCCATGAGCGTCCCGCCGACCCCCGACCCCCGCGGACCCGCCGGGTCCGGCCCGTCCCCCACCGGCCCCGCCCGGACCGGCCGCCGCGGCACGCCGCCGCCGGTCGCCCGACGCCGCCGGATCGCGGCCGCCCTCGTGGCACTGGCGGTCGTCGCCCTGCTCGTGGTCGTGCTCGTCACGCGCGGTGGCGGGGGCGACGCGCCCGTCGTCGGCTCGACCCTCGACGTGACCGTCCGCGACCCGACCGGCAGCGGCGAGCTGACCACGGGCCCGGGCGCCCCGCTGCGCGACCGCACCGACCTGCTCGGCCCCGGCGGCGAGTCCGGCCGGACCGCGGACGACGGGTCCGGGGGCGACGGCGGCACCGGCGCGGACGAGGGCGGGACGGGGGCGGACGGCGGCGGTGCCGGGGCGAACGGCGGCGACCCGGGGGCCGGCGGCGACGGCGACGCCGGCACGGACGCCCCCGACGACCGGCCCGCCGGCGACGGCGCCACCGGCGACGCCCCCGCGCCCGCCGCCGGCCGCGTCCTGGCGACGGTCGCCCAGCTCACCGACACCCACGTGCGCGACACGGCCTCCCCCGCGCGCGTCCCGTTCCTCGACCGCCTCGGCGCGCCGTTCACCCCCACGTTCCGCCCGCAGGAGCCGCTGACGCTGCAGACGCTCGCGGCCGCCACCCGCACGGTGAACGCGCTGCG
>CAFBMK010000055.1_pt1 | contig 15605 bp, 14 predicted proteins | sample 7268691 | NCBI WGS metagenome assembly CAFBMK01 (sample SAMEA6814062, study PRJEB35770) | freshwater metagenome | biome: Freshwater; feature: Freshwater reservoir; material: water | place: Czech Republic | collected 2017-05-23 | depth 30m m
GCAGGACGTGCGCCGGCCGACGTCGCGGCGGGGTGGCGGCCGGGACGCGACGCCCGCACCGATGAGCCGGCCCCCGCGGGGCGGCACGGCGACCGCCCGACGGGCGACGCCGAGATGGGTCCGCGGCAGCGCGCGGCGACGTGGCCGCCGGCCGCGACGCAGGCGGCTCAGGGTCGCCTCGCCCGGGTAGCGCCCGAGCAGCAGCACCGCGATGAGCAGCAGCGCCGGGGCGAGCCCCAGGACGACGGTGAGCCAGCTCATCGGCGACCCGCGAGGGAGCGGTCGGCGCTCGTGCGGCGGACGGCGGTGCGGCCGGCGGCGGTGCGGCCGACGACGACGGCGCGGCGGACGGCGGTGCGGCCCACCACGGTGCGGTGGGCGACGGTGCGGCCCACGACGGTGCGGCCGGCGACGGTGCGGCCGGCGGTCATCGGACGCGCACCGGCAGGTCGGCCTCGACGGCGTCGAACGGCGAGGTGCGGAAGGAGACCTTCATGGTCCAGCCGCCCCGCGTGCCCAGGGGCACGGCCGCCGCCGTCCAGTGGCCGGGGCCCGAGACGATGAACGGCACGTCGACCGGCACGTCGCTGCCGCCGGAGCGGCCCGGCGGCACCGCGCGGACCTTCAGGTCCGTCGCCCCCCGCAGCGCCTGGCCGTCGCGACCGAACGCGTAGAGGTGCATGACGTTCCGCCCGACGCGCGCCGGGTCGACGGTGAGCTGCAGCTCGGCGGAGCCGGCCTGACGCGTGACGGACACGGGCCCCGCGTCGAGCGACTTCGGCGGCGGGTAGCCGGCCAGCGCGCCGGTCGCGGCGAGCACGGCCACGAGCAGCAGCACCTCGGCCCGCAGCGCGAGGCGGACGTGCCGGCCCGTGGCGGCCGAGGGCGCGGAGCGGACCATGCCGTCGGGGGCGGCGGTGCCCGCATCGGGGGCGGCCGGGGCCGCATCGGGGGCGGCCGGGGCCACATCGAGGGCGGCCGGGGCCGGGAGGGCGGCCGGGGCCGGGAGGGCGGCGGCCGGGGCGGCCCGGTCCGGGGCGGCCGGGTCCACGACGGCGGTGCCGGCCGTCCCGGGCGCGACCGTCCCCGTCGGCGGCGCGGGCTCCTCGCCGTCGGCGAGGCGACGCAGGCGCGGCAGGAGGTACTCGCGCTGGATCACGGCGACCCAGATCGCGCCGACGAGCAGCGCGACCTTCGCGAAGATCGCCCGGCCGTAGGCGGTGTCGGTCAGGTCGTAGAGCGACGTCAGGTGCAGGAGCGCCAGGCCCGTGCCCGCGAGGGTCAGGACGGCGACGGAGCCCAGGGCGACGGGCGAGAAGCGCAGGAGGACGGCGGCCAGCAGCGCGTGGCGCTCGCGGCCTGCGGGGCGCGTCCGGGTCGCCCGGGGCAGGACGAGGAGCAGCGCGGCCAGCCCGCCGAGCCAGGTGCCCATGCCGGCCACGTGGACGATCTGGATCGGGACGAGCGCCCACGCGGGCGACGAGGCCGCCGCGTGGCCGCCGACCGCCGGGGCGACGACGAGGAGCGCCACGAGCGCGATCGCGACGAGGGAGGCCCGGCCGGGGCGGCGGGACGCGGGTCCGTCCACCCCGTCCGGCCGCGGGCCCGCGTCTGCCAACCGCAGGCCCGCGTCGGCCGGCCCCGGGCCCGCGTCGGCCGGCCCCGGGCTCGAGGACGTCGGCCGGGGATCGGCGTCGACCGGCATCCCGCCGGTGCCGGCCGGCCGCAGGACGCCGCCGACCGGGCGCACGGCCCGCCCCGCGACGGCGGCGAGCGCCGCGAACGCCACGGCGCTCACGAGGAACCAGCCGCCGGTCCGCGTGCCGGCCACGTCGGCGAGGACGGACGGCCGCAGCGCGTCGCCGACCCCGGTGCCGCCCGCGACGGCGGCCTGCAGCACGAGCGCGGCGAGCGAGCCGGTCAAGCCGACCACGGCGGCGGCGCGCAGGGTGCGGCCGGCGGCGCGGGTGAACGCCTCGTCCGCGTCGGCGGGCGCGGTCCCGCGGGCGCGCAGCGGCGCCCAGACCACGAGGACGAGCACGAGCAGGCCGGTCGCGCCGCCGATGCCGAGGTAGCGGACCGCCCGCGCGACCGACAGCGCGGTGCCGATGCCCGCCGGCGCGCCCTCCTGGGCCGTCAGCTCGCGGACGTCCGGCGGCGCCGCGGTGACGCCCCGGCCGACGATGAAGGTCGCCCCGCCGGAGACGGGGTGCCCGTCGGCCGACACGACGCGGTACGTCGCCGCGTACGCGCCGCGGCCGGCGCCGGAGCGGACGCCGACCGCGAGCTGGTCGTCGCGGCCGGCGGGCCGCTCGACCTGCCCGTCGTCGACCCGCCGGCCGCGGTCGTCGACGACGCGCAGGGCGCCGAAGCTGCCCTCGACGCGCTCGGAGAACGTGAAGACGACCTGCTCCGGGGCCTCGTCGAGCACCGCGCCGCTCTCCGGCGACGTGCCGGTCAGCGACGCGTGCGCACCGGCGGTCGCCGGTGCGAGCACGGCGAGCGCCAGGACCGCGAGGACCCCCAGGAGCAGGCGCCGGATCACCAGACGTCCTCCGCGGGAGCGCCGGCCGCGCCGCGGCGCCGGCGGACCACGAGGACCAGTCCGCCGCCCAGCAGCAGCACGACGACGAGGCCGACGGCGGCGGGCAGCGGGAAGCCGGCCTGCTGCGGCGTCCAGTAGAGCGTCCCGTCGACGTCGACCGGCTTCCCGTCCACGACGATCGGGACGGTCCAGTCGACGACCTTCTGCGGCTCCGACGGGTCCTGCACCTGCGGTGCGGGCTCGCCCGTCTCGCCCATCCAGTGGATCCGGTGGTCGTGGAACTCGACCCGCGACGACCGGTCGATCGTTCGCCACTGCGGCTTCGAGTCGGGGCCGGAGGCGTTCGCCGACGCCGGGATGGGCGAGGTGCCCTTCGGGTCCCGGTTGGCGAACGTCGCCTGGCTGCGGAGGTTCTCCTGGACGGTCCCGTCGGGCAGGAGCCGCAGGTACGGCTCCTTGCGGTAGCCGGGGATCTCGACGGTCCTCCCGGTCTCGTTGGCGATCGCGAGCTGGTCGCCGCGGGCGAGGATCGAGACCTGCAGGCCGGGGACGGCGGGCGTCACGCCGTTCAGCCTGGAGTCGTAGTTCGGGTCGGCCTGGTGGGCCGCCGCGGGGGCGGCGCCCGCGAGGGCGCAGAGGACCGCCGTCAGGAGGACGACGAGCGGTCGGGTGGTCGGGCGGGGCACGGGGGCTCCTGGGTCGCGCGGATCGGTCGGCGACGCGCCGTCGGCCGGGGGCCGGGCGGGCCGCACGACGCCGCGGACCTAGGCCGGCGACGTCGCGGGACGGGCGCACCGTCCCCGCACGGGGGCGGGGGTGCGCCGGGGGACCGCCGGCCGGGGTGGACCGCGGACGCCGCCGCCGGCCGTGGCGCGACGGCCGCGGGCGAGCAGGACCTGCGGGCCGCGCAGGAGGAGCGCGACGGGACGCGGGCGCGGTGCGGGGGACCGACGGCGGCGCATCGCGCGGACGAGCCGCTCCTCGCCGGGCATCCAGCCGGCGGCGGCCAGGGCGACGAGGAGACCGGCGGGCGCCAGCTCGAGCGCGAGCGCGGCGTCGGCGAGCGCGATCGCGGCGAGGAGGAGCGCCGTCCCGGCCACCGCGAGGAGGCGGCGGCGCACCGTGTGGGCTGGTCCCGGCACGCCGCCCAGGGTATCCGACCGCTCCGTGACGGCGCGCCCGGCGCGGTCAGCCGGCGTCGCGCAGGCGATGGACCAGGCCGTCGAGGCTGCTGACCAGGAGCCGGCCGCGGCGGTCGAGCAGGTACGAGGTCTGCCGCGGGACGCGGACGCCCTCGCGGCGCAGCTCGGCCCCGGCCTCCGCGTCGGCGGGCAGCGACCAGACGAGCCCGCTGCAGGTGTCGCCGAAGACGTAGCGGTCGCGCAGGGCCGGGACCGCACCGGCCGCCGCGCCCCGCAGGGCGAGGCCCCCGACGGCGTTGCAGCCGTCGCGTTGGGTGTACGAGGCCACGGGCCAGATCAGGCGCAGGCCGGTCGTGAGCTCCCGGTTGCGCTGGATCCGCGCACCCTCGTAGGCGGACCAGCCGAGGTTCACGGGCGCGTCGGGCCGCCGGAGCGCGGCGGCCGGGATGCGGTCGATCTCCTCCGTCTGGGCCTCGGACGAGTCGCGTCCGGCGTCGGCGACCCACAGGGCGCCCGTGCGCGCGTCGAAGCTCAGCCGCCACGGGTTGCGCAGGCCGATGGCGACCTGGCGCCACCGGGGCGTGGGCGCCGCCGGGTCGGTGCTCAGGATCTTGCCGAGCATGGAGCGGCGGTCCTGGGCCTTCTGCCGGGGGTCGTACGCGGACCCGCCGTCGCCCAGGCCGACGTAGAGCCGGCCGTCCGGGCCGAGGACGGGCTCGCCGCCGTTGTGGTTCGCGTACGGCTGCTCCACGTCCAGCAGCGGCTGCCCCGCCGCGACGTCGACGCGTCCGTCGCGGACGGGGTAGCGGACGACGCGGTTGCGGCCGTCGCGGTCGGACTCGTGGACGACCACGCGGTCCTCCGCGCCGCCCCGGCCGTCGCCGACGAACACGAGGCCGAGCAGCCCCTGCTCGTCCTTCGTCGAGACGCGCCCGCGCAGGTCGAGGAACGGTGCCCCGTCCGCCGGGCCGTCGCCGTCGAGCCACCGCGCGGTCCCGGCCCGCTCGAGCACGAGGACCCGTCCGCGCGGGCCGGGCTCCTGGGCGAGCTGCACGGGCTCGACGAAGCCGTGGGCCACGCGCGAGCGCCGCAGGGTCGGCGAGGCCACCTCGACCTGCGGCGACAGGCCCGCGGAGGCCGGGGGAACGGGGCGCTCCGGCGCGTCGTCGTCGGCGCCGCAGCCGCCGAGGCCGAGGCCGAGGGCGAGGGCGAGGGCGGCCAGGACGGCGAGGACCGGGATCCGGGTCGTCGCCGCGCGCACGGCCCGGAGGATACGGGGGAGCCCTTCTGGCCCGCTGTACCCTGCCCCGGTGCGGAATCCGTCGTCCCCGGCCCTCCCTGCTCCGCCGTTGCCCCCGGCCGACCTGCGGGTCGCCGACCTCGACGGACGCCGCGTGGGCGTCTGGGGCGCCGGCCGGGAGGGCGCCGCGGCGCTGCGGGCGCTCGCCCGGCACGCGCCCGGGAGCACGGCGCTCGTGGCGACCTCCGACCCCGCGCCGGCGGACGCCGCGCCGCTGCCCGGGGACCCGGGCGGCCGGACCGTGCCGTGGCTCTCCGGCGCGGAGGGCCTCGACGCCCTGGCGGCGTGCGACGTCGTGATCCGCTCCCCCGGCGTGCCCGTGCGCGGCCCCGAGGCCGACCGGGTGCGGGCCGACGGCGCCGTCCTGACGACGGGCACGGCGCTGTGGCTCGCGGAGCGCTCGGGCTCCGAGACGGTGATCGGCATCACCGGCACGAAGGGCAAGAGCACGACGAGCTCGCTGCTGCACCACCTGCTCGGCAAGGCCGGGATCTCGAGCCGGCTGATGGGCAACATCGGCGCGCCGCTGCTCGACGCGCTCTCGCCGGCGGACCCGCCGGAGGCGTGGGTGCTCGAGCTGTCGAGCTACCAGCTGAGCGACCTCCCGCGGGCGCCCACGGTGTCCGTCGTCCTGAACCTGCTGCGCGACCACCTGCCCTGGCACGGCGACGAGGCCACGTACCACGCGGACAAGCTGCGGATCCTGACCGCGGGCGACGGCCCCCGGCTCGCGGTCCTCTCCCACGCCGACCCGCTCCTGCGGGCGGCGGCGGAGGAGCTGCGCAGCCCGGTGCTCTGGGTCGACGAGCCCCACGGGCTGCACGTCGCCGGCGGCCGGGTGCTCGACGGGCCGCACGACCTCTGCGGCGTCGACGAGCTGCCCGTCCGGGGGGTCATCGGCGCCCGCAACGCCTGCGCCGCCCTGGAGTGCGTGCGCGCGCTGGGCCACGAGATCCCCGACCTGGCCGGCGCGCTGCGCGACTTCGCGACGCTGCCCCACCGGCAGCAGGTGCTCGCGCGCCGGGGCGGGCGGACGTGGGTCGACGACTCCATCTCGACGACGCCCGAGGCCGCGATGGCCGCGATCGCGGCGTTCGCACCCGGTCCGGTCGTCCTCGTCGCGGGCGGCCTGGACCGCCGGCAGGAGTACGGGGCGCTCGTGACGGCGCTGGCCACGGGCGCGGTGCCGACGGGCGCGATCGGCGAGCCGCCGGCGCACGTCGCGGTCGCGGGCCTCGTCGCGCTGCCCGGCACGGGGCCCGCGCTCGCCGCGGCGCTGCGGGACGCCACGGCGGGCCGGCCGGACGCTCCCGCGATCGAGGAGGTGCCGATGGGCGCCCCGGACGAGGTCGCCTCCGCCGCCGCGGCCGCCGCGGACCGCATCGCCCCCACGAACGCGACCGTGGTGCTCTCCCCCGCGGCCCCGAGCCACAACGTCTTCCGCGACTTCGAGGACCGCGGCGACCGCTTCGCCGCGGCCGTCGCCGCGCTGCCGGAGGGCTGAGCCCGCCTCAGACCACCGCGGCGAGCTCCGCCGCGAGGTCGCCCCGCGGGCGCACCTCGACGGAGCCCAGCCCGAGCCAGCCGGCCATCGCGTGCAGCTCCGCCGCAAGCTCCCGGGCGACGTGGGTGCGGTCCCCGGCGTCCTCCTCCGCGAACGCCGCCTGCACGAGCAGGACCCCGGCACCGCGGTCCGCCTTGAGGTCCACGCGGGCCACGAGCCGGTCGCCGAGCAGGAACGGCAGCACGTAGTAGCCGTGGACCCGCTTCTCCCGCGGCACGTAGATCTCGAGGCGGTAGCGGACGCCGAAGAGCGCCTCGGTCCGGGTCCGCTCGAAGATCAGCGGGTCGAACGGCGCGAGCAGCGCGCGGGCGTCGACCGTCCGCGGCTGCCGGGCGTCGACGTGGAGGTACGCGGGTCGGCGCCACCCGTCGATCGTGGCGGGCAGCAGCTCGCCGCTCGCCACGAGGTCCCGGATGGCGGGGCGGGCCTGCGCGGGGCTCAGGCGGAAGTAGTCGCGCAGGCACTGCTCCGTCCCGACCCCGTGCGCGCGCGCCGCGATCCGCACGAGCTCGCGGATCGCGTCCTCGGGCTCGGGGTCCGGGGCGTCATGGACCTCCGGCGGCAGGACGCGGGCGGGCACGTCGTAGCGCCGCTCGAACTGCGGCGTGCGGCCCGCGGAGGTCACGCGGCCGACGAAGAAGAGGTACTCCAGGGCGCGCTTGACCCCGGACCAGTTCCAGGCGTACCCGTTGCCGCGGCGCTCGGGCAGGACGAGCCGGCCGGCGGCGACGTCGGCCTCGAGGCGGCGCTCGAGCTCGACCGCGGTCAGCGGGCCGTGCGCGAGCACCTCGGCCTCCACGGCGGCCAGGAGCTCCGGCTGCTCGGCGGCCCGCCGGATCATGCCCCACCCCTCCTCGTCGATCCGCGCCATCCGCCACCGCAGCAGCCGGTGGGTCTCGGGCGGCACGAACGACGCCTCGTGCGCCCAGTACTCCACGAGCCGCCGCGGGCGCCGCGCCGTCGCGCGCTCGAGCAGCCCCAGGTCGTAGGGGCCCAGACGGCTGAAGATCGGCAGCAGGTGGGCGCGGGCGACGACGTTGACGGAGTCGATCTGCAGGAGCCCGACGCGGTCGATGACCCGCCCGAGGTGGGCGGGCGTGAGCCGCGCGGGCGGGCGGCGGTGCGCCCGGTCCGCGAAGCCCTGGGCGGCCAGGGCGATCCGGCGGGCGCGCGGGACGCCCAGGCGCACGGGTGGGCGCTCGGTGCTCACGGCGCGGTCCCCGGGGTCAGCGGGGCCGCAGGGCGTCGATACCCCGCCGCCACAGGAGCTCGACGTCGACGCCCGGCGGCAGGCGGCCCTGGAGCTCGAGCGTCAGGAGCCCGTGCGAGAAGGACCAGACCGCGAACGCGCCGAGGGCGTCGCCGTCCATCGCCTCGCGCAGCGCGCGACCGGCGACGAGCTCCGCGGAGCGCACGAGCGGCCCGGGATCCAGGGGCGCCGCCATCATCAGCTCGTAGAGGTGCCGGTGCTCCTTGCCCCACCGGCGGAACGCCTGCACTACCGTCCACAGCGCGTCGTCGGCGCCCTCGACGGCCGTCTCCATCGCCGCGCCCTGGCGCCGGAGCCCGATGGCGATCATGGCGTTCTCGATCGCCCCCTTGTCCGGGAGGTGCTTGTAGAGCGACGGGGCGCGGACGCCGAGCCGACCCGCGACGATGCGCATGGAGACGGCGTCCATGCCGCCCTCCTCGAGCAGCTCGAGCGCGACCTCGACGATCTGCTGCGCGCGCGGCGTCAGCGACGGGACCTCGAGCTCCACGAGCTCGCGCTCCCGGACCTCGCGCAGGTCGTCGCCCGGGGCGACGGGGCCGGGCTCCGGCGACGCGCCGCTCACCACGTCACCTCGTCGGCGGGCCGCAGCGCCGCGAGGCCCCGGCGGAAGACGGCGTCGCGGTCGTAGCTCTGCGGGATCCGGCCCTTCGCCTCGAGGTCCACGAGGCCGTGCACGAAGGCCCAGATGCACATCGCCGCGACCCCGTCGAAGCCCGTCGCGCGGGCGACCGACTCGGCCGACCGGAGCTCGGCGCCGCGGACGAGCGGGCCGTCGTCGAGCCGGCCGCGGGTGTAGAGCCGGTAGAGCGCGGGGTGCGCGTGGGCGTACTCGCGGTAGGCGGTCATGACCGCCGTCAGCGGGTCCTCCCCGGCGTCGGCCGCGGACGCGCCGGCGGCCATGCCGATGGCGCCCATCTCGTCGAGGATGAGCGCGATGATCGCGTTCTCCATCGCCAGCTTGTCCGGCAGGTGCTTGTAGAGCGAGGGCGCGCGGACGCCGAGGCGCGCGGCGATGCGGCGCATCGACATCCCCTCCTCGCCCTCCTCCTCGAGCAGCTCGCGGGCGACCTCGACGATGCGCATGGCCCGCGGGGAGCGCGCGACCTCCTCGGGCGGGTCGCTCCAGAACTCCGCCGTGGCCTCCGCGCCGAGCATCGGCGGCGGCAGCTCGGCCCCGTCGTCCTCGTGGCGCAGGTGCGCGACGCCGCGACGCCAGACGAGGTCCGGGTCGTAGGCCGGCGGGAGGCGCCCCTTCATCTCGAGGTCGACGAGCCCGTGGGCGAAGCTCCACAGCGTCACGGCGCCCTCGAGGTCGTCGCGCATCGCCCAGCGCAGCGGGTCGCCGCTGTAGAGCGCGGCGGACTGCACGAGCGGCGACTCGTCGAGCTCCCCGTCCATCGCGACGGCGTAGCGCTGCGGGTGCTCCCTGGCCCAGCGCCGGAACGCCTCGAGGATGGCCCCGACGGGGTCCTCGGCGCCGGTGATCGCGGCGCGCATGGCCTCGCCGTTCTCGCGCAGGATGTCGGCGACGAGAACGTCGAGGATCGCCCGCTTGTCCGGGAGGTGCTTGTAGAGCGAGGGCGCGCGGACGTCGAGCCGGGCCGCGATGGCCCGCATGGAGAGGGCGTCGATGCCCTCCTCGTCCAGGATCTGCCGGGCGACGTCGACGATCTCCCGCACCCGCGGCTTCAGGTCGGGCACCGCCGCGTCGACCACCATCCGCTCGGCGACGGTCAGGCCGGCGCCGGGCAGGACCCGGCCCTCCAGCTCGCGCCCCGCGTCGGGGGTCGTCGCGGTCGGGCGCACGTCGAGGTCCCCGCTCACGGCGTGCCCAGCACGGCGACGACCGCGTCCTGCAGATCGAGGGGCAGCGCGCGCAGCGCGGCGTCGTCCAGGACGAACGGCGCCGCGTCGCGGTGCGGGTCGGCCGGCAGCGGGACCAGGCCGGTGAGGTGCTCGTCGCGCAGACGCCGCACGACGGCGTGGTCGACCCACGCGTCGCGTCCGGGGCGCCCGTCCTCGTCGACGCCCTCCGCGATCAGCCGCATGGCCAGGAGCGACTCGGCCTCCTCGCCGACGCACTCGAACGGCTTGTGCTCCCGCAGGCCGGCGAGGTCCGCGAAGCCGTCTTGCTGCGCCTCGTCGGCCAGCATGTCGGTGCCGAAGATCGCCTCGAGCTGCGACGGGTCGAGCGTCGGGGCGAGGGCGAGGTACACGAAGCGGCACTTCGGGCAGTCCGCGCACCAGCGCGTGCCGCGCCGGGCGGGGTCGATCCGAAAGACCGCGTTGCACGACGTGAAGACGGGGTGAAAGCGCTCGAGCCGGGAGAACGCCCGGGCGATGGCGAGCTCGCCGGCGGGGCGCAGCACGGAGCGGTACCCCAGACCGGCCGAGACCTCCTCCGCCAGGAGGGCGCCGAGCTCGGACTCGAAGTGCGCGCCCTTGCTCCACTGGTGGTTGACCTCGAGCCCGTCCCAGACGAGGTTGCCCTCGGACGCCGAGCGCTCGTTGGCCATCGCGACCTCGTCGGCGCCGTGCAGGACGGCGGTCATCAGGGCGATCGTGGAGACCACGGCGGTCACCGGTACGTGGCCGTTGAGCGCGCCGGACGCGTTGAGGTCGCCGAGGTTCGGGGACAGCCGCCGCACCGCGACGGCGTGCGGCAGGCCGGAGACGGCGACGCAGTCGACGATCGGCACGGGCCGGCCGACGGAGAAGAGGAGCGGGTCGCGCCCCGCGCGCTGCACGACCTCGAGCGCGACGACGGAGTCCTTGCCGCCGCCGATCGGCACGAGCGTGCGGCCCGTCGCCGCGAGCTCGACGGGGCCGGCGGGCGTGCCGACGGCGTCCGGCAGCGCGCCGCGCCGGCGCACGTCGACGCCGTTGCGGTACGCGAACTCGCCGAGGCCGAGCGTGTAGACGTCGCGCAGCAGGGCGCGCAGGCGCGGCGACGGGGCGCCCGAGCCGTCGAGCCCGCCGACGCCCGGCGCGAACGCGATCCGGGGCGGCGCGGCGGTCTTGAAGTACGAGACGCCGGCGAGCAGGTGCAGCAGCCGCGCGAGCCGGCGCAGCACCTCGCGCCGGGCCTCGTCCTGCGGCCACGCGACGTCGTCGAAGCGCACCGTCTCCTCGAACGCCACGTCGTCGAGCCGGTAGCGCAGGGCGACCGTGGCGGACGCCTCGTCGACCTCGACGCCCGAGAACTCGAACGTGTCGAACGCCGCGGGGTCGAAGGACGGGTCCGCGACCGAGGGTGCTGAGGCGGTGGGGGAGCCGTCCATCACCCCTCCGAGGGTATCCGAGCGGGCGGAAGCGGTCGCACCCGGGTGGAACGGGGCGTCCGCCCCGCCGGGTCAGGACGGGGAGCGCAGCGCGCGCCGCAGGATCTTGCCCGTGGCGCCCCGCGGCAGCTCGTCGCAGAAGACGACGTCCCGCGGGACCTCGTAGCGCGGTCGGCGGGCGCGCACGTGCTCCCGCACCGCCTTCGCCGACAGCCGCGCGCCCGGTGCCTTGACCACGTGCACCGCGATCCGCTCGCCGTAGTGCTCGTCGGGCACGCCGATCGCCGCGACCTCCTTGACGCCCGGGTGCTCCTCCAGGACGTCCTCCACGGTGCGCGGGTAGACGTTCTCGCCGCCCGAGATGATCATGTCGTCCTCCCGGCCGAGGACGAAGAGGCGCCCGAGGTCGTCGAGGTAGCCGACGTCGCCGGTCTCGCTCAGGCCGTCGCGCTGGGGCAGCCGCGTGCCGTCGGTGTACCGGTCGTTGGCCAGGCCGCCGCCGACGAGGATGCGCCCCGTGCGGTGGGTGGGCAGGGCGACGCCGCCGCGGTCGACGATGCGGACCCGCGCGCCGAGCGACACGCGCCCCGCCGTCGTCGGGGCCGCGCGCAGGTCGGCCGGGTCGGCGATCGCGCCCCAGCCGACCTCGGTCGCCCCGTACAGGCTGTGCAGGGTGTCGCCGAAGACGTCCATCCAGCGCGTGGCGAGGTCGCCGGGCAGCGCGGAGCCCGACGTCGCGGTGACCCGCAGGCGCGAGAGGTCGAACTCCTCGCGCACGCCCGGGTCGAGCTCGAGGATCCGGCCGAGCATCACGGGGACCGCGACGAGCACGTCGACGCCGTGCCGGGCGACGGAGCGCAGCACGTCCTCCGGGTCGAAGTCGCGGCGCAGCACGACCGTCGAGCCGAGCAGCATCGCCATGAGGAGGTTCGCGAAGCCCCAGGCGTGGAAGAGCGGCGGGGCGATGAGGAACGTGCCGCCGTCGCGGTAGTCCATGCGGTCGAGGAACGACACGGGCGCGCCGAGCGCGATCCGGCTGCGGCGCGTGCCCTTCGGGACCCCCGTGGTGCCCGAGGTCAGCAGGACCACGCGTCCGGGCGAGCCCGGGTAGGCCAGGGGCCGGCCGTCGCCCTCGACGATGAGCTCGTCGAGCGACCGCACGCCGGGCCGCGAGGGGTGCTCCGCGTCCCAGGCGGCGACGACGCGGGAGACGCCGTCGACCGTCCCGCGCGCCGGGTCCGACGAGACGCCGGTGGCCGCGCCGAGGGCCTCGTCCATCACGCCGAGGAGGTCGGCGTCGCAGACGAGCGCGGTCGGGCGCTCGCGGTCGAAGACGGCGCGGACCTGCGGCGCCGCGAAGGCGGTGTTGACCAGGAGCGCGTCCGCGCCGGCCTTCGAGACCGCGACGAGCGTCTCGACGAAGCCGCGGTGGTTGCGGCACGCGATCGCGACGCGGTGCCCCTCCCCCACGCCGCGGTCGCGCAGCGCGACGGCCAGCGCGGTCGTGCGGTGGTCGAGCTCGGCGTACGTCAGCGCGCGGTCGCCGTCGATGATCGCCATCCGGTGCGGGTCCCGGGTGGCGGCCGCGGCGTACGCGCCGGCCGGGGTGGCGCCCCAGTGCGCGAGCTGCCGGGCGATCGTGGCGTACTTGTCCGGGCGCATCGGCCGCAGGACGCCGGCCCGCCGGAAGACGCGGGCGGACCGGGCCGCGAGCATCGCGACCTCGACCGGTCCCGGGCGCGGCGCGGGCGCGTCCTCGGCCAGCAGGATCCGCTCGACGGCGCGGAGCATCTCGCGCACGCGGCGGCGCATCTCGGGCAGCGCGACGACGCCGGCCAGTGCTCCGGGCACGCCGCCGGGCGGGTTGTACCCGGCGCGGACGGAGATCCGGGCGCCGTCGCCGGAGGGCCGGACGCGCAGCGCGACGTGCAGGTCGATGCCGGTGACGCCGACGGCGACCATGTCGCGGCCGTCGCGCAGGACCGTCACCTCGAGCTCGCTGCCGAGCTCCGCGGCCCCGATCGCCAGGACGGTCCGCAGGCGGGTGCCCTGGCGGAGCGGCCCGTCGCCCAGCACCTCGAAGGTGACGAGGCCGGGGAGCGTGCGACCGATGACCCGGGGGTCGATCACCGTGCGCCAGGCGCGCTCGGGCGAGACCGGCAGGTCGATGCGCTCCGAGAGCCTCATCGGGCCTCCCAGCCCACGACGGGGATCCGGCGCCGACGGCCGAGCTCCGTGAGCATCTCCTGCATCGTGCCGGCCACGTGCTCGTGGACCTCCTGCTCGTCGGGGTCCTCGCCGAAGCGCCCGGTCACGTCGATCGGCGGCAGCACCTGCACGACGATCTTCGCCGGGAGCGGCACGTGGCCGAGCAGGTCGCCGACGTTGACGCCCCACGGCAGCGACAGGGAGAGCGGGAGCGCCCGGATCCCCAGGCTGCGGTCCGTCCCCAGGGCGCGGGCGAGGCGCTCGCCGCGGCCGAGGAAGAGCGCGGTCTCCTGCCCGCCGATGGCCACGACGGGCACGATCGGCACCCCCGCCTGCACCGCGAGGCGGACGTAGTCCGTGCGGTCCCCGAGGCGGATCCGGGCGGACTCCGTGCTGGGGCGGTGCGCCTCGCGCTCCCCGCCGGGGTAGACCAGCACGCACGAGCCGGAGTCGAGCGCCTCGCGGGCGATCGCGGGATCGGGCGGCAGCGTCCCGAGGCGGCGCAGGAACCCGAGTCCCGGGTAGGCCGAGACGAGGTTGTGGACCATGACGTGCAGCGGCCGCTCGGGACCGAAGTGGCTCGCGAAGCCCAGGGCGAAGACGAACGAGTCGGGCGTGACGGTGCCGCCGGAGTGGTTGCCGACCAGGAGCGCCGGCCCGTCGCGCGGGACGTGGTGCAGGCCGCGGACCTCGGCGCGGAACCACAGGCTCGCGACCATCCAGGCCACCGGCATCGCGTCGCGGATCAGGAGCCCGTCGCGGTCGTCGAGGTCGCCCTGCGCCGCGCGGGACCGGGCGGTCGCGGCGGCCGCGGAGAGCAGCCCCCGCGCGGGGACCGTCACGGGCGTCATGGCGGTGCGGCCGACCCCCGCGGCGGCGGCGGCGAGGCCGTCGAGCACCCCGCGGGCGCCCCGGACGGCGACGGCCGGCAGCGGACCGCGCGCCGGCCGGCGCGGGGCGGGCGTGGCCGCGGGGTCGGGCGGGAGGTCGGTCGGCGGCGAGGAGCGGGGCATGTGGCGGGCCGCAGGGACGATATCCCGCGGCGGCCCGGCCGTCGACGCCCCCCGACGGCACGGGGCGGCGGGGGGGCACGGCGGACGGGCGGGCCGGTCCCCGGCGGGCACGTTGCTAGCCTCGGGTCGATACCCCCTCTGGGTATCGCAACCGTCGCACGAGGAGACCCCGATGAGCAGCCCCGGACCCACGCTCGAGTACGTCGTCACCGGCATGACCTGCAGGCACTGCGTCGCCTCCGTCACCGAGGAGGTGTCCGAGGTCGCCGGCGTCACCGGCGTCGACGTCGACCTGCCGACGGGCCGCGTCGCCGTCCACGGCGAGGGCGTCGACGAGGAGGCCGTCGTCGCGGCCGTGGCCGAGGCGGGCTACAAGGTCGTCGACTAGCGGCCCCCGGGACCCCCGCCGAGGGGGTCCCGTCCCATGTCCGGAGCGCCCGGGCGGGTCGGCGTCCCATGCCCCGACGGACCCCGTCGGACCCGTGGGACACGGGGCGTCGGCATTCCCCTGTGCGGTGTCCACGGACGTATGCTGGCGCCCACCGGAACGGGCATCCCGACACCCGCCCGGCTCCCCCATGGCTCCTCCGTCCGCCACCGCTCCGGCCCGCGACCGGGTCGACATCCGACCGACCGCCCTGCTGCTCAGGGCGGCCGCCGAACGCCACGGCGTCGACGCCACCTGCAGTCGCTTCCGCCTCTGCCGCCGCCGGCTCGGCGCGGTCATCGCGATGCGCACGACGCGCGGCCAGCACGCGCACTTCCTCGAGCGCGGCAGCGTCGAGGACATCGTCACGCACGGCCCGGAGACCTTCGCGGTCCTGCACGTCCCGCTCGCCGGGACCCTGCAGGCGCGGCTCGGGGACCTGCTCGTCGAGCGCGGACCGGACGCCCTGGCCCGCGACCTGGGCATCGAGCTGCCCCGGGCGCCGCGGTTCGTCGAGCAGATCACGATGGGCCGGGCCGGCAACGGCGCCCGGGTGACGCACGTGTGCGCCACGATCGCGGAGCGCGCCGGCATCGATCCCGCGAGCCTCGAGGACCACGCCATCGAGCGCGGCTGGTGCCCCTCCTGCACGGAGCAGGTGCTCGTGGCGGGCGACCGCCGCTGCCCCTGGTGCGACACGGGCGTGGCGCTCGACGAGCGCGAGACCGCCGACGCGCACCGCACGCCGGCGGACCGCGGGCACCTCCTCCGGCGCTGAGGCTCCGGGGGCGCACCGGCGCCCCCTCCCCCGCCGGCGCGCGGGGCGCCGCTCGTGCCTCGTCGGCCGTCGGC